>ERZ1699650.40-NODE-40-length-103457-cov-23.320980_pt1 | contig 103457 bp, 86 predicted proteins | sample MGYA00581512_ERZ1699650 | MGnify/ENA primary metagenome ERZ1699650 (study PRJEB42348, sample SAMEA6618698) | metagenome | isolation source: Polyester-degrading enrichment culture growing on monomer terephthalic acid, Te | collected 2019-05-17 ... | reverse complement strand
GATCGTAAGCATCGGGTTGCTTGAAGCGCCGCCCAACAGATGGGCGCGCACTGGGCAAGGCCGCCCAATTTTCGTTCATCCCGCACCTTCACTGCTGCATGAAAAGTATCCTGAAAATTTCATTTGATCGAAATGAAATTTCGGTGCACTTTTTCATATGCGACCGCACTCGCGGACCGACAGCTGAAACAGATGGTGAATTTGGGATGATAGGCAGCGATATCAGAGCCTTGCGCATCGTGAGAGATCTGACGCTCAAGGAACTTGCCCAGACGCTTGAGCGCTCGGTTGGCTGGATCAGCCAAGTGGAACGCGGCTTGTCGGAGCCTTCCATGAAGGATCTTCGGGCCATGGCGCGGATTTTTGACGTGCCGCTGTCGATGTTTTTCGGTGCAACCGACGGTCCCGAAGAGGAGCGCGGCCAGGTGGTTCGGGGCGGGGCACGTCGCGAGATCGGTGAGCGCGATGAGGGCCTCATCGAGTCGCTCGTCTCTCCCGATCTCACCGACGATTTCGAGGTGATCCACTCCACCTTCCTGCCGGGCAGCGCATTGGACGATCCCAAGCAGCGTGCCACCACCGAAGTGGCTTACCTCGTCTCCGGACGGCTCGACATCTTCATCGGCGACCAGCGGTTCACAATCGAGGCAGGCGACAGCTTCCGCATCAAGGGCTCTGAATATCGCTGGGCCAATCCCTATGACGACCCCGCCTGCGCGATCTGGGTCATCTCCCCACCTGTCTACTGAGGTTTCATCATGGCTCTTCCCACTACGGCCCGCGTGGTCATCATCGGCGGGGGTGTCGTCGGCACCTCCGCACTTTATCATCTGGCCAAGGCCGGCTGGACAGACTGCGTCCTGCTTGAAAAGAACGAGCTGACGGCGGGGTCCACGTGGCACGCAGCGGGTAATTGCCCGAACTTCGCCGCCAACTATGGCATCATGAACATGCAGCGCTACGGGTTGGCGATGTATCGCGATCTGGCGGCAGAGGTCGATTACCCGATCAATTACCACGTCACCGGGGCGGTGCGGCTGGCGCACAGTCATGAGCGGATGATGGAATTCGAACGTGCGCGCGACATGGCGGCTCAGATGGGGCTGACGATGGACATGTGTACGCCCGACGAATTGCAGGGCCACATGCCGTTCATGGAAACCCATGATCTCGAAGGTGGTCTGTGGGATCCCCTTGATGGCGACATCGACCCCAGCCAGGTGACGCAGGCGATGGCCAAGGGCGCGCGGGCGCTTGGCGCCACTATCGCGCGCTTCAGCCCGGTTACCGGCGTCAGCCGCGAAAACGGCGAATGGGTCGTGCATACGGATCAGGGCGACATTCGCGCCGAATACGTGGTGAACGCGGCCGGCTACTACGCGGCCCGTGTTGGCGAATGGTTCCTGCCGCACGGCGGACGCGAGGTGCCGCTGACGGTCATGAGTCACCAGTATTTCCTGACCGAAGCGATCCCCGAAGTGAAGGCCTGGACCGAAGCCCAGGGGCGCAAGGTGCCGATGCTGCGGGATGTCGACAGCTCGTATTACCTGCGGCAGGACACCTATTCTCTGAACCTTGGACCGTATGAGCGCAACTGCCAGGTCGGCTGGGCGTCGGGCAGGGAAATGCCGGAAGACTTCAGCTTCCAGCTGTATCCCGATGATCTGGACCGTCTGGAATGGTACATCATGGATGCGATGGAACGTGTGCCGCTTCTGGGCAGCCAGGGCGTGCAGCGCAACATCAACGGGCCGATCCCCTACGCGCCCGATGGTCTGCCGATGATCGGCCCGATGCCGGGTGTGCCCAACGCTTTCGAAGCGCACAGCTTTACCTTTGGCATCGCGCAGGGCGGCGGCGCGGGCAAGGTGCTCTCAGAATGGATCATGCATGGTTACACCGAATGGGACATGTGGTCATGCGATCCGCGCCGCTTTACCGATCACGCCGATGCGGGTTTCACCACGGCCAAGGCAATGGAGACTTACGGCCACGAGTACGCGATGCATTTCCCGCATCATGAGTGGCCGGCGGGCCGCGACAAGAAGCTGTCGCCCAACCATGACCGGCTGTTGGCCGATGGTGCGCAGATGGGGGCCTACAACGGCTGGGAGCGCGCCAACTGGTTCGCCAAAGACGGCGACGACACTTCCGAGGGCGCGACGCATACGTGGGACCGCAATGGCCCGTGGCAGGCCCGCGCCCGAGATGAAGTGCTGGCGGTGCGCGACGGGGCAGGCGTCATCGACCTCGCCGGGTTCTCGCGCTTTGGCCTGTCGGGTGAGGGTGCCGCCGAAGCCCTGCGTGGCCTGATCACCGGTGCTCTGCCCAAGGTGGGTCGGATGAACCTGATCTACATCGCCGATGCCCGCGGCCATGTGCTGACCGAGATGTCCTGCATCCGTCATGGCGAGGATGACTTCACCCTGATGACTGCGGCCGTGGCGCTGTGGCACGATGGCGAGATCCTCAAGGCCGCCATGCCCGAGACGGTCACGATCACCGACAAGACCCGCGACGTGGTGGCCATGCTCGTCACCGGGCCAACCTCCCGCGAGGTGCTGGCCGGGATCTCGGATGCGGATCTGAGCCTCGGCTGGCTGACCCACCAGCAGGTCAATGTGGCGGGCAAACCTGCGATGCTGGCGCGCGTGTCCTTTGCCGGCGAACTGGGCTGGGAAGTGCATTGCGCCCCCGAAGATACCGCCGCAGTCTACGCCGCGATCCGTGATGCTGGGGCCGTACCGTTTGGGATGTATGCGCTGAATTCCCTGCGCATCGAAAAGGGTTACCTGACCTGGAAGGGCGATCTGTCCGCCGACTACGGGCTGTTCGAAACCGGTCTGGGCCGCTTCGTAAAACTCGACAAGCCGCAGGACTTCCCCGGCAAGTCTGCCTTGGCGGAGGCCCAGCAACCGCCCGCCAAGCGGTTGGTATCGCTGACGGTGGAAACCGGGCAGCAGGATGCGCCCTACATGGCCAGCGTCTTTGCCGACGGCGCACTTGCGGGCGCGGTGCTCTCCTCGGCCTATGGTCACCGTGTCGATGCGGCGATTGCGCTGGCGATGCTGGATGCCTCTGTCCCGGCGGGCGCATCGGTTGAGGTGGCCGTCTACGGCCAGCGGCTGAGCGCCACCGTCAATGAAAGCCTTTGCCTGTGGGATGCGGACAACGCCCGCATCCGCGCCTGACCCCGGATCTGAAAGGATGTCCCGAATGGCTCTCCCTCCTGAACGCGCCCGCGTCGTGATCGTCGGCGGCGGTGTGATTGGCTGCTCCGTCGCCTATCACCTCACGCAACTCGGCTGGACCGATGTGGTGCTGCTGGAACGCAAGCAGCTGACCTCTGGCACCACCTGGCACGCGGCGGGGCTGATCGCCCAGCTGCGCGCGACCCAGAACATGACCAGGCTGGCGAAATATTCCCAGGAGCTTTACGGCAAGCTCGAAGAGGAGACCGGCGTCGCCACCGGCTTTCGCCGCAACGGGTCGATCACCGTGGCCCTGTCGGACGAGCGCCGCGAAGAGATCCTGCGGCAGGCGTCGATGGCCCGTGCCTTTGGCGTCGAAGTCGAAGAGATCAGCCCCTCGGAGCTGAAGACGCGCTACCCGCATCTCAACGTGGACGATGTCAAGGCCGCGGTCTATCTCGACAAGGACGGGCAGGGCGATCCGGCCAACATCGCGCTGGCGCTGGCCAAGGGCGCCAGGATGCGTGGGGCGCAGGTGATCGAGCGCACGAAGGTCACCGGCTTTGGCCGCGACGGGCGGCGCATCAACAGCGTGTCGTGGCAGGCAGAAAGCGGCGCGCATGGCACCATCGCATGTGACATGGTGGTCAACTGTGCCGGCATGTGGGGCCATGAGGTCGGCCGCCAGATGGGCGTGAACGTGCCGCTGCATGCCTGCGAACACTTCTACATCGTGACCGACACCATCCCCGGCCTGACCCAACTTCCCGTGCTGCGCGTCCCCGAGGAATGCGCCTATTACAAGGAAGACGCCGGCAAACTGCTGCTTGGCGCCTTTGAACCCATCGCCAAGCCCTGGGGCATGAAGGGCATCTCCGAGGACTTCGAGTTCGACCAGCTGCCCGAGGATTTCGACCATTTCGAGCCGATCCTGGAACAGGCGGTGAACCGCATGCCGCTGCTGGCCGAGGCCGGGATCCACACCTTCTTCAACGGTCCCGAAAGCTTTACCCCCGATGATGCCTACCACCTTGGCCTTGCGCCGGGGATGGACAATGTCTGGGTTGCCGCCGGGTTCAATTCGATCGGTATCCAATCGGCGGGCGGCGCGGGATCGGCGCTGGCCGCGTGGATGGACAGCGGCGAGAAGCCGTTTGACCTGGGCGATGTGGACATCGCGCGGATGCAGCCGTTCCAGGGCAACAAGACCTATCTGTTCGAGCGGTCCCGCGAAACGCTGGGCCTGCTCTACGCCGATCACTTCCCCTATCGCCAGAAGGCCACCGCGCGCGGCATCCGCCGCTCGCCGCTGCACGAGGCGCTGTTGCGCGAAGGTGCGGTGATGGGCGAGCTGGCCGGGTGGGAGCGCGCCAACTGGTTCGCGGACGAAGGGCAGGCGCGGGAATATCACTACAGCTGGAAGCGTCAGAACTGGTTCGACAATGCCGCGCGCGAACATCGCGCGATCCGCGAGAATGTCGGCCTCTATGACATGTCCTCCTTTGGCAAGATCCGCGTCGAAGGCCCCGATGCCGAGGCCTTCCTCAACTATGTCTCCGCCTCCGACCTCTCGGTGCCCGTGGGCAAGATCGTCTACAGCCAACTGCTGAACGCCGCTGGCGGGATCGAGGCGGACGTGACCATCACCCGCCTGGCGGAAACCGCCTACCTCGTCGTCACCCCCGCCGCGACGCGGCTGGCCGATCAGGAATGGCTGCGCCGCCACATGGGCGACTTCCGCGTCACCCTGTTCGACGCGACCGCAGCCGAAGCGGTGATCTGCGTCATGGGGCCGAAGTCCCGTGACCTGCTTGCCCGCGTCTCGCCCAACGACTTCACCAATGCGGCCAACCCCTTCGGCACCGCGCAGGAGATCGAGATCGGCATGGCCCTCGCCCGTGCGCACCGTGTCACCTATGTGGGCGAGCTGGGCTGGGAGCTCTACGTCAGCTCCGACATGGCCGCCCATGTCTTCGAGGTGCTGCGCGAGGCAGGCCGCGACATGGATGCAAAGCTCTGCGGGTTGCACATGATGGACAGCTGCCGCATCGAAAAGGGCTTCCGCCACTTCGGGCATGACATCTCGTCCGAGGATCACATCCTCGAAGCAGGCCTCGGATTTGCCATCAAGAAGACCGATGTGGATTTCATCGGCCGCGACGCCGTGCAGCGCAAACGCGAGATCGGCCTGCAAAACCGGCTGGTACAGTTCAAGCTGACCGATCCGGAGCCGATGCTGTACCACGCCGAACCCATCGTGCGGGACGGGGCCATTGTGGGCTACCTGGCGTCCGGTGCCTATGGCCACCACCTCGGCGCGGCAATGGGCATGGGCTATGTTCCCTGCTCCGGCCAATCGGTGCAGGAGGTTCTCGGCTCCACCTATGAGATCGAAGTCGCCGGACGCCGCATCAAGGCCGAGGCCTCGCTCAAACCCTTCTACGACCCGAAGTCGGACCGCGTGAAGGTCTGACCTTCCCGCCTGCGCCAACCAACAGGAGCGCGCAAGAGATGAAGACCCGTGCCCCCGTCAATCGCGTGATCGCCGACAACGTCAAGGTCCGGGTAAAACCGATGGCGCGGCTGCCGCTGAGCGCCGATTGCACTGTGTTGGTGGCGCACAAGTCCTCCACCAACACATCCCCGAGCTTGCGCGGATGGGGATATTGTCGTCGTCGCCGCGGGCGGTCCGGGGCGGGGCAAGGCCGACTGGTTCACGCCCGGTGCCACCGTCATCGACGTGGGGATCAACCGTGTCACCGCGCCCGACCTTGGGCCGAAGACCTGCATCACCGGCGAGGTGGATTTTGCCAATGCACGCAAGATCGCGGGCGGCGTCACCCCGGTGCCGGAAAGCATCGGACCGATGACCATCGCCTGCCTTGTGGCCAACACGCTTTCTGCCTATTGCCACCTGCCTGGCCTGCCCGGCAGGCCCATCTCCCTTGAACATCAGGAACCAACATGACCAAGTTTTGCCTGACCGTGACCTGCCCCTCCCGGCGCGGGATCGTTGCCGCGATCTCGACCTTCCTCGCCGATCACGCCTGCAACATCACCGACAGCGCCCAGTTCGATGACCAGGAGACGGGGCAGTTCTTCATGCGCATCAGCTTCACCCCCGAAGAGAGTGCCGCGCTGGACAAGCTGAACACCGACTTTGCCGCCATCGCGCAGGATATGGAGATGACCTACGCCTTCCACGACGAGGCCGAGAAGATGAAGGTCGTCATCATGGTTTCGCGCTTCGGCCACTGCCTGAACGATCTGCTTTATCGGGTGAAGATCGGCGCGCTCCCGGTTGAGGTCGTGGCGGTGATCTCCAACCACATGGATTATCAGAAGGTGGTGGTGAACGCCGACATCCCGTTCCACTGCATCAAGGTCACCAAGGAGAACAAGCCCGAGGCGGAAGCCGCGATCATGAAGGTGGTCGAGGAGACCGGCGCAGAGCTGATCGTGCTGGCCCGCTACATGCAGATCCTGTCTGATGCGATGTGTCAGAAGATGTCGGGCCGGATCATCAACATCCACCACTCCTTCCTGCCTTCCTTCAAGGGCGCAAACCCCTACAAGCAGGCCTATGAGCGCGGCGTGAAGCTGATTGGCGCGACGTCGCACTACGTGACGGCTGACCTCGACGAGGGCCCGATCATCGAACAGGACATCGTGCGGATCACCCATGCGCAAAGCGCGTCGGATTACGTGTCGCTCGGCCGGGATGTCGAGGCACAGGTGCTCGCCCGTGCCATCCACGCCCATGTCAACCACCGCGCCTTCCTCAACGGCAACAAGACGGTGGTCTTTCCGGCCTCACCGGGCAGCTTTTCCTCCGAACGAATGGGCTGACGCCGTCCGGCAACCAATGCTGTTGCAGGGACCGGTCCCCCGTTTGCGGGGGCCGCGCGCGCCTTGCTCTGTGCCGGTGCGCTGGCCTGCACGCCTGTCGGCGCTTGCTTCGCGCTGCGCATGCCGGCGGACGTGCTGCGGCTTTCCATCGCCGTTCTCAATCGCCCATTGACGGCACAATCATACCTGGACAATCTGGCATCCGTGTCGCGCGCAGCTCTCTGCAACCGACGCTGAGAACCTGGCCCCGGTCACGATGACATCAACCTCCCAAACAGGCCCCGTCTGAAAGGCCAAATCCAAACCTTTCTTCGTACTGTCCATCACCAGAATGCGCTTGTTTCCACAGCCCGCGATGGCCCTGCGCGCGGTCACTTCGTCTGCGTTGTAGTCCATCACGCCGCCCGCCTCAGACAGGCCGCCGCAGCTGAACACAGCATAGTCGACGCGATATCTTGCAAAGAATTCAAGCGCAGATGTGCCGATCATATCCAGATCGCGCATCCGTACAGTGCCGCCGGCAAGTTCAACCGCGACACCGGGCGCGTGCTGCAAGGCGCAGACGGCGTGGATACTGTTGGACGCGACAAAAAGATCTTTGTGTGACGCCAGAAATCGCGCGCAGGTCTCGACGGTTGTGCCGGTCCCCAAGGCCACCCGCGCGCCATCGGGGATCAGGTTCTTGACGGCCAAAGCGATACGCTGCTTTTCCTGTCGCGCGATGCCTTCGCGCGGGAGATAGCCGATGTTCTCGCTTTGCTGGCGCAGCCGCACATTGCCATTTCGACGCTGAACAAGCCCGGCCTCATCCAGATCGCGCAGATCGGCGCGTATCGTTTGAACCGAGACGGAAAGTTCGGTCGAAAGCTCGGACGCCGAAAGCACGTCGGACTTTGACAAGAGCGCGATGATCTCATCTCTTCGCTGGGCAGCATCCCGTCGCACGGTCGTTTCCTTCGAAAATTCGCTAATTTTTCCCTAAGGTTAGTAATCTCATTCAAGGCCTGCAATATAAATAAAAGCTTCAACGAAATGTTACAAAACCGTCGAACTTCTTGGGGATAAGGCGCTCGAGAACGGCTTTCGTTCGAAAGCCAAAACCCCAGGAGAGCCTCCATGAAGTCCTTCGTTACATCCACTGCTTTCGCGCTATTGGCCAGCACAGCCACGGCCGACACGATCACGCTTTATACTTCCCAGCCCAATGCGGATGCGCAGCGGACTGTGGATGCCTTCATGGCCGCAAACCCCGGCACCGAAGTCGACTGGGTCCGCGACGGCACAACCAAACTGATGGCACGCCTGCGCGCCGAGATCGAGGCGGGCAACCCACAGCCCGATGTTCTTTTGATCGCCGATACCGTGACGCTGGAAGGCATGGCGCAAGAGGGTCTCTTGACCGCCTATCAATCACCTGAAGCCGCGAGCTATGACGCGGCGCTGCATTCCTCCCAAGGCTACTACCACTCGACCAAACTGATCACCACCGGGATCGTCTACAACACAGGCGTGGACGCGGCGCCGACGTCCTGGAACGACCTCTCGGAGGCCACCGTCAAGGGGCAAATCGCCATGCCCTCGCCGCTTTATTCCGGTGCCGCACTGATCCATCTTGCCACGCTGACCGGCGATGAGACACTGGGCTGGGATTACTACGAAACCCTCGCCGCGAATGATGCCCGCGCACAGGGCGGCAACGGCGGCACCTTCAAAGCCGTGGCCTCGGGCGAGAAGCCTTACGGCATGGTCGTCGACTTTCTGGCGATCCGCAACAAGGCCGATGGCTCGCCGGTTGATTTCGTCTTCCCCGAGGAAGGGGTGTCTTATGTGACCGAGCCGGTGGCGATCATGTCCACTGCCAAGAACGTCGACGGCGCGAAGAAATTCGTCGACTTCCTGCTGAGCTCCGAGGGCCAGGAACTGGTTCTGGACATGGGCTATATCCCGGCCCGTGACGGCATGGGCGTTCCCGAAGGATTTCCCGCCCGTGAAGACATCAAGCTGATGGCCTTTGACCCCGCCGAGGCGCTTGCAAACGCCGAGACCAACAAGGCCAAATTCGCAGAGCTTTTCGGCGCTGAATGATGAGCGCCGCGCAACAAAATGGAGGCAGCCGGTCCGAGGCTCGGCTGCTCTCTGCCATTCTGGTCGTCACAATCTGCCTGACGCTCGCCCCGGTCCTGCGCCTGTTCATCGAGGGCGTCACCTATCAGGGCCGCCCCAGCCTTGAACTCATGCGCGACGTGCTGACCCAGCCCTCGACCTTGAGCGCGCTCAAACATTCGCTGGTCACGGCGGGACTTGGCACTTTGATATCACTGGTGTTGGGCGCGGCCTTTGCCTTTCTCGTGGCGCTGACGGATTTGCGGGCCAAGGCGGCTTTGGTGTTTTGCCTGATGATCCCGATGATGATCCCACCGCAGATTACGGCGCTGTCCTGGACCCAGATCATGGGGCCGTCGTCGGTTTTGCTGAAGACATTGGGCATCGCGCCGCCGCTTGGCGCGCCGCAGCCGCTTTATTCACCGGAGGGCATCATCTTTCTGCTGGGCATCCAGCATATGTCGATCATATTTCTGACCCTGCGCGCGGGCCTGCGTTCGATCCCCCAGGACGTGGTCGAGGCCGCCCGTATCAGCGGTGCCAAGGGTTTGCGCACATGGTGGCAGGTCGTGATGCCGCTGACCTTGCCCAGTCTGGCGGCGGGCACGGCGATTACCTTTGTGACCGCGCTTGGCAATTTCGGCATTCCGGCGATGCTGGGCATTCCTGCGGGCTATGCGACGCTGCCAACGCTCGTCTATCAAAAGCTGGCCGGCATGGGGACGACCGTCCTGGCCGAAGTTTCGGTTCTGGCGATGCTGATCGGGGCGGTGGCCGTGGCGGGCATCCTGTTGCAACGCTTGTGTCAGTCGCGCCAGAAACTCCATCTTGTGGGCAGCACCTCCCGCCCGCTGGCCTTGCCATTGGGCGCTGCGCGCCTGCCGGTTGAGGTCCTTCTCTGGGCAGTGATCTTTGCCATTCTTGTTCTGCCGATGTTCGGGCTTTTGGCGACATCACTGGTGCCGGCCTACGGCGTGCCGCTGCGCCTTGATACGGTCACGCTTGCGGCCTGGTATGAGGTGTTGTTCCGCCAGCCGGTCACCTCGCGGGCCTTTGCCAATTCCTTTGGGCTGGCTGCGGGCGCATCTGTTGCCTTGGTCGCAATCTGCCTGCCCCTGGCCTGGCTGATGGAACGGCGCAAAACGCGGCTGGCGCGCCTTTTTGACAGCCTTCTCGACCTTCCCTACGCGCTGCCGGGTGTCGTCCTGTCGATTGCGATGATCTTGTTGCTGATCAAGCTGCCCTTCACCGAAGCCACGCTTTACGGCACCATCTGGATCATCTTCCTGGCCTATCTCGCGCGTTTCTTTGCCGTGATGTTCCGACCCGTTCAGGCGAGCCTGAAGCAATTTGATCCCGCTCTGGACGAGGCCGCGCAATCGGTCGGCGCCTCCCTCTACCGACGGCTGCGCGATGTGATCCTTCCGCTTTCGGCCCCAGCGGCGGCGGCGGGGGCGATCCTTGTCTTTCTCACCGCGTTCAACGAACTCACGGTTTCCGCGCTCTTGTGGTCTTCGGGCACTGAGACCCTTGGCGTGGTGATTTTCAATCTCGATGACAGCGGCGAAACCAGCATGGCCAGCGCCTTGGCAATGACCATCGTGTTTGTGGTCGTGGTGCTGATGGCGCTGATCCAGCTGTTCTCCCGTCGCTTTCCCAAAGGAGTTGTCCCATGGCAGACATAGACCTGTCTTCGGTCAGCAAGACATTCGCAGGCACGCCTGCGCTTGAAGACATCACAACCCGGTTTGACGATGGCGAGTTTATCGCGCTTTTGGGCCCCTCGGGTTGTGGCAAGACCACCCTCTTGCGCATTCTGGCGGGTTTCGAAGAGCCCAGCAGCGGCCGGCTCCGTATCGGGACACGCGAAATGGCCAATGCCGAAACCGGGGCGAACCTGCCGCCCGAAGAGCGAAACATCGGGTTTGTTTTTCAATCCTACGCGCTTTGGCCGCATATGTCGGTGCGGCGCAATGTGTCCTACCCGCTTGAGATCCGCAGGTTTTCCAAGGCCGAGACCGCCCGGCACACCGCTGCGGCGCTCGCCTCGACAGGGCTTGAGAATTACGCCGATCGCATGCCCTCGGACCTTTCAGGCGGGCAGCGGCAGCGGGTGGCTCTGGCGCGCTGCCTTGTCTCTGATCCCTGTGCCGTGCTGCTGGACGAGCCGCTGGCCAACCTTGATGTCGCGCTGCGGGCCACGATGCAGGGCGTCTTTACCGACTTTCACAAACGCACCGGCGCCACGATGGTCTATGTCACCCATGACCAAGCCGAAGCCATGGCGATGGCCGATCGGATCGCGGTGATGGATCAGGGCCGCATTCAGCAGTTCGACACGCCGCAAACCCTCTATGAACGGCCCAGGAACCGCTTTGTTGCCGAATTCGTCGGGCGGGGCACTGTGGTGCCGATCCAAGAGGTCACCCAGGCCGGCAATGCGCAGCAGGCGCGGATACTGGGGGCCAGGGTTGCGGTGCAATCGGCACGAGAGGCACCGGTCAGCCATGTCTGTCTGCGCCCCGAAAACCTGACCATCTCCGAGCACGGCGATCTGCGCAGCAAGGTCGCGCGGGTCACATATATGGGCGGGAAATACCTGCTGGAAACGGTGACCGACTGCGGCGCGCGCCTGTTTGCCGAAACGCGTGCCCGCTTTGAAGTCGGCGCGCAATTGGGCCTGACAATCACAACACCCTGGGCCTTTTCAGAGGATTGAATGCAAAGCATACGACTACTTTCCGGTATCGGGGATAAAGGCCCTGCATGCCTGCAACTGAGTTTGGGTGACCGGATCTGGCTGCTTGATTGCGGTTTCGGGCCTGAGGCCAACGCGCATTTCGATCCCGCGTGGCTTGAGGGGGCCGAGGCGGTCTTCATCACCCATGACCACATTGATCACATCGGCGGCGCGCCCCATGCGGTTGAGGCGGGGTTGCCCATCTATGCCACGGCGCAAACAGCCAAAGCCCTGCCGCCTGCGGCCAATGTGCATCTGCTTCCCGAACAGGGCCAGACAACGATCAACGGTGTGACCCTGACCACCGGGCGCAATGGCCATGCGATGGGTGGTGTCTGGTTCCACTTCGACCTGGGAGAAGGGCTTTTCTATTCAGGAGATTGGTCAGAGGAATCGGATTGGTTCACCTTCGATGTGCCACCCTCTGCCGCGACAGCGATTCTGGATTGCTCGTATCACCTCGATGACGTGCCGCAATCGGATCGGTTCAACGCGTTGAATGCGTTGTTGGATCGGCTGGAGGGTCAGGTGCTTTTGCCCGTCCCTCCGTCTGGCCGCGCCGGTGAAATGGCGCTGCATCTGGTTCGGCGCTACGGATGTGAAAGCGTGATTCTGGACCCTGAATGCCAAGACACGTTACGTGCCGCGCTCAGTAGCGGAGCCGTCAGCGCCAATGCTCAGCAGATTGCCCCGCTATTGGACCGTGGCCCTATGGACCAGGGGCGTTTCCTGATCTGTGACACGCCCAACGCTGACGGCGGTGCCGCTTGGGGTTATGTGCGGGCATGGCATGAAAGCGGGCGCCTGGGACGCGACGCGCACGTGGTATTCACCGGCCATATGACGGCCCATGCGCGCGGCATATGCAGCGTTCCGGGCGGACATTTCCAACGCTGGAACGTGCATCCACCGCTGCGCGACCAAGTGAAAATGCTCAGGCGCCTCGGCGCCAAGCGCTTTGCTCCCGCATTCTGCACGAAGCCGGAAGACTACCTGGTTGAGGACCTCGACGCAGAGGTGTTCTTTCACGACCGGGTGCGCCTGTGACTGCCTTGCCATTGCCGTCGCGCAGCTTTTGCCTGATCCGCCACGGCGAGACGACAGCAAACGCAGATGGGATCATCGCCGGGGTAACGGATGTGCCGCTTACCCAGAGGGGCTGCGATCAGGCCCACGCACTGTCAAACAGGGTGTGGCCAGAGCCGATTGTGATCCACGTCAGCCCGATGTCACGGGCCCGGCACACCGCACGGCTGGTGTTTCCGGGCCGAGAGTTTGAGCTGCACGACGGATTGCGCGAGCGCGACTGGGGCGTGTTTGAAGGTCAGCCCCTTGGCCAACAGCCCGTCAGAGACGTCACGCCGGACCGGGGCGAAAGCTGGGCTGATATGCTGATGCGCGTGCAAACCACGATCACGGAGATCTGCGCCGCGTCCGAGGCGGCGCTGCCGGTTCTGGTATGTCACTCGGGCATAATCCGCGCCGCGCGTGTGCTGTGGACGACAGGCGACGTCGGCCGGCGCCCCGGCAACGCAATACCGCTTTTGTTTGAAAAATCAGGCAATAATATACTGGAGAAGACCATATGACCCACGCAGCACCGACCCCATGTGTGGTCTTTGATGTCGATGGCACGCTTGCAGAATTCGACGCGGAGCGGCTGGGCCATCTTGTACATGGCGTTGAAAAGCATTGGGATGACTTTCACCTTGCGATGGCAGATGCCGCATTGATTGCGCCGGTTGCAAAATTGATGCGCCGGTTGAAGGAAAGCGGCGAGATTATTCTGATTTGCTCCGGACGGCCAAAGGGTTGGGCCGAGCACACGATTGCATGGCTGCGCAAACACGACCTGCCCTTTGACGGCATATATCTACGCGCCGAAGATCAGGACGAAGCCACCGATCCCGAAGTAAAGCGCCGTGCATTGAAAGAGATGAACGCGGACGGTTTCAAGCCCTGGCTGGTTATTGATGACCGTAGTTCGGTGGTCGAGGCATGGCGCGGCGAAGGGCTGGTGTGCCTGCAATGTGCGCCGGGAGATTTCTGAAAACCTCGGTGGATGCCATCCGTTGGAAAGCGCGCAAACGCCTGTCTCGTTGAGGTTTCGCGCTTTCCGCGGTGCGGGTCGGTTCCTGGCCAGGTTACCGAGGCTCACCTGGCTTTTCGACATGCCACCCGCGCCCACGGCTTTCATCAGATCATCCACGAAGCGCGTGGAGACATCGTGACACAGGCCTCCTGATCATCGCCACCAGCGCCGTCTCAGCCAAACGTCGCGGCTCCCGGACGCGGGGCAGATCGCGGGGCAAATCGCGTTCCTTCCTCAGCTTCGGGGTCTGAATTGCTGATGGGTGACATGACTGCTTTGCGGTGTTGTGAATTCACGGTGAAGCGGAGAATCCGAGTTATGTATTATCAGGCACGCCAAGCGCCCAAAACGTAGAGGGGCGACCCGGGGGTCGCCCCGGAGGGTCAGAACCGCAGCTTGGCTGTCAGCGAAAAGGTCCGGCCCGGTTCGTTCAACGGAAGGACCGACGCGAAATCGATGCCGTCACTGCTCCGGCTGGCATAGGTCGCGTCGAAGAGGTTCTCGATATCCAGACGGATTTCCAACCCCTTCACCGCCGCCGGCTCATAGCTGGCAAAGACATTCGCCACCTCGTAGGCCGGCAGGTCCAGCGAACCGATGTCGTTCTTCAGCGCGATCTCGGCATTGCCGCCGATCCGCCATTCGTCGTTGACGTCATAACCAGCTTCAAGGCCGATGACATGCCCCACCGGACGCCCGAAGTAGTAGGCGGTGGTGGCGGCCTCGTCATCGTCCATCTGGACGTCTGCGAAGGTGTAGTTCAACTTCGCAAAACCGCGCGTGCCGGTATAGGCGATGGAGCCGTCAAAGCCCTGCGAGGTCAGGTCGGTCTGTACGCCCCGCGCGCCGCCAGTCGGCAGGATGGCCGAGATGTCGTTGATCTCGGTATGGAAAAGCGCACCGCCAAAGGCCCAGGGGCCAGTCTCATACCGCAGGCCGATCCGCGCCGCATTGGCCCGCGTCGACGAGAACCCGTCGTAATCCCAATCCGTGCCATAGTTCACCAGCGCCGCTTCCCCCAGCGCGAAACCGCCCCATGTGGAGGCCAGCCCCGCGTTCAGGCTCAGCCCTTCGGTCAGCTTGACGTCGATCGCGCCATTCGCGCTGAGCCCGCCCTCTTCGAAGTCGCTGCCATCGGCGCCTTCGAACCTCTGATAGTCGAAGCGCGCGCCGTAGCTGACCGAGATACGCTCGGTCACGTCCTGGCGGGCCTGGGCAAAGAGACCGATGTTGTTGCGGGTTTCCTCGCCCGACGCGCCTTCGGTCGACTCTGCCGTTTCGTCAAAGAAATCAACGCCCGTGGTCAAAGTGCCATTGCCCAGGTCCCACTCGGTCCTGGCTGTGCCGGACAGGCTTTTGTTGATGCCCGAAACCGTGCCGACATCAACCTCCTGCTCGTTGTAGGTCAGTTGCAGGAAGGGCGAAAACAGCCCCTGCGCCTGGTCGTCGGAATAGGTCAGCGTGTACGAGCTGCGGCGGGCGTACCCGTCGATGATCTCGGTCGGGCGCAACGGGCTGGTCAAGCCGCCAAAGTCCGAGCGGATGAACCCGCCCTGCGACGCGCGGCCGCCGGTGTCCTCGGTCTGCGATGCCGAGAAGGCAAGGCGCTGGCCCGCATCCGTGGTATAGCCCAGCTTGATCATGTAATCCGACAGGTCGGCGCGGGTGCCTTTCAGCGTGTCGCCGTCGCCGTCTTCGTAATCATCGCCCTCCTGCCGCGTGGCGTTCAGCAGCCAGTCGAAACCCTCCTGCGCGCCGTAAAGCGTAAGTGTGCTGCGCACCCCGGTGCCATTGGTACCGGCGGTCACGGCCACCTGCCCGCCGAAGGTGTCGCCGGGGTCCAGCAGGTCGGTTGCGTCCTTGGTGGTATAGGCCAGCGCACCGCCCAGGGCCCCGGGACCGGCATCCGCGGGGGCCAGGCCTTCGCTCACCTCGACCGCTTTCAGCAGCGAGGGATCCAGCAGCACGTTGCCGGTATGGTGAAAGGCACCCTTGTTCTGACGCGCGCCGTCGATGGTCACCGCCAGCTGGCTTTCTTCGATCCCGTTGACCATGACCTTCTGGGCCATTGCCGCGCCGCCGCTGACCATGACCGAGGATTCACCGGCAAAGACATCCTTGACCGTGGACGGGTTGCGATCCTCGATCTCCTCTTCGGTGATCACATCGTTGCCCAGCAAGTTCTGCGCCGCGGCAAGGTTGATCCGAAGGGTCCCGAGAAAGACCGGATCGGTTTCCTGAGCCACGGTGCCCGTGGCAACGAGGCAAGTTCCAAGCAGCAGAAGGCTGCGCGTTTTCAAGCTGTTCATGTTTTCCCCTGAGTATCTTCAACGTGGCTGAAAACCGCTGAGGGAACGGCTTGATGGCTGCGTGAATGCGAGCGCGGATACTTGAGTCTTTTGGTCAAATCAAGCCTGCCGGCCGGATTTCAAGCACTTTTCGACGGTCACAGGTCGATCCGACGGCGCAGGTTTGATGCGGTTCGGTGAAAGCCCGGACAGACCCGGCGTGAGACACGCGGCCAAACATGGTCGACTTGGCCCGGCCTAGGCCTTGGGTACATCCTTGGTATTGGCAAGTGCTGTGGCGACCGCGTGCAGAAGATCGCGCTTGCCGATCGGTTTCATGAGCCGAATGTCTTCCGCCTTCAGCCCGTTTCCATGCACGGTCGCTTCGCGCGCATACCCTGACATGAAGACGACGGGCAGATCGGGTGCTGATTGGCGAATGTGCCGGGCCAGCAGCGGGCCTTGCAGTTTCCCCGGCATGACCACGTCCGTCAGGAGCAGGTCGAAATCCCTGTCCGTTTGCCAAAGCTCCGCAGCCGCGTCACCGCTGTGGGCAGAACGCACATCGTAGCCTGCGAGGGTCAGGATTTTGACGAGCACGTCCAGCACGCTCTCTTGATCTTCGGCCAGGAGGATACGTTTCCTTTCGCGCGGTGGCTCAATTTCAGCCGGCACCGCTATTGGCGGCGACGGGCTGCGGTCCATCAATGCAGGAAAGAACAGTTTCAGCGTGGTTCCTGTTCCGGGCTCGGAATAGGCCTTTATGAAACCACCCGATTGGCGGGTGAAACCCTGCACCATCGAAAGACCCAAACCGGACCCGGCCCCGGGTGGCTTGGTGGTGTAGAACGGATCATAGATGCGCGCCAGGTTTTCCGCTGATATACCGCTACCGGTGTCCGAAACTGCGAGAAAGACATAATTCCCCTTGGGGACGGCATCACCCGTGCCATCAATAAGGTCTTCCTCAAAAAACACGTTTGCGGTCTCGACCGTCAACGCGCCACCATCCGGCATGGCATCGCGCGCGTTCAATATCAGATTCAACAGGGCAGTTTGCGCAAGAGAGGGATCAGCTTCCACCAGGTAAAGGTCTTCGCTGAGCGATACATTCAGGTTGATGTTTTCCGGCACACCAGTTGCCGACCACTTCTGCACGTCCCGGACCATGTCGTTGAGGTTGAATACCTCCAGTTCCAGCCGCGATTTGCGCGCAAAGCTGAGCATGTTGCGCGTCAGATCTGCGCCCTTTCGCGCGGCGCTGATACCGGCTTCGGTGAGTTCTTCGATATCGCCTTTCTCGGTCAAATCCTTGATCAGCTCAAAATTACCAAGGATCACGGCAAGGATATTGTTGAAATCATGGGCCACGCCGCCGGTCAATTGGCCGATCGTCTCCATCTTCTGGGCCTGGTGCAAGCGTTCTTCCAGGTCGCGTTGCTCGGTGACGTCGGTCAGGACACCGTTAAATCTGACCGCCTCTCCCTGTGAATTGAAGCTTGTTTCGCCAACGGCCAGAAAGGATATGTAACCCCCGTTCCTGGTCTTGTATCGATGCTCATTCACGAAATTGTCTCGGTTGTCCTTGAGGCTGCGGTCGAGCTTTTCGCGGTAGATCGGCACATCGTCCGGATGCATCAAATTGATCATGGAACCCGATTTCGCCGCTTCGAATTCTGCGGGGGAATAGCCCAGGCGCTCCGAAAAACCAGGCGAAAAATACAGGCGATCATTGAGAATGTCCCAATCCCATATCGTCAGGGATCGTGTCGCCAATTCAAGCCGATGCGCATTGATCTGGTCATTCGTGATGTCCCGGGTCATTGAGACAACGCAATCGTTTTGCAATCTCTGAATGGAAAGACTGAAAACACGGCCATCCACATGCTTCAACTGATCATCTCTTGGGTTTTGAAGTCGAAAGTTGGCCACCTTTTGGGCGACAAACTCCTCCTTGTTGGAATTCGGTATCTCCAACATTCGGGCATCGACCGACTTTCCCACAAAATCCTCGTAGCTCAGACCCGGCTTGATATGGCAATGTGAGTTCACTGCGTAAAAACTTTGATTTCCGAATATAAGCTTGCCCTCCGGACTCCAAAGGGAAAACGTATCTTCGATGCTGTCAACGACATCTGCAAGCAACTTGGCCTCATCGCGGGTGGCCTGGCGTTGAAGTTCCAGTGATTGCTCGGCCGTCTCTCGCAATGCGTTTGATTTGGACGCTGCATTTGCGACGATGACAAGCATCATGAAAGTGAGGAGATGCGTGACAAAAAGCGCGTTTGTTCCAGGTGTCAAACTTGCCCCGGATCTCACTTCCTGTATTCCAAAGAACAGGATGGTTGCAAGTATCACCACTGCCATTATGGCTATTTCACGTTTGTCCGACGCAAGAGCACAGGCTATGAATACAACATAAAAGAAGGGAAATGCCGGAAAGCGCAGGTTTCCGCCAACCGACGCCAATGTAACGGAAAACCCGATCACCAGTATCAGGAAATAAACCATGACCGACCAGGGCAAGAGAGTTCTTCGATTCACCAACCAAGCGACGGCAGACATGGCGGAAATACCATAGAGAACAATAATTCTTGCATCGGACTGGCGAAGGATCGAGACATTCAATACGAAAACGGCCAACCCCAACAATGCCACGAACGCGCATAGCGCCAGGAATGCATTGTGCCCCGGCATATTTCCGGCTGGGGCAGCGTCGTCCAACGCCTTTGACGAGGGATCGGATGTCTGCGGGCTGTCCTTCTTGCCGTCAATCAATTTCAAGAGCTGACCTCCCAGATCATTTTTTTGATCCTACCCCGGTCGTTTACGGACACTATGCCAAATCTCGAAGTTTGTGGAAAGCATCGCGGGCAGATGCGGCCTTGCGCACAAGGTTCTGCTTGGAAAAGCTGCAATTCGGCACGTCGAACAACGGCCGCGACCGGGATTGACGCGGCCACCGACCGATTGGATCAGCTTTGTCTCGGTGCTGCTGCCCACCAATCCGCCCGGCGGCCCGGGTCAGCACCCGCCATAGGCATATGCGGCATAATGCGCCAACACCCGCATGAAGGCGCGGTCGGCGATCCCGGTGTCGGCAAACCCCAGATCGCGTTGTGCCGCGCGCAATGCGGTTTCGGTTTCGGTGGTAAAGGTCCAATCGGGCACCCCGGTGAAATACCCCGCCGCCGAAAGCCCGTTTTCCAATCGCTCAACCCCGGGAAAATGCATGCCTTTCTGCAAGGCGATATTGGGTTTGCGCGCGGCAATCTCGCGGCAGGTGGCCTCGGGCGCGGGTCGCAGGAAATAAGTGCCGACCAAGCTTTGACCGGCCGCGTCGAACGCGCCACCGGCGGTGACGACACTGTCGAACCGCACCGCTTCGATGCGACGTGAGAAAGACGCCACCAGCCCGTCCTCCATCCGGATCAGCCGGATCGTGCCGCCGTCGCAGTCCAGAGGGCAGGTCGCATGGCGGCGGCCTTCGATATTGCAATCGTCCTCATAGGGGACCTGCGGGAAGCCGGCATAGGTAAAGGTGATGTCCCCTGCCCCGGAAATCACCAGATCGTCGAGGGCAACAGCCCCCACGCCGGTCTTGTCCAGCGCGTAACAGGCCGGGTCCGCGGCGAGCCCGATGCAGGGCCAAAGCGCCACCAGCGCCGTACCAAACACTCTCTGGATCATGCCGAACCCTCCATTGCCACGAACGGCGCCCAATAAAACGGATGTTTCCTGCCCAGGTCCTTGTTCCGTGGCACCAGGCTTTTCAGCCCCCTTCCGCCACGGGCGGCTTCGGGCGCATTGGTGCTGGTCACATCGGCCAGGAAGGCACGCTGCGCGGCTGAAAGCGCATGGCGCGGCGCTTGCCCGTCGCGGGCCAATGCGCCGTAAAACAACCGCATGAATGTCGCGGTCGAGGTATCGGCGACCGGCCAAAGCGTGGCCACCACAACTGATGCGCCCTGTTCCTGTGCGACGGCGGCGAAACTCTCAAGCTCGCGCCCGTCCGCCCCGGGCCCGCCAAACCCGGTTTCACAGGCCGACAGGGTCAACAGCGACACCTCGGTGAAGTCGAGATCGATGCCGAACCCTTCCTTGATGTCGCGAATGCTCAGCTGGCCGCCATCGCCCAGCAAGAGGAACGAACTGTTTTCGGTGTCCGCCAGTTTGAAATGCGATGCCAGGTGCAGGATCCCGGCACCGTCATCAAACACCAGAGAGGCCGCCAACCGGTCGCGGGTGAAATCGCCGTCCAGGCGCGGGCGCCCGGAAAACAGGCCCCCGTCACCGATCAAGGCCTCCAATTCGCTTTTCACACCCGGCAGCGGCGCAAACCCGTGCCAACCCCGCGTGGTGCCGAAGGCCGCCATCTCGGTGGCGACCGCGCCGCCGCCCCCGCTGGGGGCTTCGGTCACATGCACGATGTCCAGCCATTCGACCAGGAACCTGTCGCCGTCATGCAGCGCGGCGAAGGGCAGGTAGCGCAGACGCCGATCAGGCGAGACGATCAGAACCTCGGCCTTGGCATCCTCGATCTCGGCCCGCACCTCGGGCGGCAGGAGCAGGTCCAGCATCTCGCGGGACACGTCACGCGGATCGACCGAGGTATCGCGCAGCGCCGCGCGCAAGCTGTCGATCCGGTCGTTCAGCAGGGCCTCGGAAAACGGCTGATCGCCGATCCTGTCCCAGGTAAACACCCGTTCGGACACCGGCGTCGTCAGCACCGCGCCCATTGAATCGGGCAGCACGACGAAATGAAGCGCCACCGCCTTGCCACCATAGGCCCGGCGCAACAGCGCCTTGACCGACTTGGTATCCTCCAACGCATCAATCCGGGCGAGGCGGTCGGCCTCCTCCGCCCGCAGGGCAATCTCTTGCAGGGTCTCTTCGCGCGCATCCCGCTCAGCCGCCAGCAGGGTGTTGAGCTCTTCCAGCCGCGCGGCCTGATCCGTGCTCAGCGTGCCATCCCGGCGCGCCAGCAACAGCGCCCGGCGTTCCAGGCCCAGGGCGGTGATCGTGACCGGCGCGGCTTGTTCCAGCTCTTCCAGGATCGCCGCCTCGCCCGCGGTCAGTGGCAATTGGTCCAGGCTGATGCCGCGATAATCCTCGTCGCGATCAAGAAATTCGAAGGTCTCGAAACTCTTGAGCATCTGCAGGACTTTGGTCGCCTCGGTCGGTCGGTCCTGGGCGATGAACAGATCCGCAAGCCAGCGGTAATGTTCCGCCACGGTATCGCGGAAACACATCTGCAACTTTTCCGGCAGGCCGCGCAGCCGCGCGCGCAGGGACTGAAGATCATTCACCGCCTGTTTGGCCAGCACCAGCGCCACCTGCGGCTGATCCAGCGCAAACATCCGCTCGCTGGAACGCGAATAGCTGCACACCCGGCCCATCGTGGCATGCAGCGTGCCAAGACGCAGCTCATTTGCCGCGTGCCGTTCCAGGTCGGCCCCGAAGGCCCGCATTTCCAGTTCCGCGGCGCGCAGGCGATTGCCGGCATCGCCCTCAAGCACCGACAAGCGGCGCGCCGCCGCCGACATGCCACGCGCCGGGTAGAGCGTTTCGATCAGGGCAAATTCATCGCGCAGGTCGTCGATGGCGCGGGGGGCGACGGGGGATGCGGCCTCGGCCCGGGCCAGTTCCAACAGCGCATCTGCCGTCTCGTCACCGCGCTGCGCCAAGTCCTGCAACAGAAGCTCCACCGGGCGCCAACGCGGCCTGTCGCCCCCCTGGGCGAAGCGGGCAGCAGCCCGGCGGAATGCCGCATCGGTGATCTCGATCAGCACCTCTCCGGGGCCGCCAGTGTAGCCGGAATTGACCGCCGGCAAGGGCTGCAACACCGCGCGCGCCTCATCATGATCGCCGTAAAAGCCCAGCACACGCGCCAGGGCCCAGCTTGCCGTGGTGCTGCGCGACCGGATGTCCCACATGTCGGTCTGTTCGGTTGCCGGTGACAACAGCGCGGCCCGTTCCGCCGCCGCCGCTTCGACCAGCCAATCATGCGCGATTGTCAGCAAGTCGCCACCCGGCCCGACCGCCCCGGCGTTGCGGGCGGCGGGCAAGGCCCCCAACGCCGCCTCGCCCATGAATTCCACGCAATCGGGGCCGGGCGCGCCAGGAGGGCAGCGTTCAGCCAGCACCGACTGAAAGGCTTGCGGCGTCGGCGACACCACGTAAAGCGCGAAGAGCGATGTATCCGCCAGGTCCGCCAATTCGCCGGGGCTCTCGGCCAGGTCCGGGCGCGCCGCCAGCAGCCGCACCAACCGGGCGCGGCCCTCACGCCCCGCGCGGCGATACCAGAACGCCGCCTTGACCGGATCAAGCACCGCGCCCGCCACACGACCGGCAAACCCATCGCCAAGAGCCAGTGCAAGGTTGGCATTGAGAAAGTCGCTCTCGGCATTCAACTCGCTGGAAACACGCGCCAATTCCGACAGCACATCCGCCAGCGGACCAGAGTTCGCCGCGGCCGGATAATGGCGGATCAACGCCAGCAGCGGTGCCTCGGCACCTGTCACCAATTGCGCTTGATCCAGCCCGATGCCCTGGCGCAGCCAGGTCAGGATCTCATCTTCCCCCGCCTCGATCCGCCCCCGGATCGCCAGTTCACCCAACCGCATTGCCGCCGCGGGTTGCCCGGCCTTGGCCGCCTGGCGATGGAACGCCTCGGCCCGCGCCAGATCAACAGCCCCGCCAAGCCCGGTTTCCGCCGCCAGTCCAAGCCGGAACAGCGCGTAGCCGTTGCCCATCTCGGCCGCGGCGCGGAAATGGGTCAGGGCCAGGGCATGATCCGGCCCCGCCCGGGTGTTGCCTTCGGACAAAAGCACCGCGACACCGGTATTCGCCGCCGCCCCGCCCTGGGCCACCAGGTAGACCGAGGCTTCGGCGCTTTCCTGAACCGCATCGGCCAGCGCGATGGCATGGTTGATGCCGCCAATGTTCGCGCCAAAATCCAAAGCGGCACCGCCCGCCGTGATCACCGGCGCGCCTTCATAGGAGGCGCCAAAAATGCTGTCACTCCAGCGCGCGCCGTTTTCAAGGATGTCACGTACCCGCGCCACCGGACCCCCGGGCAAGCTCCGGTCCGTCGTCCGCGCACTTTGGCTGCTGTCCGCGCGGGCCCTGGCCAGGGTTTCCGCCGACACCCCGTCGGTCAAGACACCGCTGCGCATGGCGGCCAGCAGGCCCTGTCCCGGCCCCGGACCGTAGCTGTCAGCGGCAATCACCTCCAGCAACAGGTTGGCCGCCAGGTCGCGATGTTGCGGCATGCCATCATCGCCCAGGAACAACGCCGCAGCCAGATCGGCCAGGAGACCCGCGACATCCAAAGGCTCCCGCGGCAGGTCCTGGCCCAATTCACCGCCGGGCGCTTCGGGATCGGTTGCGGCCCGAAGACCACGGGCAACAGCCGCCGCATCCTGGCCAGTGACACCCGGCATGGCCGCCAGGCTGCTGCGCAACAGCAGACGACCGGACAGGCCGTACCCGTCGGCATCCTGGCGCATCAATTGACCCCGGCACAGCGACCACAGCCCGCCCAGAAGCGGCGTCACCGCAGCCGGGTCCTGGCCCGTGGCATCGGCAATCGCCCAGCCCAGGCGCGCGGTACCAGCACCGCCGGCTCGACCCCTGAGACAGGTCTCGATCGCCAGGCGCACAGGCCGCAGATCGGTGCGCGCCCGGGTGCAACGCATCCCCTGGTCCAGCCCATGCCAAAGCTCGGCCGTGTCAGCAGGTGTCGGAACGCCGCTTTCGCCCAGCTCTCGCATATTGGCACGCGCCCAGGCCGCGCGACTGCCCGAGCCGAACAACCCGTCCGCCAACCCCGCGTCACAGCCATGCAGGTTCAACGCCGTCTGCGCCAGCGCCGCATGGGGTCGGTAATATGCCCGGTGGTTTTCCTGCGCATCAACGGTGGCCTTCAACCCCTTGCGTCCGATCACCTCGAACACCGAGCAAAGCCTTGGTCCGTCACGCTCGAAAGACCTGAGCATGCTTTCGAACACGGCTGAATTCGCGCTCAATATCCGCTCGACATAGGCCGGTCCTTCGGCCGCACGGCTGACCGATCCACCGCCCAGCACAAAATCCTTCAAAGTCACCTTGGCCGCATTGGCCTGCGCCTCGACCGGGGCATCGCCGTAGGCCGAAAGCAGGGTCAGGATCGTATCCGCCGAGCTGTCGGGCGCACCGTCCGGGCAGGTGATCGCCCCCAAAGATGCAATCGCACGATCAAGGCGCGCCGTCTGGGCGGACGCGGTGCCAACAAGGACAAGCGTTGCAAGTATCGCCCCGAGTGCTGTTCGAACAACGCGCATGAAAACGGTCCTGCCACCAATTCGATAGATTACCACAAAGGCTAGCCGATCATGATTTGCATGGCCAGTCAGGGCATCGTCGAAGTCACCGCAGCTGCGCGGTGGCGGGATGGATCGTTGATATGCCTGTCATTCGATCAGTCAGGGCCCTGATCGGATGAAGGGCGTGCGACGCAGCCAGGGACATGCCAGATTGCGCGTCCCAGGGTCGATTTTCGCGCGCCAGCCCGCGCCATCACTGGCACGAGCACGGGCCTTCAGGGCCGGCCTATTCCGCCGCGATGGCCGCGGCATTTGCCGGGCGGTAATTCAGAACCGGCGCAAGCCAGCGCTCGGCTTCGGCCACCTCCATGCCCTTGCGGCGGGCATAATCTTCGACCTGGTCCCGCTCCACCTTGGCAACGCCGAAGTAATAGGCCTCCGGATGGCCGATATAGAGCCCCGATACCGACGAGCCCGGCCACATCGCCATGCTTTCGGTCAGTTCGACACCGGTGTGTTTCTCGGCCTCCAGCAGCTTGAACAACGCCACCTTTTCGGTGTGGTCGGGCTGGGCCGGATACCCCGGCGCAGGGCGGATGCCGCGATAGGGTTCGGCGATCAGCTCTTGCGGAGAGAAGCTTTCCGCTGGGTCATATCCCCAGTAGTCGCGCCGCACGCGTTGATGCAGCATCTCGGCCATCGCCTCGGCGAAGCGGTCGGCCAGCGCCTTGACCATGATCGCGGCGTAATCGTCGCCTTCCTTCTCGAAGCGTTCCGCGATGTCCTGTTCCTCGGGGCCTGCCGTCACCACGAAACCGCCGACGTAATCCGCCACACCTTCGGGCGCGACGAAATCCGCCAGCGCGAGGTTGGGGCTGTTCTTCCGCTTCGAGGTCTGTTGGCGCAGGGTGTGCAGCGTATCCAGCGGTGTGCTTCGCGTGTCGTCGGCAAACAGCCGGATGTCGTCGCCATCCCGGTTGGCCGGCCAGAAACCCACCACGGCACGCGGCTTGAACCAGGCCTCGCCGATGATCCGTTGCAGCATGGACTGCGCATCGGCAAACAGGCTGCGCGCCGCCTCGCCGTATTTCTCATGCTCCAGGATGCGGGGATAGACGCCTTTCAGCTCCCATGTCTGGAAGAACGGGGTCCAGTCGATGTAACGCGCGATCTCGGCCAGGTCCCAATCCTCGATCACCCGCGGACCGGTGAATTTCGGCGCCGCGACGCTGTAGCCGGTCCAGTCGATCTTCATCGCATTGGCCCGCGCGGCGGCCAGCGGCAAGCGTTGCTTGGCGCGTTCGGCACGCTCGTGGCGTTCGGCCACCTCGTTGTATTCGCTGCGAATATCCTCGACAAATCCATCACGCTGGGTATTGCTCAGCAGACGCGAGACGACACCCACCGCGCGGCTGGCATCGGTGACATAGATCGCCTGGTTGCGGGCATAGCGCGGCGAGATCTTCACCGCCGTATGCACCTTCGAGGTCGTCGCCCCGCCGATCAGCAGCGGCACGTCAAAGCCTTCACGCTCCAGTTCCGACGCCAGGTGCACCATCTCGTCCAGCGAAGGCGTGATCAGACCCGACAGGCCGATGATGTCGACGTCGTGCTTTTTCGCCTCTTCGAGGATCTTCTGTGGCGGCACCATGACGCCCAGGTCGATGATTTCGTAGTTGTTGCAGGCCAGGACGACGCCGACGATGTTCTTGCCAATATCATGCACGTCGCCCTTGACGGTGGCCATCAGCACGCGGCCGGCGCTTTCGCGGCCGCCCGATTTCTCGGCCTCCATATAGGGCAGCAGCACCGCCACCGCCTGTTTCATCACCCGCGCGGATTTCACCACCTGCGGCAGGAACATCTTGCCCGCGCCAAACAGATCGCCGACCACGTTCATCCCGGCCATCAGCGGGCCTTCGATCACGTCCAGCGGCTTTTCGGCGGCCAGGCGCGCCTCTTCGGTGTCGACGTCGACGAACTCGGTGATGCCGTTGACCAACGCATGTTCCAGCCGCTTTTCCACCGGCCAGTCGCGCCAGGCGAGGTCGCGTTTCTTTTCCTCGCGCTTGTCGCCGCGATAGCGTTCGGCGATCTCCAGCAAGTTCTCGGTCGGCGTGCCGCCGTTCGCGGGCACACGGTTGAGCACCACGTCTTCACAGGCCTCGCGCAGGTCCGGGTCGATCTGGTCATAGACCGCAAGCTGACCTGCATTGACGATGCCCATGTCCATCCCGGCCTGAATGGCGTGGTACAGGAACACCGCGTGCATCGCCTCGCGCACCGGTTCGTTGCCGCGGAAGCTGAATGACAGGTTCGAGACCCCGCCCGACACATGACAATGCGGCAGGTTCTGGCGGATCCAGCGCGTCGCCTCGATGAAGTCCACGCCATAGTTGTCGTGTTCCTCGATGCCGGTGGCGACGGCAAAGACGTTGGGGTCAAAGATGATGTCTTCGGGCGGAAAGCCCACCTTTTCGGTCAGCACCTTGTAGGCGCGGGCGCAGATCTCGGTCTTGCGGTCCAGACTGTCGGCCTGACCCTGTTCATCAAAGGCCATGACCACCACCGCCGCGCCGTAGGCAAGGCAGAGCGAGGCATGGTGGATGAAGGCCTCTTCGCCCTCTTTCAACGAGATCGAGTTGACCACCGGCTTGCCCTGCACGCATTTCAGCCCGGCTTCGATCACCTCCCATTTCGAACTGTCGATCATGATCGGCACGCGGGCGATGTCGGGTTCTGCCGCAATCAGGTTGAGGAAGTCGATCATCGCCTGTTTGCTGTCGATCAACCCTTCGTCCATGTTGACGTCGATGATCTGGGCGCCGTTTTCCACCTGGTCGCGCGCCACGTCCAGCGCGACCGCGTAATCGCGGTTGGTGATCAGCTTGCGGAACCTGGCCGAGCCGGTGACATTGGTCCGCTCGCCCACGTTGACGAAGGGAATGTCCGAGGTCAGGACAAAGGGCTCAAGCCCGGAGAGACGCAAAAGGGGTTCAGGCACGGACTTTCTCCTTCCAATTGCGCGGCGCATGACTTGCCACCTGTTCGGCGATGGCGCGGATATGATCGGGCGTGGTGCCACAGCAACCGCCCGCGATATTGATCAACCCCTCGCGGGCAAAGACCTCGACCAGCGCGGCGGTCTGGTCCGGCGTTTCGTCGTATTGGCCAAAGGCGTTGGGCAGCCCGGCGTTGGGGTAGGCACAGATCATCGTCTCGGCCACGCCCGACAGTTCCGCCAGGTGCGGGCGCATGGCATCGGCCCCCAGCGCACAGTTCAGGCCCACGGTGAAAGGCCGCGCATGGCGGACGGAATGCCAGAAAGCGGTCGGTGTCTGGCCCGACAGCGTCCGCCCCGAGGCATCGGTGATCGTGCCGGAAATCATGATCGGCAGACGTTGGCCCGCCTTGGCAAAGCTTTCAAACGCGGCAAAGATCGCCGCCTTGGCGTTCAGCGTATCGAAAATCGTCTCGATCAGGATCAGGTCAGAGCCGCCTTCGATCAACCCGTCGATCTGCTGACCATAGGCCAGCCGCAGGTCGTCGAAGCTTACCGCGCGATAGCCGGGGTCGTTCACGTCCGGGCTGATCGAGGCGGTGCGATTGGTCGGCCCGACCGCCCCCGCCACGTAACGCTTGCGCCCGTCCTGCGCCTCGGCCCGCGCGGCGGCGCGCCGCGCCACCTGGGCGCCGGCGACGTTCAGGTCATGCACCGCGCCTTCGAGGCCATAGTCTGCCTGCGCAATGGTGGTGGAGGAAAAGGTATTGGTTTCAAGGATGTCCGCCCCCGCGAGGGCAAACTCGAGCTGAATATCCTCGACCGCCTGCGGCTGGGTCAGCACCAGCAGGTCGTTGTTGCCCTTCTGCGGGTGATCCGAGTTGTGGTGATGGCGGCAGCCAGGGCCGTGAATGTGCCCCCCGGCGCTGAAATCCTCTTCGGTCATGTTCAGCGTCTGGATCATCGTCCCCATCGCACCGTCAAGGATGAGGATCCGCTCTCCCGCCGCACGAAGAAGCGCATCCTGGGCCGGGGTTGCGGGAAGGGCAAAATTCAACATGGATCACCTGCTTTCTCAAACAGGCGATCTAACAGCCCCGGGGACTGGCGGCTAATTCATATTTCTACGAATCTTTATGAGGCAGGCTCACAATTCCGCTGTTGGGCCACTATCGGTCCATTGTCGGGCCGCTACAGCAACCGCCGCCGTTCCCGCGCGCCGCCGCGACGGGTGGGGCGTGGCACCGACAGATCGGCCAACGCCATCGGCCCTTTCAGCGACCGGCGCACAAGGGTGCAGAACACCGCAACGCTTGGGTCCGTGGCCTCAAAGGGCGCGGCCTTGTCCAGCGCCTCCTGCGCCTGGACGGCATAGCCCTGATTGCCTTTCAGAAAGGCCAGCCATTGCAGAAACCCCATGCGGCCAAGCTCTTCGGCCCGCTCGGGTGTCTCGGAATGGGCCTGAAGCCCGTGGATTGTCTTTTCAAGAAGCATCGCGCCCTCCGCGCAGGTCGGCGGGGTCGGTACACGGTGATGTCTCAGGGCCAGCGTGGTCCATGACTTGCCTCCGCGCCCAGGGCACCCCGCCCGGGATCAAGGTGACTGCGACCGCCCCATGCGGCCGAGGATGGCAGGTCTCCTGACTTGCGGGTCTCTGCAGTTCCGAACCTTCCCGGCGCCATATGCGCCAGTGGCCTGTCTCGGAACCGCTCTCCGCCTACAGTTGCGGGGGCAGTCGCGGAATTGGGGCACTGCCCGCACCGCGTTCCCTTTTCAGCCGCCCGGGATTCGCTCCGGATCGGCACCATCAGCGTCATTGGTGCCACGGAAACCCTCGCCTGTCCAGCCGCGGTGCCGCAGCGCGGCACGACCGCGACATGCCCCGCACGGCGCGGGCTGGGCTTTGGCCCGGTCCTGCGATACCGATGATCCATGCGACACCCGGCACAGGAGCACGCGGGCGATGGAGGCGAATTTCTGGCATGAGCGGTGGCAATCCGGCCGCATCGGGTTCCACGAAAGCGAGGGCAACGACCTGTTGCGCCGCCATCTTGGCGCATTGGAGCTGCCCCCCGGCGCGCGGGTCTTCGTGCCGCTGGCCGGCAAGACGCGCGACATCGGCTGGCTACTGGGCCAGGGCTTTCGCGTGGCCGCCAGCGAGCTGAGCGATCTCGCGGTGGCGCAGCTGTTCGACGACCTCGCCATCCGCCCCGAGACAACCCGGACAGGCGGCATGACCCACCATGCCGCGCCGGGGCTGGATGTCTTTGCCGGCGATTTCTTTGACCTGACCGCCGATCTTCTGGGCCCGGTGGATGCGGTCTATGACCGGGCGGCGCTTGTCGCCCTGCCTGCGGACATGCGCCCGCGCTATGCCGCTCACCTGTCCGGGATGACCGACACCGCCCCCCAGGTCCTGATCAGCTTTGACTATCCCGTGGGCACGGTCGACGGCCCGCCCTTCTCGGTCGATGCCGCCGAGGTCCACAGGCACTACGCCGCCGCATATTCGGTGCTGTCCCTGGAGCGGCGCCCGGTGCCAGGCGGCTTCAAGGGCGCAAGCGAGGTCTTTGAAACCGTCTGGCATCTCGCCCCTGCGCACCTCGCCCAAGTTGACGACACAGGCCAACCCGCCTAACACCGCGCGACGATTTTCGAGGTTTCCAAGGCCGCCGGCAGGAAACCCCTCTCCGTGGAGACCCGTCCCATGACACGCCCGCCGCTCAGCCTCGCCCATGTTCTTGCCGCCCATGCCCGGATCAAGGAGGACACCCTGCGCACCCCGGTCGTGCGGGCGACGCGGCTGTCGATGAAGCTGGGCTTTGATCTCTATCTCAAGCTCGAAAACCTTCAGCACACCAATGCCTTCAAGGCGCGCGGCGCGCTGTCACGGCTGCTGACGCTGACCGACGCGCAGAAACAGGCCGGGGTGATCGCCTGCAGCGCGGGCAACCATGCCCAGGGCGTGGCCTATCACGCCACGCGGCTGGGCATCCCTTCGGTGATCGTGATGCCCGAGGGCACGCCCTTCAACAAGATCCAGCGCACCCGCGACTTCGGCGCCGAGGTGAAGCTGCATGGCAAGGGCTTCGACGACAGCGTCGCCTTTACCCTGGACCTGGCCCGGCGCGACGGGTTGACCCTGATCCATCCTTTCGATGACCTGGATGTGGTCGCGGGCCAGGGCACCGTGGCCATCGAGATGCTGGAGCAGCAGCCCGACCTCGACACCATCGTCGTGCCGATCGGTGGCGGCGGACTGATTGCCGGGATGGCGCTGGCGGCCAAATCGATCAAGCCGGACGTCGAGATCATCGGCGCCCAGGCACATCTGTTTGACGCGGTGAAAGCGCGGATCGAGGGTTTTGCGCCGCATTTCGCCGGCGCCAGCATTGCCGAGGGCATCTCGGTCAAGTCCCCCTCCGAAGCCAATATCGACGTCATCCGGGCCCATGTCGACCGCATCGAAAGCGCCAGCGAAGAGGCGATCGAGGATGCGGTCTTTGACCTTCTGTCCAACGAAAAGATCGTCACCGAAGGCGCGGCGGGGGCCGGGCTGGCGGTGATCAAGGCGATGGCCGAAAAGCTGCAAGGCCGCAAGGTCGGCCTGGTGATCTGCGGCGGCAATATCGACAGCCGGCTGTTGTCGACGCTGATCCTGCGCGGGCTGGTGCGTGATGGCCGGATCACCCGGCTGACCTTTGAAATCGACGACACGCCCGGGCAGCTCTCCAATATCTCGCGGTTGATCGGCGAGGCCGGGGCCAACGTGATCGAGGTGATCCACCAGCGGATGTTCCAGAGCGTGGCGCTGAAGCAGGCCGAGCTGGAGATCGTGATCGAGGCGCGCGACATCCTGCACGTGCATGACATCGTGGCGCGGCTGCGGGCCGAGGGCCTGTCCGTGCGCGTCGGCAACGAGGCGTGACAGGCGGGTATCGGCAGCAACCGGCGCCGGGCCTGTGACCGTCTCTGTGACCGGCCCGCTTACGCAGGACCTTCCGAGATGACGACCAGCGGGCGGCAATCGGCGGCATCGACGGTCCGTTTGCAAAGCGCGGCATACCCCGCGGCACCGGACGGCGTGGTGGCCATGCCAAGCGCGGCCAGCGCGTCGGTGGCGGCCTGGGCTTCCTCCTCCGACAGCGTTTCGTAGGTCACGTCACACCCTTCGAGAACATGCCAGGCCACAATGGACGCATCCTTGCAATCCAGCCGGCCCATGTTGGAGTCCGGCCCTTCACCGCGCGTCGGCATCCCCGCGATGTGGCTGGCCCGAAGACAGGCGGCCGCCTCGGGCTCCACGACGATCAGCTGCGGCTGTTCAGCCCAATTGAGCCGGATCATATGGGCCATCGCAGCGGCAAGCCCGCCAACACCGGCCTGAAGATAGACATGGGTCGGCCAGGTGCCCGAGGCCTCGAACGAAGCGCGCAGTTCCTCGGCAATGACGCAATAGCCCTCCATCACCCATTTCGGGATCCGGGTGTACCCCGCCCATGTGCCATCCGCGAGCAGCGTGGCGCCGGTATTCTCAGCATCGGAAATGGCCGCGGCCACGCTGTCCTCATAAACCTCGCCCGAGCGCACGACATCCGCCCCCAGCGCCCTGAGCCTGTCGGCAAAACCCGAAGGCACGGTCGCGGCCAGGTGGATCCGCGCACGGGCGCCCATGTCTCGCGCCCCGGCGGCGACACCCATGCCGTGATTGCCGGCACTGGCACAGACAAAGGTATGCCCGGCGGCAAAGCCACGCACATCCGCATCGCGCATCCGCGCAGGCGTCAAGGCTTCGCCGGTCTCCGCCTCCCAACCCTCGGCCAGGATGCGCGCCACGGCATAGGGCGCGCCAAGCGCCTTGAAGGCCCCCAGGCCCATGCGCGCGGTTTCATCCTTGGCCAGCACCATCAGCCCCCCCGGCCCGGCAATCTCGATCAGCGGCGACACGGCATAGCGGTCCTGCGCCTGGAAGAACGCCTGTGCCCGGGCCACATCGGGCCGAAATTCAAGTGTATGGGTTTGCTGCATGTCTCGTCCTTCCGCTCGGGTCCTGCCGGAATTTCTAGATCACACCGCACCTTCCCAATTCTCGAATTTCGCCCTAACTTCGATAAATTCTTTCACACCGGCCACCGACAGCGCAGGTATCGATCATGGGCATGGAACTGGACGATGCAGACCTGACCATTCTGAGGCTCTTGCAGGAGAACTGCAAAATCGGGCTGGAGGGCCTGGCGCAGGCCTGCCACCTCTCGGTGCCCTCGGTGCAGCGCCGATTGAAGCGGCTGCGCGACTCCAAGGTGATCATGAAGGAAATCGCGGTGCTCGATCCCGCGCATTCCGACTACAAGATGACCTTCATCGTGATGGTGGAGCTTGATCGAGAGTCCCTGCAACAGCTTGATCTGTTTCGCAAACGCGCCAAGGCAGAGCCGCAGGTTCAGCAATGCTACTATGTCACCGGAGAGGCGGATTTCATCCTGGTCTGCACCGCCCGCGACATGCAGGATTTCGAAGCGCTGACCCACCGGCTGTTCTTTGAAAACTCCAATGTCCGGCGCTTTCGTACTTCGATCACGATGGACCGCTCCAAGGTCGGGCTGACCCTGCCGATCTGAACACCCAAGTCAAACGCGCGGCGTGGCGGTATCATGATTGATCCGGACCGGCCCGATTGATGAAAGTTTTTATCGCCAATTGCCCCAAACTCGATGCCCGGAACGCAAGACCGCCCTGTATCACTGAAACAGAGCACGGAGTGATGGCGGGATGAAGACCTGTGGAACCATTTGACCCAGCCGAGGCGGTCTCGGCACCGGCGCCCGGCCTTGAAGTTCCCCGAGGCCAGGACATGACCGCCCCGGCGCGCGGGTTTCCCGAACGGGACTACGCCGACCGCACCGCGCGGGCCCAGGCGAAAATGGCCGCCACCGGGATGGCGGGCCTCCTGCTCACCACCGAGCCCGAAGTGCGGTATTTCAGCGGCTATCACACGCTGTTCTGGCAAAGCCCCACCCGGCCCTGGTTCCTCTTCCTGCCTGCCTCGGGCAAGCCGGTGGCGATCATTCCCGAGATCGGCACCGACCTGATGCGCCGCACGTGGATCGACGACATCCGCACCTGGAGCGCGCCCTGCCCCGGCGATGACGGCATCACCCTGCTCACTGATCTGCTGTCGCCGCTGGCCGCGCGGGGCGCGACCCTGGGCCTGATGAAGGGCCACGAGACGCACCTGCGGATGCCGCTTGGCGACTATGAGCGGCTGCTGTCGGCCACCGCCGGGCTGCGCATCACGGACGCCACGGCGCTGGTACGGGATCTGCGCATGGTGAAATCCCCCGCCGAAATCGAGAAGATCGCCCATATCTGCGCCATCGGCTCGCGCAGCTTTGCCCGCCTGCCCGAGATCGCCCATGCCGGGCAACCGCTCGAAGACCTGTTCCGCACCTTCCGCCGCGAGACCCTGGCGCAGGGGGCCGATGACGTGCCGTACCTGGTGGGCGGCGCGGATGCGGGCGGCTATCATGACGTGATTTCGCCGCCATCACGCCGACCGCTGGCGCGGGGGGATGTGCTGATGCTCGATACCGGCGCGACCTGGGACGGGTATTTCTGCGACTTCGACCGGAACTTTGCCATCGGCAGCGCCGAGGATGCCGCGCGCCGGGCCTATGACGTGCTTTGGCGCGCGACCCAGGCCGGGATCGAAGCCGCGCGCCCCGGCGCAACCTGTCGCGATCTGTATCACGCAATGCACAGGGTGATTTCCGAACTGGACGATGCGGGCGGCGATGTCGGGCGGCTGGGTCACGGGCTGGGCATGCAGCTGACGGAATGGCCGTCGCATGCCCCCTGGGACGAGACCGTGATCGCCGAGAACATGGTGCTGACCATCGAGCCGTCGCTGAGCTACGGCCAGGGCCGCATCATGGTACACGAAGAGGACATCGTCATTCGTGCCGGGGGTGCCGAGCTTCTGACCAGGCGCGCCGCGCCGGACCTTCCGATCATCTGAGGATCTGACATGAAACTGCACTTTCAGACCGACGCAGGCATCGGAACGCGGGCCAACCTCGGGGTCATCGTGCTTGAAACCGACGAGACGATGGAGCCCGAGTTTGCCCGCATCATGGATCGCACAGGTGTCGCGCTCTATCACAGTCGGATCGCAATGGCGCCCGAGATCCGGCCCGAGACGCTGATCCTCATGGAGCAGGACCTGCCCGCCTCGGCGCGCCTGCTGCCGCCGTCACTGCAGTTCGACGCCATCGGCTTTGGCTGCACTTCGGCCTCGACGGTGATCGGGTCCGACAATGTTGCCGCCGCGATCCGCAGCGTCTGTCCCGGCGCAAAGGTCACCGATCCGCTGGCCGCCATCATCGCGGCCTGCCGGCACCTGGGCGTGACGCGGCTGGGCTTTGTCACGCCCTACATCGCCGAGGTTTCAGCCCGGATGCGGGCCAGGCTGGAGGCTGCCGGCTACGAGATCGCGGGGTTCGGATCCTTCGAGGAAGGCAATGACCGCGTGGTGGCGCGGATCACGCCCAGGTCGATCCTTGAGGCGATTGAGGCCGTCGCCGACCAGGCCCCCTGCGATGCGGTTTTTGTGTCCTGCACCAACCTGCGTTGTCTCGACATCATCCCCGAGGCCGAAGCCAGGATCGGCGTCCCGGTCATATCCAGCAACACCGCGCTGGCCTGGCACATGCTGCGCATGGCGGGGGTCGAGGACACCTCGGATCAGCTTGGCACGCTCTTCGCCGCCGGATGCCCCGAAATCGCCGTGGCGACCTGATGACCGCACCTTCGCCCGTCAGGCCGAAGGCGTCAGGCCGATCCCGGCGCGGTTGACCACCAGGTCGGATGCGATCCTGTCGGCGAAGAAATCGATGATGTTCTGCGCCGACCCCACCGCCATGCGCACCGAGGCGCCCTCGGTCACACCGGCGATATGCGGGCTCAGGATCACCTGGTCGAACCTTCGCAACGGGTCGTCGACCGCTGGCGGCTCGTGCTCGAACACATCAAGCCCGGCGGCCGCGACCTTGCCCGAGGACAGCGCCTCGATCAGCGCGCCCTCGTCGACGATGCCACCGCGCGCGGTGTTCACCACGATCACCCCCTCCTTCATGGCGGCGAACGCGGCGGCGCCGAGCAGCGGGTCTTTCGCCTTGGGCGCGCTCACCGAGATCACATCCGCCCAACCCAGCGCCTCCTCCAGGTCCGTCGCGGGGTCGACCGATCCAGCGGACGGGTGTGCCAGATCAACAACTCACGCCGCGCGGTCTATGGTTTCGACCAGCGGGTCGAGGTCTTTGGCTCCGGCGGGATGCTGCAGACCAGCAACCAGCGCGACAGCGGCCTGCGGGTCTGGACGGAGGGGGCAACCGCCGCGCAGGATCGGCTCAAGGCATTTTCCCTTGAACGCTACGACGAGAGTTTCATACACGAACTGGACGAAATCCCGGACGCCATTGCGCAGGACCGGCAACCTCTTGTCAGCGGCTAGGATGGCCGCAAGGCGCTGTTGCTGGCAGATGCCGCGCTGAAAAGCGCAACCACCGGCGCAGCCGTGCGCCTTGAAGCAGAGGAAACAGCACCATGCTGAAACGTGCCTTGAACCACATGGCTGCGCCGCAGCTCAACTGGCAGGACTTCATCGAACTGGCCTCTGCCGTCGATTGCATGGGCGTCGAGTTCCGCAACGACCTGGGGCAGGACCTGTTCGACGGGGCCCCGCCCGAGGATGTCGGCGCGGCCTGCGCGGCGCGCAAGCTGCAGATCCTGGCCCTGGCCGAGATCAAGGCCTTTGACGATTGGTCCGCGGACAAGCTGGTCGAGGCCCGCGACCTCGTGGCCATCGCCCGCGCCTGCGGCGCGCGGCGCGTCAGCCTCATTGCCCGCAACGACGGCGTGAACACCGGGCAGAAGGCCCGCCTGGCGGCGCTGGACCACGCGCTCGACGAACTGGCGCCGCTGTTGGCCGACAACCGCCTGATCGGACTGATCGAGCCGCTGGGATTCACCAGCTGCGCCCTGCGCTACAAGTCCGAGGTGGCCGAAGCCATCGACCGGCTAGGCACCGGCGCACCGTTCGAGATCGTGCATGACACGTTCCACCACGCGCTGGCCGGGGCCGAGGAGGTCTTCCCGCAACACACCGGCATCGTGCATGTCTCGGGCATCACCCGGCCGGATGTCACGGTCGACGAGATGACCGACCCCGACCGCGGCCTGGTAAGTGCCGGGGACCGCCTGGGCAATGTCGCGCAACTCGCCGCCCTGAAACGCGGCGGCTATGACGGCGCGGTCAGTTTCGAACCCTTCGCCCCGGAAATCCGCATGCTGGACGATCCGGCGCTGGCCTACCGACGCTCTTTTGCGCATATCGAGACAGAGCTGGGCTGACGCCCGGCCCCCCGGAAGGAGACACCGAATGACCACCCTGCGACCCATCGGCCAGACCGGCCTTTCGATTTCACCGCTGATCTTCGGCACTTCCGGGCTGGGCGACATGCCCGACACTTACGGCTACTCGGTGGATGAAGCGCGCGCCCGCGCCACCCTGCACGCGATCTTCGACAGCCCGGTGAACGCGCTCGACACCTCGCGCAATTACGGCATGGGCCGCAGCGAGGAACGGATCGGCGCGGTCATCCGCGAACGCGGCGGCCTGCCCGAGGGCTTCGTGCTGTCCACCAAGCTCGACCGCGACATGGACACCGGGCGCTTCGATGCCGCCCGGGTGCGCCAGTCGCTCGAAGAAAGCCTCGAGGTTCTGGGGCTGGATCGCATTCCGCTGCTGCACCTGCATGACCCGGAATATGCCCGCGACCTGTCCGAGATCACCGCCGAGGGCGGCGCGCTGGACGCGTTGTTCCGGCTGAAGGAAGAAGGGTTGGCCCAGGCGGTCGGCCTGGCGATGGGACGGCTCGACCTGATGGAGCCCCTCCTGCGCGAACGCCCCTTCGATGCGCTGATCAACCACAACCGCTACAGCCTGCTGAACCGCGCCGCCGCCGGGATGTTCGCCGATGCCCGGCACCGCGGGATCGCGGTGCTGAACGCGGCCCCCTATGCCGGCGGTGTGCTGGCCAAGGGGGCCTCCGAAATGCCGCGGATCACCTACCAGGAAGTCGACGACGCCGCGCTGGCCCCGGTGCGGCGGATCGAGGCGCTTTGCGCGGAAAACGGCGTCGCGCCCGGAGCGGCGGCGCTGCAATTCTCGATGTCCGACCCGCTGGTGACGGCCACGATCATTGGCGTGTCAAAGCCCGAACGCGTGGCCCAGACCCTGGATTGGGCCGAAACCGCCCTGCCCGAAGGTCTGCTCCAAACCCTGCGGGACCTGCCCCATGCAACCGACGATCCCGAGGCCAACCGGGTGTACCGCCCCGCCTGACCATTCGCGCCCGGGAAAGGCGGCACATGGATCGAAACAACGGGGGCTGACCTTTCACCCCCCTCCATCGGGCTTGAACCAAAGGCCTCCGGCGCGCGACAGGTCCTTCTCCGGTTTCGCAAATATCCGGGGGTTTGGGGGCAAAGCCCCCAAGGCCTGCGTGGCCTGAACGCAGGACAATAACCTGCGCGGCGCAGCCGCACCGCAAAATCAACAGCCCTTGACCTCTCCCGCAGGATTTCTCCCCCGGAGCCTCCCGCCGGGCCGGACCCCACCGTTCAATCCCCTGTGCATCGCGCCCTACGGATGTGTCACCGTGGGAATGCGCGGGCTGTCGGCATCCTTCTGCACCCGCGCCGCCACCGCCACGGTCAGCGCCTGCGCCAGGCACATCGGCGCCGCCAGAGACCGCGAGAACGTATCGCCATGCTCGGGCACCGCAAACAGAATATCCGCGGATTTCGCCAGCGGGCTCAACGAGTTGTCCGAAATCGCCACGATCGGCACGCCCCCTGCGGCGGCCTCCTCGACAATGTTGACCACCTCGTTGGCATAAAACCGGAAGGACACCGCGACAAGAAGCGAATTGGGGCGCATGGTACGGGCCATGTGGGTGGCCAGCCCACCGCCCGGATCGAGCAGGATCACCTGCTTGCCCAGCATGGTCAGGATATAGCGCAGAAGCTCCACCACCGGGGCGGACCGAAGCTGACCGATCAGGTAGACACTGTCCGCCGTCTCGATCATGTCGGCGGCACGGGCGATCTCGGCAAAGTCGATCTGGTCGAGAAGGCCCTGGAGCGACGCAATATCGCGCACCACGAGATCGCGCAGGAACCCGAATTCCGAATGATCCTTGCGCGTGGCCAGCTCTTCCTCAAGCGCCGCAACCCGCGCCTCGAACCCCGGCGCCGCCGTGGCCAGCCGTTTCTGGAACAACTGCTGCAAATCCTTGAACCCGGTGTACCCCAGCGACTGGGCAAACCGGACGAAAGACGAGGCATGTATACCGCAGGTCTCGGCAATGGCATTCACCGATTGCACGGCCACGTCGTTGGGGTTCTGGGTCAGGAAGACCGAGATCCGCTGATAGGTCTTGCTCATGGTGTCGTGGCGTTCGTGGATCAGACGGAGCAGGCTTTCGTAATCCTTCGGTCTCGAGGCGGACCCTTCTCGTTGCTTGCTACCCTTCATGACCCCTCCACGCTGAAACTGCAGGCAAAGCTATGCGAGCCCCCGCATCAACGCAACAAACATTGCAGAACGGGGCTTCTCTGGTCGAAGCATTCCGCCACGGGGCGCTGTCCGTGGCACCGGCCCGGCACTGCCGATCGGCCTGGCGGGCGCCCGAGGATTACGACTGCCGTGTCGGGGAAAACCGCTGGCAAGAGCGGCACCGCGACTGGCTTGAGCCCTGATCCAGGGCCTCTGTCAAGGCACGCCGAGCACGAAGGCATAGAGCAGAACCCAGAGGCTCAGCAACCCGCCCGCCACTGCCACGTAGGACCCGTTCCAACGCAGCCCGACATGCAGCGCGCTGACATTGCCGAAGGCGCCCACCAACAGTGTCGTCGCAGTGAAGGGCGAGCAGATGCCACTGATCGTCCAGCCCGCAACGATGGCGGTGATCAGCGCCGTGGGGGTGATGCCCAGCATCTCGGGCGCGGGGATCATCGGCGCGATCAGCGTTACCGCAAGGATCGGGTTCATCCCCAACTGGCCGAGGATGGGGATCAGCCAGATCAGGCCCAGCAGCAAGAGCCATGTGGGCAACGCGCCCAGGTCAACCCCGAGCCCGGCCATGATCGGCGCCAGAAGCGGCGCGCCCAAGGTGCCGATGTAACCCGCCATCATCAACAGCACGATCTCGCCGCGATAGCCCGGCAAATCGCCGAACAGGAACGCTTTGCCCCGTTCCCCCAGCCCGAGCCCTCCACCCCGGGCCTGGATCACCGCCCAGCCGATCGACAGAAGCGGCACCACCACGAGGACCACACCGACGATGCGGATGCCGGTGAGGACGTGCAAGCCCCCGGCAAAGAGCGTCAACAGGAAAAGCAGCAGCAACAGCGGCGACAACCGGCGCACCGAGCCTTCGACCGGGCGGCGCGGCGCTGGCGCGGCCAGGCGCGGCTTGAAGATACTGTCCATCGCCCAGCCCAGGCCAAACAGGATCGCCATCGATCCCAGGCCCGGCAGCACCGCTGCGTTCCAGGACCCGCCGGGGATCAATACGGTGGTGATCGCCATCGCAAAACCCAGCGGCGACCAGGCCAGCGACGAGATGAAACCACGCTGGATCGCCAACAGCATGCGGCGCGTGCGATGAAACCGGATCTCCGGGTCGGGTTCCGAAGACGCGGCCTGGGTCGCGAGACTGCCCAGCAGGGAGATCGCGCCATAGCTCAGCAGCAGGGCAAAGAGATGCCCCCCGCTGCACAGCGCGACATAGCGGCGTCCCGGCGGCTGCGACGCCAGGTAACGGCCTGCATCGCCGATCGCGGGCGAGGTCTGGGCGACGTTGCGCAGGGTGGCCAGCGCGCCAAAGAAGGCGCCGATGAACCCGGCCGAGGCCGCGCCGCGCCCGACCACGTCAAGCCACTGGGGATCGACCAGCACGCTCCAGAGGGTAAGCGCCAGCCCCACCGCCACGAAAGCCTTGCGCGACAGGCGCACGGCAAGTCCCAGGGTCACGATCACGCCGATGGCCACCAGCCCGCGCAGGGCGCCAAACCCCGGCACGCCCCATTCGACAAGGGCGGTCAGAACCACGAGGATGGCCAGGAGCACGGCTCCGGCCCGGTCGAAAAGGCGATTGGATGTCATGCCTGCCCCGGCGCAAGTGTCTGCCGGACCTGCATAGCCGCGAAACCGGGAGCTTGTCGATCAGGCCGACGGTCAAGGGCCGATCTGTCAACAGATCGGGACCGATCCATTGATGGATCGGGACAAAATCCGTTGACGGATTTTGCGCGTCATGCACCCGGTCAGGCCAGCGACGTCTCGGTCCCGCGCGGCTTGTCGTGAAAGACCTCGGCGGCGTGAATGCCCAGCACGATCAACCCGGGCCAGAGCATGTAGGCCTCGATCTCGATGTTTTCGCCAAAGCTCAGCAGGACCATCGTCATCACCACCGACAGCGGCAGCCGCCCCCGCTTGTGCCGGGCGGCATCCACCAGCGCCAGCAGCGTCTGGTAGACCATCGGCACCAGGAAAGCGAGAAAGCCCACCAGCCCCTTGACGAACAACAGCCCCCACCAGGTGTGATGGCTGCCGATCGGCATGTATTCCACCACATGCGCGCCGGGATGCACCGTGCCGTGGCCGAACCAGAAGGCTTCGTTCTCCCAGCGTTCCCCGGCAATCCGTTGCAGGGTTTCGCGCACCCGCGTGCTGTCAGCCCGCGCGCCCTTGAAGGCGGCAACCGCATCGCCCAGGGCGGTGACCAGCAGGGTGCCAAAGACCGCCATTGTCGCCGTGACCGCTGCCAGCGCCTGCCAGGCCCAGCCTTTCAGCACCAGCGGCATCAGTCGCGGCCCGGCGGTGCAGGCCACCAGCCCCACCAGCCCCATGCGCGACTTCGACAGAAGGATCATCGCCACCCCGGCGGCAATGCCGATGTTGCGCCACTTCCGGTCGCTCTCTTCCAGCGCGAAACAGACCTGGAGCACCCCCAGCAACGCCGCGAAGGGCGACCAGGGGGCATAGAACTGCCATCTCGGCGTCCAGCTGGCCGGGTCCCAGGTGAAGAAATAGACCGAGAAATACTCCGGCCCCGGCCCGCCGATGGCCTTGAGCGGCGAGGTGAAGATCTTTTCCGGCATGCCGATATAGGGCGCGGCAAAGAGGATCGGCAACAGCGCCAAAGTCCAGAGCCCGATCATGCATTGCCCGCGCACCAGAACCTCGCGCCGGATGGGCAGCACCGCGCCGATGAAGGGAAACAGCGCCAGCAGCGCCCAGCCCTTGGCCCAGCCGATCGAGGACTTGATGGTCTTTTTCAGCCCCAGCCCCCAGTCGTGATGCCCGACCCAGAGCGCAAACAGCATGACCAGCATGCCAAGGATCCAGATCCAGACCGCCGGCGGCACCGGTCCGCGCGCGCGCAGGTCCGACCGCATGGCCGGACCCAGGTACAGCGACAGGACCGCAAGCCCCCCAAGCAACCAGGCAATCACCGGCCCGACGACATAAAGCGCGCCGATGAAGTAGAAGGGCCAGGTCCACTTGAGCGTGTTCAGGACCATTGCTTCTGCCGGGTTGCGGGGGGTCATGGCGGGCTGTCCTCAGGCAGCGGCGGGAAGGGCGGTGCCGCGTTCGCGTTCTTCCGGCGTGGTCAGCAGCTTGTCGACCAGCGGGCGGCGCATCCAGGTCAGGAACAGGCCCAGCAGGAAGAAGAAGCTCGCCCCGCCACCAGCGGCCAGCGCCAGTTTCTTGCGCGGCTTGCCGGGGTCATCCGGAAAGGACGGGTCCTGAAGGACCTGCACCAGCGGGTAGGAGGCAAAGAGATCGGCCTTCGAGCTCTGCGACCGGGCCATAGCCGAGGCAAAGACCGCCTCTGCCACCGAGAAATCACGCTGAAGGTCTTCGAGCCGCGAGGCCGAGGACAGCAAGCCGTCGCGCTTGATCCGGGCGTCGGCCAGGCGGGTTTCCTGGGTTTCCAGCTCAGATGCCAGGCCCGCGCGCTCCGAATCCAGCGTGACCAGCTCGCTCAGAAGGTTGGTGCGGCTGCCGACGTGCGACAGGTCAAGCCGGTTCAGCTCTTCGCCCGACAACCCGGTCAGAGCGGCAGAGCGGCGGCGGGCCTCATCCCTTGCGGCCTCGTATGCGGCCAGGGCAGTGCGCACCTTGGGGTGACGTTCGCCGTATTTGCCGCGCGCCTCCGACAGCGTGGTGGCATGCACCGACATGGCTTCGGCCAGGGCGGCAAACTCAGTATCTGCATGCAGGCGCAGGGCGGCAGAGGCCAGGCGCGGCGTCAGGCCCAGTGCGGTTTCCAGCGCGGCAACGGCGCCGGTACGCTCGGTCATGCGGGCCCGCATGTCCGCCACCTGGCGCTCCAGCGCATCGGTTTCCGAAACCAGCGCGGTGTATTGATCGGGAGAGATCAGCCCGGTTTCGGCCTGAAGCCGGGCGATTTCGGCCCGGGTCGACAGGACGGAGTTGCGGTATTCCTCGATCGCCGTGCCGGCGCTCAGCTCTCGGGCTGAAATCTCATCGGTGCGCAGCGCCTCGATTTCACCAAAGAAGGCCTGGAGCAGGGTGTTCAGCCGTTCCTGCGCGCCCTCGGCGCTGGACCCGGCCAGGGAGACGTGGATCATGCCTGTCTGATCGACCAGTTCGATCCGCGGCTTGCCGAAATCCTGCTTTTCCACGCCCACCTGATCGGCAGCGGCAGCAAGGATGCGGTCGGCGGTCAGCAGGCGCTTGTAGGTCTCGGTCGGGCTGACCGAATTGCTGGAAAACGCCGAGTTGGCATAAGAGGAGGCCTGGCCGATATCCGCCAGGTTGACCGAGGCAGACGCGCCCGAGCCGGGCAGGATCAGCGACATCTCGGAGGTATAGCTCAGCGGCGCCTTGGCGAGATAGCCGGTGATCGGAAACCAGATCGCCGCCAGCCCGAGCGAGATGATGCCTGCATAGCGGGGCATCCGCCCGAAATCGCGGGTGCGTCCGCCGCGCAGCATGCGCCAGAAGGTCAGGTCACGCATCGGGGTACGAATGGCGCGCAGGGGCGAGGTCTTGGTCTCGGACGTCTTGGGCATGGCAAATCTCCTTGCCCGGTGTAATGCCAGAAGCCAACCTTGTGATCATCCGCGCGTCTGGATGGCCCCCCTGCATCCCGGTATGTCCACCGATCCGAAAGGATAGGTCAGAATAGCCCTGCGTCCTTGGCGATGATCGCCGCCTGGGTGCGGTTGGAGGCGCCGATCTTGCGATAGAGCGTCTTCATGTGCAGCTTGACCGTCGGTTCGCGAATATCGAGATCGCGGGCGATCTCCTTGTTGGATTTGCCCTCGGTCAGCCCTTCGAGAACCTCCAGCTCGCGCTTGGACAATTGCTCGGCCAGCGGATGGGTCTCTTCTTCTTCCGCGGCGCGCATGAAATCGAGCGGCGCATATTGTTCGCCCATCGCCATGAAGCGGACCGCGTTGACCAGCGACTTGGCCGACAGCGTCTTGGGCAGGAACCCGGCGGCGCCATTGGCCAGCATCTCTTCGGCCACGTCGCGGGTGGCAGTGCCCGAGATGATTGCAACCCGCGGCGACCCCTCGTGGGTCAGCATCTGCTTCAGCCCGCCAAGCCCGGTCATCCCCGGCATGGAATAGTCGAGCAGGACAAGATCATAGACCCCACCCTCTTTCACCTTGGTTTCGGCCTCGCCAAAGCTTGCCACGGTCTCAACCTCGAATTGCCCCTCAGCATCGAGAAAGGCCTTCAACGTGTCCCGTACCAGGTCGTGGTCATCGGCAATCAGTACACGCATGGCGGTATCAGCTCCATTGAAAATCACTCGTTTGGTTAGCGCGTTCATCTCTGCCCCGTTTTTTGCCGATAGACAAATAAGATTCTGCCTAACTCATCATTCCCGCGAAATTGTGTCGAAAATCAGGGGGAAATTCGGGGACTGCACGACATCCGAAGGGATAGGTCGGCTGAACCGGATGTGCCCGCGATCGGGACCAAACGGATTGTCCGACCCGCTTTGAGGAGTAATCCGCAAGCCTCCCGGTACCCGTTTCGCGCCTTCCGCGTCGTTGAGAAAAGCCCCGCCAAACTGGCATCCGTTGGCTCGAAATTCATGCCCACGAGGATGCCCCGATGACCTTTGTTGATACGCCCGCCAGCTTCGATGCCACCGCATTTGCCCCCGCCGCGGCCCGCCGTGCTGCACCCGGCACCGCTGGCAAGCTGGGGCTGTTCGGGCTCGACATCGTCAATGCCGAAACCGACGCGGTGATCGACGCGCTGCTGACCGCGCAGACGCCGCAGCGGGTGGCCTTCCTGAACGCCCATTGCGCCAATGTCGCCGCCAAGGACGACAGCTACCGCGCCGCTCTTGAAAGCGCCGACATGCTGCTGCCCGACGGCATCGGCGTGGAACTGGCGGCCCGCATGACCGGCCAGACCCTGACCGAGAACCTCAACGGCACCGATTTCACCCCCCGCCTGCTGGCCCGCGCCGCCCAGGCCGGCCTCAGCGTCTACCTGCTGGGCGGTCGCCCGGGCGTGGCGCAAGAGGCCGCAGACAAGCTCTGCCTGAAACTGCCGGGCCTGCGCGTCGTCGGCACCCGCGACGGCTATGACCAGATGGCGGACGAAGATGCGGCCATCTCCGAGATCAACGCCTCGGGCGCGGATATCGTCATCGTTGCGATGGGTGTGCCGAAACAGGATGTCTGGCTGGCCGCCAACGCCGGCCGCCTGAACGCACAGATCACGATGGGTGTCGGCGCGCTGCTCGACTTCCTGGCCGGTCGCGTGCGCCGCGCGCCGCAGATCGTCCGCCGCGCCAAAAGCGAATGGGTCTGGCGCCTGGCGATGGAGCCGCGCCGCATGGCCAACCGCTACCTGGTCGGCAATGTCGCCTTCCTGGCCCGCGCCGCCGCTTATGCCATCAGCCATGCCGACACCCGCGACGCCACCGCACGCGTCTTTGACATCGTGATTGCCGGGATCGTCCTCTTGCTGTTGTCGCCGCTGCTGCTGGCCACCTGGGCGGCCATCCGGCTGGAAAGCCGTGGCCCGGCGATGTTCACCCAGACCCGGATCGGCAAGGACGGCACGCCCTTTACCATCTTCAAGTTCCGCTCGATGCATGTCGATGCCGAGGAACGCCGCGCCGCTGTGCTGGCCCTGTCCGACCGCGAAGGCATCTGCTTCAAGTCGCGCCACGATCCCCGGATCACCCGCGTCGGCCGCGTGCTGCGCCGCTTCTCGATCGACGAGCTGCCGCAGATCTTCAACGTGCTGCGCGGTGACATGTCCATCGTCGGCCCGCGTCCCGCCCTGCCGCAGGAAGTCGCCGCCTACCCCGCCCGCGCCCTTGGTCGCCTGGCCGTGAAACCCGGCCTGACCGGCATCTGGCAGGTGTCCGGCCGCGCCGAGATCGGGTTTGACAAGATGATCGACATGGACCTGGCCTATATCCGCTCGCGGTCGCTTCTGCTGAACTTCGTGCTGCTGGCCCTGACCGCACGGGCTGTCCTCGGCGGACGGGGTGCCTACTGATCCCAAAGGCCAGTCACCCTATCCGAATGGATAGGTCCGGCGTTCCGATGCCCGGCTTCTCAAGACCACGACTTTGCGCCATCCACAGATCAAGACATACGGAGTTACACACAATGCACCTTACACCGACGCTGAAGGCGCTTGGCCTGGCCGGTTGCATGGCGCCGCTTGCGGTCTTGGCCGAGGAACTGCCCGCCCCCGAAGGCGATGTGATCTTGACGGTCACCGGCGCGATTGCCAATACCAACGACGGTGACGCGGCAAAGTTCGACCGCGCCATGCTGGAAGCCCTGGAGAACCGCACCTTCGAGACCTCGACCATCTGGACCGATGGCACACATGCCTATACCGGCGTTCCGATTTCCGTCCTGATGGAAACCGTCGGCGCAACCGGAAGTGGCATCGCCGCGACCGCGATCAATGATTACTCGGTCGACATCCCGGCAAGCGATTTCGCCGACGATGGCCCGATCCTGGCCCACCTGATGGACGGGCAGCCGATGTCGGTGCGCAACAAGGGTCCGCTGTGGGTGATCTATCCCTTCGATGAAAACCCGGAATACCGCGCCGAAGTCATCTATTCGCGCAGCATCTGGCAGGTTGAGCGGATCACCGTTCAAGAGTAAGCATCTCGGCATGACATGCTGGATGATGCACCCGTGACAAGTTCTATTCACGCGACGCCGGGCCGCAAGACCGCCTGGACCCAGACAGGTGCAGCCGTAGCTGCGCTTGTCTTGTGCGTATTGCTGATCGCCTGGATGGCCTGGGCTGTTCTGCGCCAGATCGAGGATCTGTCCACCGCCAATTCAGACAACCTGCAGTGGAGCCTGTCCCAGGCGGACGTGGAATTTCTGCGCTTTCGCCTGTCGATCCAGCAGGCCCGCGACGGCACCGAGACGCTGGATGACTTGCGGCGGCGGTTCGACATCTTCTACAGCCGGATGAGCACCATCGAGAACGGCGACGTGTTCCGCGACATGCGCCAGGATCCCGAGTTCGATGCACCGCGCCAGGCGGTGCGCGCGTTCCTCGACAACACCGTGCCCCTGATTGACGGATCTGACGAGGCCTTGCGCGGCGCCCTGCCCGACCTGGCCCGCCAGGCCGAAACCGTCGGCGAAGAGGTCCGCGCGCTGTCGCTTTCGGCCCTGACCGCCTTTGCCACCCTGTCGGACGAACGCCGCGCCCAACTGTTGCAGATGCTGGCGCTGTTCGGTGCCGTCCTGATCTTCTTCTTCCTTGCGCTGTCGATCCTGGCCTATTCGCTGTTCCGGCTGTTCCGGATCTCCGAGCGGCGCTCGCTCGAAATCGAGCAGGCCAGCGAGCGGATGCGGACGGTGGTCGAAACCTCGCCCAATGCCATCCTGGTCACTGACAAGGTCGGCACCATCCGCGAATTCAACTCGGCCGCGGAACGGCTGTTTGGTCATACGGTGACCGAGGCGCGTGGCCGCAGTGCCATCGAGCTGCTGGTGCCCAACGGCCGCCTGCACAAGGAGGCCTGGAAGCTCGTCAAACGGCTGAACGAGCGTCGCCGCCCCACGCTGGATGAACGCACCTTCGAGATCACGCTCAAATCGCGCTCGGGGGCCGATATCGAGGCCGAGATCTCGATTGACCGGGCCGTGGCCGACACCCCGGTCTATGTCTGCTATGTCCGCGACATTTCCCGCAGCAAGCTGATCGAAGAAACGCTGACCCGCGCCCGCGACCAGGCGCTGGCGGCGGAACGGGCGAAGTCCAAGTTCCTCGCGGTGATGAGCCACGAGATGCGCACGCCGCTGAACGGGTTGATCGGCTCCATGCAGCTGATGGATGACGTGGTGGACACCCGGCGCCAGAAGGAACTTCTGGGGCGGATGAAATCCTCGGGCAACCAGTTGCTGATGCTGGTCAACGACGTGCTGGACCTGGCCAAGTACGAAGCCGGCAAGCTGGATGTCGAACGCGCGCCGTTTTCCATCCGCGAAATGCTGGACGACCTGGTCGATACCTCCGTGCCGATGGCCACCAGCCTCGGAAACGAAGTCAATTGGCGTTGGGAAGGCGCGCCCGGGGACCTGGTCTTTGGCGATGCCCGCAAGATCCGGCAGGTGCTGTTGAACTATGTCAGCAACGCGGTGAAGTTCACCCGCAACGGCAGCATCGACATCGAGGTCGAATTCATCGGTGCGGCGCGCAAGGAAGTGGAGTTCCGCGTCTTCGACACCGGCATCGGCATCGACGAAAAGGACCAGGAGCGGATCTTCGACGATTTCGAAACGCTGGATTCGTCTTATGCGCGCGAGGTCGGCGGAACCGGGCTGGGACTTGGCATCGCCAAGCGCTTTGCCAAGGTGATGAACGGCGAGACCGGCGCCGAAAGCGAACCGGGCGAAGGCAGCCTGTTCTGGCTGCGCGTGCCCCTGCCCGAGGTCAAGGATGCAGCGTCGCACCCGGCCGAACCCGACACCAAGGCCCTGCCGGTCTTTGACCGCGCGGTCGACGTGCTGCTGGTCGAAGACAACCACATCAACCGCCGCATCGCCCGCGAGATGCTGGAAGCTGCGGGCCACCAGGTGACCGAGGCCTTTGACGGCAAGGCCGGGGTCGAGGCGGCGGAAGTGCATGCCTACGACGTGATCCTGATGGACATTTCGATGCCGGTGATGGACGGAACCGAGGCCACCGCCGCCATCCGTGATGGCAATGGCGCCTCGGCCCTGACCCCGATCATCGCCCTCACCGCGCATGCGATGGCCGAAGAGCGCCAGCGCTTCTTCGACCTTGGCATGGACGCCTGCCTGAACAAGCCGGTCGACCGCGTGCTGTTGTTGCAGACCATCGCCGAGGTGATGGGCAAAGGCACCGGACCCGCAACCACCGGGACCGAGGAGGCCGGGGGCGAAAACGCCGTGGCCCGCAACATCGGCGCCGGGGATACGCCCGACGACGACCCCACCCCCGACCTGATCAAGGTTGCGACGCTGGAGGCGCTGTTCTCGGATCTGCCGCAGGAGTCTGCCGGCGAATTGCTGAAACGCTTCGTGGCCGATGCCGAAGGCGATATCGCCCTGATCTCGCAGACCGACCCCGCCGATCCCGAGCTTCAGGAGATGGTGCATCGCTGCGCCGGGGCCTGTAGCGCCTTTGGCATGGACCGGCTGCGCGCCGCCCTGCACGACGCCGAATCCCGGCTCAAGCAAGGTGGCCAGCCGTCAAGCGACGAGCTTGTCGCCCTGGCCGGGATCTGGCGCGACAGCCGGGCAGAGCTTGTCGCCCTGCTCTCGGGTCAGGGCACCACCAGCGCCGCGGCGCCCACCACGGTGACCACCCTGCCGATCTCGGCCAGGTTGGTGACCGAACTGTCGTAACAGGCGATTGCGTCCCCCGGCAAAAGGAAGGGGTCGTAATCGTCGCGGTCGGCGCGGGCGCGCATCACCTCGATCGGCCGTTCGATCACGGTCGACACCTTGGTCATCGGGTTGCGGCTGAACAGCGCTGCCGAGCGGCTGGCGCTGGATGCGCGGGCGCCACCGACGCAGTTGTTGTCCACCACCGCCTGCATGAATCGCGCGCCGTAAGGCACCTGGCGCACGGTTTCGCCAATGGCCGAGGCCGCATTGTTGTTGGCCGGCTGCGTCAGGTTCGACAGGAACAGCGAGATGCCCGGCGGGCTGATCGGGCTGGGCTGCATCAGGTCGTCCTGGAAACACATGCGCGACGGTACGTTGATCTCGTCCCCGGCAATCAACACCACGTCGGGCGCGTCATACCCATAAAGGATGCCGCGCATGTCGAGCGTGTAGGTGGTGCCGCCCCGGGTCAGCTTGACCGCCGAAAGATCGGCATCCGGGCGCACCCCGCCCGCGCCGCGCAGGGCAACCGACAGGTTGCGGCCCTCGGACGAGGCACCAAGCGCCGATTGACGCAGGCTGTCCACCTGGTCGCCAGGCACGCCGCCGATGTCGACCGCATGCGGCTCGAACACTGCGCCGGACACGGCCACGCGGGCCGGGGCGAAATCCATCACCAGGACCGAGACATCCGGCGTCTCGTCATAATACCCCCCGGCGACAAGCGCGCGCTCCACATCACGCGCCACCGCCTGCGGCGTGCGGCCCTGCGCCTTGATCGGAGAGAGATAGGGCAGTTTCAGCGTGCCATCGCGGGAAATCACGTATTGCGCGGTGAAATCCTCATCATCGGGCAAGCGCAGCGATACCAGGTCGCCGCGGGTCAGCACCTCGCCGGTCAGGGCCGAAGGCGCGTGACTGTACTTGCCCGCGCCGCGCCCGTCGCCGCCGATGGGCGGGCGGCACCTGGAACGGTTCATCGTCTCGGACCGCAGGACCGGGCTGGCCTCGCGTGCTTCGAACATGCGGTATTGCGCCTGGTAGGCGCCACCCTCGGCCACCGGTTCGATATTGTCCGACGGGGGCGTAACGGTGCATCCGGCGGCGATGCCGAAGGCCAGCAGCGAGATCGCGTTTCGCAGGGGGGCAACTGGCACTCTGAACTCCCGAATTCCGACGATTTACAATGCATCTACAAGGATTGTCGTTTTCCTGTCCACATGTTGCCCCCGTTGTAGCACCTATTCGGATGGATAGGTTGTTCGCCTGTTGCGTCATTGCACTCTCCCCCGGCGCTCGCGACAGCCGCCTCGAAGCCGCGTAGAACCGTGTCATCGCAAACGGAAACGACAGCAGACAGATGCAAATTAGCAAGTTCTCCAACTTTACCCAGCACCTCTTTGCCTATTGCCTCTCCGAGGCCGCGGCAAAGGGTTCGCGTCTGCTGGTTGTCGTTGCCGTGGCCCGCACGATGGATGCCGAAGCGGTCGGGATTGCCGCAGCTGCCCTCGCGGCATCGGAAATCGTCAAGGCTCTCAGCGAAAACGGCGTCGGCCAGCGCATCATTGCGGCCCGCGACGAAGACCTGAACACAACATGTGCCACCGCTCACGGGCTTTTCTGGGCATGGTGTTCCGGTCTTTTCGCGATGCAAATGCTGGTCGGCGCCGCAATCTGGGCGGTCAGCGGCGATGTGATGCTGTTTGCCCTGGTGGCCATCCTGGCCGCCGAATACCTTTTCATGCCCGCCGGTCTTGTTCAGGCCGCGCTGGCCATGCGTGCCGGCAAGATGCGCCAGACCGCCGCCATCGCGGGCGGCCAGGTGGTCTTTGCCAACGTCATGTCCGCCATCCTTGCCGTCATCTTTCCCAGCCCGCTGGCGTTGGTGCTGCCGCGCCTGATGGCAGCCCCGGTCTGGCTGATCGCCATGCGCCGCCTGCATCCCTGGACCCCGGTCAAGGGGGCGGAACGTGCACCGCTGCGTCCCTTTATCCGCTACGGCGCGCCGGTTCTGGGCGTCGAAGTCACCAAGGCCGCGCGGATGCATGCCGACAAGCTGGTCATCGGCTCGCTCATGGGCGCCGAGGCGCTGGGGCTCTACTTCCTGGCCTTCAACGCCGGTCTTGGCCTTGCCACCACCTTTTCCCAGGCCTTTGCCACCGCGCTTTTCCCGCATCTCTGCGCCGCCGACGACCGCGCCGCCGCCCTGCGTCATGCCGTCTACCTCAGCCTGGGTGTCATCGCGCCGCTGGTTGTGCTGCAATCGCTGGCCGCACCCTACTATGTGCCGGTTCTGTTCGGCGATGGCTGGGACGGTATCTCGGATGTGGTTGCCATCCTCTGCCTTGCCGCCATTCCCGGCGTACTCTGGTCCGGCGCGGCACAATGGCTGCGCACCCATGACAAGCCGCAGGTCGAGCTTTACGCCACGCTGCTGACCACCTTCGCACTGATTGCCAATACCGCGCTTCTTGCACCCTATGGGTTGACTGCCATCGCCACGGGCTACCTTGTGGTTGCTATCATCACCCAGGTTGGCGCCGCGCTGCCCACCCTCGCCCCAGCCTTTCTGTCCACCCAAGCCAAGGCCGCCTGATATGCCCCGTTTTTCTGTTATTGTGCCCTGTTTCAACGCTGCTGCCACCCTGGCCGACACTCTGCAAGCGCTGCGCGACCAGCATCTGCAGGATTGGGAAGCGCTTCTGATCGACGACGGGTCGACCGACGCCACCGTCGCGATCCTCGAAGCCGCTGCCGCCGCCGACAGCCGTTTTCGCGTGCTGCAAAACATCGGCAAGGGGCCCAGCGCCGCGCGCAACCTCGGTCTGGCAAAGGCCCTGGGCGAGATCGTGGCCTTCTGTGACGCCGATGACATCTGGGAAGCCGAGAAACTGGCCTGCCTGGCGCGCACCTTCGACGCCGATGACGTGGACGGCTGCTATGCCCGCATCGCGTTTTTCGACGGCGACCAGTCGCGCACCACGTCGCAAATCGCGGCAGGTGACCTGACCATTCCCGTGCTGCTGGGCGAAAACCCGGTCTGCACCATGTCCAACCTGGCCCTGAAGCGCGAGGTTGCGCTGGCCTCTGGTGGGCTGGACGAGTCGATGGTGCATAACGAAGACCTGGAGTGGCTGATCCGGCTGGTTGGCGAAGGCCACCGCATCACCGGCATCGACCGGGTTCTGGTACGCTATCGCACCTCGGTCACCGGGTTGTCGTCGGACCTTTCCGCGATGCAGGCGGGCCGGGAAACCGCGCTGCGCACCGCCGAACGTTTCGGCTTCACGTCCGAGCCCAAGGCCGACGCCATCCACCTGCGCTACCTTGCGCGGCGTGCCCTGCGCGTTGGTGCCCCGCCGAAAGTGGCGCTGGGCCTGGCCCTTCAGGGTCTTCGGCTGAGCCCGCGCGGCTGGTTCTCGAACGCCCGTCGTGGCGCGCTGGTGCTGGGCGGGGTGATCGCTGCACCGCTGATGCCGATGGCGCTGCGCCGCGTACTGTTTTCCTATTGACCCGATTTCCAAGGTTCAGACCCATGACCAAAGCTTCGATCATCGTTCCTTCCTACAACGCCACCGCGACGCTGACCGAAACGCTGGACAGCCTCTGCGCCCAGACCTATGGCGATTTCGAAATCATCGTGCTGGATGACGGGTCGACCGATGCCACCGCCGACCTGGCCGCCAACCACGGCGATCCGCGTATCCGCGTGGTGTCGCAGAAAAACCGCGGCCTGGCGGGCGCCCGCAACGGCGGCATTGCCGCGGCCCGGGGCACGTTCATCGGCTTCTGCGACGCAGACGACCTGTGGCAGCCGACCAAGCTGGCCGCGCATGTGCGCCACCTGGAAAACAACCCGCACGTCGGGCTGAGCTTTTCCGGCTCGGAGCTGATCGACGCCGACAGCCAGCCGCTTGGACTTTCCCAGCAGTCCCGGCTGACCGGCATCAACGCGGCGCATGTGTTCAAGCGCAACCCGGTGGGCAATGGCTCGGCCCCGGTGTTCCGCCGCGCCGCGCTGGACAGCATCGCCTTTCGTCCCGATGGCGAAACCGAGCGCGACTGGTGGTTTGACGAAACCTTTCGCCAGTCCGAGGACATCGAGTGCTGGCTGCGCTTTGCCCTGACCACCGACTGGTTGATCGAAGGCATCCCCGGCCTGTTGACCCGTTACCGCGTCGTGGCCTCGGGGCTTTCGGCCGCCACCGACCGGCAATTCGCCGCATGGGAACGGCTGGTGACCAAGCTGACCCCGCTGGCGCCTGCCTTCTTTGCCGAGCACGCCTCGGCGGCGCGCGCGTACCAGCTGCGCTATCTCGCGCGCCGGGCGATCAGCTCGGGCAATGGCACCGAAGCCCGCCTCCGGATGCGCGCGGCGATGGCCTCTTCAGCCCGACCACTGGTGGAAGAACCGGTCAAGACGCTGACCACGATGGCCGCCGCCACCCTTCTGGCGGTGCTTGGCCCCGACCGGCTGCGCCGCGTCATGTCGCTGGCGGGCCGCAAGCTTGCCTGACCCCCTGCCCCATTCCTGATACCCCGTTCCCCCGGAGCTCTCTCATGTACCGCATTGCCCATCTCATTGACGATCAATCCCTTGGCGGTGTCACCCGTTACCTTGATTTCATCGCCCGCGATCCGGGCATGTCCGCTTTGGCGCAGCATGAAATCGTGCCGGTCGCGCGGACCCGTGCCGGCGCCGCCAAGGTCGAGGCCGACCTGATCGTGTCGCACCTGACGATTTCCTGGCGCGGCCTTCCGGGGCTGATGGCGCTGCGCGCACGCTATCCGGGGACGCCGCTGGTGCATGTGGAACACAGCTATTCCGAACGTTTCGTCGCCACCAACGTCCGCCGCCGCAATCGGTTCCATTCGCTGCTGCGCTGCGCCTATGCGCTGTTTGACAAGGTGGTCGCGGTCAGCGGTGCCCAGGGCGACTGGCTGCGCCAGCGCGAGCTGGTGGATGCCGGCCGGTTCCATGTCATCCGCCCCTGTGTCGAGCTTGACGACCTGGCCAGCATCCCGGCACCGACCACGCCAATCCGGCGTATCGGCGCCATCGGGCGACTGGACGACCAAAAGGGGTTTGACGTGCTGATCTCGGCGTTCCGCAGCCTGCAAGGCGCCGACATCTCGCTTGAGATCTTCGGCGACGGACCGGAACGCGACAGCCTTGTCGCTATGGCCGGCGACGATGCGCGGATCACCTTTCACGGCGCGAAACCCGCCGCCGAGGCCTATGCCGGTTGTGATCTGGTGGCCATGCCGTCGCGGTGGGAGCCCTATGGGCTTGTCGCGGTCGAAGCCCGCGCCGCCGGGCGACCGGTGCTTGTTTCGGGGGCTGACGGGTTGTCGGATCACCTGCGCCACGGGGCGTTCCGGGTCTCCGAGCTGTCCGAGGCGGCCTGGAACCGGGCGCTGGTGGAACATCTTGGCAGCAGCAACCTGCCGTGCCGGGCCGATCCCAAGGCCGACATGGCCGAAACGATTGTCGCCTGGGAGATGCTGATCACCGACCTGATGGCCACCACATCCGAAGACGCCGACACACCCACGGAAAGCGCCCGCGCCTGAGAAAACCGGCGGGGCTTTCACCCGCCGTTCCGGAACGGTATGTGCAGGATGACAGGGCCGGGAGAGTTCCGGCCCTCATGCCATGACGGGGGCGCGCGACCTTGACGGAATTTGTCCTGACACCGGCACTGGCAACCGCGATCTTCGTGGTGGCCTGCCTTTGCGGCCACCGGTATCGGCGCGTGTGGAAAGCCGAAGGCCCCCGCTGGCAATTGTGGCTCTTCGGCGGGCTTGCGGCGGTCTGCCTGGGTGTCCTGGCCTTCCTTCCGTTGCAAGTAGGCGGCTGATCGCCAACGTCGACCCGGAAAACAGGTGCCCCGGACCTGCTCCGGGGCCTCATCAAAGTCTGGACGTGAGGTCCCGGATCACGTCCGGGACGGCGGGCAGACCCTGGAGCGTTTCGGGAAAACCCCGGTTCACCAAGACCCTGCCACGCCTTCGACGCTCTCGGGCTTTTGGCGATGCTTGAGGACCCAGGTCTTCCCGGAAACGCTTTAGCCGACGATCAGCTGCTTGAGCTGAAGCGCCTCGTGCTCAAGCTCTTTCAGGCGATAGTTGACCACGTCGCCGATGGTGATCACCCCAAACAGGCGCCCGTCCTCGACCACCGGCATGTGGCGGAAGCGCCCGGCGGTCATGCGGCGCAGCACCGAGACCAGCGCCTCGTCCTTGCCGCAGGTCTCAACCTTGTCGGTCATCACGTCACCGACCTGCTGCGGCAGGGTCTGACCCGGGGTTTCGGCCAGCTTTCGAACGATGTCCCGTTCGGAGAGGATCCCGATCAGGCTGCCGGTTTCATCGGTCACCACCAGCGCACCAATCCGTTTGTCGCGCAGCGCCTTGACCGCGTTGCCCAGCGTTTCTGCGGGACGGATCGAAAAGACATCGGCGCCCTTGCCCTCCAGAAGATGTGCGACGGTCGCGATCTCTTTCTTCAGGTTGGTGCCGGCGGTCTGGCTGTAGGTGGCCGACGTCTCTTTATCTTCCCGTTTCGGCGCTTGGTAGGATGATGGCATGTCGAAACTCCCTCCGCAGGGCATTGGATTCTGGATGTTTCGTCAGCTTACGCAGTTTTGCGCCGAGGTTGCAAAAGAAACGACGCCACGGCGGAAAAACACCGAATTCAGCCCTGCTCCGCCTCAAGCTTTGCACGCTCAAGCATGCGGCGCGCGCGGGGGCATTCAAGCCGCTCGCGCAGGGGGCTGTCGGGGTCGATTTCCTTGTGACAGACAAGACATTGGTCCGCATCGCCAATCGCGTTGAGCCCACCACAGCTGCCCTTGATCCGACGGCCCATCAGGATCACACCAAGCGCCATGCCCAGCATGATCAAAAGCAGCAGCACGAATGTAAACAGGAACGTGGTCACGTGGCGCCCTCTCCGGTTGCGCGGATCAGGCGGTCAGCGCGGTGAAGCGCGAGCTTGCCCTTGTCTCGAAGCGCAGGTCCGAGACCGAGGCGTCACGCTCGACGAACATCACGGCCAGGTTCTGCGCCTCGGCGATTTCCATCCCGCGTTCGCGGCCCAGCACCAGCATCGCGGTCGCCCAGGCATCCGCCAGCATGGCGTTGTCGGCCAACACGGTCGCCGAGGCGGTGCGGTGTTCGATCGGATAGCCGGTTGCCGGGTCGATCACGTGGCTGAAGCGGCGGCCATCTTCTTCGAAGTAGTTGCGGTAGTCGCCGGAAGAGGCCAGCCCGTGGCCGGTGACGCCGATCACCTCCATCACGGAGCGGTTGCCCGCGTCCGGCGTCTCGATCCCGATCTGCCAGGGGCGGCCATCGGGGTTCTTGCCCGAAGCGTAAAGGTCACCGCCGATCTCGATCATGTAATCGCGCACGCCCAGTTCTTCCAGCGCGCGGCCGACCTGGTCTGCGCCAAAGCCCTTGCCGATGGCGGCCAGGTAGACCTGGGCATCGGCCCGGGTCTTGCGCAGGCTGCCGTTGTCGACGCGCAGCGTGTTTTCATGACCCGAGCGCTGGCGCGCGGCGGCAATCGCCGCCTCGTCCGGGCGCGTGCGGGCACCGGGCGCGCCAAAGCCCCAAAGCTCGATCAGCGGGCCCATCGTGGTGTCGAACCGGCCTTCGCTGGCCTGGTAGACGCCTTCCGCGGCCTGCATCACCCGGGACAATTCCGGCGACATGCTGCGCGCGGCCATGTCGGTGCCGGCATTGAAGCGCGAGATTTCCGAAGCCGGGTCCCAGTTGGACATCTGGCGGTTGACGTCGCTCAGCGCGCTGTCGATGGCGGCGCGGACCTTGGCATTGGTCAGGGTGTGGGACGGATCGACCGCGACAACGTTGTAGGTCGTGCCCATTGTCAGGCCGCTGAGTTCGAAGACCAGGTCGCTTGGCTTGCAAGCCATGAGCGCCAGCGGCATCACAAGGAACGAACGGCGTGAGAATGAGGTCAGATCGGACACGTTGGGGCCTCTTCGATGACAGATGACAGATCGCGATCAAGCACGCGGCTTCTTGACCATATCAGTGGCAAGGGCAACAAAAAAGTAGTACTTCTGCCGCAAATCGCCACTTTCTTCCCACGCCAGCATGTAGCATAAGCCGGTGAAATTTCTGGATCGAGGTATGAAGCTTTGAAGCGTTTTTCGCTGCGCAAAGGTTTGAATGTGCCGATTGCCGGGGCACCCAGGCCCGAGATCGCAACCGGCGGTGCAGTGCGTACGGCTGCCATTCTGGGCCAGGACTACCTTGGCCTGAAACCACGGATAAGTGTCGCCGAAGGCGATGTGGTCGGGCCCGGTTCGCCGATCCTCTTTGACAAGGACATGCCGGAGGCACAGATCGTTTCTCCCGTCGCCGGGAGAATTAAGGCGATCAACCGGGGCGCGCGGCGCAAGCTTGTCAGCATCGAGATCGCTGTCGAAGAGGGCGCGGCAGAGCCCGTGGACTTTTCGAACATCGGCGATGTTGCCACCCGCGACGGCCTGGTCGAGCGGCTTTGTGTCGCAGGTTTGTGGACCTCGTTCAAGACCCGACCGTATTCGCGGATACCGCAACCCGATGCCACGCCGGCGGCGATCTATGTCACCGCCCTGGATACCGAGCCGCTGGCCGCCGACCCGACCATCGCGATCCGCGAAGAGCCCGAGGCCTTTGCCCGCGGCATGGCGGCGGTGGCGATGCTGACCGAGGGCAAGACCTATCTCTGCCAGGCCGAGGGCGAGCCGCTTCCCGGTGCCGATGCCGCCGGTGTCGAGGCGGTGGTCTTTTCCGGGCCGCACCCTGCCGGGCTTGCCGGGACGCACATGCATTTCCTTGAGCCGCCGCTGGCGGACAAGGTGGTCTGGTCCATCGGCTACCAGGATGTGATCGTCATCGGGCGGCTGCTGCTGACCGGCACATACGACGCCTCGTGCATCATTTCGCTGGCCGGTCCGGTCTGTGCCGATCCGCGGCTGGTGCGCACTTTTGCCGGCGCCTCGATGCTGGACCTCGTCGAGGGCGATCTGCCCGCCGACCTGCCGGTGCGGGTGATTTCCGGGTCGGTGCTGTCGGGCCGCGCGGGCAGCGGCATCGATGCCTACCTGGGCCGCTACTCCCGCCAGATCACGTTGATCGAGGAAGATCGCAAGCAGATCCCGATGGGCTGGATCCGGCCAATGGCCGACAAGTATGCCATTCAGCCGGTGCTGGGCTCCGCCTTTGCGAAGAAGCTTTACCCGCTGACCTCCAACCTCAATGGCGGGCGCCGGGCAATGGTGCCGATCGGCACCTTCGAAGAGCTGATGCCGCAGGATTTCCTGCCGACGCAGCTTCTGCGCGCGCTTCTGGTGATGGACACCGACCAGGCGCAGGCGCTTGGCGTGCTGGAACTGGACGAAGAGGACATGGGCCTCGTCGGTTTTGCCTGTCCCGCGAAATACGAATACAGGCTGGCGCTGCGCGACTGCCTGACCAAGATCGAGAAAGAGGGATGAGCCGTGGGTCTTCGTAACTTTTTCGACCGCATCGAGCCGCAATTCGAAAAGGGTGGCAAGTACGAGAAATACTTCCCCGTCTACGAGATGGTGGAAAGCTTTCTCTACACGCCCAAGACGGTAACGACGGTCGCGCCGCATGCGCGCTCCTACATCGACATGAAGCGGATCATGACCTACGTGGTCATTGCGACGATCCCCTGCATCCTGATGGCGCTGTACAACACCGGCTACCAGGCCAACCTGGCGCTGGCCGACCATGAGGCCACGGGCTGGCGGGCGGCGATCGTCGGCGGGCTGGGGATCGGGTTCAACCCGGCCAACCCGCTGGCCAACATGGTGCACGGGCTGATGTATTTCCTGCCGATCTACATCGTGACGCTGGTGGCGGGCGGTATTTTCGAAGTCATCTTCGCCACCGTGCGCAAGCACGAGGTGAACGAAGGCTTCCTCGTCTCCTCGATGCTCTACGCGCTGATCCTGCCGGCCACGACGCCGCTTTGGCAGGTCGCGCTGGGGATCATCTTCGGCGTGGTCATCGGCAAGGAGGTGTTTGGCGGTACCGGCAAGAACTTCCTCAACCCGGCGCTGACCGGGCGGGCGTTCCTGTACTTCGCCTATCCCGCGCAGATGTCGGGTGACAGCGTCTGGGTGCCCGTCGACGGCTTCACCGGTGCCACGGCACTGGCGGTTTCGGCCGCGGACGGGTTCCAGGACCTGGCGGCACGCGGCGTGACCTGGTGGGACAGCTTCCTTGGCTTCGTGCCCGGATCGATGGGCGAGACTTCGGCCCTCGCCTGCCTGATCGGGCTGGCCTTCCTGCTGATCACCAAGATCGCCAACTACCGGATGGTGGTGGGCTGCATCGTCGGCATGGTCGCCTTTTCGGGGCTGCTGAACCTGATCGGCTCGGACTCCAACCCGATGTTCTCGATGCCCTGGTACTGGCACTTCGTCGTCGGCGGCTATGCTTTCGGCCTTGTCTTCATGGTGACCGAACCGGTGTCGGGTTCGCATACGAACATGGGCCGCTACATCTATGGCGCGCTGATCGGCTTCATGGTGGTGATGATCCGGGTCATCAACCCGGCCTTCCCCGAAGGCATGATGCTCGCCATCCTTTTCGGAAACGTGTTTGCGCCGCTGATCGACTACTTCGTCGTTCAGGCCAACATCAAGCGCAGGGCCAAACGACATGCCTGACGAAGAGAACAAGGGTTTCATCCGCCGCTTTCTGGATGCGCCGCCGGACAGCACCGTCAAGACGATCGTCGTCGCGGTGACGCTCTGCCTCGTCGCCTCGATGGTGGTGTCGGCGGCCGCCGTGGCGCTGCGTCCGATCCAGGACGTGAACCGCCAGCGCGACAAGCAGATCAACGTGCTGGAAGTGGCCGGCGTCTACGAGCCCGGCACCGACGTGCAAGAGGCCTTTGCCGCCTTTGAGCCGCATGTCCTCGACCTGTCCACCGGCGAGTTCACCGAGCAATGGGACATCGCGACCTTTGACACGCTTGCCACGTCGAACGATCCCGCCATTGTCCGCGCGCTGGACGAAGACCCGGCCGGCCTGGGTGGCACCCAGCAGGCCTATCGCATGGTTTACCTGCTGCGCGACGACGCCGGGGACATCGACAAGGTGGTCCTGCCGATCGAAGGCTATGGCCTCTGGTCCACGCTCTACGGCTTCATCGCGCTGGAAGCCAACGGCAACGACATCTTCGGGCTGCAATTCTACCAGCACGGCGAAACCCCCGGCCTTGGCGCCGAGGTCGACAACCCGCGCTGGAAGTCGCAGTGGAACGGCAAGAAGCTGCGTGACGACAGCGGCGCGTTGCAGATCACCGTCGCCAAGACGACGCCGCCCGCCGGGCCCGAGCATCACATCGATGCGCTGGCCGGCGCCACGCTGACATCGGTCGGGGTCGACAACCTCGTCCGCTTCTGGATGGGTGAACAGGGCTACGCCCCGTTCCTTGAACGCCTCAAGGCAGGAGAGATCTGATGGCCCAGACACGCCGCTCGCAATTGGTCGATCCGCTGGTCGACAACAACCCGATCACGCTGCAGGTCCTGGGCATCTGCTCGGCTCTTGCGGTAACCTCGTCGCTGCAGGTGGCCTTTGTCATGGCCATTGCCGTGACGATGGTGACCGCCTTTTCATCGATGTTCATTTCGATGATCCGCAACCAGATCCCCGGCTCGATCCGCATCATCGTGCAGATGGTCATCATCGCCTCGCTTGTGATCCTGGTGGACCAGCTGCTCAAGGCCTATGCCTTCGAGATCTCCAAGACCCTGTCGGTCTTTGTCGGCCTGATCATCACCAACTGCATCGTCATGGGCCGGGCCGAGGCATTCGCCATGAAGAACCCGCCGATCGACAGCTTCATTGATGGGGTCGGCAACGGGCTGGGCTATGGGCTTATCCTGATGATGGTCGGCGTGGTCCGAGAGCTTTTCGGCTCGGGCAGCCTGTTTGGCATCACCATCCTGCCGACCGTGAACAACGGCGGCTGGTACGTGCCGAACGGTCTGCTGCTGCTGCCGCCCTCGGCCTTCTTCATCATCGGTCTGATCATCTGGGCCTTCCGGACATGGAAACCGGGCCAGGTGGAAGAACGTGAATACAAGATCCAGACGGTGGAGGCGCACTGATGGAAGGGCTCCTTTCTCTTGCAGTCAAGGCAATCTTCGTCGAGAACCTTGCGCTGTCGTTCTTCCTTGGCATGTGTACCTTCATCGCCGTCTCCAAGAAGGTGTCGACCGCCATCGGCCTCGGCATCTCGGTGATGATCGTGCAGGCGATCACCGTGCCGGCCAACAACTTGATCCTGACCCACCTGTTGGCGCCCGGCGCCCTGGCATGGGCCGGTTTCCCGGACGTGGACCTGACCTTCCTTGGCCTGATCTCCTATATCGGGGTGATCGCCGCGCTGGTGCAGATCCTCGAAATGGTGCTCGATAAGTACTTTCCGCCGCTTTACAACGCGCTGGGTGTCTTTCTGCCACTGATCACCGTGAACTGCGCCATCCTCGGTGGCTCGCTCTTCATGGTCGAACGCGGTTACGACTTTGCCGAAAGCGTGACCTATGGCGTCTCGTCCGGCTTTGGCTGGGCGCTGGCGATCACCGCAATGGCCGGCGTGCGCGAAAAGCTGAAATACTCCGACATCCCGGACGGGCTTCAGGGCCTGGGCATCACCTTCATCACCGCGGGACTGATGGCCATGGCCTTCATGTCCTTCTCCGGCGTGAAACTCTAAGGGGCGACGCATATGGCAACCTTCGGCCTCGGCATATTCCTCTTTACGCTCATCGTCCTGGCACTGGTGGCGATCATCCTCGCCGCCCGGTCGCGGCTGGTGTCCAGCGGCAACGTCAACATCACGATCAACGGCGAAAAGACCATTTCGGTCCCCGCCGGTGGCAAGCTCCTGCAGACCCTGGCCGAGCAGAAACTGTTCGTGCCCTCCGCCTGTGGTGGCGGCGGCACCTGTGCCCAGTGTCGTGTCCGGGTGCATTCCGGCGGCGGGTCGATCCTGCCGACCGAGGAAAGCCACATCACCAAGCGGGAAGCCTCCTGCGGGGATCGCCTCTCCTGTCAGGTGGCGGTCAAGCAGGACATGGAAGTCGAGGTCCCCGAAGAGGTCTTCGGCGTCAAGAAATGGGAATGTACCGTCCGCTCGAACGAGAACGTGGCCACCTTCATCAAGGCGCTGGTGCTGGAGCTGCCCGAAGGCGAAGACGTGAATTTCCGCGCGGGCGGCTACATCCAGATCGAAGCCCCGGCGCACCACGTCAAGTACAAGGACTTCGACGTCGAGGAAGAGTACCGCGAGGATTGGGACAAGTTCAACTTGTGGCAATACGAGTCGACCGTCGAAGAACCGGTCGAACGCGCGTATTCGATGGCGAACTATCCCGACGAAAAGGGCATCATCATGCTCAACGTCCGGGTCGCCTCCCCTCCCCCGGGATCGACCGGTGTACCGCCGGGCCAGATGTCGTCCTTCATCTTCAACCTGAAGCCCGGCGACAAGGTCACCATTTCCGGCCCGTTCGGCGAATTCTTTGCCCGCGACACGGACAAGGAAATGGTCTTCATCGGCGGCGGCGCGGGCATGGCCCCCATGCGGAGCCATATCTTCGACCAGCTCAAGCGCCTGAAGAACAAGGATCGCAAGATCACCTTCTGGTACGGCGCCCGCTCCAAGCGCGAGATGTTCTTTGTCGAGGACTTCGACGAGCTGGCCAAGGAATTCCCGAACTTCACCTGGCACGTCGCGCTGTCGGATGCCCTGCCCGAGGATGACTGGGACGGCTACACCGGCTTCATCCACAACGTTCTGTACGAGGAATACCTCAAGAACCACCCGGCGCCGGAAGACTGTGAATTCTACATGTGTGGTCCGCCGATCATGAACCAGTCGGTGATCAACATGCTGCTCGACCTTGGCGTCGACCGCGAAGACATCATGCTGGACGACTTCGGCGGGTAACCCCGCCCGGCACAGCCCCAAAACCAAAAAAGCCCGCCATCGCATTTCCGATGGCGGGCTTTTTGTTGCTTGGCGCGTCGTGCCCCGGACCTGCTCCGGGGCCTCATGGTCAATGGATCAAGGAGGTCCCGGAGCAAGTCCGGGACGGTCTCAGCCGCCCTTGAGCTGCTGCATCAGAAAGACCTCGGCTCCCGGCTCCAGCGGCGCGTGGCGGTCGGGGACCATGTCACCGTCAATCACAACCGAGACACCGGCCTCGATGATCGGCTCCAGCCCCGGATAGGCCGCAACCAGCGCGTCAAGCGCGCCGCCCGCGGTCCTGGCTTCGACCTCGATCACCCGCTCTCCATCGGTAAAGCGGGTGAGGCCGGACCAGAGATGGACCGAAACCATTCCGGTCATCCCTTCTCCTTGATTGCTGCCAGCACCGCCGGGGGCGACATCGGCAATTCGCGCAGCCGCGCGCCCGTCGCGGCGTGGATCGCATTGGCGATGGCGGGCAGCGGCGGTGTGATGCCTGTCTCCCCTACCCCGCGCACGCCGTAGGGATGGCCTGGGTTCGGCACTTCCACGATCACCGTGTCGATCATCGGCAGGTCAGAGGCCACCGGAATGCGGTAGTCCAGGAAGACCGAGTTCTGCAAACGCCCGTCCTCGCCATAGATATAGGCCTCGTTCAGCGCCCAGCCGATGCCCTGGACAGCGCCGCCCTGGTACTGGCCTTCAACGTAGGACGGGTGGATCGCCCGGCCCGCGTCCTGCACCACGAGGTAGCGGAGGATCTTGGTATGGCCGGTCTCCGGATCAACCTCGACATCCACCACGTGGGTGCCAAAGCTGGCGCCCACCCCTTCGGGCACCGATTCATGGTGGCCCGAAATCGGCCCGCCGGTCGAGCCCATCTTGGCCGCAATCTCGGCAATGGTCATCGGCGGGAATTCCCCGGCGTTGGGGCCCGCGGGCTGCGCCGCGCCGTCGACCCATTCCACGGCCTCGGGGTCGATGCCCCATTTCTTGGCCGCGCGACGGCACATCTCACCAATCGCCTGTTCCGCGGCCTTCACTGCGGCCTTGCCGCTGGCAAAGGTGGCGCGGCTGCCGTGGGTCGGCTCATTGACGCCAAGCGCGCCGGTCTCGACCACATTCACCCGCACATCGTCATAGGGAATGCCCAGCGTCTCGGCCGCCATCAGCGCGATGGACGCCCGCGAGCCGCCGATATCCGGCGTGCCCACCGAGACCTGCGCCGTGCCATCCTCGGAAATGGCCAGGCTGACCGAGGTCTCGCCGCTGTGGTTGAACCAATAGCCGGTAGCGATCCCCCTGCCCTGATTTTCGCCCAGCTCAACGTCAAGGTTTGGATGGGACTTCACCGCCTCCAGCACCTCTTGCAGCCCGATGGATCCGAACTTCGGCCCATAGCTGGCAACATCGCCGGTCTTGACCGCGTTCTTTTCGCGGACCTCCAGCGGATCAAGCCCCAGCTCACGGCACATCTCGTCGATCAGGCTTTCCACTGCGAAAGCGCCCATCGGCGAGCCCGGCGCGCGGTAGGCGGCGCATTTCGGGCGGTTGGCCAGCACATCGTACCCAATGTGCTCCAACGCCGGCACCTTGTAGGCCGCGAAGGCGCAGTACAGCGCCATGTCCACCGGCGCGCCCGGGAAAGCCCCGCCCTGCATGCGGAATTCCACCCGGCCAGCGGTGAGCGTGCCGTCCTTCTTCATGCCGATCTTGGCATCCATCGAAGCCGAGGCGGTCGGCCCCGTAGCGCGCAACACCTCGGACCGGCTCATCACGATCTTGACCGGACGACCCCCTGCCTTGCGCGACAACGCAAGGCTGAGCGGCTCCATGAAGATCGTCGTCTTGCCGCCAAAGCCGCCGCCAATTTCCGAGGGTGTGACGCGCAGTTGGGCAGTGTCGAGTCCCAGTACATCAGCGCACATTTTGCGGATGAACCAATGACCCTGGGTGCAGACCCACATGTCGCCCTTGCCGTCTTCGCCCAGCTGGCCCAGGCAGGCATGCGGCTCGATATAGCCTTGGTGCGTCGCCTCGGTCTTGTAGGTGCGTTCCATCACAAGATCAGCATCGGCAAAGCCGGCGTCCAGGTCACCGTGGCTGAACTCGATGTATTTCACAACGTTGGGCGGCATCCCCTCGGGCACCGAAGCATCGGCCGCGCCTTCGCGGATCACCGGGGCGTCGGGCTTGATCGCGTCGTCGACGTCGATCACATGCGGCAGTACCTCGTATTCCACCTCGATCAGTCGCGCCGCATCCTGGGCGATGAACTGCGAGGTCGCGGCGACGGCGGCCACCGCGTGACCGTCATAGAGCGCCCGCTCCCCCGCCATGGTGTTTTCCTGCAGGTTCCAGGCCTCACCGGTCAGCCCGGTCGGGAAATCCGCCCGCGTCACCACCGCCTTGACCCCATCCAGCGCCTCGGCCTTGGAGGTATCGATCTTGACGATCCGCGCGTGCGCATGGGGGCTGCGGACCACCGCGGCCCAAAGCATGCCCGACGCGGAAATATCGGCGCCATAGCGCGCCCGGCCTGTGACCTTGTCCAGCCCGTCGGGACGGTCGGGCCGTGTGCCGACCAGTTTGAATTCCTTGAACTCGTCCTTCGCCATTATGCCGCCTCCTGCCGCATTTCCGCCGCCGCATCCATCACGGCACGGACGATCTTGTCATAGCCGGTACAGCGGCAGAGGTTGCCCGCCAGCCAGTACCGCACTTCGGTTTCCGTCGGGTCGGGGTTCTGATCCAGAAGCGCCTTGGCCGCCACCAGGAAGCCAGGCGTGCAGAAGCCGCATTGCAGCGCCGCATGTTCGATGAATTTACGCTGCAGCGGATGCAACGCCTCGCCGTCCGAGACACCTTCGATGGTGCCGATCTCGCGGCCCTCGGCCTCGACACCCAGCACCAGGCAGGAGCAGACCAGCGTGCCGTCCAACGTCACCGAACACGCGCCGCAATCGCCGGTGCCACAGCCTTCCTTGCTGCCGGTCATGCCGAGATTGTCGCGCAGGCAGTCCAGAAGGCTGGCCCGCGGGTCCGCCAGGAATTCCACCGTGTCGCCATTTACCTTCGTCGTTACGTGGGTCTTGCTCATGTCTCAGGCTCCCTTGGCGCGGGTATAGGCGATGCGCGCGGCGCGCTTTGCCAGGACACCGGCCACTTCGATGCGGAACGCCTTGGTTCCGCGTTTGTCGTCGATCGGATTGCAGGCTGCGCTTGCAGCTTCGGCCAGGGCGGTCAGCGCAGCGTCATCCAGCGTTGTGCCTTCAATCGCCGCGGCCGCCTCTGGCACCAGAAGGACCGTCGGCGCCACGGCCCCCAATGCCACGCGGGCCTCGGTGATCACCTCGCCATCCAGGCGCAGGTTGACGGCACAGCCCGCGACGGCGATGTCCATCTCGGTCCGCGGGATGAACCGCAGGTAGGCATCGCCGCCATTGTCGCCACGCGGCGGCAACAGGACTGCCGAAATCACCTCGCCCGGTTTAAGCGTCGTCTTGCCGGGACCGGCCGGGACGTCGCCCACTGGAATGGTTCGTTTCCCCTCGGTGCCGATGATTTCCACCAAGGCCCCCGCCGCGACAAGGCCCGGCACGGAATCCGCAGCGGGCGAGCCATTACATAGGTTGCCGGTCAGCGTCGCGCGGCCCTGAACCTGGGTCGAGCCGACTAGTTCAAGCCCCTCGACCACACCGGGCCAATCGGCGCAAAGCGCCTCATGCGCGCCAAGTTGCGCGCCAGACGCGGCAACACCGATGCGCCAACCGCCGTCATCCATGCGGGTAATGTCATCCGCGCCGGGAATTTTCTTGAGATCGATCAGGTCATCAGGCAAAACCATGCCCGCCCGCATCTGGACAAGAACGTCCGTCCCGCCTAACAGGAAACGGGTGGTGCCGGAGGCCGCTGCGGCAAGGCTGGCGGCATCTTCGAAAGTGGTAGGCTTGTGATATCTCATCGGCTCTCCCCGATAGTCATGTCTGAAAGTGCGAGTCCGGTGGCGCTTTGATCTTGCAAGCCCCAGCATAGGTCCTACCCGCCGTCACGCGGCATTCTTTGCGAGATTGCAGGGAAATTCAAGCAAATCACCGTGTGTTTTGCACCTGATATCTTGGCAACGGGTCCTGCATGGGGTTTATGCGGCGGATTGCCGTTCACAGCTGTGAAGTCATGACGCCATGAGGTTGGAACTATCGTATTCACAGCTGTGAACCCGCGCCATTTCGGTGTCGTTCATGCAGCGCCAGAACCATAGGCCCGCAGGAAAATTGCCCCGCCGCCGCTTTGGCCGTCAAGGTGCGAAGGTATCCCCCTGGCGACCGGATTTCCGCAAATCTTTCAAGTATCGCGGCAACCACAACTGAGGCTTGCTCTGGCCCCATGTGCCGCTTGGCATCTTCCCAGACAGATGCGTCGATCCCCAGCGCGGTTCGCACTTGGTTGGCGGCGTCGTACAGCTGATGCCAATGACGAATGGCGCCCTGGTAGAGCGATGCAAGCGAAGGGCAGCTCGTCGTTACGAGGTGCAGGGGAATGCGAGGAACAGGTTGTTCACTGTCTCTGCCTTGTTCCGGTTCCGGCGTTTTGCTGACCGGGTTTTCCACAGCCGGATTTCTATCAAAGGATTCTATATTTGAATTAAGATAGTGGCGCTCATTCTGGCTGTCACTGGTGCTCATTTCTTCTGTTTCGGCACCATCAATTACCTGTCTTGCCCGCTCCAGCAGGGTGATCAACTCATCGCGAAGCGGTGCAAGATCATCCAGTGAAAGCTTGCGGCGGAGAGTTCTGGCGATCAGTTCGGCACGATCGCGGAGATGATCCCATAGGTCCAGGCCGGGGTGAACACGGGCGCCAAAGCCCGCCAGGCCGGCCACATCGCGACGCATCAGGCTGACGGTTTCGCGCAGGCGTTTCAGCTGGGCATCTGCCTTGCGCGCAGCATCGGCCGCACGGGCAATCTCGGGCGCGCGGCGGAGCAGGGGGGCAAGGTCGAAGCCAAAGGCCGCGCCGTCCGGGCCATCGCGCCGGGCATAGCGTTTGCCGTTCGGGCTGTCGCGTCGGGTGATGATGCCGGCGCTGACCAACTGGGCCAGATGGCGGCGCAGGGTCGATGGGGCCATGCCGTTCAATCGCTCACACAACGTTCTGTTGGACGGAAAGACAATCATCCGGGTGCCGGGGACAAGCTCATCCTCGGGGTGAAAACTCAACAGGCCCTGCAGGACCGTCAGGTCGCGTTCCCGCAGCCCGAAGCTGGCCTGCGCCCGCGACAGGGCGCGGAACACGGCCCATTTGTTGACCGGGTCGCGCGGGCACGGGGCCTGGGCACCTGCAGATTCCTGCAGATGTGCACGCGAAATCGGCCGCATGAACGGCGAAATCGGAGTGTATTCCATGATTTTTTTCACGAAGGCATAGAAAAACCGGTCCGCGAATCACATAGGACTTGCGGTCGCTGATTTGGCCCATTACCTTGAAAGTGCTAAGATCAAAGTTTGGGTCTCGTGGAGCGGAAGCTTTGCGGGACCTTTTCGTTAGCCTGTGTCGTGCCTCCTTCTTCTGAGTGTTGCTCTGTCTCTCTTCACGATCCACGCCTCCAGCGGGAGTGAAGGTCTTCGAGGACGTCCTGCGCCTGGTCTTCCAACCAGGCGGCAAAATCATCGTCCACGTTCGTCAGGTCCAACCGCACGCCCTTGGCGGTGCGGCGAATGCTGCCCGCCTTTTGCCCTTCAAGCGTCAGCTCGATGGCGGGCGCCGTTGGGGCAGGGGGGGTGGCCCCGGTTTTCTTCAAATGCCGCGCCACGGCTTCAAACGCCTCGACCGAGGCGTCGACAGGTGCGCCGTCAGTGTCCTCGGCCCCGGCGGTGTCACGGGCGTCGCGGGCGATTTTGGCCAGCGCGTCCTGGTCGGCATCGGCTTCCGCGATGGCCTTGACCAGCGCGTCCCAGCGGGGGCGGCCAATGCCATGCGCAGGCCCGATGGCCCGCGCTAGTTCAGGTGATATTGCCCGCGCCACCGAAAGCGCCATCGACACCGCAGAGCGCGTGGCATTCAGGACCTCGGCAATCTCGGCCTGGCTGCCGAAATGCGCATCCAGAAGCTCCTGGGCGAACAAGGCACGCTCGATATAGCTCAGGTCACGCCGCCCGGTGTTTTCGGAAACCTGCGCCCGAAGCGCGGCGGAATCGTCGATATTGGCGATCAACGCGCGGACCTTGGGGACCGTGTCAGACCCGCGGATCGCCTCAAGCCGCCGACGGCCATAGACCAGCAGGTAGCGATTGGCGATGTCGGGATCGCGGCGGACGAGGATCGGCACGGTCTGGCCATTCAGCTCGATCGAGCGGCGCAGATCGTCAACATCCTCCGGATCCAGCCGGTCGACCAGGCGCGAATCCTCGATCTCGGCGGGGTCGATTTCCCAGACACGGTGCGAATCCACCGCGTCGCGGGCGGATCGCAACGCGCGGTTTCTGGACATCATGCTGCCTGCTGCCGGTGTACCGGCCGCGGCCAGGCTGTCGAGCATCGACATTCGTTTCTTCCGGGTGTCGGTCATTCGCGCCCCCAGGTTTTCTGAATCAGTTCCGAGATCTCGTCGTTGACCGTGTTCAGGCTTTCAAGTGCGCGGTCATAGGTCGCCCGGGTAAAGGCGCTGCGCTCGACTTCATAGAGCGTCTGCTTGGTCAGCCCGGCATCGGAAATTGCCGTTGATTTCAGGATCGGCGCGTTCAGCACCTTGTCTCCGTACATGGTGCGCAGGAAGGCGACGATCCGGTTTTGCGGTGCATCGGTCGGCTCGTACCGGGTCAGGAGATAGCGCATCCAGTCATGCGACATGTCCGCGCCGCTGTCGGCAATCACGTCCATCAGGTCAGCGGTCATCCGCAGGAACTGGCTCATCGACATGACGTCGAGCATTTCAGGGTGGATGGTCACCAGCACCCCGGTCGCCGCGGACAGCGCCGACATGGTCAGGAAGCCCAATTGCGGCGGGCAGTCGATGACCACCACGTCGTACCGGTCATCGACCTGGGTCAGCGCCTCTCTGACCCGGAAAAAGAACAGCCCCGCGTTGCCCTGCGCCAGGGCGCGGGGGGTTTCATGCTCGAATTCCATCAATTCGAGGTTGCCGGGAATCAGGTCGAGGTTCGGGATATAGGTGTTGCGGATCACGTCGGTGATCGGCGCCGGGTTGTCATAGCGGATCGCGTCATAAAGCGTGCCGCCGTCAAGCAGGTCGATCTCGGGCTGGACGCCGTGCAGGGCGGTGAATGACGCTTGCGGGTCAAGATCGATGCCCAGAACACGGTATCCCTTGAGCGCAAGCCGTTGCGCAAGATGGGCCGAGGTCGTCGTCTTGCCGGATCCGCCCTTGAAATTCATCACGCCGATGACCTGCATGTGGTCGCCGTCGCGCCGCCCGGGCAGGTAGTCGCCGGGTTTGCGCGCGGTCTTTTCCAGCAGGATGCGCAGGTCCTGAATGTCTTCCACGGAATATTGGCGCCGGTTGCCGGCGGTGATTTCGGGCGAGGGGCCTTTGCCGTCGAGGTGAAGTTTGCGAAGATAGGAATCATTCACCCCAAGCAGGGCCGCGGCCTCACCGGAGGTGAATTTCCGCATCGTCTTGGAGGCATCGGGGGGGAAGAGGCTTTCGCGCTGCGCATGCAATTGCGATGCCACCAGCTCTGAGTGCTGACGGATCACGGCGTTCAGATCCTCCAAGGAGTCCGGTCTGCTCATTTACCCTCGAATGCCCGCGACGCGTTCACGGAAATTGGCGTTTAATCGCGCATTTTCGTGACTATTGCCGAAGGATCCGGGGGCGTGCAAGCATTTTCTAGATCTGGCGGGGTGTTAAGGGTTGACCTGCAAGCATTTTGGGCCGGAAAAAACCGCAGTACCCTTGGCTTGAGCGCCGATTATCGGACGCAATTTGGAAGAACAAGAGGCGGCGCCTGGCTGCGGGAAATTGCGCAAAAGTCGTCGCAATCAGGGCGGCCGAACCCGGCGGTTGCCGAAAATCCCGCAGTTGGCTCAGGGCCAAGATGACATTCCCGGCGGTCGAAATTCAACCGATTTCCGGTTTAAGACATTGAAATCGTATGTTTATCTGATTTGGGCCGCCAGGGCTGATGCGCGCCGGGCGCGTTTGGGTCACGCTTCTTGCGGCAGAAGTCGCGCATCCGTTTCGTCGAAGTGAAAGGCCCGCGCGTCATCGAAATCCAGGCTGACCCGGGTTCCGACGGGTGTCAGATCCTGGCCAAAAAGTCGCACCGTCAGCGACTCGCCCACGTCGGTGTGGATCAACAGGTTGGTGTCACCGCCCAAACGCTCCACATAGGTCACCTCGCCAGTGATCCGGCCTTGGTCGACCATGCGCAGATGTTCGGGCCGGATGCCGATGGTTTGGCCGGGGCGCAGGCCCGGGACGGAGGCCTGGAGGAAGTTCATCGAGGGCGAGCCAAGGAAGCCGGCGACAAAGCGGTTGGCGGGGTTGTTGTATAGCTCCAGCGGTGCGCCCACCTGCTCGACCCGCCCGTCGCGCAGCACGACGATCTTGTCGGCCAGCGTCATGGCTTCGATCTGGTCGTGGGTGACATAGATCATCGAGGCCGACAGCGTCCGGTGCAGCGCAGCGATCTCGACACGGGTGTTCATGCGCAGCGCGGCGTCGAGGTTGGATAGCGGTTCGTCAAACAGGAACAGTTTCGGCTCGCGCACGATGGCCCGGCCAATGGCGACGCGCTGGCGCTGGCCGCCGGACAATTCGGCGGGGCGGCGTGCCAGGTATTTGTCGAGGTCAAGCATGGCGCCGGCCTTGGCGACGCGCTCCTCGACCACCGCTTTCGGCTGGCCCTCCTGTTTCAGGCCCAGCCCCATGTTGTCCTTGACGTTGAGGTGCGGGTAAAGCGCGTAGCTCTGAAACACCATCGCGATGCCGCGTTTGGCGGGTGGCACATCGTTGACCGTCTCACCGCCAATGGCGACGGTGCCGCTGCTGGCGTCCTCCAGCCCGGCGATGACCCTGAGAAGCGTGGATTTGCCGCAACCAGAGGGGCCGACAAAGACCACGAATTCGCCCTCTTCCACGGTCAGGTTGATGTCTTTCAGCACATGCACCGGGCCAAAGGATTTGTTCACGTTTTCCAGTTTCAGGGCGGTCATGTCGTCTCTCCCAGGGTCACAGGTTTGCCGGTGCGGATGCTTTCATCGGCGGCAAGGCAGATGGCGAGCGAGGTCACGGCGTCGCTCATGTGGCGGGTCAGGTTGATGTCTTGCGCGATGGCGTCGAGCATGAAGGCCTGTTCGGCATCGCAAAGCGCCTGGTGGCCCGGTTCATCCGGCAGGTCGATCATCCGGTCGCCGTCGGGCCGGTGCACCAGCAAGCCGCCAACCCGGGTGTGGCCGTCGACGTCGTCGGATTTGCCCTTGTCCGCATCAGTGATCGAAACCGAGCCGTTCGGGCTGACCACGTCCTTCACGCAAAACGCGGTTTCCGACATCATCGGGCCCCAGCCCGCCTCGTACCAGCCGACGGAACCGTCGTCGAAGATCACCTGAAACTGGCCGTAGTTGTACATGTCTTCGGGGATTTCATCGGACAGGCGCAGGCCCATGCCGTGCAGGCGCAGCGGTTTGGCATCGGTGATCTGGCACATGACATCGACGTAATGCACGCCGCAATCCACGATGGGCGAGGTGCTCTGCATCAGCGCCTTGTGCGTCTCCCATGTCTCGCCGGTGGATTGCTGGTTGAGGTTGAGGCGGAAGACATAGGGCCCGCCCAAGCCCCGCGCCTCGGCGATCAGGCGCTGCCAGGAGGGGTGGTGGCGCAGGATGTAGCCGACGACCAGCTTGCGGTTCAGGCGCGTGGCGGTGTCGACCACCGCTTGTGCGTCGGCAGCTGTCATCGCAAGGGGTTTCTCGACGAAGACATGGCACCCCGCTTCCATCGCGGCGATGGCATAGGGGGCGTGGGTGTCGGTGTAGGTGGCGATGATGACGAGGTCGGGTTTGGTCTTGGCCAGCGCTTCATGGAAGTCGGTGAAGACGGGGTAGGCCGACAGGTCAGCGTGGTCGATGCAGCCCGAGCGGTTGACCAACCCGACGATCTCCGCGTTCGGGTGGGTGTGGTGGGCGAGGGCATGGGACAGGCCCATGTTCCCCAGCCCGGCGATGAGAACGCGGGTCATGTTGCCCCCTCCGTGTAAGTTTTCGGCCCGGTCCGCGGTCGGGGGGCTGCCCTTTGTTGGTCTTTGCACGCTCATTTCACCGCTCCCGAGGTGATGCCGCGGATCAGCTGGCGTGAGAAGATGACGTAGAGCACCATGACCGGCAGGATCGCCAACGACAGGGCCGACAGCACCGCGTTCCAGTCGGTCACGAACTGGCCGATGAAGACCTGGGAGCCCAACGTCAGGGTCTTGGTCTCCTCGGCGGGTGCAAGGATCAGCGGGAACCACAGGTCGTTCCAGATCGGGATCATGTTGAACACCGCGACCGTCGCCATCGCCGGGCGGACCAAAGGCAGCACCAGCACAAAGAAGATCTTGTATTCCGACAACCCGTCGATGCGCCCTGCGTTCTTCAGGTCGTCCGACACGCCTTTCATGAACTCCGACAGGATGAACACCGCCAACGGCAGGCCCTGCGCGGTATAGACCAGGATCAACGCCCAGAGCGTGTTGACCAGCCCGGTCGACACCATCATTTCCAATATCGCGACCGTGCCGATGCGGATCGGGATCATGATGCCAAGCGCCAGATAGAGCCCCATAAGCGTGTTGCCCTTGAACCGGTATTCGGCCAGCGCAAAGGCCGCCATCGCGCCGAACAGCAGGATGAAGAACAGTGACGCCACCGTCACGATCATCGAGTTCTGGAAGTAGAGGAAGAAATCCCCCTGCTTCATCACCGTCTCGTATCCGATCAGGCTGAAGCTTTCCTCGTTCGGCAATCCCAGCGGGTCGCGGAATATCGCGCGGCGGGTCTTGAAGCTGTTGGTGACGATGACAAAGACCGGGAACAGGGCGATCAACGTATAGAGGATCAAGACCCCGTGGGCGCCAAGCTTGGTGGAGAGTTTCTCGCGGGCGGTATGCATGACGCGTCCTCCTTCAGAACTGGTAGGTGCGCAGACGGCGCTGGATGCCGAAAAGGTACAGGCAGACGCCGACGAGGATGATCAGGAACATGGCGCTGGCGATGGCAGAGCCCATGTGCGGATCACCCAGTTGCAGCTGAAAGCCAAAGAATGTGCGGTACATGAAGGTGCCAAGGATGTCTGTCGAGAAGTCCGGCCCGGCCAGCGCACCCTGCGCGGCATAGATCAGGTCGAAGGCGTTGAAATTGGACACGAAAGTCAGGATCGAGATGATGCCGATCGAGGGCAGGATCAGCGGCAGCTTGATCTTCCAGAAAGCGCTCAGCCCGGTGATGCCGTCACATTCGCCGGCTTCCAGGATTTCCTCGGGGATCGACAAGAGCGCGGCATAGATCAACATCATCGGGATGCCCACGAACTGCCAGACCGAGACCAGCGACAGGGTGGTCAACGCGTATTCCTCCTTGCCCAACCACGGCGCATAGAGAAATTTCAACCCGATCGCGTCCAGCATCCCCGGCGCAATGCCCCAGATCGGCGAGAGGATCAGCTTCCAGGCGAAGCCGACAATCACGAAGGACAGAATGGTCGGCACAAAGATCGCAGTCCGGTAAAGCGCGGCAAAACGCAGGCGCGGCGACGACAGGATCGCCGCCAGCGCGATGCCGATGGGGTTTTGCACCAGCATATGGATCACGAAGAACCAGAAGTTGTTGCCAAGTGCGTTCCAGAACTGATCGGACCAGATGGCATTTCCAAACAGCGTACGGAAGTTCTCCAGCCCGACAAAGATGCGTTCCCGGTCCACCGTGTCAAAGAACGACAGCCGCAGGGTGTTGAACAGCGGGTAGATCATCACTGCGGTATAGACGAACACGGCAGGGGCGAGGAAAACGACGATGTGCCAACGGGTCTTGGCTTTGGTCTGAGGCGCGGACATCCGTGGGGTCCTTTCCGGCGGCAAGGAGGGGAGGTCCCGGGTCAGGCCCGGGACGGGATTGCGGCGCAGGCCGCATGGCGAGACCCGTCCCGGACTTGATCCGGGACCTCATGGTTCGATGCGGGGGCGGTCGCGGGCAGCAGGGACCGACCGCGAAGCTGCTGGTAGCCGCCGCCTATTGCTGCGGCGCGTACCAGCTGGCCAGACCGTCCTGAAGCCGCTTGGCGGCGTCGTCGGGCGTCTCGGTGCCGCGGATCACGTTGGCGGAGGCGTTCCAGGTTTCGTTTTCCAGGTTCGGCGTGCCACGCGACAGGATCTGATAGGTCGAGCGGATCGTGCTTTCACATTCCTCGCGCCAGGACAGGAACTCCTGCGCCAGCGGGTCGGCCAGTTCGACCGCACCATTCGACAGCGGGAAGAAGCCCGGCAGCGCGTTGGCAAAGATCGTCGCGAATTCCGGCGAGGCGACCCAGTTGAGGAAGGTTTGCGCGGCTTCGGGATTGTCAGTCGCGGCGTTCATGCCGATGCCGATGTCTGTGTGGTCCGAGATGTAACAGGTGTCGCCCTCGGCCGGGACCGGCGGGTAAAACGCGCCCATCTCGAAATCAGCGAGGTTGTTGAAGCCCGAGACCTCCCAGGAACCCGCCGGATAGATCGCGGCGCGGCCAAGGGTAAAGATGTTCTGGCTGTCGGGATAGGTCTGGGCTTCAAACCCGTCGCCCAGGTAGTCACCCCATTTCGCCAGTTGGCGGAAGGGCGCGATCCACTGCTCGTCGGTCAGCTTCTGTTCGCCCGCGATCAGCGCGTTGCGGCCTTCCTCGCCTTTCCAGTAGTTCGGGCCGATGTTGTTGTAACCCATGGTGGCCGCTTCCCACTGGTCATTCGCGCCCATGGCCATCGGGATATACCCGCCGTCTTCCTTGATCGCGTCGAGCACGGCAAAGAATTCCGCTTCGGTCTTCGGCACCTCGACGCCGACCTCCTCGAAGGCTTCCTTGTTGTAGATGAAGCCGTGGATCACGCTCGCCATCGGCACGCAGTAGGTGGCAGAGCCGTCGTCGGTGCTCCAACCCGATTTCGCGACGTCCGAGAAGTTGGACATGCCGTCGAGACCCGACAGATCGGTCAGGTGGCCGTTGTCGTAAAGCGCCAGCGAGGCATCGAAGGGACGGCAGGTGATGATGTCACCGGCGCTGCCTGCGTCGAGCTTGGAGTTCAGCACGGCGTTGTATTCGGCGGGGGCCGAGGGGGTGAATTTCAGCTTGATGCCGGGGTGTTCGGCCTCAAACGCCGGGATGATCTTGTCCTGCCAGATTGACAGGTCGTCATTGCGCCAGCTTTCGATGATCAGCTCGGCATCCTGGGCAAAAGCGCCGGTGGCCAGCACCGTGGAGGCAAGCAGGGTTGGCAGCGTGTATTTCATCATTTGGGTCGTCCTCTCTGTTGTTGTTCAGTTTGTTGATGCGGCCCGGCGTTCGAGGCAGGGGCGCAGGCGGTTGTCGTGGTCGGCCAGCAACTGGCGCGCTTCGGCCAGTTCTGCGCCGGTTGCGACAAGCACGGCGGTCTTGGTGTCATAACCCGTGGTTTCCAGCGCCTGTTCGGCGATGGCGGGGCTGACACCGGTGATGCGGGTGACGATGGCGGCGGCGCGGGCGCGCAGCTTGATATTGTCGGGGCGCAGGTTGACCATCAACCCATCGTGGACATGGCCCAACTGGATGCCCGCCAGCGTCGTGATCATGTTGAGCGCGACTTTCTGCGCCGTGCCTGCGCCCAGGCGGGTGGAGCCTTCGACAACTTCCGGCGCGGTGGGGATCGCAATGGCGACATCTGCGAGGTCGAAGAGCGGCGCGGCGGCGACATTGGCCATTGCGATGACGGGCAGGTTGCGGGCGCGGACGGCGCGGGCCACGGCCAGCGCATAGGGCGTGGTGCCGCTGGCGCTGATCACGATGGCGAGGTCATGCGGGGCCATCGCGGCGGCGATGCGATCCGCGGCGCCGGTGTCATCTTCGGTATCGCCCGGCATGTCGGCATCGATCGGCACACCGCCCGCCATGGCGATGCGGGTCTGGGCCGGCTTCAGGCCAAAGGTCCCGGCCAGTTCGCTGGCATCCGACAGCGCCATCAACCCCGAACTGCCCGCCGCCGCATAGGTCAGCGCGCCGCCCTTGGAAAGCGTCCCGGCCACCAGGTCCGCCGCCGCCGCCAGCGCGGGCAGGGCGCCACGCACCGCCTCGGTCGCCGCGATATGCGACGCCAGCATCACGCTCAGCGCATCTGCGCCAGGCAGCGCGTCGATGGGCGCCCTGTCCCTGGTCTGTTTCACGGTGATTCCCCCCTTGGTTTCGGCGTATGATACCGAAGCAATACCTTTTGTCTACCATTTCATAAAACGGCTGGATTTGCGTCCCGTTTGGCGTTGAAGTGGCTGAATATGCCCGCGTTTGGGCTTTTAATGTCGCTAAAGGTATGATACTGGTATTATATGAGCAAGAAAGCCACAAGATACCTCATCGGCGCAGATGGCGGTGGTTCCGGCTGCCGCGTGGTGCTGGCCGATGCGTCGGGCAAGGCGTTGGGGCAGGGGGTGGCGGGACCGGCCAATGCCACCACGGACCTGGCGCAAGCCATTGAAAACCTGCGCGCGGCGGTAAAGGCCGCCGCCAGGGATGCCGGGGTGAAGCGTAGCGCCCTTGGCGACAGCGTCGCCCATGTCGGTCTTGCCGGGGTGCTGAATGCCCGGGTTGCGGGTCGTATCGCGGCGGAACTTGCGGTGCGCCAGGCGCGGGTCACTGACGACCGGGTCACTTCGGTCGCTGGCGCGCTGGGGCAACGCAACGGGGTGCTGGCGGCGATCGGCACCGGTTCGACGCTTGCGGCGCAGCGGGGCGACACGGTGCAATGCATCGGCGGCTGGGGGCTGAACCTGGGGGACCAGGCCTCTGGCGCCTGGCTGGGTCGCGCGCTGTTGGAACACGTGCTGCTTGTGCATGACGGGCTGGCCGAGGCGACCGCGCTCTCGGATACGGTGCTCAAGGAATTCAACGGTGATCCCGGCGCCATCGTGACCTTTGCCGCCCGCGCCCGGCCTTCGGATTACGCCGGTCATGCGCCGCGCATCGTCGCCACGGCGCTGGGGGGCGACAGTGCCGCACGGGGGCTGATGCAGCGCGGGGCCGATTACCTTGTCCGTGCGCTGAAGGTCCTGGAATTCTCTGACGGTGACGTGCTCTGCCTCGGTGGCGGGCTGGGGCCGCATTATGCGGGTTTCCTGCCCGAAGACATTCGCGCCCGCATCGTGAAACCCGAGGGCACGGCGCTGGACGGCGCGCTTGCCCTGGCCCGGGCGGCACTGGAGCGGGGCGCATGAACATCCAGGATTTCCTTGCGCCCGCAAGCTGGTTCCGGGCCAATGCCGGGCCGCGTTACGTGCAGTTGCGCAACCGCCTGGCCGAGGCCGTGGACCAGGGCGTCCTGGCCCCGGGCAGCCCGCTGCCGCCCGAGCGCGAGATTGCCAGCATCACCGACTTTTCGCGCGTCACCGTGCGCAAGGCCTTTCATGACCTCGTCAATGACGGGATGATCGTCCAGAAGCAGGGGTCGGGATCATTCGTCAACACCTCGCCCGCGCGGGTGGAACAGAAGCTGTCGCGGCTGACTTCCTTCTCCGAGGACATGGCCCGGCGCGGCAAGACATCCTCGGCGCGCTGGCTGGAACGCGGATTGTTCATGCCCTCGCCCGAGGAAACCCTGGCGCTGGGACTTGCGCCCGAGGATTCCGTGGCGCGGCTGGGGCGGCTCAGGCTGGCGGATGACAAGCCGATGGCCATCGAACGCGCCTCTCTGCCGACCGAAATCCTGGCCAACCCGCTGGAGGTGGAAACCTCGCTCTACGAGGTGCTGGAACGCCACGGCACCCGGCCCGTGCGCGCGATCCAGAAGATTTCGGCGGTGAATCTCGTGGGTCAGGATGCCGATCTGCTGGCGGTTGACCCGGGCCGGGCCGGTCTGCGGATCGAGCGGACCTCTTACCTGGAAAGCGGGCGGATCGCGGAGTTCACCCAATCCCTCTATCGCGGCGATGCCTACAACTTCGTTGCGGAACTGCGACTTGCAAAGGAATGACCATGTCTGCTGCCACCCACATGCACCGCGAGATCCGCGAGATCCCCGGCGCCGTCGACAACCTGTTGACCCAGGGCGCCGAGGCCATGACCCGCGCCGCCGGGGCGATCCGCGCGCTTGATCCCCTGTTCTTCATCTCCGTGGCGCGCGGCTCGTCGGATCATGCGGCGACCTATGCCAAATATGTCTCCGAGATCCTGCTGGGTCTGCCGGTGGCCTCGGTCGGGCCTTCGGTGGCTTCGGTCTATGACAGGAAGCTGCGGGTCGACCGGGCGGCCTGTCTTGCCATTTCGCAATCGGGCAAGAGCCCGGACATCGTGCGGATGGTGGACATGGCGGGCCGGCAGGGCGCGCTGAGCCTGGCCCTGACCAACAATCCCGACAGTGATCTTGCTCGGGTCGCGGCGCATACCCTGGAATTGCACGCGGGGGCAGAGATCAGCGTTGCCGCCACCAAGACCTTTGTCACCTCTGCGGTCTCGGCCGCCTGGCTGATGGCGGAGCTGGCGCAGGATGACGCGTTGCTCACCGCGATCCGGACGCTGCCCGAGGCGCTGGAACGCGCGGTCGAAGCCGATTGGGGGGCGCTGAGCGCGGTGATGCAGGACAGGGGATCGCTTTACTGCCTGGGTCGCGGCCCGGCTTTCGCGATCTCGAACGAGGCGGCGCTGAAGTTCAAGGAAACCTGCCAGGTGCATGGCGAAAGCTATTCCTCGGCCGAGGTGTTGCACGGGCCGGTGTCCATCGTGGGCCAGGATTTCCCGGTGATCGCCATGGCCGCCGCCGATGCTGCCGAGGGGGCCTTGGTGGAGGTGGCCGACCAATTGGCGGCCAAGGGCGCCCAGGTCTTTGCCACAACGGAGCGGGCGACACAGGCCGAACGGCTTCCGGTGGTGCGCACCGGCCATCCGTTGACCGACCCGATCACGCTGATCGCGTCCTTCTATGGCATGGTCGAATGCACCGCCCGCGCCCGCGGCATCAACCCCGACACCCCGCGCCACCTGCGCAAAGTGACGGAGACGGTATGACCCTGACCGCTTACACCGGCGCCGCGATCTTTGATGGCACGGAGCTGCACGAAGGCCGGGTGCTGCTGGCCGAGGATGGCATCTGTTGCGGCCTCGCCGATGGTCTGCCAGCGGGCAGCCATGAGGCGCGGCTGAAGGGTGGGATCATCGCGCCGGGGTTTGTCGATCTTCAGGTCAATGGCGGCGGTGGCGTCATGCTGAACGACGACACCACGGCGGAAGGCGTGCGCAGGATTGCCGAGGCACATGCCGGGACCGGGACGCTGGGGCTTTTGCCGACCTTGATCACCGACACACCCGCGCGCAGCCGCGCCGCCGTGGACGCTGTGGCGCAGGCGATTGCCGACGGCGTGCCGGGTGTGCTGGGCCTTCACCTGGAGGGCCCGCATCTGTCGCAGGCGCGCAAGGGCGCGCATGATCCGGCGCTGATCCGTCCAATGGAGGCGGAGGACGAGGCTTTCCTGATCGACGCCGCCGCCCGCCTGCCCAACCTGCTGTGCACCGTCGCCCCGGAAAGCGTCACCCCGGAGCAGATCGCGCGGCTTGCGGCGGCGGGCATCCTGGTGTCCCTGGGTCATACCGATTGCAGCCACGCCACGGCGCAGGCCAGTTTCACGGCCGGTGCGCGCTGTGTCACCCATCTGTTCAACGCCATGAGCCAGCTTGGCAACCGCGAGCCGGGCCTGGTGGGCGCGGCGCTTGGGGCGGGGGCGGTCTCGGCCGGGTTGATCGCCGATGGCATTCACGTGCATGCCGCCAGCATCCGCGCGGCGATTGATGCCAAGCGCGGGCCGGGGCGGGTGTTCCTGGTGACCGATGCCATGTCGACGGTCGGGTCCGACATCACCGAGTTCACCCTCAATGACCGCCGCATCCTGCGCCGCGACGGGCGGTTGACGCTGGCCGATGGCACGCTGGCCGGTGCCGATCTTGATATGCCACGGGCGATCTCGGTCATGACCGGGGCGGTCGGGCTGGACCGGGCGACGGCGCTTGCCATGGCCACCTCGGTGCCGGCGGGGGTGTTGCGCAACCCGATGGGCCACGGGACCTTGACCAAGGGCGCGCCGCTGCGCGCGATTCACCTGGCAGAGGCGCCGAACGGCGCGCTTCGGTTTGCCGGGCGCATCGGCGGATGACCCGGGCGGAACCTTGCGCCTGATCCGACGATAGCACTGGCGTGACGGGCGCAGGATCGGTATCACGGGCTTCCCATGTTTCAGGAGCCCGCCTTGGACCAGACAGCCGACCGCATCGCCCGCACCATCGCTACCGAGATCGCCGCCACCCCGAAACAGGTCGCCGCCGCGACCGAGCTGCTGGACGGCGGCGCCACGGTGCCCTTCATCGCGCGCTATCGCAAGGAGGCCACGGGCGGGCTGGACGACACCCAGCTGCGGACCCTGGGCGACCGGCTGGTCTACCTGCGCGAGATGGAGGCGCGGCGGGCCACGATCCTCGACACCATCAAGGGCCAGGGCAAGCTGACCGATGAGCTGGCGCGCAAGATCGCGCAGGCCGACAACAAGGCGACGCTGGAAGACATCTACCTGCCGTACAAGCCCAAGCGCCGCACCAAGGCGATGATCGCGCGCGAAAACGGGCTGGAACCTCTGCTGCGCGCGATTGAGACCGACCGCTCCGCCGATCCGCAGGCGCTGGCCGAGGCATACCTGGGCGAGAAGGTGGAAACGGTAAAGGCCGCACTGGACGGCGCCCGCGACATCCTGGCCGAGGAATTGACCGAGAATGCCGAGCTTCTGGGCCGCCTGCGCGAGTTCATGAAGGCCGAGGCGCGGATCACCGCCAAGGTGCAGAAGGGCAAGGAAGAGGTCGGCGCCAAGTTCTCGGACTACTTCGACCACAACGAGAAATGGGCCGACATCCCCGCACACCGGGCGCTGGCCATCCTGCGCGCCTCGAAGGAAGAGATCGTCAGCCTGGGGATCGAGCCCGAGCCGGAGACCGGCACCGCCCGCGCCGTGGGCATTGTCGCTTCGGCCATCGGTATTCCCGGCGATGCGCCCGGCGACAAGTGGTTGCGCGATGCGGCGGGCTGGACCTGGCGGATCAAGCTGAGCCTGTCGATGTACATGGACCTTCTGACCGACCTGCGCCGCCGCGCCCACGAGGAAGCGATCAAGGTCTTTGCCCGCAACCTCAAGGACCTGCTGCTGGCTGCGCCTGCGGGCAGCAAGACAACGCTGGGGCTTGATCCCGGCATCCGCACAGGGGTGAAGGCCGCCGTTGTCGATGCCACCGGCAAGGTGCTGGAGACAGCGACGCTCTATCCCTTCCCGCCGAAACGCGATCTGCGCGGCGCCGAGGAACAGGTGCTGCACATGGTCCGCAAGCATGGGGTCGAACTGATCGCCATCGGCAACGGCACCGCCAGCCGCGAGACCGAGAAATTCGTCGGCGATGCACTCAAGATGCTGCCGGCAGGCCCGAAACCCACCAAGGTGGTGGTCTCGGAGGCCGGGGCTTCCGTCTATTCGGCCTCGGAACTGGCGGCCAAGGAATTCCCCGATCTCGACGTAAGCTTGCGCGGCGCGGTGTCGATTGCCCGGCGCTTGCAGGATCCGCTGGCCGAACTGGTCAAGATCACGCCGGAAAGCATCGGCGTCGGTCAGTATCAGCATGACGTTGACCAACGGCAATTGGGCAAGGCTTTGGAGGCGGTGGTCGAAGATGCGGTGAACGCGGTGGGCGTTGACCTCAACACCGCCTCGGCACCGCTGCTGGCGCATGTGGCGGGGCTTGGCCCTTCGCTGGCGCAATCCATCGTGGCGCATCGCGATGACCAGGGTGCCTTTGCTTCGCGCAAGGCGCTGCTCAAGGTGTCGGGTGTCGGGCCGAAAGCCTTTGAGCAATCCGCCGGTTTCCTGCGCATCCGCGACGGGGCCGAGCCGCTGGACGCCTCCTCCGTCCACCCCGAGGCTTATGACGTGGCCCGTCGCATCGTCCAGGCCTGCGGCCGCGACATTCGCCAGATCATGGGCCAGCCCGAGGCGTTGAAATCGGTTCGGGCCGAGCAGTTCGTGGATGACAAGTTCGGTCTTCCCACGGTGCGCGACATCCTGCAGGAATTGCAAAAGCCGGGCCGTGACCCGCGCCCCAGCTTCAAGACCGCGACCTTTACAGACGGGGTCGAGGCGATCACCGACCTCAAGCCCGGCATGTCGCTGGAAGGCACGGTCACCAACGTGGCGGCCTTTGGTGCCTTTGTCGATGTCGGCGTCCACCAGGACGGGTTGGTGCATGTCAGCCAATTGGCCGACCGTTTCGTCAAGGACCCGCACGAGGTGGTCAAGGCCGGCGATGTGGTCCGCGTCCGGGTGACCGAGGTTGACGTGGCGCGCAAGCGCATCGGGCTGTCGATGCGCAAGGATGGCGGCGCGGGGCAGGGCGGGGGCGGCAAGGGCCGACCCCAGCAGCAGACCAAGGGGCCGAAAGGCGCCAAGAGCTATGCCGCCAAGCCCAAGGGCAAATCGCAGGACCAGGGGCAAGGCGCCCTTGGCGCCGCATTGCTGAACGCGATGAAAAAGCGCTGAGCCTGACCCGACAGCCGGGGCCCCGCCGTTTCCGTGAGGCGCCGCGACGGGTATGGCGGAGGTCCTGATCCGTCGCGACTTGTCCATCCAATCAAAGACAGCACCCCGGCGCCGTCCGTTCATCGCGGGCGGGGCCGGGCGTTTGTGCTCCGCGCAGGGGGAATTTCCGGGGTTTCCGATCTGCCGCAGAAGGGTCACGACGCCCGGACCCCGACGCTGCCCTTCGTCATCGCTTTCATCCTGGCTGGCAACCTGGAACAATCCTTCCGCCAGGCCTTTGCGGTCTCGGGCGGCGATCCCTGGTTCCTGTTCAAGAGCCCGATGTCGCTGATCTTCCTGGTGATGATTTCCTATTTAAGCCCAGGGTGATAAAAACCGGAAAAACGAGATCGAGGCCAGGATGACAGATTTGAGAGAGCAGCTTTCCGACATCGTCGGGGCGGCGCATGTGCTGAGCGGTGCAGATGCGGCGGGATACCTGAAGGACTGGACCGGGCAGTGGAGCGGCACCGCGTTGGCCGTGGTCCGGCCGGGAACCACCGAAGAGGTGGCGGCCGTGGTCCGGCTGGCCAATGCCGGGGGGCTGTCCCTGACCGTGCAGGGTGGCAATACCTCGGTCGCGGGTGGCAGCGTGCCGGGGCAGGGCGAAGCGGGCCTTGTGCTGTCCCTGACCCGCATGAACCGCATTCGCAACATCGACGCGCGGGCGCGCACCGTGACCGTCGACGCCGGCGCCATCATCCAGAGTGTGCAAGAGGCGGTGGCCCCTGTCGGGCTGGACTATCCCCTGATGTTCGGGGCGCGCGGATCGGCAACCATCGGCGGTGCGCTTGCGACCAATGCGGGTGGTTCGAACGTGCTGCGCTATGGCAATGCCCGTGATCTGTGTCTGGGCGTTGAGGCGGTGTTGCCCGATGGCCAGGTGGTCCACGGCCTGACGGGGCTGCGCAAGGACAACACCGGCTATGACCTGCGCCACCTGCTGCTTGGGTCCGAGGGCACGCTGGCGATCATCACCGGCGCGGTGCTGAAACTGGTGCCGACGCCCAGGGTGCGCGCGACGGCCTTTCTGGCGGTGCCCGACCTCGACGCGGCGTTGGACGTGCTGAACCGGTTGCAGGATGCCTCGGGCGGGTTGGTCGAGGCGTTTGAATGGCTGCCGGCGGCGACGGTTCGGGCGATCCTGGATCATGAGACCGGGCTGCGCGCGCCGCTTGATGACCTGCCGGAACACGGGATCCTCGTCGAACTGGCCTCTACCCGGCCCGCTGATGCCGAAGCCGACGCGACTGGCACGGTCGGATTGGACGCGCTGATGCTGGAGGCGGTGGAAGGGCTGATGGAGGCCGAACAGGTCACCGACGGCTTCTTTGCCACGTCCGAACAGCAACGCATCGACCTTTGGGCGCTGCGCGAAGCGGTGCTGGAATCCATTCAGGCCAATGGCCCCTTCCTGTCGCTCGATGCCTCGCTGCCCTTGTCGCAGGTGGCTGGTTTCATTGACCGCGCCGCCTTGCTTGCCACGGCGGGGAACTTCCGGCCGCTGCTGGTGGCGCACCTTGGCGATGGCAACGTGCATTACGCCGTGGTTGCCGCTGCGGGCCATGACTGGGACGCGCTGGATCGCGCCGGGTTTGTCGAACAGATGACCGATCTTGTGGTGGAGATGGGCGGGTCGTTCAGCGCGGAACACGGGATCGGGCGCTCCAAGGTCGCCACCCTGGCCGCGCGCAAGGACCCGGCACAGATCGGCCTGATGCGCGGCATCAAGCAGGTCTTTGACCCCGGGACGGGGCTTAACCCCGGTGTGGTTCTGGAGAGGGGCTGACCGTCACTCGCGGTCTGAAGCGGTCATCGAAGAAGGGGGCCAGCCCCCTCGCCCTTTGGGCTCTCCCCCGGAGTTTTTTGGCAAGATGAAGCAGGAGCGCCCCCCAAGAGGGTCGGCGCAGCGCAAGCGCGGCGAAAGTGAAAGGACTTGGCCCCTTGCTCTAGGGGCGCGGGTTCAACCCCGCGGCCAGTTCCGCCATCGCCAGCGCCGCCTCGATACTGTCGATCACCGGAAGGCCGTGGCGGGCCGAGAGCGTCTCGGCCCGACCGGTCAATCCGCCGGACCCGAGGATGATGGCCCCGGCGCCGTCGAAGTTGCGCGCATCCTCGATTGTGGCGTCAAGCTTGCGGGCGATCTCATCCCCGCCGGCTGCCGCCGAGGCGACGCCGATGCCGGCGGCGCGGACGGTGCAGATCTCGGCCGCGCCAAGCGAGGCGACAAGCGCGCGGATGCCGGGGACCATTGTCTCGACCGTGGTCACGATGGCGATGCGCGGTGCAAAGAGACGGGCCACGGACAGTGCCGCTTCGGCCGCGCAGACGATGGGCGCGGACAGGAACTGCCGCCCGCGGTCGATGGCGATGTCGTCGAAACAGGCCATGACATAGGCGTCATAGGCGGGATGCCGGGTCAACAGGTCAAGCGCCAGCGGCTCTGCCATTCCGCGGTCCGCCCGGGTTTCGATGGAAAGGGGGCTGCCTTCGGGATGCAGCACCTGGAACCCGGTAGAGGGACGCAGCACCGCCGAAGCCCGTTCCGAAACCAACTGGCTGACCGCCGGGTTGCCGTTGGGATTGATCACCAGGATGCGGCGCCGGGCGCGGTCTTGCGTGGCGCTGGGGGAGAGGAGCGTTTCCATGTTACCGCCCCGCCGCCATGTCGGGCAGAAGAAGGGCGATCTGCGGCACCGCCACCAACAGCGCGGCAAAGACGATCATGATGATGACAAAAGGCGTCGCGCCGCGGATCACGTCGTTGAAATCGCCGCCGCCCTTGCGCACGCCCTGCACCACGAAGAGGTTCATGCCGACGGGTGGCGTGATCAGACCGATCTCGCACATCACCACCACGAAGACCCCGAACCAGACCGGATCGACGCCAAGTGCGGTGACCATGGGCACCGCGATCGGCACGGTCAGCACCAGCATCGACATCGCGTCCATGAACATGCCGAGCACGACGTAGAACACCACCAGCAACAGCAGCAGCGTGGTCTGCGACAGGCCCAGCCCGGTGACCCAACGGGTGACCGCCTGTGTCCCGCCTGTCATCGACAGGGTCACGTTCAAGAGCAGCGCACAGACGATCACCAGGATCACCATGCCCGAGGTGCGGGCGGACTGGATAAAGCAATTCTCCAGCAGGTCCCAGTTCAGCCGCCCGCCTTTCCAGACGAAGAAGAAGGCGGCGATGACGCCAAGCGCGGCGCTTTCGGTGGGTGTCGCCAACCCGCCATAGATCGAGCCCATGACAATGCCAAAGATCACCGCCGGCGGGATCAGGTGACGCAACAGCCGGCGTTTTTCCTCCTTCGACACCTCGGGCACATCGGCACTGCGGCCGGCGTTGGGGTAGGCAAAGGCGACATAGGCCGAAAACAGCAGCGTCAGCAGGACCCCCGGGAGGATGCCGGCGATGAACAATTGCCCGACCGAGACATTGGCCAGCGAGCCATAGACCAGCAGGTTGACCGAGGGCGGGATCAGGATGCCCAGAGTGCCGCCGGCCGCAAGCGTGCCAAGCGCCGGGCGCACCGGGTAGTTGCGTTCGCCAAGCGCGGGCAGGGCGATGGTGCCCACGGTGGCCGCTGTGGCGACGGAGGAGCCGGATGTGGCGGAAAACAGCGCGCAGGTGCCGATGTTGGTATGCAGAAGGCCCCCGGGCAAACGCCCCAGCCAGACCGCCAGCGTGTCGAACATGCGATCCGCGATGCCGCCGCGCAGCAGAAGCTCGCCCAACAGCATGAACAGCGGGATCGCAGTCATGACCGGGTTGTTCAGTGTGCCCCAGACAACGCCGCCCATGGTTTCGACCAGCGGCATGCCATAGGCGAGATAGCCTCCGACGCCGCCGACCGTCAGGATCGAAACGGCGACCGGCATCGACAGGAACATCAGCAGAAGCATGATGAGAAAGCCGGAGAAGATGACGGTAATGCTCATGCCCGTGCCTCCAGGTCGGAAAGTTCCGCCTCCAACTCGTCCTCGACGGTTTCGGGCGCGAAGTCGCGGGTCAGCGCGGCCATGTTGCGCCGGGCGGCCAGGCGCAATGCCTGCAACGCCAGCAGGATCGTGGCGAGGGTGAAGATGCCCATGCCGATGAGCCAGGCAGTCTGAGGCCAGATCAGCGGCGTCATCCACGGGGTCTGGGCGATGGATCCGAACATCTGGGTTTCCTGCACCGTGCGCACGGTGAAAATGGCCAGAAAGATCGCCAGCGCCGCCAGGCTGAGTGCGGAGACGAGGTTCAGCATGGCCTGCAACCGTTCCGGCATCCGCATGTGCAACAGGTTGATGCGGATATGGCTGCGTTCAACGGCGGTGACGGCAAAGCAGAGAGGCGCACCGATGGCGATGGCATAGCCCGAAAGCTCGTCCACACCGGCCAGCGAATGGTTGAGCAGCTTGCGCAGCACCGTCTCGACCGCGATGACGACGCAGAGCGCCGTCATCATCAGGCCGAAGACAATCGCGCAAATTCGCGAATAGATCTTCATCGGTCCGTTCCTCCCGTCATGTCGTTTCAGAGGCCCAGCTTGGCGCCGACCGAATCCATCCATTCGGCTTCGCAGGTCTCGCGGACCGCGTTGCACTGCTGGGTCCATGCGGGCAGGGACGAGCCGACCAGCGCATCGGCAACCGACTTGAGATCAGCCTCGGACACCGGCACGCTTGTCAGGCTGTAGCTGGTGCCGTGTTCGCAGGGCTCCTGCCCGGTGTTGCAGTTCATGGCGTCGACATACAGCTCTTCGGAATAGGCCCAGACGTCATCCACCAGCGTGTCGATGGCGGTTTGCAGCTTGCCCTGCGCCTCGCCGTCGAGCTTGTTCCAGCTGTCGAGGTTGATGGCATAGCCGTTGACCGCCAGTTGCAAGGCGATGGGCAGGACGGTGGTGGTCACTTCCGGCCAGCCGGCGGAATTGGCCGAGGACGGGCCGGTGATGGCGCAATCCACGACGCCGCGGGCCAGAGATTGCTGGACCTCGCCAAAGGGCAGGGGGATGCCGGTGGCGCCGAACTGGCCGACGAAGGCCGCGGCCGATTGGTCGCCGACGCGGACTTTCAGACCTTCGAGATCGGCCAACCCGCCGATTTCGGGTTTGCAGAAGATCACCTGCGGACCGGCGGGCCAGACACCCAGCACCTTGGAGTTGAACCGGCCCTGCACCGCGGAATCGACCACCGGCAGGAAGGCCTCTGTGTGGGTTTTGCCGGCCTCGTAGGTCGGGTTCAGCCCGACAAGGTCGAGGCCCAGCATGGTGGGTTCATCGCGGCTGACCTGGGGACCACGGAACGAGACGATGTCGAACAACCCGGTGCGGATGACGCGCATGCCGTCGTTGTCGGGAATGCCGGCCACGTCCACCGGCAGATATTCGACCTGGGCGTCGAGGCCCGCGGTTTCGGCCAGGGATTCGAAAAAGGGCTGTTCCTTCTGCTGCTGGATCAGGCCAGAGCCGACCGGCTGGCCCAAGACACGCAGGGAGATGGTGTCGGCGAATGAGGCCTGGGCCAGGCAGATCAGGGCGGTTGTGGCAAGGAGGGGTCGCATGAGTGGTGTCCTTTTCGGTGGGGCGTGACGTGCATCTGATGGCTTCATGAAAACAGATTTTCACAATCACGCAAATGAATTTTCACAAAAGAAACGCACTTTTCCTCGCCGCACCGCGGCAACGCCCGGAATGTAGGCAACAATTTTCAGCAGATGCTGAAGGCTTCAGCGGGTCTTGCCGCTCAGAGTTCCTGCAGAAGGTCGTTGTACCCTTCGATGCGCTGCAATCTCTGGCGGCCCGAGTCGGCGGCCAGCTCGATTGTCCGATTGGTGATCAGGTCGATCAGCGCCATGACCCCGACGTGGCTGAACAACGGGCCGGATGACCGGGTGGCGCAGCGGAAATGCCAACGCAGATCGCGGTTGATCGCCAGGCCTTCGTCGGTGATCATCGCGACCTGCGCGCCGGAGGCCGTAATCGCGCCCAGCAGGTCGGAAAACCCCGCGATCCGCCGCCGCAAACCGAACAGCACCACCACGTCCGTTGCCTGCATCCGGGCCACGTGCTCGCCCATTGTCTGGCCGCCGCCGGGCACGGGAATGGCGTCGTCAATTGCCTGAAGTAGTTGCCATTGCAGGTAATTTGCCAGCGCATTGGAGGCGCGGTAGCCAACGCACCAGACCTTGCGCGCGCCCAGAAGGGCCTCGGCCAACCGGTCGATGTCGTCCTTGGACACATCGCCGATGGTTTCGCGCAGGTTGCGAATGTCGGTCTCAAGATAGCTTTCGGGTTCGGCGGCGTCCGTTGATCCTGCCTGTTGCAGGTAAAGCCGCGAGCCGCTGTTGGCCTCGTTCCGGGCGTCGCGGCGCGCATCTTCGTAGGACTCGTAGCCCAGGCGCCGCACGAAGCGTGTCACCGTGGCATTCGACACCTCGGCCAGGGCCGCAAGTTCAGAGGCGGAATAGCTGGCAAGTTCACCGGGGAAGTCGCAGACCAGGTCCCCCAACCTGCGCTCGGCCGGGTGCAGTTCCGGCAGCTTGCGCCGAACCCGCGCGAGGAAGGATTGATCTGGCACGGCGGCCTCCATGAAAACTGTATTTCATGGATACGCGGTCAAAAGGTATTTGCCAAGAACGGCGGGGGTGGTCCCGGTGTCATCGCTGACAGGACCGCCCCCATCCGCAAAGAACCGTCAGATCCGCATGCGCGGCACATCGTTCGGATCAAGCCGCAGTTCGATCAGCAGCGGTTTGTCGCGGGTTTCGATGGCCTGGAGCGCGGTTTCCAGGCTTTCGTTGGAATCCACGGTGATCCCCTGGCCACCAAGCGCGGTTGCGACATTGGCAAAGGACGGCCAGTCGAAGGTCGACAGCCCCGGGTCCATCTTGCGGTCGAGGAACTGGATATGCTCGGCGCCATAGGCGCTGTCATTTGCCACGATCACGATCAGGTCCTGTTTCATGCGCACGGCGGTGTTGAATTCGTTGATGCCGCCCATCATGAAGCCGCCATCCCCGGTGAACAGCACCACCGGACGGTTCGGCACGGCATAGCCACCGCCGATTGCCACCTGCAGACCCAGCCCGATCGAGCCGAAATTGGTGGTGGCGACAAAGCTTTCCGCGTCGGGACAGGAGATGCGGCACCAGACCTCGGTCATGAAACGCCCGCCATCGGTGGTCAGGAATCGCGGCTTGGGCAGCGCCTCCTCCAGGCGGTCGAGGGCATATTCGAAATTGACGAAGCCGGGGCCGGCCTTGGCCGCGTCGCCCTTGGGGTGGGCGGTCAGCGACGGAATGTCGAGCTCGGCGGTGAAGCCGCTGCCGGCGATCTCGGCCTCGTTCAGCCACCAGACGATATTGTCCGCGGTCAGCCCCGCATCCGCGATCAGCGCCGCGTCGGGGTGATAGTTCTTGGCAACCTCGGTGACGGTGTCGTTGATCTGGACGACCCGCTTGCCCTTCATCAGCGCGCCCTTGTCGGTGGTGAAATGGTGCAGCGAGGTGCCGAAGGCGATGACGCAGTCAGCCTTGCCGATCGCGTCATAGGCGGCGGGCGTCGACAGCGTGCCGTAAATGCCGATGTTATAGGGGTGGTCGTTGAACATGCCCTTGGCCTTGAGCGTCGTGGCCAAAGGCGCTTCCAGCCGGTCGGCCAGCTTCTTGATCTGTTCGACCGCATCCTTGGCGCCGATCCCGGCCAGGATGATCGGGCGTTTCGCGCTGGCGATCATGCCGATGGCTTCGTCCAGCTGGTCGCCCTCGGGCACATAGGTGGGGGCGGTGAAGGCGGGGAAGACGTGTTTGACGTGCTCGACCTCTTCCCACATGAAATCGGCGGGCATGTTCAGGACGATGGGCCGCTTTTCCACCTGGGCCCGGAAAATGGCATGGGCCACGTCATAGGATGCGGTGTCGGGCGCGCGCATCTGTTCGAAACCGGCGCCGGTGATCTTGACGGTTTCGCGCTGGTCGATGTTCTGAAGGTTCTGTGGGTTCGACACCGCGGTATCCCCGGCCAGCAGCACCATCGGCACATGGCCGCGCGCAGCTTCGGTCAGGGCGGTGACGCAGTTGGTCAGCGCCGGGCCGTGGGTGACGGTGGCGATGCCCACCTTGCCCGCGACACGGCCATGCGCCATCGCCATCAGGACAGAGCTGCCCTCATAGGCCACGGGTACAAAGGTGCCGCCGGTGTCACGGACGAAATGATCGACCATGAAGAGATTGGCGTCGCCCATCAGGCCGAACATCGTGTCACAGCCGTGGTCGCCAAGCGATTGGGCAATGGATTGGTATACGTACATGCTGACTCTCTTCGCCGGACTCTCTGGAAGTGTTCCCGACATTTGTACAGAAAAGCCGCCGCGCAGATTTCGCAAACTCCCCGCGTTTGGGGGCAATTTTGCGGGAAAGTGGGTGATTTTCGGCAAGACATGCGTGATTTACGCGCCTTGCCGGGATATGCGCGTGGCTTATCGGCGCGCTGGGGTCGTCTTCGGGTTCATCCTTGGGGGTATCCGCGGGGTCAGACCCGGGATCGGGCCAGCCCGGCCCAGTCCCGCAGGATCGTCGCGGCTTCCTGAGCCAGGTGCTGTTGCGACGGCATGACCCGTTCGCCCACCGCATGCCCGCATTCATGGGTCAGCCGGTCGACATCCACCGGAAAGCGCGCGGCCTCGGGCAGGTCGGCGATGGCTTGCCCGGCCTGCGCCATGTCGGCGGCATAATAGAGCGCGGTGATCCCGGCGATGTTCATCGCGGCCACGCAAAGCGCGCAAGGCTCACAGCTGGAATAAAGCTCGCAGCCGCGCAGATCGACGGTTTTCAGGTTGCGGCAGGCATCGCGGATCGCCTCGGTCTCGCCATGCGAGGTCGGATCGTGGTGCATCACGGATCGATTGATGCCTTCGCCGACAATCTTGCCGTCCTTGACGATGACCGCGCCGAAGGGTTCGGTGCCGGGGGTTTCAAGCGCCTGTGCCGAGATCTCGATGGCGCGGCGCAGGAAGGTTTCATTGTACATCGGGGGTTCCTTCTTCGGCCGCGAAACAGGCGACGCGGCGGTTGTGGACCTGGGCGCGGCGCTGCGGGCGCTCGGTCTTGCAGCGGTCAAAGGCCAGCGGGCACCGCGGGTGAAAGCTGCACCCCGAGGGCGGCGAGACGGGCGAGGGCACTTCGCCGCCCATCGGGGACCGGTCGCGCCTGGGCGCTTCGAGGTCGGGGATCGTGTCGAGCAGCAGGCGGGTATAGGGGTGCAGCGGGTTGGCAAAGAGATCGGCGGTCGGCTGGATCTCGACGATGCGGCCGAGGTACATCACCGCGATCACATCGGCCATGTGGCGCACAACGCTCAGGTCGTGGCTGATGAAGAGATAGGTCAGCTCCATCTCCTTTTGCAGCCGTTTCATCAGGTTCAGCACCTGGGCCTGGACCGAGACATCAAGGGCGGACGTCGGCTCGTCGCAGACCAGGAACTCCGGCTCGCCGGCCAGCGCCCGCGCTATGGAGATCCGCTGTCGCTGGCCGCCCGAGAATTCATGCGGGAATTTCAGCCCGTCGGCGGGGGCCAGCCCGACGGTCCGCAACAGCTCGTCGACGCGCGCCGAGACCTCGGCCTCGGGCGTGTCGGGCTTCAGGGTGCGCAGCGGTTCGGCGATGATCCGGGCGACGCGCCAGCGCGGGTTGAGGCTGGCAAAGGGGTCCTGGAAAATCATCTGAAGCCGGTCGCGGTCGCCATGAAAGCGGATGGAGCCGCCCGAAGGCGCATGCAGCCCGGTGACAAGCTTGGCGATGGTGCTCTTGCCGCATCCGCTCTCGCCCACCAGTGCCAGTGTCTGACCGCGCTGGATGATGAAATCGACGCCATCGACGGCGCGCAGTGTCTTGCGCGGCTTGCGCTCGATCAACCGGTTGAGCCAAGGGGCAGAGACATCGAAACGCCGTTCCAGCGCGTCCACTTCGAGGATGGCATTGGGGCGGAGGGTCATGCGGCTTCTCCCTGATCTTCGGTGCCGGTTTGCGCCAGCCAGCAGGCGGCGCCGGTTGTCTCTTCGCGCGCGATCTTGGGCACTTCGCTGCGGCAGCGCGGCCCGGCATGGGCGCAGCGCGGGTTGAAGGCGCAGCCCTGCGGAATGGCATTGAGTCGGGGCATCGAGCCGGGGATCATCTGCAATTCCTCCACCTCCTTGCGCAGCGATGGGATCGAACCCATCAGCCCGGCGGTATATGGGTGCTTCGGCCGGCGCACCACGTCGTCGACCGCGCCCACCTCGGCCAGCCGCCCGGCGTACATCACCGCCACGCGGTCGGCGGTTTCGGCGATCACGCCCATATCATGCGTGACCAGCATCACCGCCGTGCCCCTTTCGCGACAGAGCCGCTTCAAAAGCGCGGTGATCTGCGCCTGGATCGAAACGTCAAGCGCGGTGGTCGGCTCATCCGCCACGATCAGCTCTGGCTCGGCACAGAGCGCCAGGGCAATCACGATCCGCTGCCGCATCCCGCCCGAGAACTGGTGCGGGTAGCTGTCGATGCGTTCCTCCACCGCCGGGATGCCAACCTCGCGCATCAACTCCTTGGCGCGCGCGCGCGCAGCGGATTTGTCGAGATCCGTGTGCAACCGGATGGTTTCGACCAATTGGTCGCCGACCCGGAACAGCGGGTTGAGCGAGGTCAGCGGATCCTGAAAGATCGCGCCGATGCGGCGGCCGCGCACGACCTGCATCGCCCGGTCATCAAGGTTGTCGATCCGGTCGCCCGACAGGTGTATGGTTCCGGCGGCGATCCGCCCCGGCGGTTCCAGCAGGCCAAGGATCGACATGCCGGTCATGGATTTCCCGGCACCGGATTCACCGACCATGCCCAGGATCTCGCCGCGCCGGATTTGCAGAGAAATGTCATCGACGGCGGTCAGGACGCCCTTTCGAGTGGGAAATTCGACGCGCAGGTTCTGCACGTCGAGAACGACATCGCTCATGGCGTGGCCCTCTTGTAGCTGGGGGTGAAAATCTCGGTGACTGGCGGGTGGCTGGCGGTGCGGTCGGGGTATTTCGCGATCAACCCGTCGAATTGCGCTTGGGCGCGGGCAGCGTCGGCGGTGGCGTCGATGCCGGGGATGACGTGGTCGGTCATCACCCGCCGCCCGTCGATCCAGACATCGCGTACATCCCGGCCCGAGGCAGAGGTTATCAGCGTCTGCACCGGGTCCGGCGTTTGCAGGGTGTGGCGCAGGTCGATCACCGTGATGTCGGCCTTGGCGCCAGCGCTGAGGCGTCCCAGATCGGACCGGTTCAGCGCCTGCGCGCCGCCCAGAGTGGCGGCATCGAACATGTCCTCCGAGCGGATCGCGTTCATGCCATCGGCCAGCCGCGCGGTCATCATGCCGACCTGCATGTTGAGGACCATGTCCGCCGGATGCGTGTCGGTGCCGAGCCCGATGTTGATCCCTTTGGCGCGGGCCTTGGGAAAGCTCTTCAGCATCCCGCCATGCCGCGCCGCCACCAGAGGGCAGTGAACCAGCGTGGCGTTGGCCTCTGCAATCAAATCGAATTCGGCTTCGGTGGCTTGCGTACCATGCGGCAATAGCCAATTTGAACGCAACGCCCCGATCCGGTGCAGCCACTCGATTGGGGCGCAGTCGTGTTGTTCGCGCACCAAGCGCAGTTCCACCGGCGATTGGCTGCAATGCTGACGCACCGGCGCGCCCATGTCCGTGGCGATCTCTGCGGTGCATTTCAGCAGTGTCTCGGTGCAGGTCTCGATCCGGTCGGGGGCGAACATCGCGCGGATGCGCCCCCCGGCGATGCCGTCGATGCGCCGGGCGAAATCGGCAGCCCGTGCCAGCCCTTCCAACCCGCGCGCCTCGTCAAAGACGGCGCGGATATTGCCCGCCTCATCCGTTACCTGCCCGCCGGTGCGATAGGCGGGGCCAAGATAGACTCTCAGGCCAAGGTCTTCGGCGGCTTCCGCAGCGGCCTCGAACTCCGCGACGGTCTCACCCCATGCGCGATAGAACAGCGAGGCGATGGGCAGCGCCGTGGTGATGCCATTGCGGATCAGCTGGGCAAAGGCATGGCGCTTCTGAAAGGCCAGTTCTTCGGGGGCATACATCTCGTAAGGCCCTCGTTCGATGTAGCTATCGGGCCAGACCCGGCCCTTTTTCCACGCCGGGCCATTGTCGAACCCGAGAATCGTGGTGTCGAGATCGGACAGCGCATCAAGGTCGATGAACCCGGGCGAGATCACCGCCGCGCCATAGTCGATCCGCTGCGTCACCTCGCCGTCGAAATCCGCGCCGACATGCAGCACCTTGGTCCCTTCGATCACCACCACGCCGTTTTCATGCACCACGTGGCGCCCGCCTTGGTGGCCAATGACCCAGCGAGCCAAAAGGAGCGTCCGGTCTTCCATCATGGCGCCTCGATCACGCAGGCACCGTCGCGGGCGATGACGTCCCCGCTCTTCAGCACCAGCTTGCGCGGCGCATGGGTGACGACGGCCTCGGCCAGGGTCTCGCCCTCGAGCAGCAGGCAATCGGCGCGGCAGCCCACGTCCAGCCCGTAGCCCTCGGTCCCCATGATCGCGGCGCCGCCAAAGGTGCAGATGTCCAGCGCCAGTTCCACCTCGTCATCGCGGCGCAGGTTGTTGCGCATGCCGATTTGCATCGCCTTTTCCAGCATGTCGGAATTGCCATAAGGCCCCCAAGTGTCGCGGATGCCGTCACAGCCCGCGCCGGTCAGGATGCCAAGCGCCTTCAACTCCTTGACCGCAGGCACCGGGGCTGAGGCAGGCGCGGTCGTGAGGATATGAATCCGGTTCTCGGCCAGCTTTTCCTGTAATCCGGCCACATGGCCGCGATCCACCGCACCGAGGCAGAAGGCATGGGAAATCGACACGCGCCCCTGCATCCCCAGCGCCACGGTCCGGTCGATGATCTCCTCCATCGAGAACCACCCCAACGCGTCGCGTTCGTGCAGGTGAATGTCCACCGGCTTGCCGTGCTTCTCGGCCAGCGCAAAGATCGTATCGAGATGCCCCTTGGGGTCATGCTCCATCCCGCAGGGGTCGATGCCGCCCACCAGATCGGCCCCCAGGGCCAGCGCTTCGTCCATCAACTCGGCGGTGCCGGGGCGGGTCATCATGCCCGACTGCGGAAAGGCCACGATCTGAATGTCCACCATCCCGGCGAGTTTCTCACGCGTCGCCATGACGCCTTCGATCCCGGCCAGCCCGTGGTGGGTGTCGACGTCCACATGGCTGCGGATATGGGTGCAGCCGTGCGACATGGCGAGGATGGCATGGCGTTCGCTCTGCACCCGCGGATCAAGGCCCAGCGAGACCTTGACCCCCCGTTCGTTGTTGATCTTGTCGATCAGGCGCGGACCGACTTCGTTGCGATACCACGGCAGGCCGAGCAGGGATTTGTCGAGGTGGGTATGCGCCTCGACCAGCCCGGGGATGACGATGCGCCCGCCGCCGTCGATGACTTCGGCACCTGCGGGCGCGTCGGCGACAAAAACGCCCTCCGCGATATGCAGGTCGGTGGTCGGGCCGCCCATCGGGCGCACGTTTCTAAGGGTCTTGGACGTCACGGCAATCACCGAAGTTTGGGGTTGAGCGCATCGCGCAGCCAATCGCCGATCATGTTGACCGACAGCACGATCAGGCAGAGCTGGATGGACGGGAAGACCACGATCCACCACAGGCCGGAGAAGAGGTACTGGTTGCCGATCCGGATCAGCGTGCCGAGCGAGGGCTGATCGGGCGGCATCCCGACACCGAGGAAGGACAACGTCGCTTCGGACAGGATCGCCAGCCCGAAGTTCAGCGTGGCGGCCACCATGATCGGCGTCAGGCAGTTGGGCAGGATGTGGTGCAGCATCACCCGCCAGGATTTCACCCGGATCATCTTGGCCGCCTGCACGTATTCCTTCTTTGCCTCCACCATGGCCGAGGCGCGCACCGTGCGGGCGTATTGCACCCAGGACGGCACCGCGATGGCAAAGATCAGGATCGGCGCCGCCAGCACATCCTTCAGCCCCGTGGGCAGGGAGGCAGAGGCAATCGCGGTGATCAGGATGGCGATCAGGATGAAGGGCATCGACAACAGAACGTCGCCCACCCGCATGATCACGTTGTCGATCCAGCCGCCGAAATACCCCGCCACCAGCCCCAGCGACAGGCCCACCACCAGCGCCAGGATCACCGAGGCAAAGCCGATGATCAGTGAAATGCGCGAGCCGTAAAGCACCGCGGAAAGGATGTCGCGGCCCTGCGTGTCGGTGCCCAGAAGGTAGGGCCATTGGCCGCCTGCCTCCCAGAGCGGTGGGATCTCGGAATTCCACAGCTCCAGCGCGGCAAGGTCATAGGGGTTCTGCGGCGTGATCAGCGGCGCGAGAAAGGCAGTCAGCGCCACCAGCGCCAACAGAACCGCCGCAAAGATCGCCGATGGGTGCGCACGGAAGGAATGCCAGAGGTCGCTTTCGCGCAAACGGCTCATCCGGGAGGGGCGCGGGGTGTCAGGGGTCAGGGTCTTGTCCATTGGGGTCTCCGGTTCAGCCGTTGCCGCGGGCGCTGTCATCGCGCAGCCGCGGATCGACCCAGGCATAGGTGATGTCGACAAGGGTATTCAGCGCGACGAAGATGAAGGACACGATCAGCAGGTAGGCCGCCATCACCGGCAGATCGACAAAGGTCACCGCCTGGATGAAGAGCATGCCCATGCCCGGCCATTGGAACACCGTCTCGGTCACCAGCGCGAAGGCGATCAGGTTGCCGATCTGCATCCCCGTCAGGGTGATCACCGGCATCAGGCAGTTGCGCAGCGCGTGGCGCCATTGCACCCGGCGGCTTGGCACGCCACGGGCGCGGGCGAACTTGATGTAATCGGCGCGCAGGGTTTCCAGCATTTCGGCCCGCACCAGCCGCATCACCAGCGTCACCTGAAAGGTCGAGAGCGAGATCGCCGGCAGCACCAGCGCCGCCCGCCCCGATGGCGTCAGCAGCCCGGTCGACCACCATCCGATGTCCACCGTCTCGCCCCTGCCAAAGGCAGGCAGCCAACCAAGCGACACCGAGAAGGCGAGGATCAGCATGATGCCGACCACGAAGCTGGGCAATGACACCCCGACGATCGATCCAAGTTGCAACATGTTGGCCAATCGGCTGTCTCGATAGACCGCGGTGATCACCCCGGCCGGGATGCCGACCACCAGCGAGATCACGGTGGCCACCAAAACCAGCTCGAACGTGGCCGGGAAACGCTCCTTGATCAGCACCATCACGTCCTGCTGGTTGCGATAGGAAATGCCGAAATCCCCCTGCACCGCGTTGGTGACAAATCGGGTGTACTGGGTGACGAAACTGTCGTTCAGGCCCAGCCGCTCGCGCAGCTCGATCCGGTCCTGCAGGGTGGCCTGTTCGTTGACCATCATCTCGACCGGATCACCGAAAAAGCGGAAGATCACGAAGGCCAGAAGCGCCACGGCCAGCATGACAAAGGCCGCATTGGCGGTACGTTTGAGAAGAAAGGCGATCATTCCGGTCTCCAGTGCCAGGTGGGACAAAGGGCGCGCGCCGCCTCTTCATCCTGCCAAATAAACTCTCAGGGGGTCCGGGGGATGACATCCCCGGGCCGGTCGGACCGCCAAGGGCGGTCCGACATCAGGGTCAGGAGCCAGAGCCCATCTGCGCAAACCAGAGCCGCGGCTTGGCATCGGGGAACAGCGGCATCTCGGCCACTTCCTCGGTCACCGCCCAGGCCATCGGCTGCTGATGCAGCGGGATCATGATCATCTCGTCCTTGACCATCTGCAGCGCCTCGGTCTGCAGCGCCAGCCGCGCTTCCAGGTCCAACTCGCTGCCCGCCGCGTCGATCAGCGCGTCAAGCTCGGGGTAGGACCAGCCGCCCCAGTTGAAGACGCCTGCATTGCCGTCCTTGGAATGGAAGATCTGCAACAGCGGCGAATAGCTGTCGAGCAGCGGCAACGTCGCCCAGCCCAGGGTATAGACGTCGGTCTTGGCGTTGGTCCGCTTGGGCGATTGCACCGCGCGCGGCGCGACGTCGAGCTTGGGCGACAGCCCGATGCGGCTCCACATCGAAGCGATGGCCTGACAGAACTGTTCCTCGTTCACCAGCCCGTCGCTGAGGCAGTTGAACTCGAACTCCAGCCCCTCGGGCACGCCCGCCTCGGCCAGCAGTGCCTTCGACGCCTCGGGGTCATGGTCCGGCAACATGTCGAGCGCCTCGGTATAGCCCGGGATCGGCGGCGCAACGGTGGCACCGGCATTGCGGGACTTGCCGCGCATCACCTTTTGGTGGATCAGGTCGAGGTCGATCGCTTTATAGAGCGCCTCGCGCACGGGCTTTTCCTTGAAGGGGTTGGGCTCTCCGGTGGTCAGCGTGTCGCGGAAGGGAAAACCGATCATCACGGTGCGCAGGTCGACACCTTCCAGCACCTCGACATTCGGCGCGGCGGCCAGGCGCGGCAGATCCTGTACCGGCGCATCATTGGTAAAGCTGATCTCACCCGACAACAGCGCGGCAACCCGCGTCGCCGCAGAGTTCACCGGCGTCAGCTCGATCTTGTCGAGGTTGTGCTGCGGCTCGTCCCACCAATCGGCGTTGGCGGCAAAGACGGTCTTGGCGTCGGGCTGGCGGCTCTCGACGATGAACGGCCCGGTGCCGTTGGCATTATATGTGGCATAGCCTTCGGTGCCCGCGCCCACATCGGTCGGCATCAGCGCGTCATTCTCGGTCATCCACTCTTCGTCAAAGATATGGATGTTGGTCAGATCGTTGAGCAGCAGGGGATAGGTGCCGTTCAGGGTAATGTCGACGGTCAGGTCATCGACCACCCTGGAGCTGACATAAGCCGGCAGGTTGCCTTTCAGCGGCGAGGTCTCGTGGCTCACGCGGGTGAGCGAGGCGACGACGTCCTGGGCGGTAAAGGGATTGCCGTTGTGAAAGGTCACGCCCTCGCGCAGCTTGAAGCGCCAAGTGATCTGATCCTCGAGGATTTCCCAGCTTTCCGCCAGCGCAGGCTCGATCTTGAGGTCCTTGTTGTAGCGCACCAGGCCTTCATAGACGTGGTTGAGCACGTTGATCGTGAAGCTGTCGCCAAAGGAATAGGGGTCGAGCGAGCCGATATCGCGGTTGGCGCCCCATTTCAGCACGTTCTCGGCCTGCGCGGCGCCTGACAAAGCGGCAACTGCCGCCGTTGCGAGCATGAGGTGTCGAAGTTTCATGTGTCTGTCCCTTTTTCCCGTGGATTGTCTTCTGGAGGAGGCGAAATTGGATACGATGTATTTTGGGTGGCACATCGAATACAGTGAATCAAGTAAATTGCATCCAATTGACTAAGAAAATGGTATGCGATACTGATTGTGCGAATTTGACAGGCAGAGCTGACCATGAGTGAGAACAAAACGACGCTGACCGACGCGGTTCATGACCTGCTGCGCAAGGCGATCATCGAGCAGGCGCTGAAACCGGGCATGCGCTTGCCGGAGGACACGGTGGGCGAGCAATTCGGCGTTTCGCGCACCATCGTGCGTCATGCGCTGGTGCGGCTTGAGCATGAGGGGTTGGTGGTCACCCGCCGTAACCGCGGCGCCTTTGTGGCCGAACCCACCCGCGACGAGGCGCAGCATGTGTTCGAGGTGCGGCGTTGCCTGGAAAACGACGTGATCCGCCTGCTTTGCCAGCGTATGCCCGACAGCGGCTATGAACGGCTGGAGGCACATGTGCGCCAGGAGCAGGCGGTGAAAGGCAAGGATGGCCCGGTGTCGATCCGCTTGGCTGGCGAGTTCCACATGTTGCTGGCCGAGCTGACGGGCAACCCGGTGCTGACGCGCTATGTCTCGGAGGTGGTGCTGCTGTGTTCGTTGATCATGTCGCTTTATGCGCGCAGTCATTCGTCGGATTGCGCGGTGGATGAGCATTCCCAGATCATTGACGCGATCCGCGCCGGCGATGCCGCCCGGGCGATCAACATCATGGAACATCATCTCGGTGCAGTGGCCGAGCGCGCCGAACTGGCCGCCGAGCCCGACAGCATCCAGTCAATTCTTTCACACTACGGCAAGGACCTGGCCCAATGACCCAGCACGTCGGCTATCACGCCTTCGACTTCGCCGATCTCTCGGCCCGCGATGCCTACAAGGTGATGATCGGCACCATCGTGCCGCGCCCGATTGCCTGGGTCACCACGATCTCGCCTGACGGCGTGGTCAACGCCGCGCCCTATTCCTTTTTCAACTGCCTGTCCGCCGATCCTCCGATCCTTGCGCTGGGTGTCGAGAACAAGCCCGACAAGAGCTTCAAGGACACTGCCTACAACATAAGGATGACCAATTGCTTTACGGTCAACATCGTCGATCGCGCCAATGTCGCGGCGATGGCGGTGACGGCGGCCGGGGTCGCGCCCGAGGTCGATGAGCTTGAGGTGGCGGGGCTGACGACGGCGCCGGGTGTCCAGGTGGCCTGCCCGCGGATTGCCGAGGCGCCGGTGGCCTTCGAATGCGAACGGTATCTTGGCATCGCGGTCAGCTCCGCCCGTGAGATCATTCTCGGCAGGATCCTGCGGGCGCATATCCGCAAGGACATCATCGATCCGAAAACCAAGTATTCCGATCATGAAAAGCTGGATGCCCTCGGACGGATGGGCGGCAACGGTTACGCCGGCACGCTGGACTACTTCGATCTGCCGACGCCTACGGTGGAGGATGTCTTGCGACCAATGCCGAGGCGGGCACAGGCCCGCACGGACTGAGGCGCGGCGATCCGTGAGTGTCCTGGGCCAAATCGGCAGGCTTGGGGTGACCCGACACACCAAGACCAGGCCCGCGATTCACACGTTTGTGGATGGTTTTGTGGGTAAGCCTGTGGGGCGCTCTACATGTAGAGCAACACGGGCGTGAGTGGCGATTGGATTCGGGCATTACACAGTCATTTGGCGCGGGTTCGGCGAAAAATTCAGGGTCTAAGTGATTGATTTAATGAAAGCTTCACGATTTTTTCAAGAAATCTGTGTATTTGTTGAAAAAACAGCTTGCGGGTTTGAGGGGGTAACC
>ERZ1699650.39-NODE-39-length-105144-cov-11.473361_pt1 | contig 105144 bp, 98 predicted proteins | sample MGYA00581512_ERZ1699650 | MGnify/ENA primary metagenome ERZ1699650 (study PRJEB42348, sample SAMEA6618698) | metagenome | isolation source: Polyester-degrading enrichment culture growing on monomer terephthalic acid, Te | collected 2019-05-17 ... | reverse complement strand
CGCATTAAGTCGGCGATCTGTGGTCGGCGATCTTTGGTCGGCGGGGCTCGCCTTCGTGGGGTCCGCCGGTACATTGCTCACACACAGCTTGCTGTCACGGTTGAGAGGGCGCGTTCGCAAAGCGCAATCGGCTGTCCAATTGTCAAATCTCCAGCACGGCAAAAGCAGATGCGCCCTGGACCACGTCTGCCTCGAGGAAATGGACCAGGGATTTGATGCGGCAGCTTCTTTGGCGCTCCCCACACCTTTGCCCTTTCTTGACTGCCGCTGGTGACGGATGCCGCGAGTTTACGCTTTGACCTGCATCCCGCTCATGGATCCGCGCGAATTCTGCGTGACGCATGAATGACCGGTTCGACAAGCTGCACCGCCGTTCCAAACACTTTCTGGAAGGTCCGGTCAGGACAAGCTCGCCCATGTTGCCAATGCAAACCCATTCGAGGTCAACACGGTCGGTTTGGGCTGAGATCGGTCATGCGCTGCGCCAGTCACGTCAGACGGCTCTGGACTGGAAGCGGTAAGCATTCGTCCCATCCTCAGTCACGGCTCCGGAAACCGCCGTCGTTCCGCCCCGCAGGGTGGGAGAGGAAACTGGGTGTCTTGGCGTTCCTCAATCCGGGATCAGCTCGGTGCGAGCCTTCCCATCGCCTATGTCGCCGTTGCGGTTCTGGACCTGCTGATTGCTCAATAGTAGACGGCCCCTGTCGCCGCCCGGCACTTGATCCGGTGCAAACCGCAGAACGTCTGAGGCGCCGGCCTCGGCTGTGTGGGGTCCCTGGGTGCAGGTTCGACGCAGGAGCCGACGGGTCACCCTCCCGATCCACTCCGCCCGCTGCCCGTTGAGCCAAAACCGCCACGCGAGGCCGCGGTGGCGCGGGTCATCGGGGCCTTGCCGACGGTCGATGCCGGGCGAGCGAACTGCGACGTGTTCAATTTGGCCGTGCCGCGATTGGTGGAGAAGGTGCTTGTCCGGGCGGCGTTGGTGAAACGCCCGTCCGAGGTCTTGTATAGCGGCTGGGCGGAGGCCATGCCCGAGCGCCCGCCCAGCATGTTGCCGATCAGATAGCCTGCGAGAAGGGGCATGAAGATGCTGCCCGATCCGCCCTGCGTGGCCGCCGCCTCGGAATCGCAGGCGCCTTCGCCATGCTGTTCTTCGCAGACTTCGCGACTGTCGTACCGCGGCGCGGCCTCGACGTGCAGGGCCTCGGCCTGCGCGAAGGCGGTCGCGCAATCCTCGGGCGTGAAGGTGCTGTCAAGCGCGGCCTTGTCGCGACAGCTTTGCAGATCGGGAAAGGCCGAGGCATCCACCGTTTCCTCCTTGCACCCGGCAAGAGCGAAGGCAGAGGCCCCCAGGATCGCGATGGCAACCCGTTTCGAGCGTTTGGTCATGGCAAGCGTCTTTCTTTCGGAAGGGCGGTGGCGTTCAGGCAACGATATAGTGCGGTTTGAAGCGAGACAAATCCTGCGTGATGCGCGAGCGGTCTTCGCGGATGCCGATGCCCACGCAGGTCTGGCCCACGATCCAGGCGCCCACCACCGGGCGAAAGCCGTCGTACACCGGCAGCGGCGCGTAGGCCTGAACGATGCGGGGATGTTCGGCATAGTCGGTGTTTTCCGATTGCTCGACGACCGCGCCGTTTTCAAGGATCGACACCGACGCGCCCTCGCGTGACAGGATCGGCTTGCGGACATGGCCCCCGGCAAGGTCTGTCTCGGCCCGGCCGAACGCATCGGCAACCGCGCCGGCGGCATCGCTCCGACCGGCCAGCGCCTCGCCGATATCGGCCTCGAAGAAGGCCGGCAAAAGGTTCGGGTGACCCTCGAACATCTCCCAAAGCACCGGCAGAAGGCCCTTGTTTGACAGAAGCGCCTTCCAAGCGGGTTCGAGAAACAGGCAGCCGGAGCCGTCAATGTGCCGCGCATATTCGTCGCGCAGCAGGTCCTCCCAGGGATAGAGCTTGAACAGCACCGCGATCCTGCGGTCCTGATCGTCGAGAAACTGGCCATCTTCGCTGAGCGCGATCTTGTCGAGATCGCAGTAATGCGCGCCCAGTCCCGCCTCGCGCGCGGCCCAGCCAATGGCCTCGACGGTGCCGTAGTCCTCGGGGTTGCCCGCAACGGCGGTGAAATGCAGGTCGCTGCCCTTGTCGAAGACCTCGGCAAACCGCGCGACAAGCGCCTCGTGGATGCCGTTGAACTGGTCGCTTCCCTGCGGCAGCACACCGGCCGCGATCTGATCCTCGAGCCACTGCCACTGAAACGCCGCGCTTTCGTAGAGCGAGGTGGGCGTGTCGGCATTGTATTCCAGCAGTTTCGCCGGGCCCTTGCCGTCATAGGCGAAATCGAAGCGCCCGTATATTTCCGGATCCGCGTTGCGCCAGCTTGCAGCAACCAGATCGCGATGCGCCTCGGGGATCGCCAGCCGGTCCATCAGGTCTTCGCGCGACAGGATATGCGCGACAGCCTCGCGGCACATGGCATGCAGTTCGGTGGCGGGGTCCTCCAGATCGGTCTCGATCTGGTCGAGCGTGAAGGCATAGGACGAGCTTTCGTCCCAGTAGGGTTCGCCATGCATGTCGGCGAAGGTAAACCCCACCTCTTCGGCATGAGCGCGCCAATGGGGTCGTTCGGGCAGGGTAATCTTTTCCATCGGGGTGATCCTTCGCAGATGTTGCGGGGCCGGGCAACCCGTGTCATCCGCCGAGGCAGCGCCCGGTGGTCGCGTCGTCGAGTTCGGCGAAAGCCCCTGCCGGAAGGTGCGCGGGGCAATGGCGGCCAGGATTTCCTTCCGTACCCGGGGTGCAAGGTTCTTGATAGCTTCGTCGAGGATCAATAGCCGCAGGCTATGGTCATGACCGCGCGGCCGACGGCGAGCACCTTCTGCTCTCCGTCCAAAACCGAGGAGCTCGGCCAGCCGTGGAAAGAATGCCGCCATTGCGGCAACGAATGTGCGGTGCCTGCGAAAGTATGTTGCGTCGGCAACAGTTGCACGAGCTATAGGCAGGCAGGTCCTATTAGCGGTCTTTCCGATCCGCGGGTGATGCCAGTTGATGCCAGGGCCGCTTGAACGTCCAGAAAGGGCTGGAAGCAGATGCTCTGCCCCCTGAAAATTCCAGCTTCCGGCGGTCCAAGGTTGGGAGCACTGCACCAACCTGCAGACTCTCGTTGTGGGACCAGCAGGGGGCAGGTCACCACGCAGATCGAAATTTCTTTGAGTGACACACCCAAACCGGTACATGTGTTCCATAGGTGGTTCTCCTCACGGCATTTATTTACGGGGCCAATATACCGGACCTCGTTCGCCACTCGGCGAACGGCCGCCGCAATCACACCATGTTGTTAGTCCGCAAATGAATTCATCAAAAGACATCAAAATCATTGGCGATGGTAATTTCGCCATCGAATTTTGAGGCTATTTGGGCGACATAGCTTGGCGCGGTCACGGCGTTTATAGTGTCAAGAGGGATGTGGACAGCCACTACATGCCCGACCTTGGCCAATGCAGCCAATGAACCCAGGTCTGCCGCAACGAGATGGTGTTCGGCCATATGTCGCGCCATAAGGTCAATCCGGTCAGTTGGCATATTGGGGTTTTGCAGGCGCGTCCGTTCCATCGTTCCTTCGATATCCATCAGTTCCCCGACAAGAACGTCCACGCCCTTGGCCAACTTTTCCAAAGCCGCGCATGGGCCAGTATCCCCTGTGAAAACAAACGAGCGGTCCGGAGCGTCAATGCGATACGACAAGGAGACGGGCCCGTCTTGGCCGAAAGCATCTTCTGATCTGAAATGTGTGTTTTCGCAGCAGGTGAACCGGATATCATCTATCTCGACCTCATCGCCGGGCGTTAATTCCTGCACCTGTACGAAGTCGCGCGGATGCACGCCCTTCTGGCCGGGAAAACCAAGCCCGATTTCCCAAGTGACATCACACGCCGTGTTAAGCGCATCAATGATCCTTCGCGTGCCAATCGGACCATAGATTTTCAGCGGTTCTTTGCTTTGCATCATCATCAGTTTTCCAAGGCAGGCGAACAGGCTGCCTATATGGTCAAAGTGATGATGGGTTATGAAGATATGACGGACTTGCCGAAAATCCGTGCCAGAGCGTTGCACCTGATCCATGGCCCCCTCACCACAATCAATCAGGATACGGCGATCACCTCTGGAAATGAGGTGAGCTGGCTGTGCCCGGTTCAGTTTCGGGACCGGACCACCGGCGGTTCCCAATGTCGTGAAAGTGGTTTTTAGGGTCATGAGATCTCCTCTACGCAGGCGTCACTCGATAAATTAAATATCCAGAGTGATAATGCCGTCTTCGTCCGCGGCACGTGACTGGCACGTGATGATCGTGTCGGCCCTTTGGTCATTCGACAGCACGAAATCGCGATGCTCTACAGCGCCATCGATCAAACCGCATTTGCAGACACCGCAAATACCATCGGAGCACTTCACATCCAATTGCACATTATTCTCCAACAAAACGTCCGAAATCGATTTGTCTACTGGGATCGTGAAGCTCTTTCCGGATCGGGCCAGTTTCACGGTAAAGGCGTGATTCACATAATCCGGTTGGTCCGGGACTGAGAAGTACTCCAGATGCCGCGCCTGTTCTGGAAAGCCCTGCCGTTGTGCAGCGTCCATAACGCCGGTCATGTACCGATCTGGTCCGCAGGTATAGACATGCCAGCCGGGCTGATAATCGGCCAGAATTGCGTCCAGATCAGCCCGGCTTCCCTGATCCGAAAAATGAGTGCGAACCCGATCAGCCCATGGCACCTGAGCCAGTGCATCAATGAACCCGGCGTCCGCCTTGCGGCTTGCGGAATAGTGCAACTCAAAATCCGCGCCCAATTGGTGCAGCCGATGGGCAAATGCGATCATCGGCGTGATGCCGATCCCTCCGCCCATCAAAAAGGTTTTCGACGCGTCCTCGACCAGTTCGAAATGGTTGATCGGTTTGGAAATAAAAACGCGTCGACCTTCTTTGAAAATCCGGTGCAGCATCTTTGAGCCACCCCGTCCTTCGTCCTCGCGCAATACGCCGATCTGGTAGGAAGATGTATCATTCGGGTCGCCACACATCGAATACTGCCGGACGAATTCTGGAGTCACCACAACGTCGAGATGGGCCCCGGCGGACCATTTCGGCAGGGGCGAGCCGTCGAAGGTCGTGAAATTGTACGCCGTGACGCCGGCCGTCATCTGATCAACCTTTGAAACTTTGGCCATGATAACCGGAGCGTCCCCGAAATCGGGACGTTCATGAGCAAGCCCATCGGTATCGCCACGCGCCAGCCGCGCTTTGTATTCGCTTGGCGCGATCATCGCTTGATACGCGGCTATACCTGCTTCGCGGTCAGCAGGGAACGGGTAGGGCCAAGGCCAGGGTGCAAGGTTTGCCGGATAAACAGCCAGCGTTTGATCTTCGTATTTTAGATCCAGATCAGGTTGCAGGTCACGCCGGTTGACGGGGTTGGCGGGTTCTCGATATCCGCCGTCTTCCTTTAACTCGAGATCCCACCACCATTTCTTGGTTTCGTTCAGGCCGCCATTGCCAAGCAAGTCGTCCAGTTTGGCCAGCGCGGGCGCTGCTTTTGGGAAATTTGAGGCCATCCAACGAAACGGCTTTTCCGCAAAGAGCCCTTCAAGGTTCCAGGGGCAGGTTTTCATACATCGCCCGCACATCGCGCCGCCTTCGGTGCCAATGCGATAGGTCGTGCATTTCTGGCTGTCAGATTTCCAGGTTTCATAGCCGTTGAACATCAGCTTTGGACCAGCCGTGATCGCGCCGGACGGACATTCACGTGCGCACTTCTTGCAAGATTCACAAAAATCCTGCAGGCCGAAATCAATAGGTTTGTCGTGAGCCATTGGCATGTCAGTCGTCACAACGCCGGATTTGAGCCGTGGGCCAAGCAGCGGATTCAAGATTACCTCGCCGATGCGACTGACTTCGCCCAGCCCGGACAAAAGCAGCAATGGTGGTTGCAACACCTCGCCGTCCATCACCGTGTGCGCCTTGGCGCTATACCCCAAGTTGCGGATCTGTTTTGCGATCACGCCGCCAAGTAGGGAAAACCGCAAATAGGCGCGCATGGATTGCGACACGGCGATCCAGTCGTCGCCCGAAGCGCCTTCCATGGTTTCGAACCCTTGGTCGATGACCATACTGATTGCCTGATCGTGTGGCGGGATCAACTCGGCTCCGGTCGCATCGTGGCTGTACCATGTCCAATCCGGGCAGCGTGAAATGCCAACCGCATCAACCCCCAAAAAATAGCTTGCAGCTTTGACGTTGGCGGCATTGCGTTCCGCGTCCGTGGGTTTCGGCCCGGTGCTTTCAGGCGGCCCATCCTGCAATAAGGTAAACGCCCCAAGCGGGCCGCGCTGCGCGCTCGCGTGCGAACTTTTGCGCACGAACCAGCCCCCGGACGTGTCCTTTTGCTGCTTTTTCCCGAAATCGCCAAATTGGGCCCTGGCGAACATGTCGGTGCGCTTGGGCACGCGTGGAACGCGGGCTTCATCGATAAAGGTTGTTGGTGTGTCGACCCTTTTCAACTTTTCGAAAGGGTATGCACCCATCGCATAATCACGTTTTGCATAAGGATCACGGTTCAACGCGCCCTTGGATGTACCTTTGCCAAGCCACCACGCCGGACCCGCAGTTTTGAACCTGGATTGTTCATGCATTGGGGCGATAGGCAGATCGACCGCCATTTCCATGTCTGTTGTCACAACCGCAACCGCAAACCCTTCGCCAATCCAGGGGGCGACAATCCGGCCATTCTCGGGTGTGGCAAGACCTGCTGCCACCGTCACCCTGTTCAGATCAACATCCGATGACGTCGCCGTGTGCGCCCGCGCACTGAACCCGAGCAAGCGCAGGAAGCCAGCAAGGATCACGGCCGTTTCCGTGGCGCGGAGTGCGGAGCGATAATCCATCGCGTCCTGGATCCAGTCGCCACCCGGCTCGTCAGGGCGCACATCCCTGGTATGCTCGGTAAGGCAGGCGATTGCATGGGTGTGCCCGGTTACCGGTGTGGCTGGTCGTGCAAGCGCATCTTTCAATCCCGCCATGACAGCATCAATTCCCGCCGCGAGAGATTTGATTTGCTTGGTCTGGATCTCCTGTGCCAAACGGTCGATATCAGGGTTGGTGACAGGTGCTTTCAGATGCATTGCGCTGGTCAGATTGCAAATGCCGATCATCGAGGCGTCTTGAAAATAGCCGAAAGACTTCATGTGATTGGCCCGCTCGACAGGATCTTGCGGGGCGCTGCCCGGCTGCGGATTGACAAGACCGTCCCGCAACACGTCCATCATCGCCTGATACTCGCCCATCGCGTTGACCAAGGAATGGGGCGTCTTCAAATCCTTGAAACTCAATGCAGCCCGAGCGGGTATATTTCCCACGTCAAAAGAGGCTGGCGCCTTCTCAAGACGTTCCAAGGGGTAGGGACCAAGATGCATGGGGCGATTTTTTGTTGAGAAGAATCGTGTATTCACAAGATCTACCTTTCGAGTCGCAGGTCAGCGTCAAGGTCCGGTTCAGATGGCGTGCCGTCGCAGGTCATCTATCAAGATGGCCCGCAGGTCCCTGGTCGCTTTGCCGGGCTTGCCGTCGGCGATGACGCGACCGTCTATTTCGACAACAGGCAGTGCAAAAATGGGCGAGGCGGTGATGAACACTTCATCGGCGTCCTGCGCCTCGGAAATCGTGAAGGGTCTTTCGTCGACCTTCAGCCCGGCCTTGTCTGCCAGCGTCAGGATCCCCTTGCGGGTGACGCCATGCAGAATGTCCGCAGACAGGTCGCGGGTCACAATGGTATTGTCGCGAATGATGAAGGCGTTGGCCGATGTTGCCTCGGTCACATAGCCGTCCTTGACGAAAAAGGCGTCATCCGCGCCATTTCTGATCGCCTGCGTTTTGACCATCGACGTATAAAGCAGTTGAACGGATTTGATATCCCGACGAAGCCAGCGGCCATCCTCGGCAGAGATGACTTTGAGCCCCGTCTTCGCAGCCGGGTTTTCCAATACGTTCATCTTTTGTGTAAATGCCATTACCGTTGGAGTGATCCCCGCAGGAAAAGAAAAATCGCGCTCTGCTACGCCGCGTGAGATTTGCAGATAAACTCCGCCAAGGCCCAGGTCGTTGCGCGCGACCAGCTGTCGGTGCATTTCCAGCAAATCGTCCCGGTCGACCTCCAGTTCGAAGTCCAGCGCATTCAGAGACCGTTGCAATCTCTGATAGTGGCCTTCGAAATCCAGTAGTTGGTTGTCTACGACGGCGGTAAATTCATAGATCGCATCTGCCATCAGATAACCGCGATCAAAGATCGATACCTTCGCCTCAGCGGCCGGCATATATTGACCATCGAGGTAAACTGTTCGTTTTGGTGAGAATTGCATGGGACTTCCTGTTCTTTGCATTGTTATGCAGACTGCTGTTTTCTTCGATTGTGAAAGCCGAGCCAGTAAACGACCAAGACAGACATCACGAGGAAGAGGATCGCGACCGGGTGGTTGGTAAGCCGGGTCATGTCACCTCTGAGAATGATCGAGGTCTGGACGAGCGACAGCTCAAATCGCGGACCAAGGAAGAAGGCGATGATGAAGACAACGACGGGGATATCCATCGCCATCATCACGAGCCCGAGAAAGGCGAACATCACCATCACCCAGATGCCGACAAAACCGCCAGAGGCGATATAGACACCTGCCGCGCACAACGAGAGCGCGCTGGCAAAGACGATGGAACTGGGCGCTGTTGCGATGATCGACCAAAGCCGCAATCCGAAGAGGCCAACGAGAAGGTTCGCTGCGTTGGCCATCACCATGGCGCAAAACATGCCATAAACGAGACGCCCCTGTTCGGAAAACAACAGCGGTCCGGGCTGGATACCTTGGATGATGAAGGCCCCGATCATGATTGCCGCTGCGGCACTTCCGGGCAGGCCGAGTGTCAAAAGCGGAATGAAATCGGCTCCTGCGACCGAGCTATTGGCGGATTCAGTGGCGGCAATGCCTTTCAGCTCTCCCGTTCCGAACTTCTCGGGTTCCTTGGAGGACTGCTTTGTCGACGCATAGCTCATGAAAGCTGCAGCGGTGGATCCCATGCCTGGAATTGCTCCGATCGTGGTTCCGATCAGCGCACCTCTGAGCAATACAAATTTGCATGACAGATACTCGGAAAGAGATACGCCACGATCTTCGCGCGACTGGTTCTTGGGGATGGATACAGCCGGACGCGACGCAAGACCGGGGGTTGCGATGCGCGCCAATATCTCTGACACGGCCAGCGAACCTATTGCCACGGCACCAATTGGAAACCCGTCGTAGAGATCGAAAAAGCCAAAGATCAAACGCGGGGTGGCATGCTGTGGGTCCAGGCCAACGGTGGCACAGAACAAGCCCAGGGCCGCCGCAAAAATTCCGCGGGCCACTGAACTGCCGATCATGCCCGAAATAACGGCAAAGGCGAACACCATGACCGAAAAGATCTCGACCGGCCCCATTTTCAGCGCGATTATGGCCAGCGGGGCCGATACCGTTATCAGAACAAGATCGCTGAAGGTGTCACCGGTAACCGAGGAATAGAGCGCCATCTTGAGCGCCTTTACGGGTTTGCCTTTTCGTGCCAGAGGAAAACCATCCAGCGCGGTCGCGGCCGCATCGGGTGTCCCGGGCGTGTTGATAAGAATGGCAGGGATTGCGCCGCCAATGAGCCCGCCTTTATTCACGCCAACCAGAAAGCTGATGGCGCTGAGCGGGCCAAGGACGAAGGTGAAGGGGATGGCAATCGCCATGGTCATGATTGGGCCGATGCCGGGCATTGCACCAACGATCTGTCCAAGAACAACACCAGCAACTACGAACATTAGGTTCGTGAGCGTCAGTGCGTCCTGAAATCCGGCGATAATTGTTGGAAAATCCATTGGGATACCCTTTCTTGCGCCTTACGGTAGTGGACGACCAAGTACGACTTCGATGAGAAACCAAACCAGTACGGGAACCAAAGACCCGGCTATCAGCCAGAGCCAACGCCTTTCGCCAATCTGCACCATTGTCACGAAAGCAAAGACCGGCATGACATATTGAAACGGAATGAAGTTCAGAGTGATCAGGGCGCAGAAAAAACATGCAACGATGAATGCCATCCTGACCAGGAACTCTGCGTTGGCATCTTTTTCCTTCATTGGTTCGAAAACCATCACCATCGCGGAAATCGCCATTAAAACTAAAGTCGCGGCGGGAATGGTCGCCGGTCTAATGACGCCGCTGGCGAATGCATCAACCTGTTCGGGGAGCACCAGCAACAAAAAGGCGATGCATCCCACCGCAATTACGGCGGAGGCAATCCGGTAGTTTCTCATAATGAGTTCCCTAACTGGACGAAAAGGCCCGCCTATACGGATGCGGCGGGCCAGCAGGCCGGATTACTTCGCAGCCTCGATCAGCGCCAAGATCGAAGGCAAGCCATCAACCATCAGCCTTTCCGTTCCTTCGGGACCTTCGTTGCGTGGCGGAACCTGCATCATATTGGCAACCAGCTCGGACACCTTGGGCGAATTGATCGCATCGTCCAGCATCTTTGCAAGCGCCGCATGCACATCTTCTGGCAGCCCGCCCGGCGCCGCAATATAAAAGACAGGGGCCACTGAAATAGAATAGCCCTGCTCAATCAAACTCGTTGTATCCGGCGAATAGGCCTGGCGTTGTTCGGTCGCCACGGCCAGCATCTTCAGATCGCCCGACGCGAGATATTGGATATGTGCGCCGCCCAGATAGGCCGCGCCAAGGTTGCCTCCCAGCAGCCCCTGAACCAGCTCTGCACCGCTATTGTGTGGCACCGCCACAAAGCCAGCATCCTCCTGATTATTAATCGCATTGATCACCATCAGCTGGGTCGAGGCGTCATACCCAAAGAGAACGCCGTCATTGTCCCTGCTGTAAGTGGCCATCTCGGGCATGGTGCTGTAGGGCGCATCACCCGGCGCCACGATTGCCCCCGGTCCGGTCACGACAGTCGCCAAGTAATCGAAACTATCGATTTTGAAAGGCAGGGTTTCACCACGTGTCGCAAGCCCCATCAAGATGGGCGTATTTACACCCATCGCCAGAGTGTACCCATCGGGATCTGCATTGACCAACCGCGAGAACATCGCAACACCACCACCGCCGGGAACGTTTTCGACAATAACGTCCCAACCAAGTGTTTCCTCAATGCTCGCAGCAATCGCACGACCAAGTGTATCCGTACCACCGCCAGCGCCAAAGCCGATTTGCAGGGTAATAGGCTCTTGCGGGGTCCAATCCTTTGCAGAGGCGGCGGTGGCCCCGATTGAGAGTGCCGCAATACCGGCGGCCACTAAAACTTTATTGATCATTTTGTTTTCCCTCTGCTGGTTTCTTGGTTAAATCCAAGTTCAATGAGCCATCAAAACCGGGATTTTGGTGTGAGTCATGAGGTCTTTTGTGACGCCTCCAAACAGGTTTTCCGCGACTCGCTTGTGTCCATACGCGCCGCTTATCAAGAGGCCGGCATCGACCTCTTGGCAAAAACCAACTATCGCTCTCGAAATGGAGTTTTCGAGAAGATCCAGTGTCGCAAAACGAGCCTCTATTCCGTGCCGTGCAAGCTGGTTTCTGAGAGCTTCGGACGTTTGTGGTTTCTCGGGCCTGCCGTCGCGCACTGTGACGACATGCACAGACTGCTTGGTTTTCAGATAGGGTATGCTGGCCATCGCCGCCTTGGCAGAAGCATTCCCGTGATCCCATGCCAGGACGGCACAATCATTGATGTGATCTTCGGCGTAATGCGTGGGTGTCAACAGCAACGGTCGCTCGCTGCGTTCCGCTATCGCGTCTGGATGCAGCATAAACTCACTTGCCTCGGGACGCCGTTCGTATTGTCCGAGAACAAGTACGTCAAAAAGGCGCGAACGCTGGATGACCAGATTGTCCGCATCACCTTCGTCGTCAATCCAATGCACCCTGTCGGCGGGCAGGGATTGTTCGACCAGCGACATGAAGCTCTCACGAATTTCCAGCGCCTTGGCGTCCGTCAGCTCTGCGATTGCGGCCCGCATTGTATCGGGAAACCAAGACGGCAGGTTCCGGTCAATCGACGCACGCGAATACGTAAGTAAGCCGGTGAGGTGCGCATCATATTTTTTGACCATGTTGACCGCGGCGCGGACGGCGGCATGCGAAGCCGGGCCCCCATTATAGGCAACCAAAACATTTTTTATCATCGCCGCGTCCAAAATGGCTCAAACCCTCGCAGTAGAGACTTGAGGAACGATACCACCGTTTTTCTTTATGTAAACATTTTTTTTCGTTTAGGAAAATGTGGACGTTCCGCCCGTACCTTGGTAGTCCCTTGGGGGAGTGGGTTAGCAGGAGGCGTTCAGAACGCAGCATGACGAACGACGTACCGGCGCAGGCACAGATGGGGCAGCGGATCAGGGACCTGCGCAAAAAGCGCAAGTTGACGCTGCAAGACGTCGCCGACAAAGCGCGCCTTGCGGTTTCAACGATGTCCAAGATCGAGCGCGGATTGCTTGCCCCGACGTATGACAAGTTTTCAAGAATCGCTGCCGCGCTCGACGTTGATATCATCTCGCTCTACGCGTCAGATTCAGCCCAGCTCGAGGAGGGGGCGTTTCTCATCGCCCGCGACGGTGAGACCGTTGCTCAGAAAAACGAGACCTACACATACGAAATCCTGTTTTCCCAAGCTTCCGGGAAAGCAATGCTGCCTGCCGTGTGCGATCTGCGTCCAATCGAGGAAATGAACGTGGACAGCCACATACGCCATCCCGGCCAAGAGTTCATCTATGTCCTTGCAGGGACCGCGATCGTTCATCTCGAAAACCGGCCACCAGCGATTTTGAACGTTGGTGACAGCGCCTACTTTGACAGCAATCAAGGCCATATCTATTCCGCCGCCGGGAAAGAAGGTGCGCGCGTGTTGTTCTTGACCGCCCCCCCCTCGAACGCTCGTGAAAGAGAGGAAATACGGCACAGCGGGGAATAGTTGTGCAAACACCTGTCATAGGCATCTCAAATTTCCTAAAATCGCCGTTTGAAAGCTCCCCAACCATGAGCGGCAGCGCCAATTCCGAACCTCAAATATTCGGAATCGGTCCTGCTGCGGGACACAGGCCTGATGCTCCAAATGGAGACTGACAGGGGGCAGGCGGTTACGGACGATAAGCGGAGCCTGCCTGGCGAGGACAACTCAGATCGCCTTGCAGCAGTCATTTCCAGCCACACCGCAGATGAACCTCTGGCGCAATCAATCAGCCACACGATTGAAGAAACCCTGAGCCGCGAGCGCGCAGATATCGCCGCAGATTCTGCCTATGCTCTCGAACAGCGCGAGACTTTGGAGGCGAAGCAGCGGGCCGAGTTGACCCGACGTCTGACGGGCCGGGGGTATGATCAGATTACGGCTGGCAGCTTCTCGATGGCCGCCTGCAACACTGCGGCAGGCGCGCGCTCGCTATATGTCCGCTCATGGGTGTCTTTACCTTAATGGCCGACGATATCGCGCAGCACCTCGTCGGTCACTTCGGGAACATGTTCCAACGTGCCCTGAACCTAGTGACGCAGGCTGTGGAACGACAAGCCAGCAGCCTCGGCACCAAGGGTCTTGTCGGCGATCTGGCGCATACGGCGACCCAGTTTGCGGCCATGCTTGCCCGTCGCAGGTTCGCGTAGTTTGGGGACCAGCTCGACTTGCTCCTTGGCGCGGGCTTCCGCCACGAAATCGAGGAAACCCAATGAGATCAGTCGGCTGTGGATCGGATCGCTTTCCGCACTGATCCTGCGGGATAAGATATGTGCGCAGCGCTGGTCTGTCGTCCTCAGCGAGCGCTTGATATCGACGATTCCTGTGGATTGTCGGCGCAAACGACGCCGCCATTGATAGGTATTTCCGCGTTTTGAGAGATGGGGTTGGTTCAAAATTCGTTTCAGATCCGATTGGGACGGAAACGAAACGGTCATGCCAAGCGGCTGCAGGGGGATGTAACACCCTGATGCCGCACCTACGAAACCACACTGTGATTTCGTTAGGTTTTTCAACCTCTTACGTTGAAATTGGCTCCGGCGGTAGGGATCGAACCTACGACCAATTGATTAACAGTCAACTGCTCTACCGCTGAGCTACGCCGGAACACGAGGGGTGATATAGCGATGGGAATTCGGGGCGTCCAGAGGATTTTGACAAAAAAATGCAGAAAAATTCACTTCGCCGGATTGCGTCGAAAAAACGCGTCGAACGAGAGGGCTTCAACCGGGGAAACACGGCTTTTGCCCGTCAGATCAATCAGATGCGCAAAGACGTTTCGCGTCGCCGCCGGCAGCAACGCCTCTGCTACGTCGGAATAGAGCCGGGCAGCGAGCGTCGCGGCGGTTGCGGGGCCGTCGTTCAAGGCATCCAGGATGGCGGTCTCGCGCGATCTTCGATGTGCCACCAGCCAGGAAAGGCGCGCCATCGGGTCGCGTACCGGCGCACCGTGACCGGGATGGAAGACCCGCCAGTCACGCGCCTGCAGCCTTGCGCAGGAGGTCATGAAATCGCTCAGGTCGCCATCGGGCGGCGAGACCAGTGACGAGGCCCAGCCCATCACATGGTCGCCGGAAAACAAGGCATCACCCCAGGCCAGGCTGATGTGGTTGCCCATGTGGCCGGGCGTGTGAATCACGTCCAGGTCCCAGTCGGACCCGCTGACCCGGGCGCCATCGACAAGGCAGATGTCGGGACAAAAATCGGTGTCGATCCCTTCGCCGCCGCCGGCAAATCCGCTGGCGGCGAGGTCCTGCATCACCGCGCTGCGCCCGGCCTCGGGCGGGCCGAAGGCCAGCACCGGCGCGCCGGTGGCCTGGCTCAGCGGGCGGGCGAGGGGGGAGTGGTCGCGATGCGCATGGGTGACAATGATATGGGTGATACTTGCGCCCGTGGGACAGGCCGCGAGAATGGCTGCCATATGCGCGGGCAGGTCGGGGCCGGGGTCGATGACCGCAATATCGCGGCGGCCCAACAGGTAGGTATTGGTGCCCCAATAGGTCATCGGCGAGGGATTGGGCGCCAGAACGCGCAACAGCCCGGGTTCCAGTTCCTCGGCAAGACCGGCGGCGGGCGCGGTTTCAGACGGCATCATGCGGGTTTTCCTTCTAAGACCGGGAGGTTGCGGTTAAGCCTTAGCGCATGACCTTTGCCTGGCTCAAACGATATATGCCGCGCAGCCTCTATGGCCGTGCCGCCCTGATCCTCGTGCTGCCGGTGGTGACACTGCAGCTTGTCGTCACGGTGATCTTTGTCCAACGCCATTTCGAGGGCGTGACCGAGCAGTTGACCCGCTCGGTTCGCGATGAAATCAGGCTGATCACGGCGCAGGCCGGGCAGGGCGACCGCGATGCCGCGATGGCGGCGATGACGGCACTGGCCGAACCGCTGGACTATCGGCTGGCCTGGAAAGCCCCCGAAACCTCGGGCGATTTGCGTCGCTGGTACGACCTGTCGGGCCTCATCGTGATCCGCGAGCTGCGCAGCGGGCTGGAGACCCTTGATACGATTTCCCTGCCGAACGACCGCGACACGCTGATCTACATGAGGCTGCCGCAAGGCATGCTGGAGATGCGCTTTGACCGCGAAGGCGTGTCGGCCTCGAACCCGCACCAGCTGATCCTCAACATGATCATCTTCAGCCTGATCATGACGCCAATTGCCTTTATCTACCTGCGCAACCAGCTGCGTCCGATCACCCGGCTGGCCGATGCCGCCGAGGCCTTTGGCCGTGGGCGCGTGGTACCGTATTCGCCGGGCGGCGCGGTCGAGGTGCGGGCTGCGGGGCATGCCTTCCTGGATATGCGGGCCCGGATCGAACGGCAGATCGAGCAGCGCACGCTGATGTTGTCGGGGGTCAGCCATGACCTGCGCACGCCGCTGACGCGGCTGAAACTGGGGCTGTCGATGCTGGACGAAGACGAGGTGGCCGACCTGCAACGCGACATCCGCGACATGGAGCGCATGCTGGACGGTTTCCTGGACTTCGTGCGCGGCAATGCCGAGGCCGGAGAGCCGGAGCCCGTCGATCCGATCGCGCTGGTGGCCGAGGTGGTCGAGAACGCGCAACGGGCCGAGAAACCCGTGACGCTGATCGTCACCGAAGGCCAGGGCGAGATCGCGCTCAGGCCGATGGCAATCCGGCGGGCGGTCGAGAACCTGATCGAGAACGCGGTCCGTTATGGCAAGACCTGCGAAGTCAGCGTGTTGCTGACCGACAAGTCATTGCGGATCCGCATCGAAGACGACGGCCCGGGCATTGCCGAGGACATGCGCGCAACCGCCGTTCGCGCCTTTGTCCGGCTCGACACATCGCGCAACCAAAGCCGCGCGCCCGGTGTCGGTCTCGGGCTGGCGATTGCCACAGACATCGCACGGGCGCATGGCGGGGTTTTGCGGCTGGGTCAGTCGGAGCGTCTGGGCGGGTTGCAGGCCGACATCGTGATCGCCCGGTAAGGGTTGCAGGCGTCAAAGGCCGAAAGGCGGGTTTCGGGTGACATGACTGCTTTGCGGCTGCTAACATGATGCCCATAATCAACATTATGTAATATAGTGACGCCCGGAAAACACTGATTTGACCGGCTTTGACTGGCGTGCCCTTGCGTTTGCGGCCTGAATATTGTCTCTGGCCTCAAACCGCAAAGGAACGCCCCATGCCCCATTATCGCTCCCGCACCTCGACCCACGGACGCAACATGGCTGGCGCGCGCGGGCTTTGGCGCGCGACCGGCATGAAGGATGACGACTTTGGCAAGCCGATCATCGCCATCGTCAATTCCTTCACCCAGTTCGTGCCCGGTCACGTCCACCTGAAAGACCTCGGCCAGATGGTCGCGCGCGAAGTCGAAGCCGCCGGCGGTGTTGCCAAGGAATTCAACACCATCGCCGTCGATGACGGAATCGCGATGGGCCATGACGGGATGCTCTACAGCCTGCCGTCGCGCGAGGTCATTGCCGACAGCGTCGAGTACATGGTCAACGCCCATTGCGCCGATGCGATGGTCTGTATCTCGAACTGCGACAAGATCACGCCGGGCATGCTGATGGCCGCCATGCGGCTGAACATCCCGGCGATATTCGTCTCGGGCGGTCCGATGGAAGCCGGCAAGATCGACATTGCCGACCTCGACATGAAAAAGATCGACCTGGTGGATGCGATGGTTGCGGCGGCGTCCGATACGCTGACCGACGAACAGGTCCAGCATATCGAGGAAAACGCCTGTCCGACCTGCGGGTCGTGCTCTGGCATGTTCACCGCGAACTCGATGAACTGTCTGGCCGAGGCGCTGGGTCTGGCGCTGCCGGGCAACGGCTCGACGCTAGCGACGCATTCGGATCGCAAGAACCTGTTCCTGCAGGCCGGACGCCACATCGTCGAGATCACCAAGCGCCATTACCAGCTTGAAGAGAAAGGCTTTTTGCCACGCGAGATCGCCACCTTTGAGGCCTTTGAAAACGCCATGAGCCTTGATATCGCCATGGGCGGGTCGACCAACACGGTGCTGCACCTCCTGGCAATTGCCCATGAAGGCGGCGTGGATTTCACCATGCAGGACATCGACCGTCTGTCGCGCAAGGTGCCGTGCCTGTGCAAGGTCGCGCCGAATATCGAGAATGTCCACATGGAGGACGTGCATCGCGCAGGCGGGATTTTCTCAATCCTGGGAGAGCTTTACCGCGCGAACCTCTTGCACGGTGACACCAGCACCGTTCACAGCACGACGATGGCCGAGGCGATCGGGCATTGGGACATCAAGGTCGCCAACAACCCCGAGGCCGAGCAATTGTTCAAGGCAGCCCCGGGCGGCGTGCGCACGACCGAGGCTTTCAGCCAGTCGAACCGCTTCAAGGAGCTCGACACCGACCGCCAGGGCGGCGTGATCCGGTCGAAGGAACATGCTTTCAGCCAGGATGGCGGGCTTGCGGTGCTCTTCGGCAATATCGCCGAGGACGGCTGTATCGTGAAGACCGCCGGCGTGGACGCCAATATCCTGAAATTCACCGGCAAGGCCTATGTCTGCGAAAGCCAGGACGCGGCGGTGAACGACATTCTGACCGGCAAGGTCAAGGCCGGTGACGTGGTGGTCATCCGCTATGAAGGTCCGCGCGGTGGCCCGGGCATGCAGGAAATGCTCTATCCGACCAGCTACCTGAAATCCAAGGGCCTGGGCAAGGATTGCGCGCTTCTGACCGACGGGCGGTTCTCGGGCGGGACCTCGGGGCTGTCGATTGGCCATGTCTCGCCGGAAGCGGCCGAGGGTGGCACCATCGGGCTTGTCGAACATGGCGATGTGATCGAGATCGACATTCCCAACCGGACGATCCACCTTGCCGTGGATGATGCGGAGCTGGCCGCGCGGCGCGAAAAGCGCGATGCCGAGGGCTGGAAACCGGCTCAACCGCGCAAGCGCAAGGTGTCCACGGCGCTGAAAGCCTATGCCAAGCTGGCGACATCTGCCGCCAAGGGCGCGGTGCGCGTGGTCGATTGATCCGGCGCGGGGCCGGTGATCCGGCCCCGGCCCCAGCCCTTGACCGCTGCCTGTCGTTCCGGTTGGCACCGCATTTCTCTGGACAGAAATGCGCGACAATGTCTAATGATTGCAGACACTCAGGAAATGGCGCGGGGCTCGGTCGGTATATAAATACCGATATGGCACTGCACGACAGGAGCCGACGGCATGAGCAAAGCCCGGAACGACTATCTTCTGGACCTCACCAATGCACCCTCGATCGAAGTGCTTTGGGACATGCACACCCGCAAGATGGCGGAATTCGGCTTTGATCGGCTGATCTACGGGTTCACCTATTATCGCACCGAGACCTCGCTGGGCGATCCCAACGATTTCCTGATGCTCACCAACCATGACCCCAGCTATACCGATGAATTCCTGGGCGGCGAGCTGTACAAGAACGCGCCGATGACCCGTTGGGCGATGGACCACGAAGGCGTGGCCAGCTGGCGGATGGTGCGCGAACTGGCCGAGCAAGGCGCGCTGTCGGACGAAGAGCTGTCGGTGGTGCAGTTCAACGTCAAGATGGGCGTGACGGTGGGCTACACGATTTCCTTCAAGGCGGTGTCGCAACGATCGAAAGGCGCCATTGCCCTGACTGCCAAACCGGGGATGAGCCAGGACGAAACCGATGCGATCTGGGCCGAACACGGGTCTGACATCGTGATCATGAACAACGTGGCGCACCTGAAAATCCTCACCCTGCCCTTCACCGGCCTGGGCAAACCGCTGACGCCGCGCCAGCGCGAGGCGCTGGAATGGGTCGGTGACGGCAAGACAACCCAGGACATTGCCCTGCTTATGGGGCTGACCGCGGCGACGGTAGAAAAACACCTCCGACTCGCCCGCGAGGCTCTGAACGTGGAAACCACGGCCCAGGCGGTGCTGAAAGCCTCGTTCCAGAATCAGATGTTCGTGCTGGATCTCTGACCCCAGAGGACGCCTGTTCGCGATTCACGCTTTTTTCACGAATCAAAGCGCTTTGAAGGTGAGGCAATTCCGGCAGGTAGGGAAAACCGGACTTCATTACGCAGGGGAAATGGTGCAATCTACAGATGTTCCGTGAGTGGTGGCAATTCAAGCCAGGGAACGTCAGGACAGTGATCCTTGTGATTTCAAGGCGCCTCTGTTCTGCCCGGGTAACCGGACGGTCGGTTTTGGCGTGAATATTCCCGCGTCAGGCCGACCACCTCGGGCCGCGCCGTCCCATCCCCAATAGTCCGGGGTGGTCCACAAAAAAGCGGAGCTGGTTGTCGCAGCCAGCTCCGCATTTTTTTTCATCAAGATGAAACGACAAAAAAGGCCGCGCCTGATGGCACGGCCCTGAAAGCGCCAGGTCCAAGATGTCCCGGACCTGAAAACCTTAGCCCTGAACGGCCTTGGCGACTTCTGCGGCGAAGTCTTCTTCTTTCTTCTCGATGCCTTCGCCAACTTCCAGGCGGACATAGTCGAGGATCTCGACACCGGCGTTCTTGGCCGCCTGCTCGACGGTGTTGTCGGGGTCGACGACAAACGCCTGGTTCAGCAGGGTGATCTCGGCCAGAAATTTCTTCATGCGGCCTTCGATCATCTTCTCGATCACCTGCTCCGGCTTGCCGGATTCGCGGGCGATGTCGATCTGGATCTGACGTTCCTTTTCCACCACGGCGGGGTCAAGCGCGTCAACGTTCAGCGCCTGCGGACGCGGGTCGGCAGCGGCGACGTGCATCGCAACCTGCTTGCCAAAGGCTTCGTTTTCACCCGACAGCGCGACCAGAACGCCGATCTTGCCCATACCATCAACCGCAGGGTTGTGGACGTAGGACACGACCGAGGCACCCTCGACGCTGGCCATGCGGCGCACCGACATGTTTTCGCCGATGGTGGCGATCTTGTCGGTGATGGTGTCGGCAACGGTCTTGCCGCCCAGGTCGGCCTTGGCCAGCTCGTCGATGTCCGAGGCGTTCAGCGCGGCAGTGGCAATATCCGACACCATGGCCTGGAACTCGGCGTTCTTGCCGACAAAGTCGGTTTCCGAGTTCACTTCGACCGCGACGCCCTTGCCACCTTCGACCTTGACAGCCACCAGACCCTCTGCCGCGGTACGGCCGGATTTCTTGGCAGCTTTCGCCAGGCCCTTGGTGCGCAGCCAGTCAATGGCGGCGTCCATGTCACCATCGGTTTCGGTCAGCGCCTTCTTGGCGTCCATCATGCCTGCGCCGGTCATTTCGCGCAGTTCTTTCACCTGTTTCGCAGCAATCGCCATATCGGCACTCCTCGTCTCGAATTGTTTCGGGGGCAAAGCCGCCTCTGCCCCCTGATCCCTCATATCCATGTCGCTTTTGCGACAACCGGGGCGTCAGCCTTCGGTCGGTGCCGCGACGGGGGCCTCTTCGGCCAGGGCTTCTTCGACCGGAGCCTCTTCCATTGCGCCGATGTCGACACCTGCGGCACCCAGCTGGGCCGACATGCCGTCAAGTGCGGCGCGGCTGGCCAGGTCGCAATACAGCGAGATGGCACGCGCGGCGTCATCGTTGCCGGGGATGATGTAGTCCACGCCATCGGGCGAGCAGTTGGTGTCGACCACGGCCACAACCGGGATGCCCAGCTTGTTGGCTTCGGCCACGGCCAGCGCTTCTTTCTTGACGTCGATCACGAAGAGAAGGTCCGGCACGCCGCCCATCTCGCGGATCCCGCCAAGCGAGGCTTCCAGCTTGGCCTGATCGCGTTCCATGCCCAGGCGCTCTTTCTTGGTGAGACCTTCGGCGCCGCCTTCCATCTGTTCGTCGATGGATTTCAGACGGGCGATCGACTGCGACACGGTTTTCCAGTTGGTCAGCGTGCCACCCAGCCAGCGGTGGTTCATGTAGTACTGCGCGCATTTTTCGGCGGCATCGGCGACGGGGGCCGAGGCCTGGCGCTTGGTGCCGACAAACAGAACCCGGCCACCCTTGGCCACGGTTTCGCGGATCGCGTTCAGCGCCTGGTCCAGCATCGGGACGGTCTGGGTGAGGTCCATGATGTGGATGCCATTGCGCGCACCATAGATGAACTCGCCCATGCGGGGGTTCCAGCGCTGCGTCTGGTGGCCAAAGTGAACGCCAGCTTCCAGCAGCTGACGCATGGTGAACTCGGGAAGAGCCATGCTTTTTTCCTTTCCGGTTTACGCCTCGGTGCGGGGAGAGAAGCATTTGCTTCAACCGGTGGACGCCCCAGGGATGTCTCCCCCGAAGGCCCGCCCGCACCTGCGGATTTGAATGGCGCGCGTATAGACGCATTGTGAGAGGGGCGCAAGCGGTATCGGACAAACGCGGATACCGGCGTGCCTGTGCGGTTTGTGCGCCGGGCCTTAGTCCGGCTGCACGAAGTCGGGAAAACTGCGCATATAGGCCACAAAGGTCGGTGACAGGGATTCGCTCAACAAAACATCCGCGGCGACCGGTGTTGTGCGCGGCACGAATTGCGGATCATCTGCCATCTGCTGCGGAAAATCGTGGTGCAGAATGGCGGCGCGGCCGATCACGACGAAATCGGCGCCGCTGTCCATCGCGCGGTGAATGGCCTCGGGGGTGCGCAGCATGCCGGTAATGCCCAGCCGGACGCCACCGCGCGGCAGCCCGGTGTACCATTGCGTCAGGGTCTTGTCCGCATAAGCGGCATCGTTCGGCAGCTTGAAGGCGTCGCGCATCGACATGTCGATGAAATCGATCCGTGGATCGATCAAAAGCCGCGCCGCAAGGTTCAGCATCTCGTCGAACACCAGCCCGTTGTGTTCGGGCGACAGCCGGATGCCAATGGTGAATTCAGCGCCACAGGCGGCGCGAATGCCATCAATGATCTCATCCAGCAGGCGCGCGCGATTCTCGGGGGTGCCGCCATAGGCGTCGGTGCGTCGATTGAACTCGGGGCTGAGGAATTGGCAGATCATGAAGCCATGCGCCGCATGGATTTCGACGCCGCCGAATCCCGCCTTGTGACACCGCGCCGCCGCCGTGATGAAACTGTCCCGAAGCGCCTCGATCTCGGCCAGGGTCAGCGCCACGGCGCCGGTCTCGGCATCCTCCGACGGCGCCTTGGGCGCGGCACCGCCGAACAGCTCGGGCACAGCGCGCCGGCCGCCATGAAACAACTGAACCACGCCCAGGCTGCCATGCGCCCGCAGACCGGCGGCCAGCCGGCTCAGCCCCTCGATGTGCTGATCGCCGAACACGCCCAGCTCACCCGGCCAGGTCTTGCCGTTCTCCTGCACATGGGCGGCACAGGTGACCGTCATGCCAAAGCCGCCTTCGGCGCGCCGGGTCAGCCAGGTAAATTCGTCGTCGGACAGGATACCGTCGTCATGGCTTTGCTGGTTCGTCATCGGCGCAAGCATGAAACGGTTCTTCATCGACCCCCCATGCGGGAAGGACAGCGGCGTGTTCAAGAGGGTCAAGACAGGTGTCTCCGGCTGGTTTCTGATGGCAATCACCGCGCCGGGGCGCGGCGCGGTCCCACCGGTATAACGGTCATGTCGCATCCCTCCGAGCCGCAATTCCAGGTCGGAATGACATGCGGCCCGGCCAGGACTGGCCTGCTCCTGACTGGCCTGTTCAAGACTGGCCCAGTCAGGAAGCGCGCGCGCTTAGTTGCCGACCTTGGTATAAGTGCCCTGCCCCGCAAGGATGCCGCGGAAGCCGCCCGGCTCATCCAGCGAAAAGACGATGATCGGCAGGTTGTTGTCGCGCGCCAGCGCAATGGCCGAAGCATCCATGACGCCCAGGCGCTTTTGCAATACATCGTCATAGCTCACGTGGTCATACCGTTGGGCATCGTCGTGCTTCACCGGATCCTTGTCATAGACGCCGTCCACCTTGGTGCCCTTGAAGATCGCTTCGCAGGACATCTCGTTGGCGCGCAGCGTCGCGGCGGTGTCGGTGGTGAAATAGGGGTTGCCGGTGCCGGCGGCAAAGATGCAGACCCGCTTCTTTTCCAGGTGGCGCACCGCGCGGCGGCGGATGTAGGGCTCACAAACCTGGTCCATCGGGATGGCGCTGATGACGCGGGTAAAGACGCCAAGCTCTTCCAGCGCCGATTGCATCGCCAGCGCGTTCATCACCGTGGCCAGCATCCCCATGTAGTCGGCCGTTGTCCGCTCCATCCCCTGGGCGGATCCTTGCAGACCGCGGAAGATGTTGCCGCCACCGATCACCATGCAGATCTCGACGCCGAGGTCATGCACCGATTTGACCTCGTTGGCGATGCGCTGGACCGTCGGCGGATGCAGGCCAAAGCCCTGGTCGCCCATCAGCGCCTCGCCCGAGATTTTCAGCAGAACCCGCTTGTAGGCGGTCTTCGAGGTGTCGGCAGCTTGCGCGGCGTCGGACATGGTGTACTCCGGGAATGCGAGGGATTAGGTTGCGCGCAAAATGTCGGAAAACGCGAGGCAGTTCAATGCGCCATTCCGGGGAAAATCCGATCCTGCGGGGCCAGCCCGCATGAGCCTGGCCCGATTGATCGACGGGTTGGCCCCCGAACGTCCGGTCCTTGTGGCCGGGCCCACCGCCAGTGGCAAATCGGCGCTGGCGCTGGCCCTTGCCGAGGCCCAGGGCGGCGTCATCATCAACGCCGACGCGATTCAGGTCTTTGCCAACTGGCAGGTGCTGACCGCCCGCCCCGGCGCCGATGAGCTGAACCGCGCGCCGCATGCGCTGTATGGCCACGTGCCCTGGGATGCCGCCTATTCCGTGGGCCATTGGCTACGCGAGGTGGCGCCGTACCTGGCAGGCCCCGAGCGTCCGATCATCATCGGCGGCACCGGGCTCTACTTTGCGGCACTGACCGAGGGGCTGGCCGAGATCCCCGCCACCCCGCCAGAGATTCGCGCCGAGGCCGACGAAATCCGATGCGACAAGGGCCATGCTGCCCTGCTGAGCGGGATCGACGCCGAAACGCTGGCGCGTCTCGACCAGGCCAACCCGATGCGTGTGCAACGCGCCTGGGAGGTGCAGCGCGCCACCGGCCGGGGGCTGGCCGCCTGGCAGGACGATACACCGGCGCCGCTTCTGCCGCTGGCGCAGGCCCATGCGCTGCGGGTCGATGTGGAGCGCGACTGGATCAACGCCCGCATCGCGCGGCGCTTTGACCAGATGCTGGCGCAGGGCGCGCTGGAGGAAGCCGCCGCCAACCTCGATCGCTGGGATCCCGGCATGCAGAGCTTCAAGGCAATCGGCGCGCCAGAGCTGATGGCACACCTGCGCGGCGAGATCCCGCTGAGCGAAGCGCGCGAAAAAGCGACCATCGCCACCTGCCGGTTTGCCAAGCGCCAACGCACCTGGTTAAGGTCACGCATGTCGGCCTGGCGCGGCGTGGATGCGCAAGCCCTCGCCGGCCCCCGGACTTGACGCTTGCCTTTGGCATGCGCCTGCTGCACTGCAGCATAAACAAGGACAGATCGGACCGGGCAGCAGCCCGGGATCGGAGTGACGTGACACTGCAACCGTCGAACACAATGGCCATCGCGGATGCCTCGCAGGGTCTGCCCCTGCGGGTGATGACACTGGCCCAGATGGCGCCGCTGGGCCCCTGGCAGGCCAGCCTGCCCCATGCCCGCCCCGAGCACCTTTTCATCTGGATCACCCGCGGCCAGGGCCGTGCGCTGATCCGCGGGCTGCGCCGGGGCATCGGCGCGAACAATGTCCTCTACCTGCCGCCCGGCACGCAATTCGCGCTGGAAACCGGTCCGCAGTGCTTTGGCCAGGCCTTCCTGGTCGAGGACGGCGATCACCGGCTGCTGCCCACCTCGGCCCAGCACCTGCGCATTCGCGACGTAACCGCCCAGGGCGAGCTGAGCGCCATCGTCGAGATGATCCAGCGCGAGCAGACGCAGGTCCAGGCCCTCCAGGCCGAGGCGCTGGTGGCCAAGTTCAACCTCGTCGCGGTCTGGCTGCGCCGTCAGATGCTGGTGATGCTGGAGGAAGGCGACCGGGTGTCGCCCGCGCTCATTGGCCGCGAAACCGCCGGTCAAAGGCTGAGCCGGCGATTTGCCGACCTGCTGGAACGCGAGTTCCGCATGGGCCGGACGATGGCCGATTTCGCCGCAGAGCTTGAGGTGACGCCGACTCACCTGACCCGCGTCTGCCGCGAGAATGCGGGGATCACGGCGGCGGACATGATCACCCAGCGGGTGCTGCACGAGGCGCGGCAATTGCTGGCCCAGCCCGTGCCCACGGTGCAGAAGGTGGCCAGCCACCTGGGCTTTGGCTCGGCGGCCTATTTCACCCGCTTCATCCAGAACCACACCGGGCTGACGCCCTCGGCCCTGCGGCGCGGCGACAAGCCGTCAACCGGCATACGGTCAGAGCCCCGGCCCGCGCCACAGTTCCGCCATCGCGGCGGCCTCGACTGACGCAGGGTTTCATGCGTGTTTTCATCGCCTTGCCGGTGCCGGATGATGTACAGGATCAACTTGCCGAGATGCAGCAGGACCTGGACGCCGGCCGCCATGTCGAGATGGACCAGATGCACATCACCCTGGCTTTCTGGGCCGATCTGTCGCCGCAGGACACCGGCGAGCTTGCCGATGCGCTGGACACGATCCGAGCCTGTCCGCTGGACATCGCGTTTACCGGGCTGGATGTTTTTGGCGGCGGCAAGCCACGGCTGCTGGCGGCGATGGTGCGGCTGACACCGGAACTGGACCAGCTGCATCGGGCGGTTCGCTCGGCCGCCCGCATGGCGGGGCTGGAGCTGCGGCGCCAAAGGTTTCGCCCGCATGTCACCCTGGCGCGTTTTGGTCCGCGGCCATCGCCAGACCTTGCGGACCGGCTGCACCGGTTCCTGGGCGTGCGCGCCGCACAGCCGCTGACACCTTTCGTGGCCGAGGGGATGCACTTGATGCAATCAACCCTGGGCGGGTCGGGTCCGACCTACGACCTCCTCGCAGAGTACCCGCTTCACCCGTTTCCGACCAATGACTGACCGGGCGCATCCGATCCATCAATGGATCGGCACCGATCTGTCAACAGATCGGCCCGCGCGCCAAAGCCGTCAGCTGCCCCAGATCACCTTCACGTAGTTCCGGGTTTCCTTGTAGGGCGGCACACCCCCGTATTTCGTGACCGCGCCGGGCCCGGCATTGTACGCCGCCAGCGCCAGCCGCCAGGATCCGAACTTGGCGTATTGCTGCTTGAGATAGCGCGCGCCACCTTCCAGGTTCTGCTTGGGATCCTTGTAATCCACACCCAGCGTGCGCGCCGTCGCCGGCATCAGCTGCGCCAGGCCATAAGCGCCCTTGTGGCTTTCGGCGCGCGGGTTCCAGCCGCTTTCCTGCTGCACCAGTCGCAGGAACAGGTCCTCGGGCACGCCATGACGGCGCGCCGCTTCACGGGCCATGCCAGAATAGACACCCTTGTACTTGCCGGTATAGCGCTTGGTCGGGGCCTGGTCGTCCCACTTGGTCGGCGTCACCACCTTGGCCGGTTGCAGGCGGACCGAGTTCTTGTACTGCTGCGACGCCCGCCGATCCAGCACGCTGGTCTTCGACTTGAACAGATGTGCCCGGTTCTTGGTCGAAACCGTTTCCGCCCCCGCGCCCAGCGGCACCAATGCCGCGACGAGAGCCACGCTCAAAAGCTTGCGCATTCCCACTGTCCCCAAAAACACTTTGCGCCACCATAAGGATTTTTCCCGATTCCGCCAGACCACGCAAGTTAACCAGTTTTTCACTGTGACAAGCTGAGGTAGGGTCTGCCGGACCAGATCGCTGGATTCGAGGTCCGGCGCAATCACAAGCTGAAATACGGGGGCATCATGGCCGGGTCAGTCAACAAAGTCATACTCATCGGAAACCTCGGGCGCGACCCCGAGGTGCGCACCTTCCAGAACGGCGGCAAGGTCTGCAACCTGCGGATCGCCACGTCGGACACCTGGAAGGACCGCAACACCGGCGAGCGGCGCGAACGCACGGAATGGCACAGCGTGGCCATCTTCAACGAAAACCTCGCCCGGCTGGCCGAGCAGTTTTTGCGCAAAGGGTCAAAGGTTTACGTCGAAGGCAAGCTGGAAACCCGCAAGTGGCAGGACCAGTCCGGCCAGGATCGGTATTCGACCGAGGTGGTGCTGCGTCCCTTCTCGGGCGAGATGACCTTCCTCGACCCGCGCGAAGGCGGTGGCGGCGGCAACTTTGGCGGCGGCGGCGGTGGCGGCAACTACGACAGCGGCCCGCAGGATCAGGGCTATGGCGGCAGCAGCTATGGCGGTGGCAGCAGCAACCAGGGTGGTGGCGGAAATCCGCCGAGCCGCGACATCGACGACGAAATTCCGTTCTGATCACGCAGGCTCTGTCCTGCTGACCTGGTCCGGCGCCTGCCCCTTGGCGGGCGCCGATCTTTTGAAAGATCGGTGAAAATCCATTGATGGATTTTCACCCTCCGGGCGTTTGCGGTCACGCCGCGTTGGCAGCCTCGATCCTGATCCGTTCAATCATCGCACGCAGCCCGTTGGACCGCTGGGCCGACAGGTTGTCCTGCAATCCCAGCCGCGCCAGCTCACCGCCCGCATCGATGCCGGGCACCTCGCCCACCGGCACGCCATCATACAGCGCGCCCAGCAGCGCGATCAGCCCGCGCACGATCATCGCGTCACTGTCGCCATCAAAGTGAAACACCCCACCCTCGGGCCGCACATGCAGCCAGACCTGGCTGGCGCAGCCATCCACCTTGGTTGCGGGAACCTTCAGCGCATCGTCCAGCGGCGCCATGTCGCGCCCCTTTTCGATGACATAACGATACCGATCTTCCCAGTCTTCCAGGAACTCGAAATCCTCGACGATCTCTTCAAATGCGGCGCTGGCCATGACCCCTCCGATGCATCTTGTCCTCACCTAGGCACCGAAGGCCCGAAGGTCCAGACGCAATCGCTTTTCAATGCCGCAGCAATGCGGTAACCCGAACTGCGAATGAAACGGAGCGGGCGCATGCGCAAAACTGTACTGGCTTCTCTTGTCCTGGCAACGGCTCTGTCCGCTTGTTCGGGCGCACGTGAGTCGCGGCTCAACCCCTTCAACTGGTTCGGGCGCAGCACCTCCGTGGTGGTGGCCGAACCGGCGGAAAGCGAGGTCAACGCGTTGATCCCCAAGCGCCGCAGCATCTTTGCGCGAAGCCCCGAGCCGCCCTATGCCGGCACCCTGGTGCAGGAAGTCACCGCGCTTCATGCCCGCCAGACCCCCGGCGGTGCGGTGATCGAGGCAACTGGCGTCTTTGTCGCCCTGGGCGGCCATGATGTGCGGCTGGTTGAGCAGGAAGACGGCGATCCCGCCACGCTCAGCTTTGAATTCCTCGCGCTGCAACCGCCCGGCGGCACCGGGGTCGGCAGCGCCCACACCCGCTCGGTCACAGCGGCCAGGATCCTGACCGAGCAAGAGCTTTTCGGCGTCCATACCATCCGCGTGATCAGCAAGTCCAACGTGCGGACCGTGCGGCGATAGACGATACCACGCCACGCACTCTTGGCCCAAAACAAAAAGCCCGACCGCAAAGGCCGGGCTTTTTTGTATCCGGGGGATGCCGCACGGATCAGAGTTCGACGATTTCCACGTCATTGCCGCGTACGGTCAGCGCGATACTGCCCTTGCACAGCCGCAGGGCATCGCGGCCAAAGACCTCTTCCCGCCAACCGTGCATCGCAGGCACGTCCCGCACGCCCGCCGCCAGCGCATCAAGATCCGCCGAAGGCGCCACCAACCGCGAAGCCACGCCCGAAGCCTCGGTCTTGGCCTTCAACAACACGCGCAGCAGATCCGCCAGCGCCGGGTTCACCTGCAACTTGTCACGCGACCGGTCCAGTTTTGGCTGCTGGTCCGCGGGACATTCCAGCCCCGCCTTCACGGCGGCCAGGATGCCATCGGCAATCTCGCCGCGCCGCGCTTCGCGCAGGAGCAGCCGGGAGCGGCCCAGATCAGCCAGGCTCTGCGGCTTGGTCGAGGCCAGCTCCAACAGCGCATCATCCTTGAACACCCGGTTGCGCGGCACATCCTTCGTCTGGGCATGGGTTTCGCGGAACCGCGCCAATTCCCGCACGATTGCCAGGAATTTCGGCGTCGTGGTCCGCGTCTTGACCCGTTTCCAGGCATCCTCGGGCCGCACCACATAGGTTTCGGGGTCTTCGAGGATCGACATTTCCTCTTCCAGCCAATGGGCCCGCCCGCTTTCCTTGAGCTTCTTGTCCAGGAATTCATAGATCTGGCGCAGGTGGGTGACATCGGCCAGCGCGTATTTCTGCTGTGCCTCGGTCAACGGACGGCGCGACCAGTCGGTAAAGCGCGAGGTCTTGTCCAGCCCCTTGCGTGCAATCGACTTGACCAGCTTTTCATAGCCGACCTGTTCGCCGAAGCCACAGACCATCGCGGCGACCTGAGTGTCGAACAGCGGATGCGGAATCACCCCGTCATCGACAAAGAAGATCTCCAGATCCTGGCGTGCCGCATGGAACACCTTGACCACGTTGCTGTCGCGGAACAGCTCGTACAGCGGTTCAAGCGATATGCCGTCGGCAAGCGGATCCACAAGGACCGCGTTCGTGTCATCCTTGCCCGGCATGGCCAATTGAACCAGGCACAGCCTGGAATAATATGTGCGCTCCCTCAGGAACTCGGTATCCACCGTCACGTAATGTTCCTGACGCGCGGCGGAGCAAAATTCGGCCAGCTCCGCAGTCGTCGTAATCGTACGCATTAGCGCTCTTTTCTGTTCTTGTCGCGCTCCCAACCCATTCGGAACGTAGGGCATTTCAAAACGGATGGAAAGACACGTCGGTTTCAGATTTCAGTCACTGTGCCGGCAAAGCGGCGCAGGACCGCCGGATAGAGCCTGTGCTCCTGTTCCAGCACCCGCGCTGCCAGCGCCTCGGGCGTGTCATCGGGATGCACCGGCACCCGAGCCTGTCCCAGCACCGGACCATCGTCAAGCTCGGAGGTCACCAGGTGGACACTGCACCCATGTTCGGCATCACCAGCCTGCAGCGCGCGGGCATGGGTGTTCAGCCCCTTGTAGAGCGGCAGCAGCGAAGGATGGATGTTCAGCATCCGCCCCTGCCAGCCTTCCACAAACCCCGGCGTCAGCACCCGCATGAACCCGGCAAGGCAGAGGATATCCGGCGCGGCGGCCTCAAGCTCGGCCTGCAACAGCGCCTCGAACCCGGCGCGGTCCTTGCCGAAGGGCCGATGATCGACCACCGCCGTCGGAATGCCGCGCGCGCGCGCCTTTTCAAGCCCGCCCGCGTCGGGATTGTTCGACAGCACGAGGCAGGGCCGCGCCGGGTGATCGCCGGTCATGCTGTCGACCAGCGTCACCATGTTCGAGCCACCGCCCGAGATCAGGATCGCGACCTTCAGGCTCATGCCAGTGACCCGGTATAGGTCACGCCCTCCTCCGCGGTCACCTCGCCCAGGCGGACAACCCGCTCGCCGGCGTCGGACAAGAGCGCGGTCAAAGCCTCGGCGCGGGTGGCATCGACCACCAGAACCATGCCGATCCCGGCGTTGAAGGTCTTGAGCAACTCGGACTGCGCCAGGCCGCCCCGATCCACCAGCCAGCGGAACACCGGCGGCAGATCCCATGCGCCCAGGTCGATCGCGGCGCCTTGGCCATCGTTCAGCACGCGGGGCAGGTTCTCGGTCAGGCCGCCGCCGGTGATATGCGCCAGCGCATGCACGCCACCCGCCCGCACCGCCGCCAGCGCCTGTTTCACATAGAGCCGCGTCGGCGTCAGCAGTGCCGCACCCAGGGACCCCTCCTGCCAGGGGCAGTCATCATCCCATGCCAGCCCCGAAACCTCGACAATCCGGCGCACCAGCGAATAGCCGTTGGAATGCACCCCGTCGCTGGCCAGCCCCAGCAGCACATCGCCCGTCTGCACACCTGCAGGCAAGGCACCGCCGCGCTCCATCGCGCCCACGGCAAAGCCCGCGAGGTCGAAATCGCCTTCCGGATACATGCCCGGCATCTCGGCGGTCTCGCCGCCGATCAGCGCACAGCCCGAGCGGTGGCAGCCCTCGGCAATGCCTTCGATGATGCGCGCGGCGGTCTCGGTCTCAAGCTTGCCGGTGGCGAAGTAATCGAGGAAGAACAGCGGCTCTGCACCCTGACAGACCAGGTCGTTGACGCACATCGCCACAAGGTCGATGCCGACGCCGTCGACTTCTCCGGTGTCGATGGCAATCCGCAGCTTGGTGCCCACGCCATCGGTGGCGCCGACGAGGATCGGATCCTCGTAGCCCGCCGCCTTGAGGTCAAAAAGCGCGCCGAAGCCACCCAGGCCCGACATCACCCCGGGCCGCGAAGTCCGCTTTGCCGCGGGCTTGATCCGCTCCACCAGCGCATTGCCCGCGTCGATATCGACACCCGCTTCACTATAGGTGAGGCCGTTCTTGCCGTCTGAGGTCATGTCTCTTTCCCGTTTCTGACGCCGCGGAGCCGCGATAGACCAACTGGCCGCCGATGACAACGCATCCGCGTGACATAGACCGCCTGAACAAAGGGGGCTGGCACGGCGGGCCGGGCCGATCCGGCCACCCACGCCGCGCGGCGTCGGGCGCAAGCGCTTGGCGCGGCGCATCTTTTCCCGGCTTTCCCCGGTCTGTTGGTGCCGCGCACCGGTCAGAACCTTGAACAGCATCTTGACCTGCCGCATCCATCTGCTAGACGACGCAGAGGCGGGCCTGTAGCTCAATTGGTTAGAGCAGAGCGCTCATAACGCTTTGGTTGCGGGTTCAAGTCCTGCCGGGCCTACCAACTGCCTCAATATTCTCATCCCTTTCAGTGACTTGCCCCTCAATCCGCGGTGCCGGACAGGTAGTGCAGCAGGCGCTGCGGGCCGCCACGCGGCGGGTGTGCGGTGGGGGTCGCAGCGCGCGACCGGGCTTGGCGGTGGCAAGCTGTTCGACGCCGTGATCACCGGCACACAGGTCGTCGGCCTGTTCAAGATGGCCGGGCCTGCTTCAGGCCGCCGACCGGGCCTCGGACCAGCCAAGCCAGACGGTCGGGCGCATCTCGTCCTCGCTCAGAAAGGTCCGGACGGCAAAGACCTTGAGCGGGGCGCAATGCCGAAAGGCCGGGCCCCAGGCGGGATCGGCGCAGGTTTCTTCCATGCCCCCTGCCCAGACACCCTGCCGCGCGGGCAGGTATTCGTCGTCGCGGTCGCTCAGGACACTGTCCCGGGCCAGCCGGGCCAGGGCGCGCAGCATCGCCGCGTCCAGATCGCCAAGCAGATCGTTCAACGGACACTCGGACCGTTCCACCCGGCGCTGGATCGCGTGGTGGGTGGCATGGACCGTGTCCAGCCGAAAGCCGATCCTGCCCTTGCCGCAACCCACGTGAACCCGGATCCAGGCAATACGCTCTTCCGAGAAGCAGGAAACGCCCTGTTTGTGCAGATCGACCGTCATCACCGAGCGCAGTACCACCACCAGGCCATCCGCCACGGCGCGCGCCTGAACCACGCCGCGCCGCCGCCGCAGCCGCGCGGCAAACCGCTGGCGGCTGCGGGCGTTGGGCGCCATGTCATGCAGCTCCGTCAGGATGCGGGCTGTATCGGCGCCGTCACAAGTGGCCTCTGTCATCGCCTGCCGGGCCAATCCGCGAGCCAGTGAACGCCGCGCCGTGGCAATACTCAATACAGACATTTCGATCTCTCCCCGTTTCGGATTCGTTGACAAATCGATAATGCGTGGCCAGCATGGCAAAAGCTGTCACCGGTGTTTTTCAGCGACAAGGTCTTGTTTCGAAAGGTATTCCCGCAATGTCATATGCCAAGGCCGCAGATCTTTTGCGGATTGCCGAAATGGCCATGTCCCGGTTCGACGGGATTGCCCTTCAGGACCTTACCGCGGAATTCGGCTGCGATCATCGCACCGCGCAGCGCATGATGCGCGCCTTCGAGACGGTCTTTCCCCAGGTCGACATCCGCGAGGACGAGGACCGTCGTCGCCGCTGGCACCTGGCGCGGCATGATCCCCGTTGGCTCCAGGCCCAGGGCATCCGCGATGGCGAGCTTGCGGCGCTGGAACTGGCCGTGACACGCGCCCGGCGTGATGGCGCCCCGGATGAGGCCAAGCGGCTGGAGGCGCTGCGCGATCGGCTTCTGGCCGCCATGCCCACAAGCCAGGCGCGCCGGGCCGAGGCCGACGCCGAGGCGCTTCTGGAGGCTCAGGGCTTTGCCTCGCGCCCTGGCCCGCGGGTGGTGCCGGACCTGCGCCTGCTCGGCACGCTGACCGAGGCCCTGCGCGCGCCTTTCACGGTCGAAATTCGCTATGCCTCGGCGGATGGCACCGAAACGGACCGCCAGTTGGAGCCGCATGGGCTGTTGCTGGGCATTCGGCGCTACCTGGTGGCCCGGCCGGTGGCGGGTGACGGCAGAATGCGCCGCTTTCGGCTTGACCGTATTCGCAAAGCGCGGATCACCGGCCAGGGCTTTGCCCGCGATCCCGATTTCGACCTTGCGCGTTTCTCGGCGCAGGCTTTCGGCTCGTTCCATTCCGATGCCGAATTCGGCCCGGTGGTCTGGTGCTTCACCCCCGAGGCCGCGCCCGTCGCGCGCCAGTTCGTCTTTCACCCCGAACAGGAGATGAGCGAAGACCCGGACGGCGCGCTGATCCTGCGGTTCGAAGCCTCCGGCCACCTGGAAATGGCCTGGCATCTCTATCAATGGGGCGACCAGGTCGAGGTGCTGGCCCCTGACGCCCTGCGCAAGATCGTCGCGGCCCATCGCCGCGCGGATTTCCCGGCCTTGCCCTGATTTCGACCCTCTCAATTGGCCCGGCCTTTGGCCCCGAAGCTGAAACTCAAGCCCGGGACGTCACCGTTACGCCGGATCATCTGCGCATCAGCCATGATGCCGCAGCCAGCCTGTGGGCGCAGGCGGCTGACAGGCTCGGACTTCCGCGTGCCGTCGATCTGATGCTCAAGACCGATGTGACGGGCGTTTGTGACCGCCCCGATTTCCGTCTGTCCCATGAATGGTCGCGCCGTTTGGCGATTGTCCCAGGGTCTTGTCGCGGTTCATTTTGCGCATCTCCGCATCCGGCGCTATGACCGCGCGTAACCGAAAGTCGACCCAAGGGGACAGCCGCATGTCCGATCAGACAATGGCCGCCGGATTCGCGACCAGTTTCCTTCAGTATGCCGAAGACGAGGGCGCGCCGCGCGATGTCTTGCTGGCGGCGTCGGGGCTGGCCGAGGCGGACCTGGCCGACCAGGACAGGCGCATCCCCGTCGCCGCCTACCAGGCGATGATTGCCGCCGGGATCGAGACGACCGGAGACACCGCGCTGCTGCTGCGCCACGTGCTGGAAAGCCGGTTGGAGATGATCTCGATCGTTGGTCAGATCGTGCATACCGCGACCTCCTTTGCCCATAGCCTGGCCCAGCTGAACCGCTATGCGCGGCTGATGGCGGATGTGCCGATCCCCGGCGGGCGCGACCGGTTCGAAATCGAGCAGGACGGCGACGCGGTCTGGCTGGTCGATCACCGCCCTTCCGATGGCAACTGGATGGCGACCGAGGCCAGCTTTGCCCGCTTCATCTCGGAATTTCGCCGATCCGCCCCCGAACACCCCTTCGAGCAGGCGCTGGAAGTCACCTATGCGCCGCCGCCCCATGCCAACCGCTACCCCGAGCTGTTCCGCGTGCCGGTCACCTTCCGCGCCGCGCGCAATGCGCTGCGGATCAACCCGGTCTGGCTGGAGGTGCCCTTTGATGGCGGCAAGGACTATGTCTTTGGCATCTTTACCCGCCATGCCGATGCCTTGCTGCAGAAGCTGGCGGTCGAGAACACCCTGCGCGCCGATGTCGAAACCCGGATGCTGGCCGATCTGCACGAAGGCACGTTGTCGATGGACCGCATCGCACGCGACCTGGGGATGAGCCGCCAGACGTTGTATCGCCGTCTCAAGGACGAAGGCGTCACCTTTGCCCAGGTGCATGACGACCTGCGCCGCCGGATGGCGATGGACTATCTCGGCGCGCGCAAGGTGTCGGTGGGCGAGACCGCCTATCTGCTGGGGTTCTCCGAGGCCTCGGCCTTTGTGCGCGCCTTTCGCCGCTGGACCGGGTCAAGCCCGACCGCCTGGCTCGCCCAGGTCTGACCGCCCGGTCCGCATGACAGGGCCCCGGTTTTCACCGCCGCCCGAGATTTCTGCGCAGAGGTGCTGGCACCTGCCACGCCGCACGATATGGTTGCGCCATGCGCCTGCGGATTGGGCCGTGCTGCCCGGTATTTCAGCGGGCCTGACAGAAATTGCCACCCCGTGACGCCAGGTTGGACCCGACCCCGATGTTAACGATTCGAAAAGGTATGCCATGCGCATCGATCCCCTGATGACCCGATCGCCCGCAACCGGCGCCCGGCGCCACGTCACCGACGACCTGCTGGCCGAGGTCTACCTGGCGCCGCGCCAGGACGTGCTGCCGCTGGTTGATCATCTGGCCGACAGGTCCAACGCGCCCTGGTCCGAAAGCTTCGCCGCCGCGCCCGAGGAAACCGCGCGCGGGGTCGAGACCGGGCTGATGGCCCTGGCCCATGCCACGCCGCATCTCGATCCCGCCGACATCGTGACAGACCATCTGCCCCAGGGCCGCGCCCGCAGCCACCTGACCGCGCTGCGCGATCTCTGGGCCGATCTCGGCCACCTGCCCGGCCCGCTCACCACCTGGCGCCACGTGCTCGACAGCGCTGCCACCGACGCGCTGGAGCCGCTGCTGCTGATCGGCGCCGATTGCCCCTTTGCCACCCCCGCCGAGGCCGCCCTGGCCGCAACCCTGCGCGCCCATCACGGCACGGCAGAGGGTCCTGCGCCACAGCCCCTGGCAGCCGAAGGCAGCGCGCTGAGGCACCTGCAAGACCATCTCGGACGCCGCTCCGACGCCGTTGCCCCCGATCCTTCCGTCACCTGTCACGGGCTGCGGGATCCGCAGGAGGAAGCCGAATGCGCCGCCGCCCTGGCGCAGGCGATGCTGGATCAGGGGCGCGTCGACCACCCCGCCGAGATCGGCATCCTGGCACCCGATGGCCCCACCTATGCCCTTGCCCTGCAAGAGGCTTTTGACCGCGTCGGCCTGCCGCTCTCCGGCCTGCCCGCGCAGACGATGCAACGCGACGTTTCGGGCGAAGTGCTGTCGCTGCTGCTGGTTCTGCTGAGCGGGCCTGCGCCGCGCACGGCGCTCGGCTCGCTCTTTGTTGCGGCCTTCATGCCCTGGTCCGCCGCGACCGGGCGCAAGATGGCCCGCGAGGTGATCGATCGTGGCTGGTCGCGCAGCGCCGCGCAACAGACCGGCCCGGCCCGCGACCTGCTGGATGCCCTGCGGCCCTGTTCCACGCCCGCGCAGCTCTTTGCCCGGCTTGGCGTCATTGCCCGCGCCGCGCCCGAGGCCGGGCTGCATCCGCGCATTGCCGCGTTGAAGGCCGCCACCGGTGATACCCTCGACTGGCCGCTGCTGCGCCGTCTCGCCGCGCCCAAACCAACGGCACCGGAGGGGCATGACCGTTTCGTCGACGGCGTGTCGCTGTTTGCCGAGACCGCGCTGCCCTGGCGGGGGGTGCGCCGGTTGATCGTCCTGGGGCTGGCCGGGCGGCACTGGCCCCGTCTGCCCGGGTCCAACCCCCTGTTCACCGAGGGCGAGATCACCATAATCCGCGCCGGGGGCCTGTTGCTGGAAGGCCGCCAGCAAAGGCTCGCCCGTGGGCTTGCCCTTTTCCGCCGCCAGCTGGGCGCCGCGACCGAGGGCGCAACGCTGCTGGTGCCGGCGCTGGACTTGCAGGGCGCGCGGCAGACGCCCTCGACCGGGCTGGCGTTGATCGCGCATATGCTGGGCGCCGAAGAGCCCGCCGATCTTGTCCGGGACATGCACGCCATCCCACCCGCCGATCTGCCTGTTGCCGCCACCCGCCCCGCCCGCGTGCCCCGGGGCGGCGCGCCCGAGGTGCCGGAAAGCGGCGTGCTGCATGTTCAGCGCGGGCTTGGGACCACCGACCGCCCTGGCACCGACCTTCTGCGGCTGCGCGAAACGCCCGAGGGCACGCCGCTGCCGCATTCGCCCTCGCGGCTGGAAACGCTGCTGGTCAGCCCGCTGGGCTGGCTGTTGGATGAACTCGGCGCAACCGACCGCAGCTGGGCACCTGAAAGCCTTGACGTGATGACCCTGGGCATCCTGATGCACCAGGTGTTGGAGGACGTCTTTGCCGAAGGCGCGCCGGTGCCGGATGAGCAGGCGCTGGCCGAGACAATCCCCGATGCGCTGGATGCGGCGATCCGGCGCCATGCCGGGTGGCTGACCGATGCGGCCTGGGCGACCGAGCGGCGCAACCTGCTGCGCGAGGCACGCGATGTCTGCGCCGCCTGGGCCGGTTTCCTGCGTGAAACCGGCGCCGAGGTCCTGCACAACGAGATCTCGCTGGCGGGCGATCACGGCGGGCTGCTGCTGCACGGCAAGGCCGACTGCCTGTTGAAACTGCCCGACGGGCGCATTTTGGTGGTGGATCACAAGCGCGCGGCCTCGGGCGGGCGGCGCGACCGCATGGCCAGGGGCTGGGACCTTCAGGTCGCGCTCTACCGCGCCATGCTGGAACGCCCGACCGAGGACACCGCGCTGACCCGGCTGGTTGCCCAGGGCGCGCAGGTGATCACCGCCTATCACATGCTGCGCGACGGCACCGTTCTGTCGGATGCCAAGGGCGGCGATGTGCCAAGGGTCCAGACCGCGGGCGCGGATGCCGCACAAAACGCGATGGCGCACCTGGCAGAGGTCCTGGCCGAGGTCGGCGCAGGCACCATCCGCCTGAACCGCGTCGATGACGCCAGGACCTTCGAAAAGGACCGCGGGATCAAGGCCTATGCGCTTGCCAACCCGCTGGTGGCGGCCTTCAGCCTGCCCGAAGAAGAGGAGGATGCAAGATGACCAACCTGTCTCTCGTGCCCGCCGGTGCCGGCGCCGGCAAGACCTATCATATCCAGAAGACGCTTGGCGCCTGGGTCGAAAACGGCGACGTGGCCCCGGGCCGTATCCTGGCCGTGACCTTTACCGAGGCCGCCGCCGCCGAGATGCGCGACCGGGTGCGCGGCGAGCTGATGGCGCGCGGGCGGCTGGACGACGCCCTGGAGATCGACCGTGCCTACATGGGCACGATCCACGCGCTGGGCCAGCGCCTGCTGACCGAACATGCCTTTGCCGCCGGACGCTCGCCCGAGAGCCGGTTGCTGAGCGAGCCTGAGCGTGACCTGCTGATCCGGCTGGAAATGCACAAATGCGCCGCGTTGGACCCGCTGATGGCCGACCTGGGGCGCTTTGGCTATGCTTGGTCGCACGCCAGCCAGATGACCGCCGAGGATGGCTTTCGCGCCGATGTGCTGCGCACCGTTGACCTGATCCGCGGGTTGGGGGAGCGTGGCCAGTCGCCCGACATTCTGGCCCCGGCGCTTGCGGCGCTGCGCGACGGCTATGGCCCGGTGGCCCCCGATGGCGCGGCCCTCACCGCCGCGCTGCGCCGGACCGTGCACGATCTGTTGGTGGCCTTCCCCGACAGCCTTGCCCCGGGCTTTGAGGGCAATGCCTCGGCGGTCAAGGCCTTCTCGGACAATCACCGCGATCTGCGCCGCGCCGCCCGGGGCGATGTTCTGGAACGTGACTGGGGGCTTTGGCAGAAGCTGCGCAAGCTTCGGATCTCCATGCGCGGCGCGCCCACGCCCGAAGGCTATGACGCGCTGGCCGAGGCCGTCATGCAGGCCGCCAGCGCCCTGCCGCGCCATCCCGGCCCGCTGGCCGATGCCTGCGCGCACCTGAAGGCGCTGGTCACCGGCGCGCAACAGGTGCTTGAGGCCTACCAGGCCGCCAAGCGCCAGGCCGGTCTGATCGATTATTCCGACATGATCGCCGAATCCGAGGCGCTGCTGCGCAATCGCCCCGAGATCCTGCAGGCGGTGCTGGGCGAGATCGACTGTGTCGTGATCGATGAATTCCAGGACACCAACCCGGTGCAATTCGCCCTGCTCTGGCGGCTGGCACAGGGGGCGAAGCGGGCGCTGATCGTGGGCGACACCAAGCAATCCATCATGGGCTTCCAGGGCGCCGATCCGCGCCTGTCCGAAGCCTTGCAGACCGCCCACCCCGAGGCCGTCACGCCGCTGGATCGCAACTGGCGGTCCGAGGCGCGGATCATGGACCTGGTCAACGCCTTGGGCCCGGTGCTGTTCGATCGCTACGATCCCCTCACCCCGCAGCGTGCGGCCACGGACGAAACGGCACTGGAGATCCTGCAGTATCCCAAGACGCGCAAGGACACCTCGATGCAGGCCATTGCCAACCGCGTGGCCGACATCCTGGACGCCGGAACCCGGATCTACGACAAGGCGCAAAAGACCATGCGGCCCGCCCGGCCCAGCGACGTGGCGGTGCTGACCTATACCCATGCCAAGGCCAGCGCTGCCGCCGCCGCGCTGGAGGCCCACGGCCTGCCCGTGCGCATCCAGCAGGACGGCTGGCTGGACGCGCCCGCGATGCGGGCCGCCCGCGCGGCGCTGGCCCTGGCCGCCGATCCCGAGGACAGCCATGCGGCGCTCACCTGGTTGACACTGGGGCCGCCGCGGGTGCCGCTGGAAGACGCGCTGCGCCTGGCGGTCGACGGGGCGCTGGACACCCAGGAAGAACTTGCGCCTCTGCGCCGGCTGAACGATGGCCTGGCCCGCCGCACCCTGGCCGAGACCCTGGCCGCCGTGCTGCGCACCACCGGGTTGCGCGACTGGGCCGCCGGGCTGGCGGACCCCGGCCAGGCGCTGGCCGATCTCGCCCGGTTCGAGGCCGAGGCCCAGGAGTTCGACACAATGGCCCAGGACCTGCGCGCCGCCGCCGGATTTCACGGCGCGGGCGTGCAGGTCTTTCTTGGCTGGATCACCCATCAATCCGCCAAGGACTGGGACCGTCACCCCGACCCTGACGGCTGGTCCTCGTCGGGGATCGAGATCTGCACCTGGCACGCCGCCAAGGGCCGCGAATGGCCGATCACCCTGGTCGCCGGTCTCGACAAGAAGATCGCCGAACGCCCCGGTACCCTGCGCGCCGATTTCGATGGTTTCGATGATCTCGGTCACGTGCTGGACCATGCAGGCCTGGGCTACCTGCCCGATTTCGCCGCCCCCGAGAGCCAGGAACCTTTCACCGAGGCCCGCCGCCCCGAGGATGAGCGCGATGCCGCCCGCAAGCTCTATGTCGCGCTGACCCGGGCGCGCGACCGGCTGATCCTGGTGATGCCGAAGCCGCCGAAAACACCGCCCGACCACCCCAGGACGATGGCCGACCTGCTGCGCGACCGCGCGGGGTTCGACACCGGCGCAGGCAGTGTCACCATCGCCGGCCAGGACTTTGCCGCGCGCGTGGCCGTCGGCATTCCCGACGCACCTGAAAGCGCCGATGCGCCCGCCGACAAGACCCGCCTGCGCCTTGGCACCCCCCGTGATCTGCCCGCCACGCCGCGCAAACCCTGGCGGCGCAGCCCCTCAACACTGGCCCCCTCCGCGCCGCTTCCCGCCATGCCGCTGGAGACCGTCCAGCTGGCCGAAGGCGTGAGCGAGACCCGCACCGGCAGCGCGGCAGAGCGTGGCACCGCCTGGCACCTGGCCTTTCGCGTGCTGGCCGGGCGCCTGGATCTGGCCGCGCGGATCGGCGCCGCAACCGGCCTGCCCGCCCCGGCCATCGCCCAGATCGGCGCACAGGCGCAGGCGCTCAAGGGCTGGCTGGACGACCGTGGGTATGACCGCCTGCATTTCGAACTGCCCCTTCAGGAGGTCGCCGCAGACGGATCAGAGACCAACGCCATCCTCGACTGCCTGGCCGAAGGGCCCCGGGGTCTGCTGATCATCGATCACAAGTCCGGGCCTTGCCCCGACCCCGCCGCGCGTTTTGCCGGTTATGCGCCGCAACTGGAGAGCTATGCCGAGATGGTGCGCCGGAAATGGCCCGACAAACCGCTGAACGGCATCGCCATCCACTGGATGAGCGAAGGCCGCCTGAGCCTGGCCGACGCACAGATCAAGGCGCCTGCCTGATGTGCTGACACGCTTCTGCGGCCCCTTGCCAATCCCCTGACATCCCAAGGGTTTCCTCAAGGTTGCCGCAGAAAAGTCCAAAATGCCGATCACACCGCACAGGTGATGATCGGTGCATGGACTGTCGAGAAAGTGGCAGCATCCCACCCCGGACCATCCATGTTCACAGACAAGTCCCGCAGACCGGCAAACTCCGTAACGAGGTATCCTTCATGGCCTTTCGCTTCATCCACGCCTCCGACCTTCATATCGGTCGCAAGTTCGCCAATATTCCGCAGCCGCAGGACGGCAACATTCGCGGCCGCCTGATGGAGGCGCGCCACGGCGCCATCGGGCGGCTGGCCACGGCGGCGCGCGACACGGGCGCGCAGCACGTGCTGCTGGCCGGTGACACCTTCGACACCGCCACGCCTTCGCCCACGGTGATCCGCCAGGCGCTGGCGGCGATGGGTGATGCGGCCGAGGTGACATGGTGGATCCTGCCCGGCAACCACGACAACCTGCGCGACGCCGAGCCCTTGTGGGAAACCATCGCCCGCGACGCGCCCGGCAATGTCATGGCGCTGACCGAAGCCGTTCCGCGCGACATGGACCCCACCGCGGTGCTTCTGCCCTGCCCCGTCGCCTTCCGCGCCGGTGCCAGCGATCCGACCGAGCCGCTGGTGACGATGGCCAGCAACGAGGGCCAGTTGCGCATCGGCCTGGCCCACGGCGGCGTGACCGACTTTACCGAAAGCGGCGCCGCCATCGCCCCCGATCGCGATCGGAGCGCGCGGCTTGACTACCTCGCGCTGGGCGACTGGCACGGGCGGATGGCGGTGTCCGAGCGCGTCCATTACTGCGGCGCGCCCGAGCAGGACCGTTTCAAACATGGCCGCCGCGGTGTCTGTCTTGCCGTGGCCATCGACGGCCCCGGCGCGCCGCCCCAGGTCGAGGAGGTCGAAACCGGCGCCTTCCTGTGGTCGGAGATCGACCTGCCGCTGCACCCGCGACAGGACGCTGCCGCCGCGCTCACCGCCATTCTGCCCGAGACCGGCCGCCGCGACGTTCTGCTGCGCGTGGTGGCCAGTGGGCGGGCCGGCCTGCCCGACATGGTGGACCTGCAACGCGCGGCCGACCGGGCCGCGCCCGAGTTTGCCCATTTCGAGCTGCGCACCAGCGGGTTGGGCACGCATTACGAAACTGCCGATCTCGATGAGATCGACCGGGGCGGCGCCCTGCGCCTGGCGGCCAATGCGCTGATGCAGGATGCCGAGGCCGACGCCCTGTCGGAAACCGACCGGGACGTGGCGGCGGATGCGCTCGCCCGGCTCTATTCCTATGTCCGGGAGGCCGCGCAATGAAGATCCGTGCCATCACCCTCAACAACCTGCGCCGCTTCACCGATCCGGCCCGGGTCGATCACATCGCCGACGGTCTGAACGTGCTGAGCGAGCCGAACGAGCATGGCAAATCCACGCTCTTCGACGCGCTTCAGGCGCTGTTCTTCAAACCCCACGGCTCTCGCGACAAGGACGTCACGTCGCTGCGCCCCCATGCCGGTGGCGCGCCCGAGGTCACCGTCGAGGTCGAGACCGATGAAGGCCGCTTCACCCTGGCCAAGCGCTGGTTGCAGAAGCCCGCGGCCACCGTCCACCGCGACGGCACGCTGGTGGCGCAATCGGATGAGGCCGAGGCCTGGATTTCGCGGCTGCTGGGCGGCGATGCGGGCGGGCCTTCGGGGCTGATCTGGGTGCGCCAGGGCATGACCGACCTGACCGCCGGCACCAAGAAGGAACAGGACGCCGCGCTTGAGGCCCGGCGCGACCTGATGACCTCGGTCGGCGCCGAGGTCGAGGCGATGACCGGTGGTCGCCGGATGGATGCGGCGCTGGCCCGCTGCCGCGAGGAACTGGGGCTTTATGCCACCGGCACCGGGCGGCCCCGGGCGAACGGCCCCTGGAAAGAGGCGCAGGACCGTGTCGAGGCGCTGCGCAGGGAAAGCGACGCGCTGACCGCTACCGCGCGCGACCTGCACGACGCCCTGGCCGACCGCAAACGCGCGCGCCGCGACCTGCGCGAGTTGGAAGCACCCGAAGCCGCCGAGGCCCGGCGCATGCGGCTGGACAGCGCCCGCCAGGCCTTTGATGCCGCCGAACGCCATGCCCGCGAGTTGGAGGCCGAGACCCGCAAGGTCGAGATGGCGCAGCTCAAGGCCGACAGCGCCCGCACGGCGCTGGACACCCTGCGCGACACGTTGAAGGAACAGGCCGAGGCCAGCCGGCTTGTCGCCGAGGCCGAGACCCGCGCGACCGAGGCCAAGGCCGCGCTGGAGGCCCAGCGTGCCGCCCGCGACGCCGCCGATACGGCCGTCACCGAGACCAAGGCCGCGCTGGAGACCGCCGAGCGCGACGAAAAGCTGGCGCTGCGCGCCAAGGCCGCCCGCGAGGGCGCCGACCGGCGCAAGGAGCTGACCGAGCGCATCGCCCGGGCCGAACAGGCGCGCAAGGCCAAGGAAGAGGCCGCCGCCATGCGCACCGGGCCCGACGCCGCCACCCTGCGCCGGATCGAGGGGCTGGCCGCCGCCCATGCCACCGCCATCGCCACCCGCAACGCCACCGCGACCCAGGTGATCGCCCGCTACGACGCGGGCCGCGACGGGTTGATCCGCGACGGCACCACGCCTTTGCAGGACGGACAGGAGCTGCCCCTGACGCGCGCCACCCGCCTGACGATTGAAGGCATCGGCGCGTTGGAGGTTCGCCCCGGCGAGGCGGGCGATGATCAATCGGTCGAGGCCGCCGCCGAGGCGTTGCGCAAGGCACTGGCGCAGGCCGGGGTTGAGGATCTCGACGCCGCGCGCGCCGCCGCTGCCGCCCGCGCCGAGGCCGAAAAGCTGCATGATCAGGCCGACCTCGTCCTGAACAGCCTTGCGCCCGATGGCATCGACGCCCTGCGCGCCGCGTTGGCCAGCATCCCCGCGTTGGACGACGCCACCGATGCCCCGGATCCCGAAGTCGCCGAAGCCGCATTGGCCAAGGCCCGCACCGCCCACGACGACGCCCGCCTGGCCCGCGAAACCGCGAACGAACGGTTGTCGGACTTGCGCGACGTGGCCAGCCACGCCGAAGCCACGCTGACATCGTTGCGCGACCGGGTGAAACGCGCCGAAGAGGCACTGGCCCGCGCGGGCGCACCCTCGGAAGACGCCCTGGCCGAGGATCACCGCGCCGCGATCGAGGCGCTGGAGATGGCCCGCGCCCGCCATGCCGAGACGTCGCGCACTGCCCCCGACCTTGCCGCCGCCAAGGCCGCGCTGGACCGCGCCACATCGGTCGAGCAACAGGCGCGCGACGAGATCGCCCGGCTGAAACCGCTGCTGGCGCGGCTGGACGAACGCATCCAGCGGTCCTCGGGCGAGGCGGTCGAGGAACGGCTGGAAGAGGTGAAGCAGGAGCTTGAGGCCGCAACCGCCACCCTGGCCGGCATAGAGCATGAGGTGGCCGTTCTGATCCGGTTGGAAAAGGCATTGGAAACCGCGCGAAATGAATCACGCGAACGGTATTTTGAACCTATTGCCAAGGAGTTGAAGCCGCTTCTTCACCTGCTCTGGCCCGAGGCCGAACTGACCTGGGGCGAGGAATCCCTTCTGCCCGACAGGTTGTTGCGTGGTGGTCAGGATGAACCCATCGACATCCTTTCCGGCGGCACCCAGGAGCAGATCGCCCTGCTTGTCCGCCTGGCCTTTGCGCGGATGCTGGCGGCCTCGGGCCGGGTGGCGCCGGTCATCCTTGACGATGCACTGGTCTATACCGACGACGACCGGATCGAACGCATGTTCGATGCGCTGCACCGGCAGGCGGGAGATCTTCAGATCATCGTGCTCACCTGCCGCCAACGCGCCTTCCGAGAGCTTGGCGGCAAGGCGCTTCGCCTGGAAACCAGCAGCGAAGGGACCGTGTCGGACTGACGCCTGCCGCTTCGATGCCGCAGGCGTGCCCTTTGGAGAGGTATCATGTCACCGTGACGTCAGGTAGTCGGCCGAGACGAACCCGGTGACCTGCGGCGCATCGGCCAGCGCGACCCGGCACCAGAGCTGGCCCAGCTCGGTCACGCAATCGCGGCGGCGCAGCGCGGTGCCATCGGGCAGGCCCAGCAACACCTTGTATTCCAGCCCCGGCCCCGAGCGCAGTTTCAACAGATCGTCCCCGGCCCCCGTCACGGTGACCCGGCTGCCGGTTGCGGTGGCCGCCATCGGCCCCCCCGTGGTGCACCCCGCCACCAACGCAGCCGTCGCCACGGCGAAGAATATCGGTCTGAACATATCTGCCTCGTTTCTTGTTCTGTTGCCCGTTTGTTGCCTTTCAAACAGGGTTGGACGCCCCTGTCGAGCGCCGCTTGCGCCCGGTTTACTCTTGGGCCTGGAAATCCGTATCCGCCGCGCGCAGCTCTTCGGGCGAGGCCCTGTTGTCGCGGTTGCGGTCGACCACGCCAAAGGCATAGCGATAGGCACCAAAGGTGCGGATTGTCTGCGCCGTCGGCTGCCCGGCCCCGGCCATCGCCCGCACGAACACCCGGAACTCGGCCAGCGTCAACAGGCCATCGGCATTGGCATCCGCCGCCACGAAGGCCGACACCTCCTGATCGCTGGCGCGAAACCCCTGGGCCTGGGTCATCCCCGGAATTGTCAGGGGTGCGGCCAGCACCAGGGCCAGTGCAACGGCTTTGAACATGCTCAGTACCCCCTTGTCGAATGTGCTTCGACCGACCAGCGCAGATGGACGACCTGCCCAAGCTTAGCGCGCAGGTCCAGCGGTGTCACCATGACCGGCACCAGCGCAGCGCCGCCGCGGCTGCTCCACAGGGTGATGGTCTGCAACACGTTGGTCATGTCGCGACAGACCGCCTGACCGGGCCGCGCCACCAGGTCGGGCTCGGCGGCGGCGTGATTGCTCAGCCCCTTGGCGGTGGCATTGCCGGCAGGGTTGCCAAGGCAAAGCTGCACCGGCGGGCAATCCCGCGCGCCACAGCCCAGGGCGGGCGCGGAGTGCACCTCGACCCGGTCGCCCGCGGCGCTGCGATAGACCGGCTCGGCCGAGACAGGCAAAGCCCAGAGGGCAAGAAGAAACACAAGGCAGGCAGGTGCGACCGGCATGGCAAAGGCCCTTGTCAGAATGGGAAACACCCCTCCAACATAGACCCGTCACCCAAACCCCGGCATGGGGCCGATCCCCCATTTCCGTCCGCAGGATGTGTGCTTGCAGCCACCACCCCTGGACCAAGGCAGGTCAAGCTGCGTGAAATCGCACGCCCTACAGTTCGGCCGCTACAGTTCGGACGCAGGGTCCACCAGGCCTTCGCGCAGGGCAAAGGCCATGAGTTGCGGCACCGAATGCACGTCCAGCTTCTGCATCATCGAGGTCCGGTGCTTGTCCACCGTCTTGGCGCTGATCCCCAGAAGCGCGGCGATCTCCTTGTTGGAATGCCCGCCGAGGATCATGTTGAGGATCTGCCGCTCCCGCCCGCTCAGTTGCGGCCTTGCGGGCGCGTTCAGGACCGAGACGAACCGCGCCGCCACGTGACGCTGGCCGCGCAGGATGCCGGGAAGCCGCGCATAAAGCTCGGTATTGTCGTCGCCCTTGGAAAACAGCCCGTCAACGCCGCTGTCCACCAGCGCGCTGATCATGCCCACGGCGGTCACACCGGTCAGCACGACGATCCGGGTGCCCGGGCTCCAGCGCCGGACCTCGACGATCACCTCGACCCCGCCCGCCAACGGCATCTGCACATCCAGCAGCAACAGGTCGGGCTTGTGCTGGCGTGTCAGTGCGATCGCCTCAAGCCCGTTCTCGGCCTCGGCCACCACCTCGATGCCCTGCAATTCGATCTGGCCGGGCGTTTCAAGCGCGGTGCGCAAGCCGCTGCGCACTATTGCATGATCGTCGGCGACCACCGCATAATATTTCCCACGTTCCGTCACTCTGCCATTCCCGTCCTCACCCGACTTTCCGCCCCCGGACCCGCAAGGCCCCTGATCCGCATGTCATTTCACCGTCTCATGTTAACCGGACTGCTGGTGCTTTGTGCAGCGGTTTTGCCGCCACGCGCCGCGAAATCCCAGGTCGTGGCCCTTGCGCCGGGCCAACAGGTGGCCGAGATGACGCCGGAGCTGCTCTACTGGCCCTCCATCGACCCCGAAATCACCGCCGCGCTGGATGCCCTGCGCCGGGGTGAGTTCACGCCCGAGATGCGCACCGCCGCCTATAGCGCCGCCTATTCGCCCGAGACCTGGGCCACCACCCGGATCGTCAACCTTGCCCCGGCGGATGGCCGCCCGGCGGACCGCTTTGTCATCACGATGGATGCCCCGCTGGTCAGCGGTGTGCGCCTGTATCTCCTGCGCGAAAGCGGCCTGACCGAGAACCTCACGGATTACTCGGTCTTTGCCCCCTTCGACCCGCTCGATCACGTGGTCACCCGGCTGCGCTCGCCCGAGTTTCAGCTGGCCCCGGGCGAGGCTGTCACCCTGCTGGCCCATGTGCAGCTGGGCGTCTTTCCCGACTTTGGAATGGCGCTGCACACGCCCGAACACCTTGATGCCGCAAGCTTCCGCTGGGGTGTGCAACTGACTGCTTTCTATGCCTTTGCGCTCAGTTGCCTCGTGTTCTTCTTCGGCTTCCAGGCCGCCATGCGCAGCGCCATCGGTGCCTGGGCATCCCTGCTGTTCCTGGCGTTCCTGGGCATGATCGCGCTGGTCGACGGGCTGTGGTTTCGCGTGGTCTATCCCGACCGCCCGGATTGGCAATCGCCGGTGGGCTTCGGGCTGCTCTATGCACTGTCGGCCTTCGGCTTCTGGGTGGCAGGCAGCGGTACAACGCCCGCCTTTCCCCGGCTGGGCCGGGTCATTTCCGGCTTGTCGCTGCTGTCGCTGGCGGGGTTTGCCGTGTCGCTCCAGGTGCCGGGGCCGTTGCTGGCAACCTTGGCCTATGTCCTGATCGGCGTGATGCTGGTGGCCATGATCCCGATGGCCCGCGCCCAGCAACAGACCGCCGTTGCGCCGCCTGTGGGCGCGGTGGTCTCGGCCGGCCTGTCGCTTCTGGGCGCGCTGGTGGTGATCGGTTTGACCCTGACCGGCGCCGGGGGCCGCTGGCTTGATGCGCCCACCGCCATGCGCGCGGTCTTTACCTTCCTGCTGCTGGCCACGATGACCATGCTGACGGCCAATGTGATCGCCCTGCGCCGCCGCCACCTGGCCGCGGTCGAGGCCCGGGTCACCGCGCTTGAGGCCGAGGCCGAGCGTTCGCGCGAATTGCTGGACGCCGAGCGCAACTATGCCCGCGCTCGTGATCTCGCGGCGATGCGCCAAAGGCAGCTGGCCACCGCCTCGCATGACCTGCGCCAACCGCTGGTCTCCCTGCGCATGACGTTTGACACCCTGGCCGCCGAAATGGCCCCCGAGGTCAAATCACGCCTGAACGAGGCCTTTGACTATCTCGGATCGCTCGCCACCGGCTATGTCGACGACAGCGTCCCCGATACCCCGTCCGATCCTGCGCCCGAGGCCTATGCCCTCGACATTCCCCTTGGTACGGTGGATCAGATGTTCGCCGACGAGGCCGCCGCCAAGGGCCTCACCCTGCGCGTTCACACCGCGTCGCTTGAGGTTACGGTGCCGCCGCTGGTTCTGATGCGGATCCTGACCAACCTGGTGTCCAACGCCATCAAATACACCGACACGGGCCGTGTTGTCGTCGGCCTGCGGCGCGGTCCTCGCCCCCGGGTCTGCGTCATCGACACCGGCCCTGGCATGAGCGCCGAAGAGATCGCGCAATTCCGCGAAGCCTATACCAAGGGTGATGCCTCAACCGGCCACGGCCTGGGCCTCTCGGTCTGCGTCGAGCTGGCCGAGGCCAACGGCATGACCCTCGACATCCGCTCCACCCCGGGCCGCGGCACCTGTTTCACCCTGCACTTGCCCCCGTCGGCCGTGTAAAGTCACCCACCGATGGCGCCGGTTCGCAACGCGTTTACCGCCCCTCGTACTGCGGCGGACGCTTCTCCATGAAGGCCAGCACGCCTTCCTTGAAATCCCGCGTCTGGCCGCATTTGCCCTGCAACTGCGCCTCCAGCAACAATTGCGCCTCCAGGTCGTTGTCAAACGATCCGCGGATCGCGGATTTCACATGGGCATAGGCCTCGGTCGGCCCCTTCGCCAGGTGCGCCGCGCGCGCCCGCCAATGCGCGTCAAAGCCATCATCCTCGACCGCTTCCCAGATCATGCCCCAGTCATCGGCCTGGCGTGCCGTGATCTTGTCGGCAAACAGCGCCGCGCCCATCGCCTTGGCCGCCCCCATCTGCCGCGGCAGCCAGTAGGTCCCGCCGGCATCCGGGATCATCCCGATCCGGGTAAACGCCTGCAGGAAGAACGCGCTTTCCGTGGCAATCACCACATCCGCCGCCAGCGCCAGATTCGCCCCGGCCCCCGCCGCCGCGCCGTTCACCGCCGAAATCGTCGGTACCGGGCAGTCATAGATCGCCCGCAGCATCGGCACGTATTCATCCCGCAGCACCCGCTCCAGGTCCATCGCCGCCGCCGAACGCGCATCGCCCAGGTCCTGCCCCGAGCAGAAGCAGCTTCCCCCCCCGGTCATCACCACAACCCGCGCCTCTTCGCCACCGACCCGCACCGCGTGGGTGATCTCGGCCCGCATCTGGGTGTTGAGCGCATTCATCACGTCCGGACGGTTCAGCGTGATGGTCGCTATGTCGTCGGTGACGTCGTAACGGATGGCCTCGTACTGCATTCTTGCGCCTTTCTGGTGCCCATTTTTGGCGGAGACTGGCCCAATCCCTGCCGCAGGGCCAGTGAAAACGCCACGTCACGCCGCCTCTTTGCGCCAGGCCTCAAGCGCGGGGTTGGCGTCGCGGGTGTCCGCCGCGCCGTCATCCTCAAGGCCCTCCAACGCGCGCAGGTTGTCGACCACCTGCGGCACCCGGGCCACCGATTGCACCAGCTCACGCTGGAAATCCTGTCCCTTGGCCTGGTGGCGCGCGCCGAAATAAAAGCTGACGATCGCCCCCAACAGCCACCAAAGCGGTTGCGGCACCAAAGCAATCCCCTGCATTCGCGCGGCAAACCACAGCGGGTCCACCATCGCCGCCACGAAAAGCCCCAGCGTCCCCAGCGCCATCGCCGGACGCGGCAGACGGTTGACCCCATCCATCACCCGGTCGAACCAGCTGCGCCGCACCACCCGGAATTCCTGTCCGAACTGTTCCAGCGTCGCGCCCCGGATCACCGCTTCGCGCGCCGCACCTTTCTCGGCGCTCTCGCGAAAGACCTCTACCGTCTCGGCCAACGCATTGCGCCCGCCGCCAAAGACCGTGGTCAGCGCCTGCTCGATCAGCCCCATGTCGCCACCCGCCGGTCGAACTCTGCCCCGGTCATGTGATAGCGCGGCGATATGAATTCTTCCGCCCGCCGGATCCAGCCGCCCTTGCCGCCCGCCCGGGTCCGCGCATACTTCCGCGAGGCCGGTCGCCGATCCGCCAGCCTGAAGTAATAATTCCGCCGCGCAATGCCATAGGCATCCACGAAATGCTTTGGCCCCGCCACATCCGCCTGCGCCGCAGCGGCGGAGGTTTGAGGCCCGATCACCCCGTCCACAACCACCCTATGGCCCATCTGGTTAAGAAGTCGTTGAAGAATCTTCACCGCGTTGGCCCCGGCGTTGACATACATGTCGAACACGCTGGCCTGCACGCGTTCCGGCAGCTGCGAAATCCCCGGGTCCAGAAAGTAGTGCCGGATGAAGATATCCACCGCCTGCGCCTGCGTCAGCCGCTTCACATCCTCTGCCGTCACCGCGCCATCGCCGTCCAGGTCCAGCCCCAGCCGCCGCATGGTGTGGATGGTCACGCCATGTTTGGTCGCGCCTCCCGGATCGTCGGGATCGTTGACGTAACCGCCCTCGCGGGCGACGATTTCATCGGCAATCTGCCGGACTGAATGTTGGAGCATCCTGGGCCTCGTTCACCTGTTGGTTCAGGTGAAACGTGCCCCGGGAAGACTTAGCGCCAGCCTACATCACCGTACGCTGCCACCGCCGCAGACCGGGTTCAAGCCCGGCACCACTCAGCTGTCCGGTTCCTGGTAGACACCTTGTTCCTTCAGTGCGTCCACCACTTCGCGCGGCATGTAGGTTTCATCATGTTTTGCAAGAATTTCAGAAGCTTCAAAGACACCGTTGATGTACTTTCCGGTGCCCACCATGCCCTGGTTCTCGGCAAAGAGATCGGGCAGCAACCCCTGGTAGGACACCGGCACCACCGCGTTGCCATCGGTCACGCGGAACCGCACAAGGTTGTCCTCGCCCTGCTCAAGCGAGCCTTCCTCGACCAACCCGCCAATGCGAAACACTTCCGTTTCGCGCGGCGGTTCCTCGACCACCTGGGTGGGCGAGCGGAAAAAGTTGATCCCGTCGCGCATGGCGTATCCGATCAGCCCGGTGGCCAGCACAAGCGCCACCGCGGCCACCGCAATCACCTGGATACGCCGTTGTTTCTTCAGGTTTTTCATTTCCCCTCCTCAAGCGTGATCCGAAGCGGGCCGCGATGTCCGGATCACGCCGCAACCGCCATCAGGGAAACAGCGGCGCCATCATCAGCCCGGCGGTTTCCTCAAGCCCAAGCATAAGATTGGCATTCTGCACCGCTTGTCCAGAGGAACCCTTGGTCAGATTGTCCAGTGCGACAATAATGATCGCCCGCCCGGCAATCCGGTCGCCGGTCACGCCGACATGGACAAAGTTGGACCCACGCACATGATGGGTCGAGGGCGTCTGGCCGAACGGCAGCACCTCGACAAACGGCTCATCCACGTAAGCCTTTGCAAAGGTGTCATAAATCTCCTGTGCATCACCCGAGACATAGGTCGTCGCCAGGATCCCCCGGTTCACCGGCAACAGGTGCGGCGTGAACTGCACCTTGACCTCGCGCCCCGCCAGTTTACTGAATTCCTGGTCGAACTCGCCCAGGTGCCGATGGGTGCCGCCAACCGCATAGGCGTTGTAGCCTTCGCTCAGCTCGGCATGCAGAAGGTTCTCCTTCAGGCTCCGCCCCGCGCCCGAAACCGCGCATTTCATGTCGAGGATGATGTCGTCCAGCCCGATCACCCCGGCGGAAATCACCGGCCGCAGCGCAAATTGCCCGGTCGCGGCGTTGCAGCCCGTCCCGGCCACCAGCCGCGCATCCTTGATCTCGTCGCGATAGAACTCGGTCAGCCCATAGACCGCCTCGCCCTGCATCTCGATCGCGCCATGCGGGTTGCCATACCATTTCTCGTATTCTGCCGGGTCGCGCAGCCGGAAATCGGCGCTCAGGTCGACGATCTTCAGGCCCTTGGGCAACTCGCGGATCACCTCCTGGCTGGTCTTGTGCGGCAAAGCACAGAAGCACAGGTCGATCGTGGAAAAGTCGATCTGATCCACCTTCACCAGGTCTGGTAGGTTCATGTGCCGCAGGTGCGGAAACACGTCGGCCATCTTCATCCCGGCCTTGCGGTCTGCGGCCAGTGCCGCGATCTCCATGTCCGGGTGGGTGGCGATCAGCCGGGCAAGCTCTGCGCCGGTATAGCCGGATGCGCCGACGATGGCGATTTTCTTGGTCATCTTGGGGTCCCTCCGATGGGGGTATCTGTACGGATCGCCCGTCCTGCCGCGTCGCGCAGGTCCTATCGTGCGAATTGTCTCGAAGTGTCAGGCCTTGTCGAAATCGATCTTTCGTCGGAGAAAGCGGGTCGCGCTCTGGCTGACCTTGTCGGGATTGCCGGTGGTCAGAAACCGCGTCCCGCTCCCGGTTCCGGCGATTTCCGGGTGACGACCCAGATAGTCGGCCAGGCTCTCGGCGACGATCTGCGCCTGGCTGAACACCTTGACTTCAGGGCCAAGCGCGCTTTGAAACACATCTTCCACCAGCGGGTAATGGGTACAGCCCAGCACCGCCGCATCCGGTTTCGGCATCTTGCGTTGCAGCGCCTCGACATGACTGCGCACCAGCGCTTCGGCGAGGATCTGATCGCCCTCCTCGATGGCGTCAACAACCCCGGCACATGCCTGAGTTTCGATGTCTACACCTATGGCACGAAACGCCAATTCCCGTTGGAAGGCCCGGCTCGACACAGTGGCCGGCGTGGCAAAAAGCGCCACGTTGTTAACGGCAACTTCCCGTGGCGGCGACTGGTCGCCCCATTTGCGTTCGGTCAGCGCCTCGATCATCGGGACAAAGACGCCCAGCACGCGTTTGCCCGCAGGCACGTTTTCTTCCTGCAACCGACGCAGCGCGTTGGCCGCGGCGGTATTGCAGGCCAGGATCACAAGGTCACAGTCATTATCCCAAAGCGCCTCGACCGCGGACTTGGTGAGCTGATAAATATCTTCGGCGGTGCGCACGCCATAGGGCGCATTGGCCGTGTCGGCGTAATAGGCAAAAGGCACTTCCGGAAGCCGCTGCGCCACCGCGTCCCAGACCGTCAGCCCGCCAAGGCCACTATCGAAAATTCCAACTGCCATAGGTATTTACGCCTTGTGTCGCTCTTCGAACTCGAACCCGTAATCATACGATTCCAAGGGGGTCGGTGACAGCTCATACGTCGCTTTGCGCAGGAAATCCATCATTGCCCGACCATCTTTCGCCCGCGCGGCCAGTTCGCCCCGGTCAATCGGCGCGCCGATCGCCACCCGCACCGGCGTGTTCACCCGCCGTCGGAACTCCTTGATCAAGAGCCCCATGCGCAAGGTCACATGCAGATGGCTGGCCAGCTGGAACAGCCGCGAGGTATGGCCGTCAAAGTAAATCGGCACCACCGCCGCGTCGGATTTGGCGATCATCCGCGCCGTGAAGGTCCGCCATCCCGGGTCCATCGGTTTCTTGAACGGCTTGGCCGCCGTCGACACCGTGCCGCCCGGAAAAATCCCGATGGCACCGCCGTCCCCAAGATAGCCAAGCGCCTCTTTCCGGGTTTCAATGTTTGCGCGAACCGCTTCTTTTGTCTCGGAAAAATCCACCGGAAGGATGATCCGGTCCAGCTCTTCCGCCTTGCGGAAAATCTTGTGCGCCAGAATACGGAAATCGCCGCGCACCACCGACAGGATATGCCCCAGCATCAGCCCGTCAAGGATGCCATAGGGGTGATTGGCAATCACGATCAGCGGCCCGTCGCGCGGAATGTTTTCCAACGCGCCACCCGTGACCTCCAGCCCCAGGCCATAGCGTTCCACCATGACCTGCCAGAAGTCCTCACCTCCGGCGACGGCATCTTCATAGCCCCGCGCCCGCTTGATCAGGCCAATCCGGCCGGTGGCATTCTCCATCAGCCGGATCATGGCGCGCCCGCCGCGGGTTTCGGCGGAATAGGCATACGAAATGTCGCGGGCGACGTGCCGGTCATTCGGCATCGGCTTTACCTTTTATCGGTTTTCGCCCGTTTTATATTGATTTACGCCACGCCGCCAAGGAAATGATGCACCTACTCCGCCGCTTTTTCCATTTGCGGACCACCTGCGCGGATCACCGACAAAAGCTCTTCGCGCCGTTTGGCCGCCTTGGCCTCGTTCCCGGCTTTCACAGGGCCAAAGCCACGAATATCCAGTGGCAACCGCGCCAGCGCAATGATGGCGTCACGGGTGTCGGCGGTCAGCCTGGGCAGCACCTCGTCAAGGTCCTGCTCATATTGCTTGATCAGCGCGCGTTCCATCTTGCGGTCGTGGGAATAGCCGAAGATGTCCAGCGGCGTGCCGCGCAGCATCTTCATCCGCGCCAAAAGCTTCATCGGTGTCAGCATCCATTCGCCGAACTCGCGTTTCTTTGGCCGTCCGTCCGGCGCGGTCCCGCCCAGCATCGGCGGCGCAAGGTGGAAGGTCATCTTGAAGTCGCCCTCAAAGGTGTCCTGCGCCTTTTCCCGGCTGTCGAGCATGAGCCGCGCAACCTCGTATTCATCTTTGTAGGCCAACAGCTTGTGATAACCCAGCGCCACAGCTTCGCGCAGCTCTGCGTCGTCGATCCCCTCCAGCCGCTTGGAATAGCGCCGGGCCAGACGCTTGCCCTGGAACTTGGTCAGATGGTCAACACGGAACGCAATCCGATCCTCCAGCGACTTCGGCAATTCGATCACGTTGGGATGGCCCATCGCATCCGCCTCTTGCGGGTTCAGCGCCGCCCAGCGACCGATTTCAAAGGCCCGCTGGTTGCGCTCCACCGCCTGGCCGTTCATCTCGACGGCTTGCAAAATGGCGTCATGGCTCAGCGGCACGAGGCCCTTCTGCCAGGCCGCGCCAAACAGGATCATGTTCGAATAGATCGAGTCGCCCATCACCGCGCGGGCCAGCTCCGAGGCATCGAACATCGTCAGCCGATCCTTAAGCCGTGCTTCAAGAGCAAGCTGCAACCTGTCGCCAGGAATGGTGAATTCGGTGTTGCGGGTGAAGTCTCCGGTGATGATTTCATGGCTGTTGACCACGCCGCCGGTGCGCCCGGTGCGCATCAGCCCCATCGTCTTGGAGCCAGCAGAAACCACCAGGTCCCCCCCGATCAGCGCGTCCATCTCGCCGGTTGCCACGCGAATGGCGCTGATGTCGGCAGGGCTGTTGGCCAGGCGGCAATGGATCGCCACCGCGCCGCCCTTTTGCGCCAGGCCCGCCATCTCCATCATGCCCGCACCCTTGCCGTCCAGCTGCGCCGCCTGGGCCATGACCGCCCCGATGGTCACAACGCCGGTGCCGCCAACGCCGGTGATCACCACGTTATGTGTGCCGTTGATCGCCGGCAGTTCGGGCATCGGCAGGTCAGGCAGCTCCAATTCACGCGTGGCCCCCTTCTTCACCTTTGCGCCTTCCAACGTGAGGAACGACGGGCAAAACCCTTTCAGACAAGTGAAATCCTTGTTGCAGGCGGATTGATCAATCGCCCGCTTCCGGCCCAGTTCGGTCTCTTCCGGCACAATGGCAACGCAGTTCGACTGGACCCCGCAATCGCCGCAGCCTTCGCAGACGTCGGTATTGATGAACACCCGCTTGTCCGGATCGGGGAACTTGCCCCGCTTGCGCCGCCGCCGCTTCTCGGCCGCACAGGTCTGGATATAGACGATGGCCGACACGCCTTCGATCTCGCGGCAGGTTTTCTGCACGTTCTCCATCTCGGTTCGTTCTTTGATTTCAACGCCTTGCGGGAACTTCTTGAGGTCAACGTCTTCCTTCTGGTCATAGACCACAAAGACCTTCTTCACCCCCATCGCCTGCAACTCGTTGACGATGCGATAAGGCGACAGATCGCCTTCATTCGGCTGGCCGCCGGTCATGGCAACCGCGTCGTTGTAGAGGATCTTGTAAGTAATATTCGTCCCCGCCGCCAAAGCGGCACGGATCGCAAGCGAACCGGAGTGGTTGTACGTCCCGTCGCCCAGGTTCTGGAACACGTGGCCCGTGTTGGAAAACGGCGCCTCGCCGATCCAGTTCGCGCCCTCGGCACCCATATGCGTGAAACCGGTGGTTTCGCGGTCCATCCATTGCACCATGTAGTGGCAGCCGATCCCGGCATAGGCGCGCGAGCCGTCGGGCACCTTGGTCGAGGTGTTGTGCGGGCAGCCAGCGCAATAATACGGCAGGCGCGCTGCGAGTTCCGGCGCATTGTCACCGGCACGCGCTTCGTTCAACGCGTCCAGCCCGGCGCGAATGCCATCGGTGCCGCGGCCCTCTTCGATCAGGATTTCGCCCAGCTTCTCGGCAATCCAGATCGGATCAAGCGCGCCGCGCGTCGGGAAAAGCTCTTCGCGGTGCATGCCGCCCGCGCCGCCCTTGTACCAACCATAAACCCGGCGCCCCTGGCGGTCGTCAAAGATGGCTTCCTTGACCTGCACCTCGATCAGCTTGCGCTTTTCCTCGACGATGACGATCAGGTCGAGCCCTTCGGCCCAATCGTGGAAGCCCTGCATGTCCAGCGGGAAGGTCTGGCCCACCTTGTAGGTGGTGATGCCCAGCCGCTCGGCCTCGGTCTCCGAGATATTGAGCAGCGACATCGCATGCACCAGATCCAGCCAGTTCTTGCCAGCCGCAACAAAGCCGATCTTGGCACCCGGCTTGCCCCAGACGCGTTTGTCCATCTTGTTGGCGCGCGAAAACGCCTCGGCGGCAAAGCGCTTGTAGTCGATCATCCGCGACTCTTGCGCATGCGGCGTGTCGCCCAGCCGGATGTTCAACCCGCCCGCGGGCATGTCGAAATCAGGCAGGACAAAGGTTTTGCGGAACGGATCACCATCGACCACGGCGGTGGTCTCGATCGTGTCCTTCATCGTCTTCAGACCAACCCAAAGCCCGGAAAACCGTGACAGCGCAAAGCCATAGAGGCCGTAGTCAAGGATCTCCTGCACGCCTGCCGGGCTGACCGTGGGCATGTAGGCATCCACCAGCGCCCATTCCGACTGGTGCAGCACGGTTGAGCTTTCGCCGGTGTGGTCGTCGCCCAGAGCCATCAGCACGCCCCCCAGTGCCGAGGTGCCCGCCATGTTGGCATGGCGCATCACGTCGCCCGAACGGTCCACCCCCGGCCCCTTGCCGTACCAAAGACCAAAGACGCCGTCATACTTGCCCTCGCCGCGCAGCTCGGCCTGCTGCGAGCCCCAAAGCGCCGTGGCGGCCAGGTCCTCGTTCAGGCCCGGGTTGAAGGTGATCTCGGATTCGGCCAGCCGCTTGCCGGCCTTCATCATCTGAAGATCAACCGCCCCCAGGGGCGAGCCGCGATAGCCGGTGACATAGCCTGCGGTATTATGTCCCGCGGCCTCGTCCCGCGCCCTTTGCGCCAACATCAAACGCACCAGCGCTTGGGTGCCATTCAGCAACACCGGTGATTTCGTAAGGTCAAACCGGTCATTCAGTGAGATTTTCTGCTCGCTCATCGACCCCTCCCAAGGTAGCTGGCTATCTGGACACTATAGGGCAACAATAGGTCATAATTACTGACCTTACGAGGGAAATTTTCGTGACTTTCCCATGTTAGCGTTATCTTAGCCGTTTATATGATTTTCTTGCAATTTGCGGGATCAGGGATCACGAAAGCGAAAGCATGGACTGGGACAAGCTTAGAATATTTCACGCGGTGGCCGATGCCGGCAGCCTGACGCATGCCGGAGAGGTGCTGCACCTGTCCCAATCGGCGGTCAGCCGACAGATACGTGCGCTTGAGGAAAGCCTGAACACGACGTTGTTCCATCGGCACGCCCGGGGGCTGATTCTCACCGAGCAGGGCGAATTGCTGTTCGATGCAACTTCTTCGATGGCGAAACGCCTGGATGCCGCCGCCGCGCGCATCCGCGACGCCGAGGAAGAAGTCTTCGGCTCGCTGCGGGTGACCACGACCACCGGTTTCGGCTCGCTCTGGCTCGCGCCGCGACTGGCCAAACTCTATGAGAAGTATCCTGACCTGAGCATCGACCTGATGCTTGAGGAACGCGTGCTCGACCTTCCCATGCGCGAAGCCGACGTGGCGATCCGCATGAAAGAGCCCAGCCAGGCGGACCTGGTGCGCAAGCGGCTGATGTCGGTCTGGATGCGCCTCTATGCCTCCCCGGAATACCTGGAAAAAAATGGCCGCCCCCAGGGGTTCAAGGATCTGGCCACGCACCGGGTGATCTGTCAGCGCACCGATTCGACCCAGGTCGGCGCCGGCCAGAGCTTTGTGCAGATGTTGTTGACCAACCAGGTGCGCGCCACCTTGAACGTCAACAATTATTTCGGCGTTCTGCAGGCGGTGATCAACAATCTCGGGATCGGCGTGCTGCCGCACTACGTGATCGAGGACTTCCCCAACCTTGAACGGGTGTTGCCCAGCGAGGAAAGCGCCGAGATCCCGGTCTTCCTCGCCTACCCGGAAGAATTGCGCCAATCCCGCCGGATTGCTGCCTTCCGCGACTTCGTTCAGGAAGAGATCATCGCCTATCGTCGGCAGATGCGCGATCCACTTTGACGTAACCGCCTGATATTCCGACATTTGCCTGAAAATTCAGCGCGCATCATGTGAGGTATGCTTGCAACGCATATCAACTATGCTGCACATGCGGCATGAAAGACCTTGATTGACTCGCGCCTGCCCATTATTTCGACTTCATGAAGTTTGATTGCGCATAGCGCCAGACTTCATACCTCCCTGTTGGACTTTGGCCGAGCTTAGTGCTCGGCCTTTTTTTTGCCTGCGGCCCCGAAATCCCGCCTTTCAGGCCGGATTTCACCTCATTGCTTGACACTGCCGGATTTACCGCTGTCGCCCCGAATCCCGGTCATGATGCCGCCCCGGTCCTGCGCGCCCGCGCTCCTATCCCGCATTGCCCCTCACCGGCCCATGTCGTAAACGAAGCCCGACAGGACTTCCCGGGAACAGGACCAAAGATGCAGGAACCAGCCATCACGCCCGATCTGATCGCCGCCCACGGGCTGAAGCCCGACGAATACGAGCGGATCCTCGAGATCATCGGACGTGAGCCGACATTTACCGAGTTGGGTATCTTTTCGGCCATGTGGAACGAGCATTGTTCCTACAAGTCGTCCAAGAAGTGGCTGCGCACCCTGCCCACCGAAGGCCCCCAGGTGATCTGTGGCCCCGGCGAAAACGCCGGCATCGTCGATATCGGTGATGGCCAATGCGTGGTCTTCAAGATGGAAAGCCACAACCACCCTTCGTATATTGAGCCCTACCAGGGTGCCGCGACCGGCGTGGGTGGCATCCTGCGCGACGTCTTCACAATGGGCGCACGGCCCATCGCGGCGATGAACTCGCTGTCGTTTGGCGAAGTCGCCCACTCCAAGACAAAGCAACTGGTCAATGGCGTGGTCGAAGGCGTCGGCGGTTATGGCAACTGCTTCGGGGTGCCCACCGTCGGCGGCGAGCTGCGGTTCGATCCGGCCTATAACGGCAACTGCCTGGTGAACGCCTTTGCCGCCGGGCTGGCCGAGACTGACAGTATCTTCTACTCTGCCGCGTCCGGCGTCGGCATGCCCGTGGTCTACCTGGGCGCCAAGACCGGTCGTGACGGCGTCGGCGGCGCCACGATGGCCAGCGCCGAGTTTGACGACACCATCGAGGAAAAGCGCCCCACCGTTCAGGTCGGCGATCCCTTCACCGAGAAACGCCTGATGGAGGCGACGCTGGAGCTGATGCAGACCGGCGCCGTGATCTCAATCCAGGACATGGGCGCCGCGGGTCTGACCTGCTCTGCCGTGGAAATGGGCGACAAGGGCAAGCTGGGCATCCGGCTCGACCTGGAACGCGTGCCGGTGCGCGAAGAGAACATGACCGCCTATGAAATGATGCTCTCCGAGTCGCAGGAACGCATGTTGATGGTGCTGCTCCCCGCGAAAGAGGCCGAGGCCAAGGCGGTCTTTGACAAATGGGACCTCGACTTTGCCATCGTGGGCGAAACCATCGCCGAAGACCGTTTCCTGATCATGCACAATGGCGTGCAAAAGGCCGATCTTCCGCTGTCGCAGCTGGCTTCCACCGCGCCGGAATACGACCGCCCCTGGGTCGAAACGCCCCCCGCCGAAGAACTGGCCGATGTGCCCGAGATCGACGGCATCGACGGGGTCAAGGCGCTTCTGGCCTCGCCGAATTACTCGGCCCGCAACTGGGTGTTCGAGCAATATGACAGCCAGGTGATGGCCGACACCATGCGCGTGCCCGGCTTTGGCGCCGGGATCATCCGGGTGCATGGCACGAAAAAGGCGCTGGCCTTCACCTCGGACGTGACGCCCCGTTATGTTCAGGCCAACCCGGTCGAAGGCGGCAAGCAAGCGGTGGCCGAAAGCTACCGCAATCTCTCAGCTGTGGGCGCCAAGCCTTTGGCAACGACTGACAATCTCAACTTCGGCAACCCCGAAAAGCCCGAGATCATGGGCCAGTTCGTCGGCGCCATAAAGGGCATCGGCGAAGCCGTTGCCGCGCTTGATATGCCGATCGTGTCGGGCAATGTCTCGCTTTACAACGAAACCGACGGCACCGGCATCCTGCCGACGCCCACCATCGGCGCCGTGGGCCTGATCGACGATGCCGACCACGCCATCACCGGCACCCCGCGCGAAGGTCACGTCCTGCTGATGCTGGGCGAAGGCGGCGGGCATCTGGGCCGCTCGGCGCTTCTGGCCGAGGTGTTCAACCGCACCGATGGCGATGCGCCGCATGTGGACCTTGAGGCCGAGAAGAAGGCCGGCGATTTCATCCGCGACAACCGCGACTGGATCGACGCCTGCACCGATATCTCGGACGGCGGCCTTGCGCTGGCAGCCTACGAGATGGCGGAAGCGGGCGACGTGGGCGTGGTGCTGGATGCCTCCGACTCGCCGACGCTGTTTGGCGAGGACCAGGCCCGCTACCTGATCTCGTGCAACTTCGACAAGGCCGAGGCGCTGATGATCGCCGCCGGACAGGCCGGCGTGGCGCTGGCTTCGGTGGGCAAGTTCACCGGAACCGAGATGAAGATCGGTAGTTCCTCCGCGACCATCGAAGATCTGCGCACCCTGTCGCGGGCCACCCTGCCCGGTCTTTTCGGCTGAGCCATGCGCCGCCGGCTGACCTTCCTGATCGGCGCGCACAAGACCGCCTCGACGCACCTGCAACGCTCGCTCACCGCACAGCGCGATGCGGTGCGGGATGCGGGCGTGGCCATCATCGGCCCGATGCCCATCGGCGGCGACATCTTGCCCTTGTCCGAGCTTCTGCGCGGACGGGCGGATCCGGCGCTTCTGTCACTGGCGGCCGAGGGATTCCTGGACAAGCATGCAGGTGATGCCCCCGAGGTGCTGCTGCTGAACGAGAACATCCTCGGCAATTCGTTGGCCCCCGACATGGCGCTGCGCGACAATCAACTCTACAAATTCGCCCCCGCGCGGCTGAAACGTGTGCTGCAACTGTTCCCCGGCCATGACATTCGCGTGGGGCTGGCCGTTCGCAACCCGGCGGGTTTTCTGGTCTCCGCCTGGCAGGAAAACATGAAAGGCCACGCCTTTCAGCCCTTCCGCGATTACCTGGGCCAGACCGAAGTGGCCGAGCTCAGCTGGCTGAAACTGATCAAGCGCCTGCGGCAAGCCATTGGTGAGACAGAGATTTTCCTTTGGCGCTATGAGGATTATGCCGACGTGGCGCCGCGTGTTCTGCACCATGCAATGGGCCCCGCCGCCGGGCGCATCACCCTGAAACAGGGCGCCGCCAACCCCGGGTTTTCCGCCGCCGCGCTGGATTTCCTGGCCGACAATGGCACCGTGACCAAGGACGCCAGCGCCGAGGCGCTGCGCCGCTTTCCCAAGGGGCCGGACAATCCCGCGTTCCAGCCCTGGACGGAGGCGGAACTTCAAGCGATGTCAGAGAGATACGACGCCGACCTCCAAAAGATCGAAAGCCGCGGGCTGGGACAGGTCCTGCGCCCCTGACCCGCGGCGCCACTTGCCATCCCCCGGCCCCAACCTTAGATTCCCGTCAACCAGCAAGGGAACCCTCAATGCCAATCGACGCCAGTGAAATCGAACACCTGATCCGCGACGCCTTTCCCGATGCCAAGATCATCGTCCAGGGCGATGACGGCCAGCATTTTGCCGCCGAGGTGATCGACGAAAGCTTTCGCGGCATGAACCGCGTCCAGCAACAGCGCGCGGTCAACGCCGCCATTCGTGCCAAGCTCGACTCGGGTGAGTTGCATGCGCTGGCGCTGACCACGCGCGCACCGGACTAGGACCAGGCCGGGATGGACCTCGCCTTCATCATCGGGCTGGTGGTGGCCATTGCCGGGGTGACCCTGCTTCTGGCCCGCCGCGCGATCCGCGAAGACGAGGGCCAGGGCCGCGGCACGACGCCCGGCAAGGGACACACAACCCTGCATTCGCAGTACTCCTCGGGACTGGGCGGGCAAAGCCGCTCTTACCAGGTGCCCCGCGATCCGCAGGAATACGCCAAACGCTTCATTCCGAAGGGAAAACAGAAATGACCGACGTAAAAGACCAGATCCAGGAAACCGTGGCCGCCAACGACGTGGTGCTGTTCATGAAGGGCACCAAGGAAATGCCGCAATGCGGGTTCTCCAGCCGCGTGGCCGGCGTGCTGAACTACATGGGCGTGTCCTACCAGGACATCAACGTGCTGGCCGACGACGCCGTGCGCCAGGGGATCAAGGAATTCTCGGACTGGCCGACCATCCCCCAGCTTTACGTCAAGGGCGAGTTCGTCGGCGGCTGCGACATCATCACCGAGATGACATTGTCGGGCGAGCTGGACACGATGTTCGACGAAAACGGCGTGGCCTATGACAAGGACGCCGCAGCGAAGATCCGCGAAGCCAACGGGTAACAGCGACACGCCAATGCAGGCCCGGCTGACGCCCGGCCTGCACCTGCATCCCGGCCGACATCTACAAAACGGCGTTCACGACGCCACCGATCCGGCCTTTTCCTCGACATCATGTGCCACGGCCTCGGCCCGCGCGGCCATTTCCGCCAGGCTGTCAACCAGCGCCGCCGGCACCACCGGCACCTCGACACGTTCGGGCGCAGGTTTGGGCTGATCGCGCAGCCTGTCACGTTCGCCTTCCAGGCCGACAATGCGGTCTTCCAGCTCACGCACCTTGTCTTCCAGACCCGCGGTCTTGTCGGCCAGCATCAGCCCGGCCATCAAAAGCATGCGCGATTCCGGCAGCCGCCCGATCTGATCGCTCAGCACCCGCGCCTCGGTATCAAGCATCGCCGCGGCGGCATGCAGGAAATGTTCTTCGCCTTCCTGGCAGGCCACGTCGAACGTGCGGCCGCCAATGGTGATGGTCACTTCGGGCATCAGGCGTCCTCCTTGTTTTCGCCGGGCAAGAGCTGTTTCAGCGCGGCCTCGATGGCCGCGGCTTCGGCAATTTCGGACGCCCGGGCGGCGGTCAGCGCTTCGAGCTCGGCGATCATCGCCGTGTTGACCAGGTGCGGATCGCTCAGTCCAGCTTCCTGCGCCTCGCGCAGGGACTTGTTGCTTTCCAGAAGCTGCTCGTTGGCGCGGCGCAGGCGCTGCAATTCAAGGTCGACTTGCGCCGTGGCCTCGGATTGCGCGTCCAGCCGCGTCTTCATCGTGGCTTCCGCGTCTTCCAGTTTGGCATGCAGCACCTTGATGCGTTCCTCGCGCTGCTGACCGACCATGCGCTCATCTTCCAGCGCGGTCTGGGCCTCGGCCAGGCTGGCCTGCAGGGCATCGACGTCCACCGCCGTTTCGTCAACGGGTTCAGGCGGCGGCATGTCCAGCCCCTCGACGCCCTTTGCGATGCGCTCGATCGCAACGGTCAGCCTGCGCTGCAACTCCTCGATATCGGCCATATGCCTCGCCCTTCCTTTCCGCTGCGGTCCCGGATCCGGCCCCGGTGCCGCGGCTGTTTTCCTCCATCGTGCCGCGAATCGCTGATCCACCGCATTTGCCCGAGTTTAACCAAGCGTGTTGTAAATTGCGCCCCTCATTGACATCAAGTACTTACACGGCGCTGTTCACCCCACCTTGAACTTGGCTTCGCGGCTGTTATTGAGCGTATCGACGCTTTTCTATAAGGAATCCCTCCCTTGGACATCGACGCGCTTAAATCCGCCCATCCCGATCACTGGAAGAAGGCGGCGGCCATCCGGGCCCTGACCCTCGATGCGGTCCATGCTGCCAATTCTGGCCATTCGGGCATGCCGATGGGCATGGCGGACGTGGCGACGGTGCTTTACGAGAAGCACCTGAAATTCGATGCCGCCCAGCCGGAATGGCCCGATCGTGACCGTTTCATCCTGTCGGCCGGGCATGGCTCGATGCTGCTGTATTCGCTGCTCTACCTGACCGGCGATGCCGAAATCACGCTGGACCAGGTCAAGAACTTCCGCCAGATGGGCGCCAAGACCGCCGGCCACCCGGAAAACTTCCTTGCCAAGGCGATCGAGACCACCACCGGCCCGCTGGGCCAGGGGATCGCCAACTCGGTCGGTTTCGCCATGGCCGAAGAGATCCAGCGCGCCCGTTTCGGCGCCAAGCTGGTGGATCACCACACCTATGTCATCGCCGGTGACGGCTGCCTGATGGAAGGTGTCAGCCACGAGGCCATCGGCCTGGCCGGGCGCCAGCAACTGTCCAAGCTGATCGTGTTCTGGGACAACAACAACATCACCATCGACGGCAAGGTCGAGCTTTCGGACCGCACCGATCAGGTCGGTCGCTTCACCGCCGCCGGTTGGCACGTACAGGAAATCGACGGCCACGACCCCGAAGCCATTGATGCCGCCATCACCGCGGCAAAGGCATCGGACAAGCCGTCGATGATTGCCTGCAAGACGCATATCGCGCTGGGCCACGCGGCGCAGGACACGTCCAAGGGCCACGGCGCGCTGACCGATCCCGATCAGCTGGCTGCCGCGAAAGCGGTCTATGGCTGGACCACCGGTCCCTTTGAGGTGCCCGCTGACATCAAGTCGGCCTGGGAAGCGATCGGCAGCCGCGGTGCCGAAGCGCGCACCGCCTGGGAGGCGCGCATGGCCGCGGCCTCGGGCAACAAGCAGCGCGAATTCGCCCGCCAACTGGCCGGTGAAGCGCCCAAGAAGCTGTCCGCCACGATCAAGGCGCTGAAGAAGCAGATCAGCGAAGAAAAGCCCAAGGTCGCGACGCGCAAATCCTCGGAAATGGTGCTGGAACTGGTCAACCCGATCATGCCGGAAACCGTCGGCGGCTCGGCTGACCTGACGGGGTCGAACAACACCAAGGCCGGTGATCTGGGTGTCTTTGACGTCGACAGCCGCGGCGGACGCTATGTCTATTACGGCATCCGTGAACACGGCATGGCCTCGGCGATGAACGGCATGGCGCTGCATGGCGGCGTGCGGCCCTATGGCGGCACCTTCATGTGCTTCACCGATTACGCCCGCCCCGCGATGCGGCTTTCGGCGCTGATGAAGCAGCCGGTGGTCTATGTCATGACCCATGATTCCATCGGCCTCGGCGAAGATGGCCCGACCCACCAGCCGGTGGAGCACCTGGCGATTTCGCGCGCCACGCCGAACACGCTGGTCTTCCGCCCCGCCGACACGGTGGAAACCGCCGAGGCCTGGGAGGTTGCGCTGACCCAGGACGCCACGCCTTCGGTTCTGTCGCTGACCCGCCAGGGGCTGCCGACCGTGCGCTTGGAGCACAAGAACAAGAACATGGTCTCCCAGGGCGGTTATGTCCTGGCCGATGCCGAGGGCAAGCGCGAGGTGATCCTGATCGCCACGGGTTCCGAGGTGGCGGTTGCGATGGCGGCGCGCGATGCGCTGCAGGCCGAGGGGATCGGCGTGCGCGTCGTGTCCATGCCCTGCATGGAGTTGTTCGCCGCCCAGGACGAAGCCTATCGCAAACGCGTCCTGCCGGGTGGTCCGGTGCGCGTCGGCATTGAGGCCGGCATGCGCGAAGCCGGCTGGGATCGCTGGCTGCTGGGCGAACGTGGACGCGAGGCCAAGGCCGGGTTCATCGGCATGTCCAGCTTCGGCGCCTCGGCCCCGGCGGGTGAGTTGTTCGAGCACTTCGGCATCACGGCGGACGCCACGGTTGCCAAGGTGAAAGAACTGCTGGGCTGATCGGCCCCGATCCGTCAACGGATCGGCGAAAATCCATTGATGGATTTTGACATCTTCAAAGACCGGCGCGCAACGTGCCGGTCTTCTTCGTTTCCGCAGGGGGCAACCGATCTGTCAACAGATCGGGTCCGATCCATTGATGGATCGGCTTTCACCACCATCCGCGCCCGCGCCGCATTGCACAGCACGATGTAGATGCCGTTGTTCTCTATCAGTTGAAATCCGCGCCGCGCCACTTCAGCCTGAAAAGCCTCCAGCCCCACATAGCGTTCGACATCGCGGACCTTTCGGTGAACCAAACCACCGCGGTTCACCGCCTGGGCGGAAAAGAGCGACTGCAGCCATCGCTCTGGTGTCATGTAATCGGGGATCTCGGGCATGCATCCACCCTGCCCCGACAAGGTTAAATCGCGGTTAACCGCGGCCGCCGAACACGGCTTTCCACAGCGGCGCCACCACCTTGGTGCCCACCGGGATCAGCACGACCCCCAGGGCCAGCCCCAGCACCCCGTCCAGCGCCGCCTTGCCCAGCCAAGCGACCGCGCTCTGCCAGCCCTCTGCTACCCGCTGCGCCAGCATCGCCGCCCAATCATGGATCACGTGTTCCGGCCCGTGCCAGCCCAGTTCCGCCAGCCCATGCACGATGATCGACCCGCCGACCCAGAGCATCGCCGCCGTGCCCACGATCATCAGCAATTTCATGAACCCCGGCATCGCCGCCACGATCCCGCGCCCCAGCGCCCGGGTCAGTCCCAGCCGGCCCTTCGCCGCCATCAACAGCCCCAGGTCATCCGCCTTCACGATCAGCGCCACCGCGCCATAGACCGCCACGGTGATCCCCACCGCCACGGTCGCCAGCGTCGCCGCCTCCATCCAGAAGGTGCTTTGCGGCACCGCCGCCAGCGAAATGGTCATGATCTCGGCCGACAGGATGAAATCCGTCTTGATCGCGCCCTTGACCTTTTCCTCCTCCAGGTGCGCCGGGTCGGCATTGGCGTGGCTGCCATCCGGCCCGCCGTGATCGGCGCCAAAGCCCAGCGCATGGGCCACCTTCTCGGCCCCTTCGAAACAGAGGTAGGCCCCGCCCAGCATCAACAGCGGCGCAATCATCCACGGCGCGAATTCCGCCAGCGCAAGGCCGATCGGCAACAGGAACACCAGCTTGTTGACCAGCGAGCCCCGGGCAATCCGCCAGACAATCGGCAGCTCGCGGGCCGGTTCGAACCCGGTCAGGTACTTGGGTGTCACCGCGGCATCATCGATCACCGCGCCGGCGGCCTTGGCCCCCGCCTTGGCCGCCTGCCCGGCAATATCATCGACCGAGGCCGCCGCCACCTTGGCAATCCCCGCCACATCATCCAGCAGCGCCAGCAATCCGCTCATCACACTCTCCGCAAAGTTTTGTCCGAGACTCTAGTGCTCATGCACCGGGCCGCAAGGCAAACCGCCCGGCCCCATGCGCCGCCAGCACCAGGCAGCCGCCGGCAATCGCCCAGTTCTTGACGAAGATGGTCATCTGCCAGGGCTCTTCGGGCAGAAAGTGAAACAGAGAGGTCACCGCGCAATAGCCCGCAAGGCCAAGCGCCACGCCCCGCACTCCGATGCCCAGCACAAGCGCCAGCCCCGCCAGCGCGTTGAACGCCAACGCCGGCCAGATCAGCCATTCCGGCCAGCCGCGATCCGCCAGCAGGCCCATGACCGGCCCCGGATCAAGGCCTTTCTGAAGGGCGCCCCCCAGGAACAGAACGGCCAGCAGGACCCGCCCGATGAGCACCGCGAAATCGGCAAGATGATTCTTCATGAAGCTCCATCTAGCGCGGTCGGCAAAAAGTCCCTCGAAAATGTTATCGCCACCATTGCAATGATAGCGCAAACCGGTAACGCCACCATTCGTGCGCCAGCAGCGGTTATCGCTATCATCTTGGAATTCTTCATATTTTCCTTGCCTTGCCGCGGTTGCAAAGTATCACCCGTGGGTAAGGAAACGCGCAGGAGAAAGCACATGACCGTCACCGTCGGGATCAATGGATTTGGCCGGATCGGCCGCTGCACCCTCGCCCATATCGCCGAAAGCGCACGCAATGACGTGCAGGTGGTCAAGATCAACGCCACCGGCCCGCTGGAAACCTCGGCGCACCTGCTGCGCTACGACAGCATCCACGGCCGCTTCCCCGGCGAAGTGAAAGTGGCCAACGGCACGATGGACCTGGGCCGTGGCCCGATGGAGATGTTCTCGACCTACGACCCGGAAGAACTCGACTGGTCCGGCTGTGACGTGGTGCTGGAATGCACCGGCAATTTCAACGACGGTCAAAAGGCCGACATCCACATGAAGCGCGGCGCGAAGTCGGTGCTGATCTCGGCCCCGGCGAAAAACGTGCAACGCACCGTGGTCTATGGCGTCAACCACCGCGACCTCGTGCCCGGCGACACGATGATCTCGAACGGGTCCTGCACGACCAACTGCCTGGCCCCGCTGGCCAAGGTGCTGGACGAGGCCATCGGCATCGAGCGCGGCATCATGACCACCATCCACTCCTACACCGGCGACCAGCCGACGCTGGACCGCCGTCACAACGACCTCTACCGCGCGCGGGCCGCTGCGATGGCGATGATCCCCACCTCCACCGGCGCGGCCAAGGCGCTTGGCGAGGTGTTGCCCAACCTGGCGGGCAAGCTTGACGGCACCGCGATGCGCGTGCCCACGCCGAATGTCTCGGCCGTCGACCTGACCTTCGAGGCTGGCCGCGACGTGACCGTCGATGATGTGAACGAAATCGTGCGCGAGGCGGCCTCTGGCCACATGGGCGCGGTGCTGGGTTATGATCCCGAGCCGAAGGTCTCGATCGACTTCAACCACACGCCGCAAAGCTCGATCTTTGCCCCGGACCAGACCAAGGTTGTCGGCGGGCGCACGGTGCGGGTGCTGGCCTGGTACGACAACGAATGGGGCTTCTCGGTGCGCATGGCCGATGTTGCCGCGCACATGGGCCGCCTGCTCAACTGAGCCGCGCTCGGGTTCTGCTTGAAACGCTGTCCCGGACGTGATCCGGGACCTCTGGTCAAACCGTGTTGTGAGGCCCCGGATCACGTCCGGGGCTTCGCCATGTCCAAACCGCCCTCATTCGCCCAACGCAATCCCTTCACGCCGCGGATCGGCCCCGCCTTCCAGGCCCGCCTGACCGAGCGCAATCAGGTGCAAGCCGGACACAAGGCTTCGAACATCGACGTCGTACCCCAGCGCCGCCAGCCCCTCTGACAGCGCCTCGGCGCCGCTGCGGGATTCCAGCTCGAAAGTGCCGTAGCGGTTGATCAGATGCGGCATTGCCACGGCCTGTTGCACATCCATGCCCCAGTCCAGCATCGCGATGATCGATTGCGCCACGTAGCCGATGATCCGGCTGCTGCCGGGGCTGCCGGTGACAAGAACCGGCGCGCCGTCACGCAACACGATGGTCGGCGCCATCGAAGAGCGCGGCCGCTTGCCCGGCTCCACCCGGTTGGCAATCGGCACGCCGTCGCGGTGACTGCGAAAGGAAAACGCAACCAGTTCGTTGTTGAGCAGGAACCCCCGCACGAAGATGCGCGACCCGAAGCCGCTGACGATCGTGGTGGTCATTGCCAACGCATTGCCATCGCCATCGACAATCGACACATGCGAGGTGGCGGGCATGTCCGGCCCCTCGTGATCCGCCCAAAGCAGGGCATGATCGAACTCGGGCTGCCCCGGCACCACCTCGGGCAGGGCATCGTCACCGCGCAGCAGGCGTGCGCGTTCATCCAGGTATCCGGGCGCCAGCAAGCCCTCGACCGGGACCGGCACGAAATCGAGATCCGCGACAAAGCGGTCCCGGTCGGCAAAGGCCAGCCGCGTGGCATCGCCGATCAACCGCCAGGCCTCGGGCGAGGATGGCCCCGGACCGGCCAGGTCGTGGCGATCGAGCAGCCCGAGGATCTGGCCCACGGTCAACCCGCCCGAAGACGGCGGCCCCATGCCACAGACATCATGACCACGGTACGGTACACAGACCGCCGGCCGCTCGGCCACGCGATAGGCAGCAAGATCGCGCATCGACAGCAGGCCCGGCGCCGGGTCCGCCGCCCCGTCTGCCCCGTCTGCCCTGACTGCCCCGACAAGGTCGACGGCGATTGGACCGCGATAAAAAGCCTCGGCCCCGCCCCGCGCAACCAGGCGCAGCGTCTCGGCATAGGCCGGGTTCACCAGCCGGTCGCCGGCCCTGACGGGCTTGCCACCCGGCAGGAAATACTCTTCCGTTGCCGGATGCAGGGCCAGGCGCCGGGCGTCGCGTTTCACCAGGCCGGCAAGACGATCGGAAACGACAAAGCCCTGCCGGGCCAGCGCAATGGCGCGGTCGAACAACCCGGTCCAGGCGCGCCGCCCCCAGCGGCGATGCGCCTCTTCCATCAGCTTGACCGTCCCCGGCGTGCTGACCGCGCGCCCAGTGGTCAACACATCGTCCAGGAACATCCGCCGTCCGGTCTCGGTCTGAAACAGGCGCGGCGTGGCCGCCATCGGCGCGGTGCCGCGACCGTCCAGCGTTGTCACCTCGCCCGTGGCCGCGTCGTACCACACCAGGAAAGCACCGCCCCCCAGCCCCGAGGATTGCGGCTCCACCAGCCCCAACACCGCCTGCACGGCAACCATCGCATCGGCGGCGCTGCCCCCGGCGCGCAGCACATCGGCCCCAGCCTCGACCGCCAGCGGGTTTGCGGCGGCTATCATCCACTCCTGCGCCCTGGCCGGAACGCCCGCCTGCTTCGCCCGCCACCCGGCCTGCCCGGCCTCGGACAAGCCCCGGAATGCCATTGGCAGCTCCGGCGTCGTGACCTCGCTCCTGTCGCGGGTCTCGGTCCCATCCTGGACCTGTGTCCGGGTCTGCGCCTCGGCATGGGTCGACCAGGCCACCAGGCACAGGTTCATGAACAGGGTCAACTTCAGGCTCATGCGAAACAGGCTCATGGCCACCTCCTTGTCGAGACACGGCACCGGCGAAGGCCCCGCCAAACGAAAAGGGTGCGCAAGGATTGCGCACCCGGTTCTTGACACGCCCCGGTTGCCGCCCCGGGAAGAACCCGGAGGCGGACCCGGGGGTCGCGGGTCATTGCCCCAGCGCAATCCCTTCACGCCGCGGATCGGCCCCGCCCTGCAGACCCTCGCCCACGGCGATCAGGTGCAGGCCCGAGGTCAGATCGCGGGCGTTCACCTCGAAACCCAGCGCGGTCAGCCCCTCCGAGAGCGCCTCGGCCTCGGTCCCGGCTTCCACGTCGTAGGTGCCGAAACGGTTCACCAGGTGCGGCATGGCCACGGCCTGTTGCACGTCCATGCCCCAGTCCAGCACCGCGATGATCGACTGCGCCACATAGCCGATGATCCGGCTGCCGCCGGGGCTGCCCGCCACCAGTACCGGCGCGCCATCCTTGAGCACGATGGTCGGCGCCATGGACGAGCGCGGCCGCTTGCCCGGCTCCACCCGGTTGGCAATCGGCACGCCATTGGAATGCGAGCGGAACGAGAAATCCGTCAGCTCGTTGTTCAGCAGGAAGCCGCGCGTCATCAGGCGCGAGCCAAAGCCGTTTTCGATGGTGGTGGTCATCGACAGCGCATTGCCCATCGAATCCACGATGGAGATATGCGAGGTCGAGGGCAGTTCCAGGCTTTCGTCATCGGCCCAGAGCAGCGCGTGGTCGAATTCCGGCGACCCCGGAGCGACCTCGGGCAGCGCGTCATCGCCGCGCAGCAGGTCAGACCGCTCGTCAAGATAGCCCGGCGCCACCAGCCCGTCGACCGGCACCGGCACGAAATCGCTGTCGGCCATGTAGCGCCCACGGTCGGCAAAGGCGAGGCGCGAGGCATCGCCGATCAGCCGCCAGGCCTCGGCCCCCGCCGGATCAAGTGCGCCCAGGTCATGACGGTCCAGCATCCCGAGGATCTGGCCCACGGTCAGCGCCCCCGAAGACGGCGGCCCCATGCCGCAGACATCATGCGCGCGGTAGGGCACGCAGACCGCCGGGCGTTCCACCACCCGGTAATTCTCAAGATCGCGCGCCGCCAGCACGCCGGGATTGCCCGATGCCTCCTGCACCGTTGCGACAATATCCGCCGCCACCGGTCCGCTGTAAAATCCCTGCGCGCCGCTTTCCGCCAACCGCCGCAACGTGTCGGCATAGGCCGGGTTGGTCAGCTCGGCACCCTCCTCCACCGGCGTACCGCCGGGCAGGAAATACTCTGCCGTGGCCGGGAATCGCGACAACCGGTCAGCATCCGCTGCCACCAGGCCCGCCAGGCGCGGTGAGACGGCAAAACCCTCTTCTGCCAACCGGATCGCCGGATCAAACAACCCGGCCCAGTTGGAATGGCCCCAGCGCCGGTGCGCCTCCTGCAGCAGCATCGGCGTGCCGGGTGTCCCAACGGAACGTCCACCAACCACCGCGTCGAAGAAGCCCATCGGCTCGCCATTCTCGTCCTGGAACAGCCGTGGATTGGCCGCCATCGGCGCGGTCTCCCGGCCATCCAGCGTTGTCACCTCGCCCGTGGCCGCATCGTACCAGACCAGGAAGGCACCGCCCCCCAGCCCCGAGGATTGCGGCTCCACCAGCCCCAGCACCGTCTGTACGGCAATCATCGCGTCTGCGGCGGTGCCGCCGGCGCGCAGCACATCCGCACCGGCCTCGACCGCCAGCGGGTTGGCGGCGGCCACCATCCAGTCCTGCGCCTCGGTCGGCATGCCCGCGCGCTTGCTGTCCCAGGCCGCGCGCGCCGCGTCGCTCAGCCCCTCAAAGCCTGTCGGCAGCGCCACTTCGGCCTCGGGTGCCACGGCGTCGGCGGCCTCCTGCGCCCAGACCGCCCCGCTGACCGGCATCGCCACAAGGCAAAGCACGCTGAGGGTTCTTTGGTAAATCGACATTCTGGACCTCCCTGCAATCCAACGTTGTGTTCGCAGCCTGCCACGGGCCCGGGCGTGCGCAAAGCAAAAATCCGCCGGCTGCGGGTTGCCCCGCTGGCCAAGCTGCGGCAGATTTGACCCAAACCGGAGCCACCCCACATGACAAACAGCATCGCCCTCTACCTGGGTCTCGGCCTTCTGGCCGCCATCGGCGTGGATTATTACCTGGTCGGCACAGAGCATTTCCTGTTCCTGTCCCGAAAGTTCCTCGAACTCCTGGAATGGGTCGCGTTCTGGCGCTGAGCGTAGCGTTGACTTTCGCAGGCAAATGCGCTTGTTAGCGGTAACGAAACACGGAATCGCGGGGCGGCACCCGCGGTCCCTTCTCAGCGCCCCGCTCAGTGGGCTGAAACACAGTGGCCTGAAACCCAGCGCCCCGAAACACACGCCTCGAATAAAGGGAGAGGACAATGGCTGTCAAAGTTGCCATCAACGGATTTGGACGGATTGGCCGCAACGTATTGCGCGGTATCATCGAAAGCGGCCGCACCGACATCGAGGTCGTGGCGATCAACGATCTCGGCCCGGTCGAAACCAACGCCCACCTGCTGCAATATGACAGCGTTCATGGCCGGTTTCCGGTCGAGGTGACAACCGGCGATGACTGGATCGACGTGGGCCGCGGCCAGATGAAGGTCACCGCCGAGCGCAACCCTGCCGACCTGCCCTGGTCAGATGTCGACGTTGTTCTGGAATGCACCGGCATCTTCACGTCCAAGGACAAGTGCCAGGCCCACCTGGAAAACGGCTCGTCGCGGGTGCTGATCTCGGCGCCCGGCACCGATGCCGACAAGACCATCGTTTACGGCGTGAACCATGACGTGCTGACCGCGGACGACGTGATCGTATCGAACGCGTCGTGCACCACCAACTGCCTGTCGCCGGTGGCCAAGGTGCTCAACGACGAGATCGGCATCGTCAAGGGCTTCATGACCACGATCCACAGCTATACCGGCGATCAGCCGACGCTGGACACGATGCACAAGGATCTCTATCGCGCCCGCGCCGCGGCGCTGTCGATGATCCCCACCTCGACCGGGGCTGCCAAGGCCGTGGGCCTGGTGCTGCCGGAACTCAACGGCAAGCTGGACGGCGTGGCCATCCGCGTGCCCACCCCGAACGTATCGGTTGTTGACCTGACATTCGAGGCCGCGCGCGAAACCACCATCGAGGAAATCAACGCCGCGATCCGCGCCGCTGCCGATGGCCCGCTGAAGGGCGTGCTGGGCTATACCGACAAGAAGCTGGTGTCGTCGGATTTCAACCACGACCCGCATTCGTCGATCTTCCACACCGACCAGACCAAGGTGATGGAGGGCACGATGGTCCGCATCCTGACCTGGTACGACAATGAATGGGGCTTCTCCAACCGCATGGCCGATACCGCCGTGGCGATGGGCAAGCTGATCTGAGATCGCCCGCTTTGCGACATGACAAGGCCTCGCCCCTGTGGCGGGGCCTTTTTTCGTGGGTTGGGCATTCATACCTTCATGGGGAACGGCGCACGCGCCACGCGTCGCCAACCATGAGCCGCAGGCAAGGAGACCCCGCAGATGACCCCGCCCGAGATCGGACCCGAAATCACCCGCACGGAAACCGACACCAAGGGCCGCTATGTCCTGACCCTTGAGGGTCATGTGGCCGAGCTGACCTATTCGCGACTTGGCAAGGCTTCGATCATCATCGATCACACCGAAGTCGCGGACGCGCTGCGCGGGCGCGGTGCGGGCGTGGCGCTTGTCGAACGCGCGATCATGGATGCGCGCGCCGAGGGGCGCAAGGTCGTCCCCCTGTGTCCTTTCGCCAAGGCCCAGATCGGCCGCCACCCGGACTGGCAGGACGTGGTCTGAGACACGCTTCTGCCTGCCTTGTCAGCTGCCCAACGCTGAGAGGCGCAGACAAAAGTGCCGTGATTCCCGCGTATTGTCTCCATGACTGTCACAATCCAGGATGGTTCATGAGCCATCTCGAAAAACGACGTGGATGCCCTGATCCAGCGCAATGGCGAGGTCTGCGATTTCCTGACAGAGGCGGAAAAGGACGTAGACACCGAGATCAAGTTGCGCGACATCCCGCCGCCCTTCAAACGCAAAACCTTCAACCTTGGCGGCCGCCTGCAAGACCATCGCATGCTCAAGCGCTTTTACGTCACCTACGTCAGACAATCGCAAAGGTGACCTTGACGCTATTGCAGCGCGAGGCTGTCCCCAGAGGCCGCGCCGGAGAGACACCGCCCGAGAGCAAGACAGGGATGGGACCGGAGGCCGGAACGGGGAGTGCGCATCACTTGTGTGAGCGTCACACTCCCCGGCTCTCGGAATGGATGGCAAAGCCATTGGTACGCCTAAAACGACAAAGTTCAAACCCTCTTTTCGATGAACTCCAGCGATGGCAGGCCATACTTGCGACCCTTCCCGACCGACCTTTCGCAGTGCGCAAGAATGATGAAGGGTAGGCCTGAACGGGATCAAACTTCGCCCAGGTCCAACTGAGTCCGTTTCTTCTGGTCGGCGCTGAATGGTGCGTCGACCAGAAAACCGAGGATGGGTCAATAGCCGTACTTGTCCTTGCGGTCACCAAAGGCCTTCTTCCCGCCCTCCATCGTTTCGGTAATCTTGAAACAGATGTCGGTACTATCAATCGCACCGCTGCAACCCACGGTTCGCATTGCTTCCGGAGCGACATCCATACCGACGACTAGCTCCGACGAACCATTTACAACGATGTTGGCGTTATGGCTTGCGAAGAAGATCTGTCGCTTTTGCTTGGCAGCATGAAGTCTGTCCGCGAGCACCGAAACGATTTTGTTGTCAAGATCACCCTCTGGCTGATCAATCAGCAATGGACCGCCCGGCTGCTCCAATAGCATGAAAAGTAGAGCAGCCGCACGCTGCCCTTCTGAGGCCTTGTCGAACGAAATCCGCCGATCTTCATCACAGTAGAACAGGGAAATGGATGGAGCTGGAACCGCAGTTGCCATCACCTCAACTCGCTGCAGATCAAGCAAGGCCAGAAAGCTAGAAAGAGCCTTATCGGTGACCCCAAGCGTGTTGGACAGATTGACGCAGTCTGGTCCTCCTCCTGTCGAAGAGGCGGACATTTGGCGCCAACGAAGTGCATTAAAACAATCATTCAAAATTGCCTCTAGCACGTCCCACACGCCCTTCGCCGCGATTGCATCAGTTAGCTTTTGCTGGCGAGTCGCAGTTTGCGAACCGGTTCTTGCCATTAGGCTGTCCGTAGCTTCAATTATTTCGGATAGATCACCTTCGAGTTCCACTTTTGCCTCAACCCGGTTGCCAGAAAGCTCCTCGATCATATCCGCCCAAGTTTTAGTCTTGTCCGCCCTCTGCGTGACCTTCGCCTTGAGGTCGTTGAGGCGCTCCCCAAGTCTCTTGATGCTTGCCTTCGTAGAAGGCATGTCAACTTTCAGTTCCTCGATCTTGGCATCAAGCGCGCGCAACTCCTCTTTCAGTCTGACGACTTGATCTGTGGCAGCCTTGTGCTCGGTAAGCTTTTCCATAACCAAATTACGTTCCGTCCGCGCCGCCTCTAAGCCCTGCGACAATTCCTTCCCGAAGAGCGAAACCTGCTCTGAACTCTCGGTCAGCTTTTTAACAAGAGCATCGACGCCATCGACGAGTATTTTGGAGAAGTCTACGTATGCGTTCTTGAACCCCTCAGCATCCTCAGTGGACTGGACAAACGTGGGAGACGCTTCGGCTTTCCCCTTTACATCAACCAATGCTTCCAAAACAGATTGAGAATGTTTTTCACACGAAACTCGCGATCCGTCCTGGACCACCAGAGCATCAAAACGCGAAACCTTCTGTCGATCTTCTTCTGGAAGCTCAGGAAGATTTTTTTCCAGAGCCTGAATACGTTGAGACAACGAACTTTTTTGCATCGTTAGCTTATGCAGCTCCGCTTCCGCGTCCCAAGCTTGCGAAACTTTCTGGATCGCTGTCCGAACCTCCCGCTTTCCGGCCTCAACCTGACGAGCCATGCTGTCGTCATCTACTTTGTACTGCGGATCGACAAACTGGAGTAAATCTGACAGTTGAGCTTTCTGCTCCGTCTTCTTGCCAATCTCTGAAAGTTCTCCCTGACTGTAAACAACTCCAGGAAACAACGATCTCAGGTCTTTAAGCGATACTTCTTCTTTGTTGCCGTCAGGATAAGTGACAACCGGGCTGTAGGAGTTCTGCGGGCCGCGATGGATCGCGAACTTAGCTCCATCTTGAAGCAAGTCCAACTCGATGGAGGCAGACGACTTCACGAGTGTATCCTGTATTAAGCTCTCTAAACGGTCCTGTCCGGAATAATCTCCCTTCTTGAGATCGTAGCAACTCCGCCCAAGACCGAAAGCTATATACTCCAAGAGCGTGCTTTTTCCGCTTCCGCGACCCCCAATAATCGAGTTCAGCTCCGAGCTAGTTTTGAGATCAATTAATTGAAAAATTTCCGATCCGGAAACTCGAACTGCAGTGATGGAAACTGAAGTCAAAACCGGTGGAACCAGAGATATTCTCGACCTATGCCCGAGGTAGGCTTGCCTCACCGCCTCAGCAGTAGGGCTAGCCATTTTTATCCAGCAGTCATTCTTGCCCAACTTCTTGAAATCTGCCGTGCGAGAATCGGAAGTCGGCAATGGGTATACGTACCTCGAACCCCAATCGTTTTCCTCTCCGGATAAGCGCCTTTTGGCCTTTCCGCCCAGATTATTGATGTTCTGCCCATTATCCAAGTACCCACCGACGTAAGGCATTCTAGCAAAGTCAGCATGCGCCCCATTTTTCAGCACGGTATGTTGTCCCCCGTCCGAAACATTGGGCACAACTATATATCTGCCCTTAAGCTCATCGACCTTGTCCAAAACCGCGACAACATCAGGATAGTGGTGTGCAAGCTGCGTGACCGCAGGGCCTTGTTTAGCTTTTTCTTTCTGTGCAGGCTTGGTAATTCCAAGTTTGGATTGAGCTTCCGACAACCACTCGTCGCTTAAATCTGCATCGAAGATGATTAAACACTGCACGCCACCGTGACAGGTGAGCTCCATGCCGGGCAGGAACCATAAATCAAAATCGGGGTCTTCCAGTTTTCGGTCGGATATTGCCCGCTTGATGAATGGTACCATCACCATTTCGTGGTGATCAGTGACGGCGATCACTTCCAGGCCTCGAACACTGCACATTCTTACAAACTCGTTGGCCCACTTCTGCCGTTCCCGGTTTACGTCGTCCATCGTCGCAGGACTGCCGTCTATATCATCGTTCTCGCCTACGGGTCTCTGCCCCTTCCAGTTCGGATCGCGCGGTGTGTGAACCTGAAAATCGCACTTGCGCCAATACGCATAGTTCATGTGATGACCCATTTCTTCGTAGTGAGGCTAATCGCCCTATAGTGGCAAGCGCAGAGTAGGTTCGCCACGCCGCTTCCGCAATCACATAGCGGTCGATGTGTAATCTTTCGCGCGTAGTGATTCGGCTTGAGCCGCCGCGAAGCTTGTCAAGCAAATGTGGCACGGCCACGAGACAAGATGTGCTTTAAAAGTAAGACGCCTTTCAGGCCTGCAAGTATGCCTATGGTTTCTTTCCTAAAATTATCGGCCACATGTGCTTTAATGCGCAGCGGTGAAAGCAAGTAAATGTAGCAAAATCAAAGCTTTACACACCGGACCGGGTTGGCTCATGCTTTTGGTCACCAACAATTTCGATCTGCCAGACACATTCTCTGAAAGGGTTTGAACATGCCTCAAAACGGTTCGAACAATGTCCCACCCGGCGCAAAACGGAGCCGTTCCATTCGGCCCTCGAATGCCACAGACACCGTGCTGGATACCGAGACGCGATCAGACCTCGACTGCAGGGAAACCATCAGCGCGATCATTGGGGCGTTCATCGACATCGCGTTCGGCCGTTCAGCCACTGACCTGGCTCAAGAGGCTGCAAACGAGAATATAGAACTTTCGCAAGCTATTAGTTCATTTCATCGCAACCGCACAAAAACCGAAGAGGAGAAGAACTGATGCCTTCGGAATCCAAACCAACAAAATGCATAATTTACACGCGCGTGTCTTCGCAAAAACAAGTAAATGAAGGCTCCGGTCTTGGTAGTCAGGAACGCACCTGCCGTGATTATGCGGAAAGGCAAGGCTACGAAGTAATCGAAGTTGTGGCTGATGTCATTTCCGGGAGGAAAGCAGAGAGGCCGGGTATGCAAGCACTGCTTCAATCTTTGCGTGACTTCAAACACAATACAGAGAAGTGTGTGGTTATTGTCGATGACATCTCGCGATTTGCTCGTGATGTTTCTACTCATACAGCATTGCGGGACAAAATTGTCTCCCTTGGCGCTAAGATTGAAAGCCCAACCGTTAAATTTGGCCACGATGCGTCAGGCAAGTTTATGGAACTGATCATGGCTGCTATCGCGGAGCACGACAGCGCTCACAACGCGGAACGTTCGCACAGGCGCACGGTGTCTCGACTCAAACTAGGGTTCTGGACTTTCTCTTCTCCCCTCGGCTACGATTACACCAAAGCGCCCGGCGGCGGAAAACTGCTCGTTCGCATTGAACCGTTGGCGACACATATACAGGAAGCATTGCAAGGATTCGCCGACGGACGATTTCAGTCCCCGGTTGAAGTTAAACGATTTCTCGAAAGCAAACCAGATTTTCCGAACAAAAACAAACGGGGAAAGCTGCACTACGATCTGATTAAGCGGATGCTTACCAACCCTTTGTATGCAGGCCATTTAGAATATCCCAAATGGGGAGTTGAGCTTACTAAAGCTCAGCATGAACCCCTCATAAGTTACTCGACTTTCTTGATTATTCAGGACCGCTTGAAAGGACGCGCGACTGCACCTGTCAGGAAAGACATTAGCGCAGACTTCCCACTGCGTGGCTTTTTGATCTGTGAGGCATGTGGGTATCCCTTGACTGCATGCTGGGCGCGAGGCCGTAGCGGCAAGAAATACCCCTACTACCTCTGCCAACACCGAGGCTGCTCTGAGAAAGGCAAATCGATACCGCGCGAGGAGCTGGAGCAGCTCTTCGGAGACCTACTGAAAAAGCTGGTCCCCACCCGACAGACGTTTCAGCTCGCGGAACACATGTTCAAAGCAGCGTGGGAGGAGCGGCGGCTTACTGTCCTGTCTGAGAAGAAGGAGTGGCTTGCGAAAGCGAAACGGCTCGAAAAAAGCATCGACAGCTTGATTGAACGCCTAGTTCAAACCAGCGATGAGCGTATCCAAGCAGCCTATGAAAAGCGCTTGGCTGAGCTGCATCAAGAACGGGCGATTGCTGAGGAGGCAGCAGCCTCTGTAGCGCTTCCCGACCAATCGTACGAGGAAATGTTCGAACACGCTATGGTTTTTCTCTCAAACCCTTACAAAATTTGGGAAAATGGCCAGCTACAAACCAAGCGATCAGTGCTGAGGTTGGTGTTTTCAGAACCCTTAGTGGTAGGCAGGTTTTCCGGTGTTCAAACCGGAAAAACCACCATACCATTCAAGGCGTTATCGCTCATCCAAACCATGGATGGCAAGCTGGTACCCAAGGCCGGACTCGAACCGGCACGCCCGTTAAGGCGGGGGATTTTGAATCCCCTGCGTCTACCATTCCGCCACTTGGGCACTGGCACTCAAATATCCTGACAACGCGGCGTCGTCCAGAGGCGAATTCGTGATACTTCGGGTGCTTGACCCCGTCCGTGCCACATGCTCTGAGACGCGCATGATGAAGTCGCTCTATACCCGCACAATGGCTCTGGCCGAGGACCCCCGCGCGCTGTGGTTCCTGGCGGCGGTGTCCTTCGTGGAAAGCTCGGTCTTTCCGATTCCGCCGGATGTCCTGATGATCCCGATGATCATCGCGCGGCCGTCGCGGGCCTGGCTGATCGCGCTGGTGGCGCTGGTTTCCTCGGTACTCGGCGGGCTTTTGGGCTATGTCATCGGCGCCTTCTTCTACGAAGCGCTGGGCCAGCCGATCCTCGAAGCGCTGGGCAAGGGCCACGCGATGGAGGACTTCAACGCCCGCTTCAACGACTTCGGCTTCTGGGCGGTGCTGATCGCCGGGATCACGCCCTTCCCTTACAAGGTCATCACCATCATGTCGGGCTGGACCGGGATGCCGTTGGCGACCTTCATGACCACATCGCTCATCGCCCGCGGCATCCGATTCTTCCTGGTGGCCGGCCTGCTGTATTTCTGCGGCGCGCCGATCCGGGATTTCATCGAACGCCGGCTTGGCCTGGCGCTGAGCCTGTTTGTCGCCGTGCTGATCGGCGGATTCGCCGTTGTGAGGTTCCTGTGACACGCAAATCCTGGATGCTTCTTGCCTCGGGCGGATCGCTGGCACTGCTGCTGGCCGCCTTTCTGTTCCAGGCCCTGGGTTGGGCACCCTGCCAGATGTGCCTGTGGCAGCGCTGGCCGCATGCGGCGGCCGTGGTAATCGGCGTGATTGCGCTTGTCCTGCCCGCGCGTCTGCTGGCTGTCCTGGGCGCGCTGGCGGCCGCTGCAACCTCGGGCATCGCGATCTTTCACAGCGGGGTCGAGCGCAAGTGGTGGGATGGGCCGGCCAGCTGTACCGGCAATGCCGATGCGCTGGGTGGTCTGACAGGTGGCGACCTGCTTCCCGGGGCCGGTGACGTGCCGCCGCTGGTGATGTGTGACGCCTTCGAACCCTTCCTCTTCGGTCTCACGATGGCCAACTGGAACGCCCTCGCCTCACTCGGTCTCGCGATTGTCTGGCTAATGGCTGCACGCGCCAGGGCCTGAGGCCCGCGCGCCGATCTGTCAACAGATCGGTCCCGATCCATCGATGGATCGGCCCCCGTCACGACGATTTGCGCGTGGACAGAAGCAGGCTGGTCTCGGAATGGGCCACGCCGTCATACCGCCGGATCCTGGCCAACACGTCATCGAAGCTTTCCAACGTCTCGGTGCCGATTTCGGCGATCAGATCCCAGCGGCCATTGGTGGAATGCAGCGCGCGCACCTCGGGCATGCCCTGCAACTGCCGCCGGATACGGTCGGCGCCGCGCCCCTCGATCCCGATCATCATCAAACCGCGCACCGGGTCGGTCTGGGCATCGCCCTTCAGAACCACGGTAAAGCCGACGATATCGCCCCGGCTCTGCAACCGTTCGATCCGTGCCCGTACCGTGGTGCGTGACAGGCCAAGCTGCGCCGCAAGGTCCGACAGCGACGCCCGCGCATTGTGCCGGAGCGCCGCAATCAGCCGCTGATCGGTTGCGTCCATTTCGAAGCCTTTCGCATTCGTTTCGACAAATCACTTCCCGATTTGATCACTTTGGTCGCTGCAAAACAATCAAAACATTGATCATACTGGCCCCAACACCCGAAACAGGAGCCAAAGATGAAACCCAGGACCTGCATTCTGATCGGCGCCCCCGTGGACAGCGGCAAGCGGCGCGCGGGCTGTCTCATGGGCCCCGACGCCTATCGCACCGCCGGGCTGGCGCAGGCGCTGCGCGATCTCGGCCTGAGGGTCATGGACGACGGCAACCTGACCCCGGCCAGCCATGCGCCCGACACCGACGACGGCCCCTTGGTCAAGCCGCAGGAGACCATCGCCTGGACCAACCGGCTGATGCGCGAAGCAGAACAGGCGATGTCGCGCGGTTTGCCGATCTTCCTGGGGGGCGATCACGCGCTGTCACTGGGCACGGTGCCCGGCGTGGCCGCCCATGCCGCCGCCCAGGGTCGTCCGCAATTCGTGCTCTGGCTGGATGCGCACAGCGATTTTCACACCGCCGAAACCACCACATCGGGCAACCTGCATGGCACGCCGCTGGCCTATGCCACGGGCCGCAAGGGCTTTCCCGGCTTTCCCCGGATCAGCGCGCCGGTGCCGGAAGAGAACGTCTGCATTCTCGGGCTGCGGTCGGTCGACCCCGAGGAACGCGCCATGCTTCAGCAAAGCGCCGTCACCTGCCACGACATGCGCGAGATCGACGAGACCGGTGTTGGCAAACCGATCATGGCTTTCCTCGACCGCGTGGCCGCCGCGGGTGGCGCGCTGCATGTCTCGCTGGATGTAGATTTCCTCGATCCGGCCACGGCGCCCGCTGTCGGCACCACCGTCCCGGGCGGCGCCACCATCCGCGAGGCGCACCTGGTGATGGAGCTGATCTGCGACAGCGGGTTGATGACCTCGATGGACCTGGTCGAGCTGAACCCCTTCCTTGATGAACGCGGCCGCACGGCGACGGCGATGGTCGATCTCGCCGCCTCGGCGCTGGGCCGCCGCGTCTTTGACCGCCCGACACGGAGCTACCTGTGAACATCCTGCAAGCCCCCCGCGCAGCGGTGATGATCCGCCCGCATGCCTTCCGATCCAACCCCGAGACCCAGGGCGACAATGCGTTTCAACGCGCCTCGGACACCCGGGGTGCATCAGCCACTGCACTGGCCGAGTTCGATGCAGCGGTCGAGACGCTGCGCGGCGCCGGCGTCACCATCCATGTGTTCGACGATTTCGGCGACACTGACACGCCCGACAGCGTCTTTCCCAACAACTGGTTCTCGACCCACACCGGTGGGCATATCGCGCTTTACCCGATGTTCGCGCCCAACCGGCGGCGCGAGCGGCGCAGCGACGTGATCGAACTGCTCAAGCGCGACTACCGCGTGCAGGACGTGATCGATTATTCCGGGCTGGAACAGGACGGGCTGGCGCTGGAGGGAACCGGCGCAATGGTGCTGGATCACCTTGGCCGCATCGCCTATGTCGCCAGGTCCAACCGCGCCGACCCGGTGATCCTCGAACGCTTCTGCACGCATTTCAACTTTGAACCCATCGCCTTTGACGCGGTGGATGCCGCGGGGCGCGCCGTCTATCACACCAATGTGCTGATGGGCATCGGCACCGACTATGCGCTGATCTGCCTGGCGATGATTCCCGATGCGGCGCGGCGCGAAACCGTGGCCCGGCGGCTGGCCGAGACCGGCCGGCAGGTGATCGACCTGACGCCTGCGCAGATCGACAATTTCGCCGGTAACGCGATCGAGCTGACCGGCAGCACGCGCATCCTCGCCCTGTCGTCGCGCGCGCTTGATGCCCTGCGGCCCGACCAGATCCGCGTGATCGAACAAAGCGCCACGCCCCTGCCCCTGTCCATTCCCACGATCGAAACCGCCGGCGGATCCGTCCGTTGCATGATCGCCGGCATCCACCTGACCCCCCGCTTCTGAAAGACCCCAAGAATGACCCCCTCTGACAAGGCCCTCGTGCCCTTTGTGTCCGTCGACCACATGATGCAGCTGATCCACCACAACGGCCTTGAGCCGATGCTGCGTGACCTGGCCGCCTATATCGAGGCGGATTTCAAACGCTGGGATCTGTTCGACAAGACCCCGCGCGTGGCGTCGCATTCCGATGTCGGCGTGATCGAGTTGATGCCCACGTCGGATGGCGAGGCCTATGGCTTCAAATACGTCAACGGCCACCCCAAGAACACCAAAGAGGGGCTGCAGACCGTGACCGCCTTTGGCCTTCTGGCCGATGTCTATACCGGCTACCCGGTGCTGCTGACCGAAATGACCCTGCTGACGGCGCTGCGCACGGCAGCGACCTCGGCGATGGCGGCGAAATACCTGGCGCCCAAGGGTGCCGCGACAATGGCGATGATCGGCAACGGCGCCCAGGCGGAATTCCAGTCGCTGGCGATGAAGGCGCTGGTGGGGATCGACACGGTGCGGCTGTATGACATTGACGCCCGTGCCACCGAGAAAGCGGCGCGCAACCTTGTCGGCAGCGGGCTGACCGTGGTGGCCTGTGCCAGCGCCGAAGAGGCCATGGAGGGCGCGCAGATCATCACCACCTGCACCGCCGACAAGCAATATGCCACGATCCTGACCGACAACATGGTGGGCAGCGGCGTGCACATCAACGCCATCGGCGGCGACTGCCCCGGCAAGACCGAGCTGCACCGTGACATCGTGGCCCGGGCCGACATGTTCGTCGAATACCCCGAGCAGACGCGGGTGGAAGGCGAATTGCAGCAGATGCCCGAGGATCACCCCTTCACCGAGTTATGGCAGGTCATCACCGGCGCGGCCGAGGGCCGCCGCAATGCGCAGCAGGTGACCCTGTTCGACAGTGTCGGCTTTGCCATCGAGGATTTCAGCGCCCTGCGCTACATCCGCGACAATATCCGCGGCACGCAATATTACATCGATCTCGACCTGCTGGCCGACCCGGACGACCCCCGCGACCTGTTCGGAATGCTCATGCGGTCCAAGGGGTAAGGCCTTCCACCCGTGAAGGCCAGCCCCACGCGCAGCACAAGTGGGGGCCAGCCCCCACACCCCCGGAGTTTAAAGGCAAGATGAAGAATGGACCCGATCCCCTTCATCTTGCCTGACAAACTCCCGCCGGAGGCAGAAAGTTCCTTTTGCCTCAGCCGAGGTAATCCGAGCGTTGAAGACCGTATTTGGCCATCTTCTCGTTCAGGGTCCGGCGCGGCAGGCAGAGCTCTTCCATGACAGACGAGATCGAGCCCTTGTGGCGGCGCATGGTGTTGTCGATCAGCATGCGTTCAAAGGCTTCGACGTATTCCTTCAACGGCTTGCCCTCGGTGGTCATCACCGGTTGCATGTCCTCGTGATCGTTCATCAGAAGCGAGGCGATGGTGCCCGACCCGCGCCGCGATTGCAGAACCGCGCGTTCGGCCACGTTGATCAACTGGCGCACGTTCCCGGGCCAGGGCGCCTGCAACAGCTGCGCCGCTTCCTGGGCCGAGACCTCGGGCGTGTCACAACCGTATTCATCGGCAAACTGTTCGCTGAGGCGGGTAAAGAGCGTCAGGATGTCCTCGCCCCGCTGGCGCAGCGGCGGCACGGTAATGCGCAACGCGGCCAGCCGGTAGAACAGGTTCGGCTTCAGCACGTCCTCGGGTGTCTTGTCCTGTTCCTGCAGGTTCGAGATCGCGACAATCCGCGTTTCCGCCGGGCTGCCCTGTTCATTGATGAAGTGCAGCAGACGCGCCTGGTTGGCCTCGGACAGCGACTCGACATCTTCCAGCACCAGCGTTCCGGCGCGGGCCTCTTCCACCGCCGGCAGCCGGGCATCATCGGGTTGAACCGGGCCAAAGAGCCGCCGGGCCAGCGCCTCTTCCTCGAAGGCAGCACAGCTGACCAGCACGAATTTCTTGCCCGCGCGTGAGCCCACCGCATGCAGCGCATGGGCCACCAGGGTCTTGCCCGTCCCGGTTTCGCCGTCGATCAACACATGGCCATCAGCCTGGCCCAGATCAAGAATATCCTCGCGCAGCCGCTCCATCACCGGGCTGGCGCCGATCAGCTTCTTCATGATCTGCCCGCCGTCGGACAATTCCCGCCGCAGCTGGCGGTTGTCCAGCGTCAGCCGCCGGACATTGACCGCCTTCTTGGCCAATTGGCTCATCTGGTCGGGGTTGAACGGCTTTTCAAGGAAATCGAAAGCCCCCAGCCGCATCGCCTCGACCGCCATCGGCACGTCGCCGTGACCGGTGATCATGATCACCGGCAGCGCGCTGTCGGTGGACATCAGCCGTTTCAGGAACTGCATCCCGTCCATCCCCGGCATGCGGATGTCGGAAATGACGATCCCCGGGTAGTCCGGCGTCAGCGCCTTGAGCGCCTCTTCGGCGCTGGCAAAGGTCTCGGTGTCGTACCCCGAGAGCGCCAGCCATTGGCCGATCGACTGGCGCATGTCCTGTTCGTCATCGACGATCGCGATTTTCATCAGCTTGGCCATCATGCCCTCACAGTTCTGGTTCTGGTTATTCCGCGGCCTCAAAGTCCGCGTCTTCGTTCAGGATCGGCAGCCGCATCTCAAAGACCGCGCCGACCTCTTCCCCGTTGCGGGCGATCAGCCGCCCGCCCAGGTCGTTGACGATGCCGGAGGAAATCGCGAGGCCCAGCCCCACGCCTTCGCCCGGCTGCTTGGTGGTATAGAACGGCTCGAACAGCGCATCGAGATCCTCGATCCCGTGGCCATTGTCGCGCACGGTAAGCGAGGCCATCTCGCCCCCCGACAGGATCACTTCGACCTGCGGATCGCGCAGGCCCTTGGTGGCGTCCAGCGCGTTGCGCAGCAGGTTCACCATCACCTGTTCCACCCGCACCCGGTCGGCCATGACGCGCACCGGCTGGGGCGGCAAGACGCGGGACAGGTTGACGTGGCGCTGCTTCAACTGCGGCTCCATCATCGCCAAGGCCGAGGCCAGCGAATCGCCCATGTCCACCGGGCTGAGCGCTTCGCCGCCCTTGCGGGCATAGCTTTTCAACTGGCGGGTGATCGCACCCATCCGGTCCAGCAGGTCGTCGACCCGTGCAAAGGAAGACAGCGCCTCGTCCGGGCGATTGCGCCGCAGCAGAAGGCGCGCGCCGGCCAGGTAGGTCTTCATCGCTGCCAGCGGCTGGTTCAGTTCATGGCTCACCGCCGCCGACATCTCGCCCAGGGCGGCGAGTTTCGAGCTTTGCGCCAGGGTCTGCTCGGCCACGGCCAGCGTCTTTTGCACGCGCTTGCGCTCGGCGATCTCGCGCTGGAGGCGGGCGTTCAGGGCGCGCAGCTCCACCGATTCCCGCTGGAAGATCACCATACGAGAGGCGGTCTTGCGGCTGAGGAAGTAGAAGGCCAGCGCCAGCAGGATGGCAAAGCCCATGATCTCCAGCGCCAGCACGGTGTTCACCTTTTCGCGCACCGAGGTATAGGGCGTGAAGGAGACGATCCGCCAGCCGCGGAAGGGCACCCGGCCCTCCATGCGCAGCACCGCCTCGCCCTGAAGGTAGGCGTCAGCAGGCACCTGGGTCCAGTCCGCCGTGGCCCGGATTGCCCGTTCGATGGCGCTGTCGGCGGGTTCGCGCACCAGCGCCGCCGCCTCGGTCAACCCGCGCCAGCGCGGCTCTGTCGCCAGGATAATGACGCCTTCGCTGTCGGTGATCAGCACCGCGTCGGAAATCCCCACCCAGGCGCGTTCGAACTTTTGCAGGTCGACCTCGACCACGATCACCCCGACCAACTCGCCATTGCTTTCGATCCGTCGGGAATAGGCGAACTTGAAGCCGCCGGCCTCACGCGGGATGGAGGAAAACACCGTGGCGTTGGACCGCAATGCACCGATGAAATAAGGCTCTTGCCGGTGGGTCGAGCCCAGGATGTTGCGGTCGGTCGCCGCCACCGCGCGCCCGCCCGCGTCCAGCAGGATCAACGAGGCAGCGCCGATTTCGTCGACAAAGGAAATCAGCCGCTGGGTCGATTGCGAGTAATCGGCCGAGTTCAGCGCCCCGATCAGCGCCGGGTCACGCGCCAGAAGCTGCGGCACGATCGCATTGCGGCGCAGCTCCGACAGGATGTTGCCGGAATACAGCGCCAGGCGCAGTTCGGCGCGGTTGCGCGTGGTTTCGGTGAAGCGGTCGGTCAGCAGCCGGTTGGTGAACCAGACCGTGGCCACCGCCAGCAGAAGCAGGCACAGGAACGCCAGCCGCACCCGCCAGCTGAGCGGCCCGCTGCGGCGCAACAGCCCTTCGCCGGTGGTCTTGGTCTTGCGCGGTGATGCTTCCATGCAAAGAGCCTACGCGCCCGCCGCCGCCCGCTCAAGCCACGGGCCCTGCCGGCTCAGGCGGTAACCCGCTCAAGCGCAGTGGCCAGCGCGTCAAACACCGGCTTGCCGTCGGAATTGCCATGCGCGGGTTCGGCCGCACGCTCGGGGTGCGGCATCATGCCCAGCACCCGGCGATTGCCCGACACGATCCCGGCGATGTCACGGGCCGAGCCATTGGGATTGTCACCATAGCGAAAGGCCACGCGATCCTCGGCTTCCAGCTGGTCCAGCGTCGCCTCATCGGCGAAGTAATTGCCGTCATGATGCGCGATGGGCACCATGATTTCCTGGCCCTTGGTGTAGCCTTGGGTAAAGACGCTGTCTTCGGTCGCGACCACAAGCGGCACCGAACGGCAGATGTATTTCAGCCCGGCATTGCGCAAGAGCGCGCCCGGCAGAAGCCCGGTCTCGGTCAGCACCTGAAAGCCGTTGCAGACCCCGATCACGTAGCCGCCGGCCTCGGCATGTTGCTTCAGCTCGCGGCAGATCGGCGAATTGGCGGCGATCGCACCGCAGCGCAGGTAATCGCCATAGGAAAAGCCGCCCGGCACGCCAACGATATCCACGCCTTCGGGCAGCGCATGATCCTTGTGCCAGATCATCGACACGTCAAAGCCCGCGCGCTCGAACGCGACGGCCATGTCACGGTCGCAGTTCGACCCGGGAAAAACGAGAACGGCAGCTTTCATGTCGGCACTCCTTTGCGGTGCGTTTGGCGGATTTCACGGGCCTTCGCAACCCTGCGCCCGGGCCTTTCGGCGTGGCCCGGCCCTTTCGGCGGTTTTCGGCTTCGGGCGCTCACACGGCCGTCGCCCGCCAGCGCCGGATTCGGCGGGTTGCCCACCAGGCGGGCACAGCCGTCATCAGCGTGATTGCGCCGATCATCAGGAGAACGGCCCAGTTGTGCGGGCCGGGAATGACCACGTTGGTCTTTCGGCCCGGGAAGTAGCGGATTTGATGGCGTGAACCGATGTCGAAGTTCCAATCCCGGTGCGACATGCCCACCGAGGCCTCGGTGGGGTTTCCATCGCTCCAGACATACCTGAAGACCGGGCCGTAATGCGTTGTACCACGGTCGAAAATCGTCTCTCCGTCCCAGGCATAAACGCGCACGATCCGGCCTTCGGTTTCCTCGGTGGCCAGAAGCTTGTACGCGGCCTCACCCAGAAGTCCGGCACTGGCCAGCGCAAAAAGCACCGGCGTCACCCAGATCAAAACCCAGAGTCGCCAGGACACCTGTCGCTGCCCGGTTTTCGTGGTTCGCCACAGGTAGGCCTGGCTGTTCCAGCGCATCGGGCGACTTACCCCATGTCGATGCGGTAGCTTTCGATCACCGTGTTGGCCAGGAGCTTTTCGCACATTTCGGTGACCTGCGCCTCGGTCGTGCCATCGGCCAGGTCAAGGTCGATCACCTTGCCCTGGCGCACGCCGTTGACCTCGTCGAAGCCCAGCGCGCCAAGCGCGTGGCGCACCGCTTCGCCCTGCGGGTCCAGAACACCGTTCTTCAGCATCACATGCACGCGTGCCTTCATGCCAATTCGTCCTTCCTCAAGCCCGGGGCCCGGGTCATCTTTTCTTCCAGGAGCGCAGATCCGTAACCGGAACCGCGCGCAGTCAATTGATAAGTTTGGGTTTTTCCATCGGTGTCGCGTTGCGGGGCATGACGCCCAGCCGCGTGGCCACCTCGGTATACGCATCGGTCAGAGAGCCGAGGTCCTGGCGGAACACGTCCTTGTCCAGCTTCTTGCCCGACTCGATGTCCCACAGGCGGCAGCTGTCGGGGCTGATTTCATCGGCGACAACCAGGCGCTGGAAATCGCCGTCATAGACGCGCCCGATCTCGATCTTGAAATCCACCAGACGGATGCCGACACCGTACATCAGGCCCGACAGGTAATCGTTCACCCGCAGCGCCAGGCTGAGAATGTCGTCCATGTCCTGGGGGCTGGCCCAGTTGAAGGCGGCGATATGTTCCTCGGTGACAAGCGGGTCGCCCAGCTCATCGTTCTTGAAACAATATTCCACGATCGGCCGCGGCAGGCGGGTGCCTTCCTCGATGCCAAGCCGTTTCGACATCGATCCGGCGGCATAATTGCGCACGATCACTTCCAGCGGCACGATTTCGCAGGCTTTCACCAGCTGTTCACGCATGTTCAGCCGCTTGATGAAATGCGTCGGCACGCCGATTTCATTCAGACCCATCATGAAAAATTCGCTCAGGCGGTTGTTGAGCACGCCCTTGCCGTCCACGACGTCCTTTTTCTGCGCATTGAAGGCGGTGGCATCGTCCTTGAAATACTGCACAATCGTGCCTGGCTCGGGGCCTTCATAGAGAATCTTGGCCTTGCCTTCGTAAATCTTCTTGCGACGCGCCATCTCGCGACCTTTCCTCAAACAGCGCGGATCAGGCCTGTTCCTGCCGCGCGTGCGCTCTCATACGCCATGCTCCGCATTGTCGCAAGCGGACCTCCCCTCTTGCGGCGAAGCGCGCGGACCGGCATATCTGGGACAACGGATACGGCACCAGAGGACCCGCCCATGACCACCTTTGACGATCGCGAAAGCGCATTCGAAAACAAGTTCGCCCATGACGAGGAAATGAAGTTCAAGGCCGAGGCCCGGCGCAACAAGCTGGTTGGTCTCTGGGCCGCCGGCCTGCTGGGCAAATCCGGCGACGAGGCCGAGGCCTATGCCAAGGAAGTCGTGAAGTCGGATTTCGAGGAAGCCGGACACGAGGACGTAGTGCGCAAGCTGACCGGTGATCTTGGCGACAAGGCGACCGACGCGGAAATCCGCGCCAAGATGGCCGAGATGCTGGTCGAGGCGAAAGGCCAGATCGTCAAGGAAGCCTGATCCATCGCATGCGACCCGACGATCAGGCGGCTTTCCCCAGGGGAAGCCGCCTTTTTGCTTTCCGGGACCTGTTGGACCTGTTGCGCCGGGATCGGCCCTGTGGCATCCGCCGGACAAGTATCGAAAGGATATATCCATGAGCGACGCGCTCTCGAAACTTCTGCAAACCCGCGACTGGCTGCTGGCCGATGGCGCCACCGGCACCAACCTGTTCAACATGGGTCTGATGGCGGGCGATGCGCCCGAGTTGTGGAATGTCGACGCCCCGGACAAGATCCGCGCGCTCTATCGTGGCGCGGTCGAGGCCGGGTCGGATATTTTCCTGACCAACTCCTTTGGCGGCAATGCCTCGCGGTTGAAGCTGCACGATGCGCAATCGCGGGTGGGTGAGTTGAATCGCGCCGCCGCCGAGCTGGGCCGGGAAATCGCGGATGGTGCGGATCGCCCTGTCGTGGTGGCCGGATCCGTCGGGCCGACCGGCGACATCATGCAGCCGGTGGGCACCCTGTCCCATGCCGACGCGGTCGAGATGTTCCATGAACAGGCCGAAGCGCTGAAAGACGGCGGCGTCGATGTGCTCTGGGTCGAGACGATCTCGGCCCCCGAGGAATACCGCGCCGCGGCCGAGGCTTTCGCCCTGGCGGGCATGCCCTGGTGTGGCACCATGAGCTTTGACACCGCGGGTCGGACCATGATGGGCCTGACGGCGGCGGACTTGGTGAAACTGGTCGAGAGCCTGCCCAACCGTCCGCTGGCCTTTGGCGCCAACTGCGGCACCGGCGCTTCGGACCTGTTGCGCACCACGCTCAGCTTTGCGGCCCAGGGCCCCGAGATCCCGATGATTGCCAAGGGCAACGCCGGAATTCCGAAATACGTCGACGGGCATATCCATTATGACGGCACGCCTGACCTGATGGCCGATTACGCCTGCATGGCGCGGGACGCCGGGGCTCGGATCATCGGCGGTTGCTGCGGCACCATGCCCGATCACCTGCGCGCCATGCGCGCCGCGCTGGAAACCTGCGCGCCCGCCGACCGTCCGACGCTGGAACAGATCGTCGACCGCATCGGCGCCTTCAGCTCCGACAGTGACGGATCGGGCGACACCCCGAACGCCCCCACACGCACACGCCGCCGTCGCCGGGGCTGACAATCCCCCCTCTGTCAAGACCAGGCGGAGAACAGCCAACGGTCAGAACAGGCTCAACTGGTCGCCCGCCCTTTGCGGCGGGCGAAACAGGTCGCGGCGCAGCTTCGGCACCTGGCCGTCCAGCCCCAACTCCCGCGCCTTGCGGCGAAACCGGGCGGCGATGATCTCGGCATAATGCCCCTCGCCGCGCATCCGGTGGCCCCAACGGGCATCATAATCCTTGCCGCCGTGCATTTCGCGCAGACGCGCCATGATCCGCGCCGCCCGGCCCGGCTCATGCTCTTCCAGCCAGGCCTGCCATAGTGGCGAGACCTCCTGCGGCAGGCGCAGCATGATCCAGGTGGCCGCATCCGCCCCCGCCTCTGCCCCGGCATCAAGGATCGCCTCCATCTCGGGATCGGTCAGCGCCGGCACCACCGGCGACACCATCAGCCGCACGGGGATCCCCGCTTCGGTCAGGCGCCGGATCGTCTGCAACCGCCGTTTCGGCCCCGGCACGCGCGGCTCCATCCGCCGCGCCAGCCCGGCGTCCAGGGTGGTTACCGAGATGCCCACGCGCGCCAGCCCCTTCGCGGCCATCGGCGCCAGAATGTCGATGTCACGCTCCACCAGCGCGCCCTTGGTCACGATGGCGACGGGGTGATTGCAATCCGCCAGGACCCGCAGGCAATCGCGCATGATCGCGCGGTCGCGTTCGATGGGCTGATAAGGATCGGTGTTGGTGCCTATGGCAATCGGTGCCACCTGGTACTTGCGCGCCCGCAACTCCCGCTCCAGAACCTCGGGTGCATTGGGCCGCGCCACCAGCCGGGTTTCGAAATCCAGCCCCGGCGACAGCCCCAGGTAGGCATGCGTCGGCCGGGCAAAACAATAGATGCACCCGTGTTCACAGCCGCGATACGGGTTGATCGAGCGATCAAACGGCAGGTCAGGTGAGCGATTGTATGTGATCAGGCTCCTGGCGCGTTCCTCGCTGACCTCGGTGCGCAGGATCGGCAGGTCTTCCTCGATCTCCCAGCCGTCATGCGCCGCGACCCGGGCATGACGCTCATAACGCCCGGTCTCATTGCGGTTGGCGGCGCGGCCCCTCCGTTGGCGGGCGTCGATCTCGGGCGGCATTTCTTCCATCCCAGCAAGCTAGAACAAATTGCGAACACCTGCAATCCGCCCGTCATGGCCGGTCGCTTTCGTCGGTTGTGAAAGTCCCGATGTCGCAATCTGCCAAGTTGGCTCCCCGCATTCCGGACAAAGGTGAAGAAACCGGGCCAAGACCGCCCAAGCAAGGGAATCACGCAATGTCTGACGAAGAAGACGACATCATCCTGGCGGAACTGGACGACGAAGAGCTTGTCCAGCAGATGCATGACGACCTCTACGACGGTCTCAAGGAAGAGATCGAGGAAGGCGTGAACATCCTGCTGGAACGCGGATGGGAGCCTTACCGCGTCCTGACCGAGGCGCTGGTCGCCGGCATGACCATCGTGGGCAAGGACTTCCGCGACGGCATCCTCTTCGTCCCCGAGGTGCTTCTGGCCGCCAACGCGATGAAGGGCGGCATGTTCATCCTCAAGCCGCTGCTGGCCGAAACCGGCGCACCGCGCATGGGCAAGATGGTGATCGGCACGGTCAAGGGCGACATCCACGACATCGGCAAGAACCTCGTCTCGATGATGATGGAAGGCGCGGGTTTCGAGGTGATCGACCTGGGCATCAACAACCCGGTGGAAAGCTACCTGGAGGCGCTGGAAACCGAAGAACCCGACATCCTTGGCATGTCGGCGCTGCTGACCACGACGATGCCCTACATGAAAGTGGTGATCGACACGCTGGTCGAACAGGGCAAGCGCGATGATTACATCGTGCTCGTGGGCGGCGCGCCGCTGAACGAGGAATTCGGCAAGGCCATTGGCGCCGACGCCTATTGCCGCGATGCCGCCGTTGCGGTGGAAACCGCCAAGACGCTGGTGGCGCGCAAGCACAACCAGATGGCGGGATGATCACCGACGCGGCCCTGACCGAACGGGGGCTTGCCCCCGGCGGGACGGGCCGCATCCTTCTGATCGCCTGCGGCGCGCTGGCGCGGGAAATCCTGGCGCTGAAGGCGGCCAACGGCTGGGATCACCTCGACCTGACCTGCCTGCCCGCCAAGCTGCACAACACACCCCAAAAAATCACCGACGCGGTGCGTGAAGCGGTAGAGAGACACCGCGACGGGTATGACCGGGTCTTCGTGGTCTATGCCGATTGCGGCACCGGTGGGCTGTTGGAGGCCGCTTGCGCGGAGATGGGGGTCGCGATGGTGCCCGGGCCGCATTGCTACAGTTTTTTCGAGGGAAACGAGGCCTTTGCGGCGCGTGATGAATGTACGGCCTTCTACCTGACCGATTTCCTGGTGCGGCAGTTCGATGCCTTTGTCTGGCAGCCGCTGGGGCTGGACCGGCATCCGGACCTGCGCGAGATGTATTTCGGGAATTACGAGACGCTGGTCTACCAGGCGCAGACCGATGACCCCGCGCTGACGGAAAAGGCACGGGACTGCGCGGCGCGTCTGGGGCTGGCGTTCGAGCGGCGGTTCACGGGGTATGGGGACCTGGCCGCGACGTTGGCAGGGTTGCAACGGTAAGACAGCGTTGGCATCCCCGGGTTTGACCAAAAGCGCCGTCATCCTCGGGCTTGACCAACAGCACCGTCATCCTCGGGCTCGACCAACAGCGCTGTCATCCTCGGGCTCGACCAACAGCGCCGTCATCCTCGGGCTGGACCAACAGCGCTGGCATCCCCGGGCTTGACCAATAGCGCTGTCATCCTCGGGCTTGACCCGAGGACCTCCGGTCACAAGATCCTCGGGTCAAGCCCGAGGATGACGGTGAGGCCGTTCCCTAACGCCCGTCCAAACCATCCCGCAACACGCCCAGAACCGCATCCCCCGGCACCTCCGACGTCACGAAAGCCTCGCCGATCCCGCGTGCCAGGATGAAGCGAAGCGTGCCATCCACCACCTTCTTGTCCTGCCCCATCAGCTCCAGCAGCGCCTCGGCCGACGGCAGATCGCCGGGAATGTCGCGCAGGTCGCATTTCATCCCCATGGCTTTCAGATGCGCGCGCACCCGGCTCGGGTCCTCCTGGGAACACAGCCCCAATCGCGACGACAGTTCGAACGCCAAAGCACAGCCCACCGCCACGCCTTCGCCATGCAGCAGCCGGTCGGAATAGCCCGTCGCCGCCTCAAGCGCGTGACAGAAGGTATGGCCAAGGTTCAACAGCGCACGATCCCCCTGCTCGGTTTCGTCGCGCACCACGATCTCGGCTTTCATTTCGCAGGATCGGCGCACCGCGTGGATCCGCGCGGCATCGTCACCGGCAGCCAGCTTCGGGCCATTGACCTCAAGCCAGTCAAAGAAATCCGCATCCCCCAACATGCCGTATTTCACCACCTCGCCATATCCGGCCAGGAAGTCGCGCTTGGGCAGGGTCTTGAGCACATCGGTATCCGCCAGCACCAGCGACGGCTGATGGAACGCGCCGATCAGGTTCTTGCCGTGGGGCGCGTTGATGCCGGTCTTGCCGCCCACCGAACTGTCCACCTGGGCCAGAAGCGAGGTCGGCACCTGCACGAAACGGACCCCGCGCCGCAGAACCGCCGCAGCAAAGCCCGCCAGGTCGCCGATCACCCCGCCGCCGAGGGCGACGACCACGTCGCGCCGCTCCACTTTCTGATCAAGCAGCCATTCCACCGCGCGCGAAAACTGCGGCCAGGCCTTGGTGGCCTCGCCCGGTGGCAATGCCAGGGCCACCATCTCGATGCCCTCGGCCGCCAGACCTGCGCGCAGGTGCTCCAGGTGGGCCGCGGCCACGTTCTCATCGGTCAGCACCGCCACCCGGGGCCGAGTCAGCAAGGGCGCGATCTCGGCCCCGGCGCGCGCCAGCAGCCCGCCACCGATGCGGATGTCATAGGCCCTCTCGCCCAATGGCACATGTACGGTCTCGGTCATTCCTGTCTCTCCAGCACGTCCTTGCGCTCTTCCAGCTTCTGCACCACCCGGTCGGCCATCTGGTCGATGGTAAAGCTGCGCTCTGCCGTCACTTCCAGGTCGGCGCGGGCATAAAGCGGCACCCGTTTTTCATAGAGGTCCTTCAGCGTGGCATGGGGATCGGCGGTGCGCAAAAGCGGCCGCGTGTCCTTGTGCCGGACCCGGCTCCACAGGATGTCGAGATCGGCATTCAGCCAGACCGCCACCCCCTTGTCCGAAATCATCGCCCGGTTGGTTTCCGACAGGTAAGCCCCGCCGCCGGTCGACAGCACGCAGCGTTCGGATTCAAGCAGCCGGCCGATCACCTGGGTCTCCTTGCTGCGAAAGAACGCCTCGCCGTCGCGGGCAAAGATCTCGGCGATGGACATATTGGCGGCTTCGACGATCTCTGCGTCGGAATCGAGGAAAGGCACATGCAACCGATGGGCCAAGGCCCGGCCCACCGCGGTCTTGCCCGCGCCCATCATGCCGACCATGACGATTGTCTTCTTTACCACCCAGCGCATGTTTTCGCCGTTTTCCGCCGCTTCTGCTCAAAATTTCGTATCCTCCTCGTGAATGACGTGAACTTGGCAAAAAGGCCAGATATAAGAACAAAAAAACACCCGCTCCGGCGGCACGGGTGCACGCGCTTGTGCCGGGTCCGGCGTGGCATTGGCAGAGGCAGTATCTCGATGGGCCGATTAATCAAATATCTCTTTTACCTCGCTGTGTTGGCCGGGATCGGCCTGGTGGGCTACGCCTATATCGGGCCGTTTTTCGGCGTCGATTTCTCGCCCCCCGCGCAGGAGATTCGCACACCGGTGGTGCTTGATGCCGAGTAGATGGGCGATTCCCGCGCTGCTGGCAGCCACGGCCCTGGCCGGTCCGGCCAGGGCCCAGGATCCGCTTTCGGCCATCGACTGGCTCGACCGGCAGCCGTCGCAGACCAGCAACTTCGGGCTGGTTCCCGATGCCGCCGCCCTCGCCCATCCCCCGGTTGAACCGCCGGTCACGCGCAATGCCACCCGCCCCGAAGTGACGGTGCAGCCGCTGGATGCGCCCACGGTGGATGCCGTGGGGCTTCTGCCCAGCCATGTCACCGGCTTTCCCCAGACCCTCTGGCAGGCCAGCGAGGCCGAGCGCCTGGCCGACCTGATCATTGCCCAGAACGTGGACGACCAGCCGGCGATGCAGTCGCTGCTGTTTGCGCTTCTGCTGGCCGAGGCGCTGCCGCCCGCCAATTCGAACGACCGTTTCCTGCTGGCGCGGATCGACCGGCTGATCTCGCTTGGCGCGGTGGCGCAGGCGGCCGAGATGCTGGCGCTGACCGATGCCACCAAGGACCGTGACCTCTTTTCCCGGGTGCTCGACCTCTCGCTGCTTTCGGGGCCGGGCGATGCCGCCTGTGGCGCGCTGCTGGATACGCCGCAACTGGCCCCCGACCTGAGCGCGCGGGTCTATTGCCTGGCGCAATCGGGCCGCTGGGACCTGGGCTTTACCACGCTTGAGACCGGCCATGCGTTGGGCGACATCTCGCCCGCGCGCTACAACCTGCTGCTGGCCTTTCTTGACCCCGAACTGGTCGAGGACCTGCCACCGCTGCCCCCCTCGCGCGATCTCAGCCCGCTGGAATACCGCCTGCACGAGGCGATGGGCGAGCCTGTGCCGACCCGCAGCCTGCCGCGCGCCTATGCCAATGCCGACCTGCCCGGCGACAGCGGCTGGAAGGCGCAGATCGAGGCCGCCGAGCGCTTGGTGCGTTCCGGCGCGCTGTCCGAACAGCGGCTGTTTGCGATCTACGGGATGGGCCAGCCCTCGGCCTCGGGCGGGGTCTGGGACCGGGTCAAGGCAATCCAGGACCTGGAAGCCGCGCTGGCCATCGGCGCGCCCGAGCGCGTGGCGCGCAGCCTCCGCCACGCCTGGCCGGTGATGCAGGCGGCCGGGCTGGCCACCGCCTTTGCCAAGACCTTTGCCAAGCCTTTGACCGAGCTGCCCCTGACCGGCACCGCCGCCGCGATCACCCTGCAGGCGGCGTTGCTGTCGCCGGAATACGAAGCGCTGTCGCGCGCGCTGTCGCCCGCCGGGCTGAGCCAGAAATTCGCCGTCGCCGTGGCCCAGGGCCAGCCCGAAACGGCCACGGCGCCGTCGGACCGCGCCCGGGCGATTGCCACGGGCTTTGCCTCCAGCCCGCCGGCGACGTTGCAGGCGCTGCTCGATCAGGACAAGCTGGGTGAGGTGATCCTGCGCGCCATGTCACTGGCCTACCAGGGCCACCTCGGCGATGACAGCGCGCTGAGCGAGGCGCTGGCCACCCTCCGCGCCGTGGGGTTGGAGGATACCGCCCGACGCGCCGCCCTGCAGGCGCTTCTGCTGACCGCGGAAGGCTGATCATGCGTGACGACGCCCATATCTCTGCCTTCCTCGAAGCCCAGGCCGCGGAACTGGGTGCTGCCAACAACACGCTGCTGGCTTATGGTCGCGACCTCAAGGACGTGGCCGGCTGGTTGGCGCGGCGCGACAAGGGGTTCGAAACCGCCAGCCGCGGCGACATCGAGGATTATCTGGTGCATTGCGAGGCCCAGGGCCTGGCGCGGTCGACCCGCGCGCGCAGGCTCTCGGCGATCAAGCAGATCTATCGTTTCGCCTTTGAAGAAGGCTGGCGCGAGGACAACCCCGCCATCCAGATCGCGGGCCCCGGCAAGGACAAGCGCCTGCCCAAGACGCTGACCATCGAGGACGTGGAGCGGCTGTTGCAGGCGGCAACGACCCACGGCAAGACCCGCGAAGAACACGTCCGCGCCACATGTCTGATGCAGGTGCTATATGCCACGGGTCTGCGGGTGACAGAGCTTGTCTCGCTGCCGGTGGCGGCTGTGCGCGGCGATCCGCAGTTGATCCTGGTGCGGGGCAAAGGCGGCAAGGAACGCATGGTGCCGCTGTCGGCCCCGGCGCGGGTGGCGCTGATCGAATGGTTGGCAATCCGCGACGCGGCCGAGGACAAGGCCCGCCAGAAGGGCAAGCCCGCCTCGCCCTTCCTCTTTCCGTCACGGGGCAAGGCCGGTCATCTGACTCGGCACTGGTTCTTCAACCTTATCAAGGCGTTGGCGATGGAAGCGGGCCTGACCCCGGCGGATGTCACGCCGCATACGCTGCGCCATGCCTTTGCCACCCACCTGTTGCAGAACGGTGCCGACCTGCGGGCGATCCAGACGCTGCTGGGCCATGCGGATGTCGCCACGACCGAGATCTACACCCACGTGCTGGAAGAGCGCCTGCGCGAGCTGGTGCTCGATCACCACCCGCTGGCGCGCGACTAACGACACCACGGCCAAACCCGCGTCCTGCCCGCGGCGCGCCGATCCTCACCAAGGCGACTCCGGGTCATCCGAACGCTTGCCCAGAACCGTTTGGTCCCACAACGCGGACAATTTGAAACAAGTCACACGCACAAGAAACTTGATCGCAAACCCATGCGCGCGTTACCCTTAGATGGAACACGCAGGGGTGACTGTCGTGAAGCGTGCATTCACTATCCTCTCTATCATCCTGTTATCCCTTGGCTATTTCAGCCGATCGGCCGATGCTCTGACGCTTGATGCCGGCGAGGATGGGCTGTGCCTTGCCACGCTGACGGGCAGGATCGAACCCGGCGACCTCGCACAGATCGCAGGTCTTGATCTTGTGCCACCCGAAAACTGGACCTTGCCCGAGGATGGCCGCTGGAAAACCCTCTGCCTGAACAGTTCCGGCGGCGATTTCCGGGAAAGCCTGAATATCGCGCGCCATGTGGCGTCGCATCAGATCGGAACGGCGATTGCGAAAGGTGACGCATGCACAGGTAGTTGCGCCCTGATCTTCATGTTTGGCACAGCCTCACAGGGGCCATACTCGGGCCAGAGCTGGCGGGTCTTGCATGCCAAGGGTCGATTGGCGTTCGAGACGCCGATCCTGTCGCCCCACACCGCGACATCCTCCAATGACACAGGCCCCCAAGACGCGGGGCCCCAAGACTCGGGCCTCAAAGACTCTGACCCCCAAAACGCGGAGCGGAGCCTTGTTCAGACCATGTTGTTCTTTCACGCGCTGGCGGCGCGGATGCGGCCCGACGTGGCGCGCCCGACACTGGATGCCGACCTTGTCGAGGCGATCCGCAACCTCGGCCCCGACGAGTCGCTTGTGATCGACACAGTCAACCAGGCCGGGCGCTGGGGGATCGAGGTGATCGGTTTCCAGGCCCCGGCCCTGACCGACCGCGCCTTCTTTCACGCCTGCCAGAACCTGACGATCTGGCCTGATCGGCTTGCCGGGGGCCAGGTGCCTTTTGAACGCAACGATGCGGTGTTTGAACTGTCGGTCTCGGGCTGGACGGCGGGCGGCGCGGTGCGGGACCGGTATGATCTGCAATTCGCCAGCCGCGATGTGTTTGAATGCGCGGCCACCCTTGCGGCACAGGGTCAGGAAGAGGCGCTGCCACTGATCTGTGGTTTCCGTGGCGAGGCCGACACCGGCATCGGGCCCAGCGATTGCGACGACCCGCACCTGCTGTACCTCTGGGCGCCGATCCCGCCTCTGGCGATGGTGCCGGCCAACACGCCGCTGGCAGAGTTGGCCGACGGCGCAGCGCTGCCCCGGGAAGATATGACCCTGACCCGCCCCACCCCGTGCCAGTCCGAGGCCGGCAAGGCCCGGGTGATCAACGTCAACACCTTCACCTCGTTGCGCCGCGCCGCCAGTACCGACAGCCCGAAGATCGACGAATTGCCCAAGGGCGCCGTGTTTGACGTGCCGCGCGTTCCGACGCCGGATCGCGGTCATGCCGATCACGCCAACTGTGCCGCCCTCTGCGCCGCGGCCGGGACACAAGGGACCTATGATCGCGCGGCTCTGGGGGCCTGTATCGACGAGAACTGGATGTGGTTCCGGATCACCGGACCACAGGGAAAGGAGGGCTTTGCCAGCGCAAAATACCTGGAATTCTGACCTGCGGGGGCGGCGTCAGAAGAACGCCTGAACCCCGGTCTGCGCCCGCCCGAGAATCAGCGCATGAACGTCATGCGTGCCCTCATAGGTGTTGACGGTCTCAAGGTTGACCATGTGGCGGATCACCTGGAACTCACCGGAAATGCCGTTGCCGCCGTGCATGTCGCGGGCCATCCGCGCGATGTCCAGCGCCTTGCCGCAGTTGTTGCGCTTGATGAGCGAGATCATCTCGGGCGCGGCACTGGCCTTATCCATCAGCCGCCCAACCTGAAGCGCGGCCTGCACGCCCAGGGCAATCTCGGTCTGCATGTCGGCCAGTTTCTTCTGGAACAACTGGGTGCCGGCAAGCGGCTTGCCAAATTGCTTGCGGTCCAGCCCATAGGCGCGCGCGGCTTGCCAGCAAAAGTCTGCCGCGCCCATCACGCCCCAGGCAATGCCATAACGCGCACGGTTGAGACAGCCGAATGGCCCCTTCAAACCCTCGACATTGGGCAGCAGCGCCTCCTCGCCGACTTCGACCCCATCCAGCACGATCTCGCCAGTCACCGAGGTGCGCAGCGACAGCTTCTTGCCGATCTTGGGCGCCGACAGCCCCTTGGCGCCCTTCTCGATCACGAAGCCCTTGATCTTGCCGTCATGGGCGGCAGACTTGGCCCAGACCACGAAGACATCGGCGATCGGCGCATTGGAAATCCACATCTTGGACCCGGTCAGGCGATACCCACCGTCGATCTTTTCGGCCCGGGTCTTCATGCCGCCGGGATCAGAGCCGGCATCGGGTTCGGTCAGGCCGAAACAGCCGATCCATTCGCCGCTGGCCAGTTTTGGCAGGTATTTCCGGCGTTGATCCTCGGTGCCATAGGCATGGATCGGGTACATGACGAGGCTGGATTGCACCGACATCATCGAGCGATAGCCGCTATCGATCCGCTCGATCTCGCGCGCGACAAGGCCATAGGTCACGTAACCGGCACCGATGCCGCCATAGGTCTCGGGGATTGTGGTGCCCAGCAGGCCCATTTCGCCCATTTCGGCAAAGATCGCGGGGTCGACCGTTTCGTTTTCGTAGGCGTCGATCACACGCGGCGCGAGCCTGGTTTCGGCATAGCTGCGGGCGGCCTCGGCCACCATGCGCTCTTCCTCGGTCAGCTGGTCGGCCAGGCGCAGCGGATCGGCCCAGTCAAACGGGCCGAGGCCGGGGGCATCCTTGGGTTTGAGCGGGGAAGCGTCGAGCGCGGACATGGGCAAACTCCGGTGAACCTTGGGGTGCGCAGAAGGTAGCGCAAAGCGGGACCCGAGGAAAACCGGAATTTGATCAAATCCCGGCGCGCCGGTTGTGAAAGAGGCGATGAAAGCCCGCGAGGGCTTGAAGAGCCGCCTCTTCCGCCCTTGCAGGCGTCATCGGACAGGGGTGTCAGCCCAGCGCGTATCCCGCGCCGCGCACTGTGCGCAGCGGATCATTGCCGCCGTGCATGCAAAGCGCCTTGCGCAGCCGGCCGATATGCACGTCCACTGTCCGGGTATCGACATAGATGTCGCGTCCCCAGACCCGATCCAGAAGCTGTTCGCGCGTCCAGACCCGACCCGGCTTTTCCATGAAGGTGGTCAGCAGTCGAAACTCGGTCGGTCCCAGCTTCAACGGCTGGTCCGCCCGCGTCACCCGGTGCGTTTCCGAATCCAGCACGATATCCTCGTACTCCAACCTCTCACCGACCGAGGCCGGCCGCGTCCGGCGCAGCTGCGCCCGCACCCGCGCCATCAGTTCGATCACCGAATAGGGCTTCACCACATAGTCGTCGGCCCCGGTTTCCAGGCCGCGCACCAGGTCCACCTCCTCGGCACGGGCCGAGAGCATGATGACCGGCACCGCCCGGGTTTCGGGGCGGGTTTTCAGGCGGCGGCAGACCTCGATGCCCGACACGTTGGGCAACATCCAGTCCAGCAGGATGATGTCCGGCGCGTCTTCCTCGGCCAGCAGAAGCGCCTGCTCGCCATCCTCGGCCCGGCTCACCCGGAAGCCTTCGGCTTCCAGGTTGTAGGACAGCACTTCACGCTGTGCCGGTTCGTCTTCGACAACCAGCACGGTGGGTTGTTCTGCGGACATGCGTTATACCCTCGCCTCCGGCGACAGCGACTTGTCCACCGAGGTATTGTCGCCCTTTTCGCGCGGTTCCGGCAATTCGCCTTCCACCAGGAAGATGACCTGTTCCGCCACCGAAGTCACGTGATCGCCCATGCGTTCGATGTTCTTGGCGATGAAATGCAGATGCATGCAGGCGGTGATGTTGCGCGGGTCTTCCATCATGAAGGTCAGGAATTCCC
>ERZ1699650.38-NODE-38-length-107826-cov-10.874187_pt1 | contig 107826 bp, 96 predicted proteins | sample MGYA00581512_ERZ1699650 | MGnify/ENA primary metagenome ERZ1699650 (study PRJEB42348, sample SAMEA6618698) | metagenome | isolation source: Polyester-degrading enrichment culture growing on monomer terephthalic acid, Te | collected 2019-05-17 ... | reverse complement strand
GAATGCGCCTTTCTCGTGCCGCATCACTTCGGTATGTTCGATTTCAACACGTTGGACACCGCCAGGATCGATGCCGCCGCCGCGCGCTCGACGCATCCACGGATCATCCGTCCCGTGGCAGGCAGCCACCTGCGGATCACGCCCTGAAGGACGCTTGCAATGAACCACTCTGCCACCGGTCTCGACGACAACCTGCTGGAGACCATCCTGCGGCAGAAGGATGACCTGCGCAAATCCGACCGGCGGGTGGCCGAGGTGGTGCTGGCCAGACCTGGCGATGTGGTCGAAATGACGCTGGCGCAAGTGTCCAAGGCCGCCGGAGTGAGCGAACCGACAGTTATCCGCTTTTGCACCGCCATCGGCTGCGAAGGCTACCGCGACCTGCGGGTCAAGCTGGCACGCTCGATGGCCTTTGCGCGCACCACGTCGCATACCGCGATCACCTCCGAGGATGATCTGGGCGCGCTGATCACCAAGATCTTCGACTACAACCTGTCCAACCTGAACTGGGCGCAGAGCAAGCTGGATCAGGAGGCCGTGCAGGCGGCGGTTGACCTTCTGGCCGGCGCGCGGCGGATCGAATTCTTCGGGTTCGGTGCCTCCGGTATCGTGGCGCGCGATGCACAGCAGAAATTCCCACTGTTCGGCACGCCCTGTGGCGCGCCCTCAGATGCACATCAGATGTACATGACCGCCGAGATGCTGGGCGAAGGCGATGTTGCGGTCGGCGTGTCCAATACCGGCCACACCCGGGAGATCGTTGCCGCGCTCAGGGTCGCGCAGGAGAACGGCGCCGGCACAATCGGCATTACCGGCCAGCAAAGCCCGATGCTGGACCATTGCGATGTGGCTTTGGTGGTCGAGACCCTGGAGAACACCGATCTTTTCACCCCCACGGTTTCGCGGCTGTCGCACCTGGTGGTGATCGACATCCTGTCCACCGCAGTCAGCCTCCGCCGCGACGAGACGCATCACCAGCGCATTACGCGGATGAAGACACGGCTGGCGCTGCTGCGCGGCTCTCCGGAATTCTGACAAGACCGCAGCTTCGTCAGAAGCCACGGTTTTCATGGGTGTTGGGAAAGACCGTTCGGAGCGGCTCAGGGTGCAGGTCCTGGCCATGAGAGGCACCCTGACCAATGGCTCGGCTGAAAGTCTCTGGCACCCAGACTTGGGGATCATATCGAGTACCCGCGCTTCGCAGCTCGCGTGACCGATCAAACGACACAGGTCCGAGGCGTGGAAGTGGCGGTTCGCAGTCGGTGCAGCTCCGTTTTTGCACGCCGTCGAAAGCAACCTGACCAAGCCGGCTTGATGCCATCACCCCGGGGACTTCAGATTTCGTTCCCGGAATAGGAAATGAGGTCGTTGATCGTCAGGCTGTCGTCCTTGCGTTCGAAGGTCTTGATGTAATCGACCATCGTGTGGGAATGCTCGCGCATCATGCCTTCGGCGCGCACCACGTCGCCCTGGGCGATGGATTCGTGGATCACCTGGTGCTGGGCATTCCCCAGCCGCAGGCGGAACAGCACCTTGCTGGCATCCGATGAGCGGTCAAACACCATCGACCCCGGTGCCAGCATGGGCAGATGGCTGATCTGATCGCAGGCGTAGCTGACGTAATCGTTGCCGCAACCCTCCAGGATCGCCATGTGGAACGTCCGGTTGGCCGCCTGCGCGCGGCGCTTGGCGGCATCGTCCATCACACCTTCGTCCAGCACCTCGTCGATCAAGCCGATGGCACGAGCCATTTTGGGCAAATGCTGCGCGCGGTCGGGCGATTGCGCCATCAGCCGCGCAGCAAGGCTTTCCAGGTGGCCCCGGACCTCTACGGCTTGAAGCACCTCCTGGACCGTGGGGCTGAAAACGGTATAGCCCCGACCTTCGCCCCGGCGCAGCAGCCGTTCACGCTCCAACAACCGCAGCGCCAGGCGGATCGGCGTCCGCGATACGTCATAGTCGTCGCAGAGCCGCGCCTCTGACAGGCGTTCACCTTCCTTGTAGACGCCCTTGATGATGTCGAGCCGGATTCTGGCGGCCAGTTCTGTGTCGATGGATTCCATGTTTTTGTTGTGCGCGCGGGGGAATTGCCCTGTCAAGGCCGCTGTCGAGGGCGCCGAAAACACTCAACCGGGATCCCAAAATCAATGTGTTTGACCGCCTGGCGGGCGTATTCTGTAGAAAATACTTGATTTAGGATCCTAAAATGGCGCAAATGAGAGCAGATTCGGAGAAATCGCGGCGTTTGGGATCCTGAGGGAGGCGCTGGCGAGGGTCGGGGAGGACTCTATGAAAATCGTATCGACACTTACCGCAGCAGTCATGGCAGCCGGGCTTGTGGTTGCGTCACCGCCGGTATCGGCAGATGAGTTGAGCGTGGCCACATTCCTGCCGCCGCAGCATCACACCAACACCGGCATGTTCACCTGGTTCGCCCAAGAGATCGAGGAACGCTCGGGCGGCAGCCTGACGATGAAGCTCTATCCGGCGGGTCAGCTGGGTGCGGGACCGGTGCAGCAATACAAGCGCGCGGTCGAAGGCGTGGCGGACATCACCTTTGGCGTTTCGGCCTATACGCCGGCGCTGTTTCCGAAATCCATGCTGGCGATCCTGCCGGGCAAGTCAGAAACCGCTGATCAATCGACCCGGGCCATCTGGTCGATCTTCGAAGAGCACTTGGCGGATGAATACGAGGATGTGAAGCTGCTGGCGCTTGGCACCGTGGCGGGCAACCTCTTTGTGGCGACGCGGGATGTCTCGACGATGGAGGGGCTGAAGGGCGCCAAGCTGGTGCCCTATGCCGCCATGACGACCCCGATTGTCGAGGCGCTGGGGGCCGTGCCGGTCCAGATGCCGGTGTCCGAGATGTACACCGGCCTGTCGACGGGCACCATCGATGCCACCACCGCATCCTACAACAATGTCACGCCGCCGTGGAACTTCTGGGATGTCTCCAGCCATATCGTCGAGAATGTCCCGACGAGCTTTGCCGTCACCTTTGCGGTGATGAACAAGGATCGCTACATGGGCCTGTCCGACGAACACCGCGCCATCATCGACGAATTGGCAGGGCTGCCGATGTCGATCGAGCTGGCCCGGTCGTTCGACGGGGCCGATGAGGTATCCAGGGCGATGATCGCCGAAAAGACCGACGCGGCCTATGAGTGGATTGTCGTGTCGGATAAAGAGCGCTCCAGGATGGACGCAGCGGTGGGCGAGGGGCTGGAAGCGGTCTTTGCCGACTACGAAAGCCGCGGCATCGCGAATGCGCGCGAAATTTACCAGGCTCTGAACCGCTGAGGCGCAGCCACTGCGGAATGGTCGGCACCCCCCTTGGGGGGCTGGCTGTTTGCGGCCGGGGCAACCCTCTGAGAGGGCGCCCCGATGTGGTGCCCGGGGGCTTCGGGGTTTGAGACGGGGAGGCAAGACAATGTCAAACACGCAAGTATCATATCTCTACCTGGACAAGGTGTTGACCTGGATTTCGCTGATCTGTGGGGGTGGGACGCTGGTGTTCATGACCGGGTTTTCGGTCTGGAACGTGCTGGTCATGCGCAAGGCGCTGAACGCGCCGATCACCGGGGCCGAGGATTTGCTGATCCTGTCGCTGGTGGTGATCGTGGCGCTGTCGATCCCGCTGGGCGCGCGGACCGGGGCGCATATCGAGATCGAAGTGCTGGAATCGCGGATGTCGGCGGGCTTTGCGAGGTGGTCGATGATCGTGGTCAAGATCATGGGCGCCGTGTTGCTGGCCGTGATGGCCTGGCAGTTGTGGCATGCGGGCCAAAGCGCCGCGCGGTTCGGCGAGACGACGCAGCAATTGCTGATCTCGTTCGGCCCCTTTTATGCGCTGCTCAGCGTTTCGGTGGCGATCTATGCCGTCGTCGTGGTGCTCGACATCTGGCAGTTGCTGCGCGGCGAAAAGATCGTGCTGCTTGACATCGGGGGAGAGCCGCTGTGATTGACATGACCTTGCTTGGGCTTCTGGGCCTGCTCAGCCTCTTTGTCCTTCTGGCGTTGCGGATGCCGGTGGCGCTGTCGATGCTGGCGGTGGGTTTTATCGGCACCATCATCGCCAATGCCAACAAGTTCATTGCCGTCGGCATGGGCGCGGAGCAGGCCTGGGCACGCGGCTGGACCGTGGCCTATTCCAACCTTGCCGGCGAAACATTCGAGGCGGCGTCGAACTTCAACCTGCTGGTCATTCCGATGTTCGTCCTGATGGGCAATCTGGCGGGGGTGTCGGGCATGTCGAACGATCTGTTCACCGCCGCCTATCGCTGGATGGGGCACCTGCGCGGCGGGTTGGCCTCTGCCACCATCGCGGCCTGCGCGGGGTTTGCGGCGCTGTCGGGGTCTTCGTTGGCCTCGGCTGTCACCATGGGCCGCGTCGCTCTGCCCGAGATGAAGCGCTACAAATACTCCGACAGTCTTGCCACCGGATCGGTCGCGGCGGGCGGCACGCTGGGGTTCCTGATCCCGCCGTCCGGCGGCATGATCATCTACGCCGTGCTGACCGAACAAAGCATCGGGCGGTTGTTCATGGCCGGGGTCTTCCCGGGCATCATCCTGACACTGCTGTTCATCGGTGCGATCTACCTGACGGTGCTGCGCAGTCCTGCGGCAGGCCCGCGCGGCGACCGGTCTTCCCGCGCTGAGCGTCTGCAAGCCTTGCAGCGCGCCATGCCGATCCTCGCGGTGGTGCTGTTGACCATCGGCGGCATGTACACCGGGTACTTCACCCCGGTCGAGGCTTCATCGGTCGGTGCCTTCTTTACCTTCCTCGTGGCCGCATGGCGCCGGTCGCTGGACGCCGGGGCGATCAAGTCGGTGATCCTTCAGACAATGAACGCCACGGCAACGGTCTTTTTGATCATCATCGGCGCCTTTGTCTTCATTCCCTTCATGTCACTGACCGAATTGCCGGCCGAGATCGTCACCCTGCTGACCGGGCTGCCCATCGGCGACATCGGCGTGCTGCTGGTGATCATCCTGGCCTACATGTTCCTCGGCATGTTCCTGGAAAGCATGGCGATGCTGGTGCTGACCATTCCGGTGGTGATCCCGATTGCCATCGGCCTCGACTGGGATCTGATCTGGTTCGGCATCATCGTGGTGATCGTTCTGGAAATGGGCATGATCTCGCCCCCGGTCGGCATCAACGTCTTTATCGTCAAATCCATCGCCCCCGATGTGCCGATGAGCCGGATCTTCCGTGGCATCTGGCCCTTCTGGTTCGCAATGGCCGCGATGATCGGCCTTCTCATTCTCTTCCCGCAGATCGCGCTTTTCCTGCCGCAGACAATCGTCGGCGGATAGCGATGAACAGGAGACGTCATATGGACGCAACAACCAACATTCATACCCTGCAACACTTTATCGGAGGGTCTTGGTGCGATGCCGAGGGCGGCGAGACCTTCGAAGTGCTGAACCCGCTTGACGACAGCCTCTATGCGGTGGCGGCCAAGGGCACCGGGGCGGACATGCGCCGTGCGGTGGCCGCCGCCCGAAATGCTTTCCCCGCTTATGCAGACACGACGCCTACTCAGCGCGAGCGCTGGTTGCTGCGGATGGCCGAGATCATGGAGACCCGGCAGGACGATCTGGTCGACTGCCTGATCGACGAAATCGGATCGCCACGGCAAAAGGCGATGTTCGAGTTCACCAAGGCGCTCACCATGCTGCGCGCCGCCGCCGGGCTGTGCCGCAATGTTCGGGGCGAAACCATCCCTTCGGACCGCCCGGGCACCTTTTCGATGTCCGTGCGCACGCCCTTGGGTGTGGTCGGTGTCATCACGCCGTTCAACGTGCCTTTGATCAAGACCAGCCGCCTGGTGGCCAATGCCCTGGCGGTGGGCAATACCGTGGTGCATCTGCCGTCGGAAATGGCCCCGCGCCTGAGCTTGATCTTCGCGGAAATCACCGCCGAGGCGGGCCTGCCCGAAGGCGTCTACAACGTGGTGACGGGGTTGGGACATGAGATCGGCGACGATCTGACGGGCCACAAGGATGTGGATTTCATCACCTTCACCGGCTCGACCGTGGTGGGCCAGCACATCAACGAGATCTGTGCCAGGAACAAGACGCCCTGCACGCTGGAGCTTGGCGGCAAAAGCCCGACGGTGATCCTGGCGGATGCCGATCTGGACCAGGTCGTGCCGCTGGCGGCAAAGTCGGTCTTCATGTTCGCCGGCCAGGCCTGCATCGGGTCGAGCCGGTTTTACGTCGAGCGTCCGATCTATGACGACTTTGTCGCGCGGTTCGCCGCGATCACCGGCAAGCTGGGGATGGGCGATCTGCGGGACATGTCGACGGTCATCGCGCCGATCATCTCGGACCGCCAGCGCCAGAGGGTCAAGGACCACATCGCCGATGCCTCGGCCAAGGGCGCCACGGTTGTCACCGGCGGCGAATGGGAGGGCAACCGGTGCCAGCCCACGCTGCTGACAGGCGTGACCGAAGAAATGACCGTTTGCCGGACTGAAACCTTCGGCCCCGTGACCTCGATCTATCCGATCGACAGCTACGAGGAAGGGTTGGAGAAAGCCAACGACACTGAGTACGGCCTGTCCTCTTCGATCTTCACCAAGGATATCGACAAGGCGTTCCACTTCGCCAAGCACATCGGCGCCGGCATGTGCCACATCAACGGCCCCACGATCCACGACGAGGCGCATGTGCCCTTTGGCGGCAACGGGGACTCTGGCGTCGGCCGCGAAGGCACGGATGCCGATATGGAAGCAATGACAGAACTCAAATGGGTAACGGTGCAACTATGACCTTCACACTCTATCACCACGGGTCCTCGGTCTGCGCTGCGAAAGTGCGCTTTGCCTTGGCGGAAAAGGGGCTCGACTGGGAGGGGGAATATATCGACATCCTCAAGGGCGAGCAGTTCGATCCTGAATACCTCAAGCTCAACCCAAAGGGTGTGGTGCCGACGCTGGTGCATGACGGCAGGGTCATCCTGGATTCGACCGTCATCGTCGAATACCTCGACCAGATCGCGCCCGACAGCAGCGTACATCCCGCCGACCCCCTGGAACGCGCGCAGGCGCGCTATTGGACCAAGGCGGTGGACGAAGACCTGCACCCGGCCTGCGGCGCGGTCACCTTTGTCTGTTCGCACCGGCATACGGTGTTGAAGAACCTGGGCGAAGAGGGGGTGAAGAAATTCCTGGCCTCGACCCCGTCGATGTCGGTCACCTCGAACTGGAAAGACCTGAAGGACAGCTACACGCGCTATGGCTTCGATGCGCCGGGGGCGGCGGAGAAGGTCAAGCTTTACGACAGCTATCTCAAGAAGATGGATGTGGCGCTGGAAGGTCATGACTGGCTGGTGGGGGACAGGTTCTCGGTCGCCGATATCGCCATGACGCCTTACGTCAACCGACTCGCCATGATGTCGATGCGCGGGATGTGGGAAGGTGGCCGTCTGCCCAACGTCGAGAAATGGTTCACCCGTGTCGAAGCGCTGCCGAATTTCCAGAAGTGCCTGATCGACTGGGTGCCGGAAGACCTGACACATGACCTGCGGGAAAACGGGGCCAGGAGCTGGCCGGAGGTCGCGAAAATTCTTGAGATCGAGGTGTGAGGCCCGCCCTGAAGTCGCGAAGCGACAGGGCAAACCAAAACTGAGGAGATTGGATATGGGACGTCTGGAAGGAAAGGTCGCCGTCATCACCGGTGCCGCACAGGGGATCGGCGCGCTGATGGCCAAGGCGCTCGCGGCTCAAAGTGCCAAGGTGCTGGTCACTGACGTGCAGGACACGTCGGAAGCGGTGAAAGCGATCACCGATGCGGGCGGCACGGCGCAGGGGCTGAAGGTCGACGTGACCAACAACGACGACCTCAAAGCCATGGTCGAGGCGGCCAAATCCATGGGCGGGCTGGACGTTATGGTCAACAATGCCTCGATCTTTGCCACGATCACGCCCAAGCCGTTTTTCGAAATCCCGGATGAGGAATTCGACACCATAATGCGCGTCAACACCCGCGGCGTGCATCAGGTGATGAAAGCCATCGTGCCGACGATGATCGAAGCGGGTGGCGGCAAGGTGATCAACATCGCCTCTGGCACCTTCTACTACGGCGCGCCGGGCCTGTCGCATTACACCGCGTCCAAGGGTGCCGTGATCGCGCTGACCCGCTGCCATGCGCGCGAGCTGGGTGACAAGAACATCCAGGTCAACGCCATCGCCCCCGGCCTGACCGAAAGCGAAGGCGTCAAGGGCAATGACGGCTTCAGCGCCGGACGCGCGCCGACCATCGCGTCGCGGTCGATCAAGCGCGAAATGCTGCCCGAAGATCTCTTGGGCACGCTGCTCTATCTGTCGACCCCGGACAGCAACTTTGTCACCGGCCAGACGCTGAACGTCGATGGCGGCAAGGTGAACATCTGACGTGGCAAGGCGTGAAGCGCAGGGCCGTGGACGTCAATTGACGCTTGCCCTCCAGGAACAATCAACCGGCGCGACCCCCGCGGCGGTTGTTTCGTCTTTTGTGACAGGTCAGGGGAAAACGACCGCCCCGAGGATCACGCCTTGGAAGCGGTCAATTCCGTGGCACGCTGAATGTCGTCGTGCCGCGTGGGACAATTGATCTGCGCATCCGCATGGGCGCGCAGCACCTCGGCCTTGAGCATGATTGCCCGCTCTCTGTCCTGATCGGCGGCGATCAACCGATCCAGAAGTTCAAACGCCCACTGGTATTCCCCTGCGGCCCGGGCCTTGTCGATCGCGGTCCTCATCGCCTCGGTCCCGCCAGCCAGTTGATCATACGGCGGGCATCGCCGTCGGGCGGCACTGCCTTTGGCTGTGGCGCAATGGCGATCCTCGTTCAGGCAGAGTCGCGAACGGCGAGAGGTGTGGGCACACGACACCGCCCCTTGATGACATCTTCCTTCCGCCCATCCCGCTTGGCCAGCAGGTGGCGCACCGCAATCTCGCCCATCTCGGCGTGTGGCACGGCCACGGTGGTCAGCGGCGGATCGAGCGTGCGCGCCATCGGGTAATTGTCAAAGCCCATGACGGCGACGTCCTGTCCCACCTTGATGCCGCGAGACTTGAGCTCTTCGTAGCAGCCAAGGGCAAGCTGATCCGAGGCACAGAAGATCGCGGTCGGCGGGTTTGCTTCGCTCATGAGTTCGGCGGTCGCACGCTGCCCGTCCAGAACCCTCAGGTCGCCGGCCTTCACATGGGCGCTGTTGACGGGGATGCCGTGCTCTTGCAACGCAGCCTCGAAACCGGCGCGGCGGTCGGCAAACCCTTCCATCGTTTCCAGCCCGTTGATCAGCGCGATCCGCCTGTGTCCGCGCTGGACAAGGTGCCTGACGCCTTCGATCGCGCCTTCCCGGTGGGCGGGCAACACGGCGGGGATGCGGGGGCTGCTGGTGTAACAATTGAGCAGGATGGTGTTTTCCGACCGCAGAAGCCGCGGCAACGTGATCTCGGCGGTAAAGAGCGATGACAGGATAACCCCGGCGAGCCGCTGCTCAAGCAGGACCTCCAGCGCGGCGGTCCGCAGCCGGGATTCGCCCTTGGTCGGCAGCACCAGCAAGACGCAGCCGCTTTCCCAGGCGGTCTGGCGCGCGGCTTCGATGGCCATGTTCACCAGCGGGTTGGTGAAGGTGTCCTCGATGACATAGCCGATCACCTGGGTCGCCCCGGCCCCGGTCGGGGCGCGGCGGTTCAGCGAATATCCCAGCGTCCGCGCAGCCCGGCGCACTGCCTTGGCGGTTTCGGCCTTCACCCGTGATCCGCCGACATCGTTCATCACCATTGACACCGTCGCCTGGCTGACGCCTGCCAGCTCGGCGACCTCGGCCATGGTGGGTTTGCGTTTGCCTGCCTTGGGCGGTTCGGTGGGGTCGGTCATGTGCGGAATTTCCCATATAGTCGGGACCTTGCCCAGAGGAAATCGTCTGTACTGAGTGGTTATATATCAGATTCACTGTTGACTGAAGTTATATTTAACCACACTTTGACGCAACCAAGGGAGGAAGAATCAATGACATCGAACAAACTGACACGTCGCGGCATGCTGGCGGGAACGGGTGCGGCGGCACTGCTTGCGGGGGCGGGGGTGCGCCCGGCGCTGGCGGCGGACATGCCGATGCTTGAGTGGTGGGACGTGTACCAACCGTTGCAGGCGCTGCACCAAACCCTGTGGGATGACATGGCGGCCAAAGGCGTGGCCGAGGTGAACTACACCGCGTCGAACCCGTCGAACATCATGCAGTCGCTGCAACTGGCCTATCGCGGGGGCAATGCCCCGGATGTGCTGAACATGCCCAACGTCAAGGCATCGACGCTCGCTTCGCTGCGGGCCGCAGATTGGTTTCAGCCGCTGGACAACATGGGTTTCGACAAGCCGTTCCAACGCGCGGCAACCGCCGAAGGCTTTACGTCCTTTGACGGAAAGCTCTACGGCATCCCGATCTTCTCGGCCCTGTGGCACTTTGCAAGCGTCTGGTATTCCAGGGATACCGCCGCGGCGGCGGGGCTCGACCCGACGACCGGACCGGCCTCGTGGGATGACATGCGCGCGGCGGCCAAGGCGGCGACCGGGGGCGAAAACTATGGGTTGATGTTGCCGCTGCAATTCGGGCGGCGCATGGCGGATACCTTTATCGACCTGGCCATGGCCGCGGGGGCCCCGGGCGAGGTCGATTGGCACAGCGGTGACTACGCCTATGCCTCGGCCCCCTTTGTCGAGGCGCTGGAATTCCTGATGTCGTTCCAGAAGGACGGCAGCCTGCATCCCGCGTCCTCGGCCGTCGATGCGCGCCAGGGGCGGACCCGCTGGGCCGGGGGCGAGGCTCTGTTCTTCTTTGACGGGCCGTGGAATTCCGGCGTGCTGTCCAGCAACTTCCCCGAGGTGGTCGATGGCATCGGCGTCGCCAATGTGCCGACACCGGACGGCGCCACGGCCCAGGTTTATCGCGGCCCCAAGGCGGCGACCTTTTTCCTGTCGAGCCAATCGAAACACGCGGCGGCGGCCTCGCGGGTGCTGGAGGCCTTTACCTCCGACGAGTATTATATCGCCCTGGCCGAACGGATGGACCAGCCGCCGCTGGACCTGTCGGCGGTCGAGCGGGCGAACGTGCATCCGACCTATCGCACCGCCGTTGCCGGTTTTGCCGAAACGATGCGCATCGCGCCGGAGCCGCTCTTGCGCAACCCCGCGGTCAGCCAGGTCTATGCAAAGATGCGCGATGTGACCCCCGGCCTGGGCGAGATCATTCAGGGTGCCTTTTCCGGTGCCTTCAGCGATCCCAGGCCCTTCCTGCAGCAATTTGCCGATGGCATGAGCCGCGAACGCGACCGCGCCCTGAAGGCGGCGCAGGACGAAGGCCATGCGGTCACGCTGGAGGATTGGGTCTTTGCCGATTGGGTGCCCGGCGAAAACTACGGCTGATCCGCGATTTTCCATACCCCGATCTTGCCGCGGCAGTCCCCCCCCTGTCGCGGCCCCTTACAGGTTGCTTCAAACCCATGCACCAACCCCCTCAATCCACGCTCGGGCGGATCTGGGCCGACAGGTGGATATATCTCTTCCTGCTGCCGACGACCCTGCTTCTGGGTATCTTTACCGTCTATCCGACACTCGCCAGTCTCTGGTTCTCGCTGCTTGACCGAGACGGTTTCGGCAGCGACGGCGCCTTTGTCGGATTGGCCAACTATGTCGAGCTGGCCAATGATCCGCTGTTCTGGAACGCTTTCGGCAACACCATGCAGTTCCTTTTGATCGCCGTGCCGCTGCGTGTGGGCCTGGCGCTGGTGCTGGCGGTGATCCTGAATGCCTCGCTGCCCTTCGTGCGGATCCTGCGGACGGGCATCTTCCTGCCGGTGGTCACCACGGCGGCGATTGTCGGTGTCGTGATGCGTTATATCCTCGATCCGACGGGCGGGCCGGTGAACCTGATCCTGTCACAGACCGGGCTGGCCGATGGCGCGGTGAACTTTCTCGGCAATGGCAGCCTCGCGCTTTACAGCGCCATTGCGATCTGGGTCTGGAAATGGCTCGGGATCACCGTGATCTACTGGATGGCCGCACTTCAGACCATTCCGGCGGACCTCTACGAGGCGGCCGAGATCGACGGCGCCACCGCGTTTCAGAAGTTCGTGCGCATCACCCTGCCGCTGCTGACGCCCTTTACCATCATCATCACCCTGATCACCGCCATCGACGCCACCAATGTCTTTGACCTCTTGCTGACGCTGACCAACGGCGGGCCATTCTACAGCACCGAGGTGATCGACATCTTTGTCTACCGCCATGCCTTTGTCGCCAATATCCCGCGCCTGGGCTATGCCTCGGCAGCCGCGATGTTCTTTGGCATCGTTGTCAGCCTTGCTGCGCTGGTCCAGATCCTCGTGGTTGCCCGGATCGGGCGACGGGGAGGTGCGGCATGACCGGGTCCATCTTCTGGAAATGGGTGCGGGTCACGGCCTTGGCGGCGCTGGTCTGCCTGTGGTGTTATCCTTTCGTCTGGCTGGTCTCGGCTTCGCTCAAAGGGCCGCTTGAGGTGTTCAGCAAGGGGCTGAACCTGATCCCCGACCAGCTGCTTTGGGAAAATTATGTGCGGGCCTGGGACACCGCCGGGTTTTCGACCTACATGGTCAACACGGTGATCGTTTCGGTGGGCACGGTGATCCTCGTGGTGTTCCACACCGGGCTGACCGGTTACGTGCTGGGCCGCTATCAATTCGTCGGGCGCGGGCTTGTCATCGGCATCCTTGCGGCGACGATGATCGTGCCGATCGGCGTGACGATCATCCCGATCGTCGAACTTGCCGGTGCGGTCGGCCTTCTGTCCACGCGCGAAGGCATCATCCTCGCCCTGTCCGGGTCGGGGCAGGCGGCGGCGATCCTGCTGTACGCCGGGTATTTCCGCGGGCTGCCCAAGGAGCTGGAGGAAAGCGCCGAACTGGACGGCGCCGGGTTCTTCCGCACCTATTTTTCGATCATGCTGCCGCTGGCCGGCCCGGTCACGGCCACGGTCAGCGTGCTGACCTTCCTTGCGGCCTGGAACAATTTCCTGATCCCGCTGGTCTTCACCTTCGGTGCGCCCGAGCTGCGGACACTGCCCGTCGGCATGCTGGCCTTCGTCAGCTCCAACGAGACCGACTGGTCGGGCATGGCCGCCGCGGCGACCATTTCGCTTCTGCCGGTCGTCACCTTCTTTTTCTTCATGCAGCGATACTTCGTCGAAGGCATCGCGGGAGCCGTCAAACAATGAGCAAACGTCCCAATATCCTGATCCTGTGCACCGACCAGCAACGCTGGGACACCCTGGGCGCGACGGGCAATCCCTTCGTGAACACGCCCGACATCGATGCGCTTTATGCCGGTGGCGCGGCGGTGCCCGGGGCCTATTGTCAAAGCCCGGTCTGCACGCCCAGCCGCGCCAGTTTCCTGACCGGGCGCTATCCGCGCACCACGCGCACCCGGCAGAACGGCCAGGACATACCCGCCGACGAGCGCCTGCTCAGCCGCATCCTGGCGGATGCCGGTTATGCCTGCGGTCTGGCGGGCAAGCTGCACCTCTCCGCCTGCCACCCTTCGGTTGCGCCGATCACCGAACGGCGGATCGATGACGGGTTTCACGCCTTTCACTGGAGCCATCACCCGGCCTATACGGTGGGCGACACCAACGGCGGCGGGTACGAGAGACTGCCCAACTGGCCGCTCAACGAATACAATCTCTGGCTTCAGGAACGCGGCGCGCGCTATGAAACGACGCCGGTCGAGGGTTGCGATCACGTGGCCTATGGCCCGGCGGCCGAAGATCATCAGACCACCTGGTGTGCGCAAAAGACCATCGACTTCGTCGAGGCCCACGCCGGGACCGATCAGCCCTGGATGTTCCTGACCAACTTCTTCGATCCACACCACCCTTTCGATCCGCCGCGGGCCTACCTTGATCGCTATCTCGACCGGCTGGACGCGCTTCCGCTGCCTGCTTTCACCGAGGGAGAACTGGACGGCAAGCCGCCCTACCAGTCCAAAGACCACAAGGGCGCCTATGCCGGTCTGGCCGGGTTGCCCTTTGACCAGATGAGCCCGCAGGACCACCGCATGCTGCGCGCGGCGTATTACGCGATGTGCGACCTGGTGAGCGACCAGGTCGGCCGCATCCTGGGCGCGCTGGACGACAGCGGCCAACGCGAGGATACCTTGGTGGTCTTCATGTCGGATCATGGCGAGTTGCTGGGGGATCACGGCATCTATCTGAAGGGGCCGTTCTTCTATGAAAGCGCCGTTCGCGTGCCAATGGTGTTCAACTGGCCGGCCAGGCTGGCCCCCCAGACGGTTGACGGGCTGTTCGAGCTGACGGACCTAGTGCCGACATTGCTGGAGGCTGCCGGGCTGCCGCCCGAGCCCGGGGTGCAGGGACGTTCGATCTGGCCATCGCTGGTGGCGGGGCAGGGGCGGTCAACGCGCGAGACGGTCTATTGCGAATACTACAACGCCATGTCCTGGCACAGCGACCTTGGGCCGGCGCAGCTGACCATGATCCGCGATGATCGCTACAAGCTGGTGGTCGACCACGGCAACGACGGGGGCGAACTCTATGACCTGCACGACGACCCGGGAGAGGTGCGCAACCTCTGGGACGATCCCGACAGCCGAGACACCAAGCTGCGGATGACGCTGGCGCTCAGTGACCGGATGGCCTTTACCGCCGATCCGCTGCCGGCCCGTCGGGCGATCTGGTGAGGGGGCGATCATGTCAGCGATAACCCTGGACCGGGTCCACAAATCCTATGGCCAGCTTGAGGTCATGTCCGATATCTCGATGCAGGTCGAAAAAGGCGAATTCATCGTCTTTGTCGGCCCCTCGGGCTGCGGCAAGTCCACCCTTTTGCGCATGATCGCCGGGCTGGAACAGATCACCTCGGGCGATCTTCACATCGCGGACCGCCGCGTCAACGATGTGCGCGCGTCGAAACGCGGGGTGGCGATGGTGTTTCAGAACTATGCGCTCTATCCGCACATGAGTGTCGAGGACAACATGTCCTTCAGCCTGAAACTCGCCGGGATCGACAAGCCGACGCGGGACGCCCGGGTGCGGGATGCCGCGGAAATCCTTCAGCTGACCGATTATCTGAAGCGCCGCCCCAAGGCCCTGTCCGGGGGGCAGCGTCAACGGGTGGCGATTGGTCGGGCCATCGTGCGCCACGCTGATATCTTCCTGTTCGACGAACCGTTGTCGAACCTGGATGCGGCGCTGCGGGTCTCGACGCGCGTGGAAATCGCCCAGCTGAAAGAACGGTTGCCCGAGACGACGATGATCTATGTCACCCATGACCAGACCGAAGCCATGACACTGGCCGACCGTATCGTCGTGCTGAACCGTGGCCGGGTGGAACAGATCGGCACGCCGCAGGACCTGTATCATGCCCCCCGCAACAAGTTCGTGGCCGGGTTCATCGGATCGCCTGCGATGAATTTCCTGCCTTGCCGGTTTGATGCCGATACCGGGCTGGCAACCCTGGCTGACACCGGGCGCGCGGCAGGCCGGTTTGCCGTGGCGCGCTCCGGCGATGGCCATGTCGGCATTCGGCCCGAAGCCTTCGAGCTGTGTTCCGAGGCCGAGGCGCTGGTTTCGGGCACATTGGAACTGGCGGAATACCTGGGCGACGTCACGCTCCTGCATATCCGCACGGGGTCGGGCCAGGTGATCCTGGCCAAGCTGCATGGTCCGGCAGAGGCGCCGACCGATGGGGTGGTTCACCTCAAGGCGGCATCCGGGGTCCTTCATGCCTTCGACACCGCCGGAAAGGCTCTTGTGCCTGGTTGAAAGACGCGACCCAGGCGCGGCACCCCGTTGGGGCGCCGCGCACATCGGGTCAGCCGTGATAGGCGCGGCTGACGGCAAAGCTGTCTTCGAACCAGTGCCACAGGACAACCTTGCCATCACGCACCTTGGCGCGCAGGGCAAAGGTGAACTCTCCGATTTCCTTGCCGGAATGGGGGGTGATGCCGTTCATCTTGCCGAAGACGGCCACCGTGTCGCCCGAAGCGAAGGCATCGGTGTTTTCCCACTTGGTCGTTTGCAGGTTCTGCGAGAACACACCGAGAAAGGCAAAGATGTTCTCCTTGCCCTCTGCGCCGCCGATCCACGGCAGGGTGGCGTCGCCTTCGTTGTGCCAGACCATGTCATCGGCCATCAGCGTGTTCATGGTCTCCATGTCGCCCGATCCCATCGCGCCCATGAAGGCCATGACGGTGTCAAAGCTTGCTTGTGTCTGTTCGTCCATTTCCTGTGCTCCTGCGTGTTGTCCAAGGATGACCGCGAGGGTTGCGCCCAGCGAGGTCTTGAGAAGGGTTCTTCGGTTCATGTCTTGCTCCGTTCTGGCGCCCGGAACCGGCCCGGGCGCCGGGGTGCCATCAGAATTTGCCGGCTTCATTGTGGGGGGCATCGGCGCCGGGCATGGGCGCGATGACGTCCCAATGTTCGACAATCAGCCCGTCTTCCAGGCGGAAGAGGTCGTAAAAGGCGGTGGGTGCCTGACCCAGCGCGCCTTCCGACAGGGTCAGCACGAAGTTGCCTTCGCCGATCACCTGGTGGACTTCGGAATAATCCATCGTGATGCCCTGTTCGGCCATCTCGGCCATGAAGGCACCGAAACCGTCCAGCCCGTCGGCCACCATCGGGTTGTGCTGCGCATAGTTGGCGGGGTTGATGTACTGGGTGAAATCCACCTGTTCATGCTGGATCAGGACGCGGGTGATGAAGTCTTTGACGCGGGCCTTGTTGGCCTCGGTCTTGTCCAGGTCGGTGATCTCGGTCGCGCCGTCGATCTGGGTGCGGCCCGAGGGGTTGGGCGCGGCCTCGGGGATCAGGTTGTCCCAATGCTCGGCGATCTTGCCATCCTCGACGCGGAAGACGTCAAATCCGATCACCGGCGTTTCGCCGAAACCTTCGTAGCGGGCATGCACGGCAACAAGATCGCCATCGGCAATGACACGGGCATATTCGGCCTTGAATTTGCCATTGCCGGCCAGGAAACCGACGACGCCCTTCTGTGCCTCGATGCCATTGGCGAACAGCTCGTTGTGCTGGATGATGTCCGTGGCAAAATACTGATCGACCGCATCGACATCACCGGCCAGCAACGTGTTTTCCAGCGCTTCGAGGACGAAGGCCCTGGTCTTGGCGCTCTCGGTGGTATCCGCCAGGGCGGCAAGCGGCAGGGTCGCGACAATCGCCGCAGCTGCAAGAGGTTGGTTGAGTTTCATGATGGTCTTCCTTGGTGGTGGGCATGCCTTCACGGATCGCGAACCGGGATGGGCGCGTCCGGACATGTCGGGGGTGGTTGTGAAAGCCGTGGGCCGGGTGTCAGGCCCCGGCAGTGTCGGTGATGGTCCAGTTCAGGTCCGGAGCCTCACGAAAGGCAAACCGTTCCAGGTGGCTGGAGATGACCTCGATCATCTTGTCGAGCGATGGCTGGTCGGCGGCGCTGATACTCAGCTCCAGGCCGGCGGCCTCGGCGGTCAGTGTGCAATCGCCAAAGGGCAGTTCGATCCGGCCAGAGCCACCGTTCCGGGTGACAGGAACCTTGTGTCCGAAATGCTTGCAGAGCGTGCCCAGGTAGCGTTCGGCGTTGTCGGTCTTGAAAGTTGCGCTTGCGATCATGTCGTGGTCCTTCGTGGTGTAACGAACATCTATCCTCGCGGCATTGATCGGAGTATCCATGTACTTCGGAAGACATAGTTCGGGCAGGCGGAACAATGATCGAGCATCTGCGGCACATGGCGATTTTCGCGCAGGTCGTTGACGAAGGATCCTTTCGGGCGGCGGCACGGGCCATCGGCCTCGCCCCGTCACGGGTCAGCGAGACGGTCTCGGACCTTGAGAGTTTCCTTGGCGTCACGCTCCTGTACCGCACCACGCGCAAGATTGCGCTGACCAACGAGGGCCGCATGTTCTACGCCCGTGCGGCCGAGATGCTGCGCTGTGCCGAGAGCGGGTTGAACGAGCTGAACGCCTTGTCGCTGGAACCGGTGGGCGCGCTGCGTGTGTCGATCCCGGCTTTCATGTCCTCGTCGCGGCTGGCCACCGCCGTGGCGGAATTTGTCCGCCGGCATCCCCAGGTCGCCATTTCCCTGACCCTGACCGATGCGCGCAAGGACCTGCTTGAGGACGGGTTCGATGTGAACATCCGCGCCGGGTGGCTGGACGACAGTTCGATGATGTCACGCAAGCTGGGGGAAATCGACCGCGCGTTGGTTGCGGGAAAGGGCTATGTTGCCAGCCGCCCGGCGCCTGTGCATCCGTCCGAGATGGAGGACTGGGATTGGCTGCGCTACAGGCACCGCTCGGATTACAGCACCTTCCAGGGCCCCGCCGGCGAAACGGCTCGGGTTCTGGGCCAGGCGCGGCTTGAGGTCGACACCATCGATGCGCTTTATCACTTCGCCTGCCAGAACCTCGGGGCGACGATCCTGCCGCAACACCTTGCGGATCGTGGCGTCGCCGAGGGCCATCTGGTGCGCCTCCTGCCCGGGTGGCAGCTGGTGCCGCTGGGGTATTTTGCGGTCTGGCCGGACACGTCCCGTCGCGAAAGCCTGACACGTCTGTTCGTGCGTTTCATCGCGGATTGGCTGGATGATGGGCACGCGTGACGGGGCGCTTGATGGGGCGCGTGATGGCCAAAGCCCGGCCTCGGTCCGGGGGCGATGATCTCGGAGCTTGTCATCAAGCGACGGAATCCTCTTGAATACTTGCCCGATCGTCTCACTCCCATTGCAATGCGGCGACATCCTTGCCAGCTTGGCGACATGAGCAAGGACCAGATCAAACACCTTATCAACCGCCGACTGCCCGAGGGCGGGCTGGTGGAGACCGCGCTGAAGGGTGTTCAACTCTTTCGCGTGACCGACCCCGTGCCCTGTGTGCCGGCGGTCTATGAGCCGACCGTCGTGGCCATCGTCGGCGGAACCAAGGAGGCGGTGCTGCACGGCGAACACCACGTCTATGACAGCAGCCGATACCTGCTGTGTCCGATGACCCTGCCGGTCGAGGCGGGCGCGCCGGCGGCATCAAGGGACACTCCGCTGCTGGGCGTCGTGATCTCGCTTGAGCCGCGGATGATGCGCGAATTGGCGATGGAGATTGAAGCCGCTGCCGGGGGGCATCGCACATCCCGGGGCGCCACACCCCAGGCGCTGGCGCTGGCATCCTGGGATGTGGGCTTCACCCAGGCCCTGCTGCGGCTTCTCGAACTGCTCGACAATCCGGTGGATACGGCGGTGCTCGGCCCCGGACGCCTGCGCGAACTCTGCTACGCGGTGCTGATGGGCGAGGCGGGGGCCACCGCCAGACGGGCCTTTGGCGTCGGAAACGAGATCGCGCGGACCATCGACTACCTGTCCAGCCACCTGGGCGAGCCGGTCACCATCGACGATATGGCCGAGCAGGTCGGGATGAGCCGCGCCGTGTTTCACCGACGGTTCAAGGAGGCGACGACGATGTCCCCGATCCAGTTCGTCAAATCGATGCGGCTGAACAACGCCGCGATGAAGATCGCCGAAGGCAAGAGCGTGACCGAGGCCGCCTGGGACGTGGGCTATACCAGCACGTCGCAGTTCAGCCGGGAATTCAAGCGCATGTACGGCCAGTCACCGCGGCAATGGAGCCATGCGGCGGTTGCGCCGTCCCGGTTGATGTAGGGGCGGCCTGCGAGCGGTCAGGCATTGTGGCGCAGGTATTCGGCATAGGTGGCGGAAATCCGTTCTGCCGCGGCACGGGTGGGCGCGAGGTAATTCTCGACAAAGTCCGCGCGTGTCATGCGGTGGGCGAACTGTGACACCACCAGCGAAAGCCGGGTCGTGCCGTGGTGATCGCGCACCGGCAGGCCGATGGAGACAAGCCCGTCGTCCAATTCGCAATCGGTGCTGGCATAGTCCTGGGCGCGGATTTGCGCCGCCTGGGCCAGCATGGTGTCGGCATCGGTAATGGTCCGCGATGCGACCTTTTGCGGGTCATGGCGCGCGAACCAGGCAGAGAGGTCCGCATCCGATTTCATCGCCAGCAGCAGCTTGCCCCCCGCCGAGGCATGGGCCGGCAGCCGATCCCCCAGCGCCAGTTGCGAGGCATAGACCCGGCGCGACGGGTCGCGACAGAGAAACATCACCTCCGAGCCGTTGAGCGACACGATGGAGCAGGGGCAGTCGATCTCGGCGGCCAGCTGGCGCACCTGTTCGGCCAGCATCGACAGGATCGAGTTGCCCGACAGGAAGGCCCGCGAAATGCCGAGGCTTTTCGCGGTCAGCACATAGGTTCCGCTGCCGGTGCGGTCGAGATAGCCCATCGCCTCCAACGTCAGGATCAACCGCCGCGCGCTGGCGCGGCTGGTGCCCAGGTGGGTCGCCGCGCTCTGGAAGCTGACGCTTTGCACCTCGGGGCTGAACATTTCCAGGATCGCCATGCCCTTGGCCAGGGTCAGGGAATAATCCTTGGGATTGTCCTGGATGGCGTCTTCGAGCAGGGCGGGGGGGCGCTTGGCGTCGGGCATGGGCGATCAGAAGATCTTGGGTTCCGGCACCGCGGCCCCGGCTGCGGTTTGCAGGAAATCGAAATCACAGCCGTCATGCGCCTGGCTGACATGCGCCATGTACATCTTGCCGAACCCGCGCTGATAGGGGTCTTCCGGCGGGGTCCAGGCGGCGCGGCGCGCGGCCAGTTCCTCGTCAGAGACCTCCATGTGAATGCGCCGCCCAGGGATGTCGACGGTCACCATGTCGCCGGTCTTGAGCAGTGCCAGCGGCCCGCCCACATGCGCCTCGGGTGAGACATGCAGCACACAGGCGCCATAGCTCGTACCGCTCATGCGTGCATCCGACAGGCGCAGCATGTCGCGGACCCCGGCCTTGACCAGCTTGCCGGGGATCGGCAGCATCCCCCATTCCGGCATGCCCGGCCCGCCCACGGGGCCAGCATTGCGCAGCACGAGAACGCTGTCCTCGGTCACGTCCAGGTCGTCGCGGTCGATCTGCTCCTTGAGGTCCTTGTAATCGTCAAACACCAGCGCCGGGCCGGTGTGGTTCTGGTATTTCTCGGAACAGGCCGAGGGCTTGATGACACAGCCGTCGGGCGCGAGGTTGCCCTTGAGCACGGCCAGCGCGCCCTCGGCATAGATCGGGTTGTCGACCGGGCGGATCACGTCGTCGTTGAACACCTGCGCGGTGGCGATATCCTCGGCCAGCGGCTTGCCGGTGACCGAGATCATCGACAGGTCCAGGTGATCGGTCAGCCGCGTCATCAGCGCCGGAAGCCCGCCTGCGTAAAAGAAATCCTCCATCAGGTATTCTTTGCCGCTTGGGCGCACATTTGCAATCACCGGGACAACCCGGCTGAGACGGTCGAAATCATCCAGCGTGGCGTCCACCCCGGCGCGCCGCGCAATGGCGATCAGGTGGATGATCGCATTGGTGGAACAGCCCATCGCCATCGCCACGGTGATGGCGTTTTCGACCGAGCCTTCGCGCAGGATGTCCGAGGGCTTCAGGTCGTCCCAGACCATGTCGACGATGCGCCGGCCGACCATCTTGCTCATCGCGATGTGGTTGCTGTCGGCGGCGGGGATCGACGAGGCACCGGGCAGCGTCATGCCCAGGGCATCGGCAATCGCCGTCATGGTCGAGGCGGTGCCCATCGTCATGCAATGGCCATAGCTGCGTGCGATGCCACGTTCGACGCCTTCCCAATCCTCCTGGGTGATCTCGCCTGCGCGCAGATCGTCCCAGTATTTCCAGCTGTCAGAGCCCGAGCCCAGCGTCTTGCCTTGCCAGTTGCCGCGCAGCATCGGCCCGGCGGGCAGGTAGATCGCCGGAACATCCATGCTGATCGCGCCCATCAACAGGCCCGGCGTGGTCTTGTCACAGCCGCCCATCAGCACCACCCCGTCAATGGGATGCGAGCGGATCAACTCTTCGGTCTCCATCGCCAGCATGTTGCGATAGAGCATGGCCGAGGGTTTGACGAATTGCTCGGCCAGCGAGATCGCGGGCAGTTCCAGCGGGAAGCCCCCGGCCTGCAGGATGCCGGTTTTCACGGACTCTGCGCGCTGGCGGAAATGCGCGTGGCAGGGGTTGATGTCGGACCAGGTGTTGATGATCGCGATGATCGGCCGACCTTCCCAATCCTCGGGGTCGTAGCCCATCTGCCGCATCCGCGAGCGGTGGCCAAAGGTGCGCAGGCCGGGATCGCCGAACCAGCGATGGGAACGAAGGTCTTCGGGTGTCTTGGTCATAACGTGTCCAATTCTTAGAAAAACGAGCCGGAGAGCAGGAACATCACGGCGATGATCGCGGCAGCCAGAAGATAGCCGGCAATGTCGGATGCAATGCTGGCGCGGCGGCTCAGTTCGGTGTCGTCTTTGCGGTCGGTTTCAGGGGTCATTTCGACAGGACCTCGGGCAGGAACAGGGCGATTTGCGGAAAGAACAGCACCAGCGCCAGGCCGATGATCTGCATCACGACGAAGGGCCAGACCGAGGCAAAGATCTGTTGCAGGGTCACATCGGGCGGGGCCACGCTTTTCAGGAAGAAACAGGCGGGGCCAAAGGGCGGCGAGAGGTAATAGATCTGGATGTTCATCGCAAAGAGCACGCCGAACCAGATCGGATCATAGCCGAAGCCCACCACCACCGGCGCAAAGATCGGCACGGTGATGAAGACGATGGCAATCCATTCCATGAAGGTGCCAAGGACAAAGACGATGGCCATCATCAGCATGATCACCAGGATCGGATGCCAGTCGAGGCCCTCCAGCACGCCTTGAAGGAAGCGGCTGCCGCCGATGATGTTGTAGATCCCCACGAGGCTGACCGCGCCCAGCACCAGCCAGACCACCGACCCGACGGTCAGCACGGTCTGGCGAAAGGTGTCGCGGATCATCACGTAGCTCAGCCGCTTGCGCAGCAGGGAGACAAGGATGGCGGCACAGGCGCCGATGGCGGCGGCTTCGGTCACCGAGGCGATGCCGGAATAGATCGTGCCCATCACGCTGGTGATGACAAAGAGCGGCGCAACCAACGCCCGGACCGCCGCCCATTTGCGCGGACCTGCGGGGCCGTCCTGGGCAGGCACTGCCGGGGCGATGGCGGGGTTGAGACGTGCGCGGGTGTAGATATAGGTCATGTAGATCGTGGCCAGCAGCAGGCCGGGCCCGGTGCCGCCAAGGAACAGGTCGGAAATCGACACGTTGGCGGTAACACCATAGACGATCATCACGATGCTCGGCGGGATCAGCGTCGCCAGCGCGCCCGCGGCACAGATGATGCCGATCGACAGCTTGCGGTCATAGCCCAGACGGAACATCTGCGGCAGGGCGATCATGCCCAGCATGACGATCTCACCGCCCATGATGCCACTCATCGCGGCAAGGAAGACGGCGACAACGCAGGTCTGGATGCCCAATGAGCCGGGGAAACGCCCGCCCAGCTCGGCCATTGCGTCAAACAGGTCTTCGGCAATGCCCGAGCGTTCCAGTATCCCGGCCATGAAGACAAACAGCGGCACCGCCACCAGCGAATAATTTTCGAGCACGTGATAGACGTTGCTCGACACAAGGAAGAGACCGGGCAGGCCGAAATAGATCAGCGATGTGGCGACCGACACCAGCAGCGTCGCAACACCCAGCGGGGTGCCCAGAACCATCAGCGCCAGAAGCGCGACGACGATCAGGGCCGTGACAAGTGCGATGCTCATATTGCGATGTCCTCGGGATCGGGTTCGGGGGGGCGGTGCCCGGTCAGCACCAGCACGAGGTTGGCCAGCGATTGGATCACGCCCAGGATGGCCGACAGAAACAGGATCGGTTTCAGCAGGGCCGGCATCGGCGGATTGAAGGCACTGCCGGTGCGTTCCAGCCGGACAAGCGCTTCATGCGCGGGCTCGAACATCGCGTAGGCCAGCGTCGCAAAGGCCAGCGCCGTCAGGATCAGCGTCACCACGTCCAGCACGCGCTTGACCGACGGACCGGCCAGGTCGTGCAGAAAGGTGATCGCGATATGGCGGTTCTGCTGGCCGACATATCCCACCGACAACGCCCAGGCGACGGCACAGAGCGTCATGGTGATCTCGAACGCCCAATCCGAGGGCGCGTTGAAGAAATATCGCATGATGACTTCGCGCACCGCCACCAGCAGCGACACGAGGTAGAGCGGCGCACAGGCATAGCCGATGGCAATGCTGAGCCGAGAGATAAGCAGACTTGCCGCTTGCATCCGGTGTCCTCCCTTGCAACAGGTCAAGAAATCGGGCCCGGAACACGGGCCCAAAACGGGCCGGGGTGTGAGTGACCCCGGCCCGCCAGGCGGCGGTCGATCAGTCTGCCAGGAGACCGATCAGGCGCAGGTAGTCTTTCTGCGCTTCATAGACCATTGCCGCATCTTCGGATTGCTGGGCGGCCTGTTCCCATGCCACGCGGGCCGCATCACGGAAGGCCTGGCGATCTTCAGCCGACCAGTCGATGATCTCGAAACCGTCGCGCGTGATCAGTTCCGCCGCTGTCTGGCGATCTTCCAGGTCCGCTGCGCGGCGAATGTCGTCATAGGCGGCGTTGTACCAGACTTCGAGGATGGTGCGGTGCTGTTCGCTCAGACCTTCCCACTTGGATTTGTTGATGGAAAAGCTGTGCACCGCCTGCGAGTGGATGCCGGGATAGATCGGCGCCTTGGCAATCTTGTGCAGGCCGAGGGCTTCGTTGTTGACCAGCGCGCTGGCGTCCGCGGCGTCGACAAGGCCGGTTTCCAGCGAGGTATAGACTTCGCTGAACGGCAGGCTGACCGGGGTTGCGCCAACCTGGCGGAAGACCTCGGCGGCCAGACCTTCGGGCGCGCGGATCTTCATGCCTTCCATGTCGGACAGGGTGCGGATCGGCGTCGCGGCAACCAGGGCTTCGCGCGCATAGGGGCCGCAGCCAATGACCTGGAGCTTTTCACCGAAGTGATTGTCATAAAGGGTTTGCAGCACGTCCCGGCCTTTGCCGTTGCGGCAGAAGGTCTGACCCTGATCGGGGGAATCGTAGGCTGCGATCAGATCGCCGAACAGCGCAAAGGCCGCGTCCTGGCCGGCGAAATAGTTCGCGGTGGTCATCTGACCATCGAGGATGCCGGCAGACACTGCCTTGGGCGTATCGCGGTGCGGCACGACCGCGCCGGTGGGCAGCAGTTCGACCATCAATTCGCCGCCGCTCATGGCTTCGAGTTTCGGCACCCAGATGTCCTGCAGGCGGGACATGACGAAATCGCCCGCGTTTTGAGCCGTCTGAATGCGAAGCGTGGTTTCGGCCAGTGCCGGGCCGGTCAGTGCCAGCGCGATGGCGCTTGCTGCGATTGCACGAAATTTCATGTGAGTCTCCTCCGAGGTTGACTGTCCCCGATATTGATGAGGCCGGGCCGCGCGTCAAATAATTCGCACACGCGTTCGATTATCGCACGACCAGGGCCGAGACCCTCTGACCCCGGAGAGACCCCCGTCGCCGGAGGTGAGCGCACGCGCAATCATTCCCCCTCGGTCACTTGGGCCGAGGAGAGTAAAGATCAGCCTGCAAGGCTTTGATTAATTGTTGGAAGTATCGCCTTGGGTGGGCGCGTCCGGCCAGGCCACAAGCACCGCCTCGATCTCGCCGCGCAGCGCATTGCAGAGCCGCAGGCGCGTCGCGCGGTGCAGATCGGCCAGGGTCAGGCTGGCCTCTTGCACCTCACCGCGAGACAGGATCTCGGCCCGCATGACACCCGGCAGGACGCCATCAGCAAGCGGCGGCGTCCGCCACTGGCCATCGATCTCGACCAGCAGGTTGGTGATCGTGCCTTCGCAGGCATGGCCCTTCTCGTTGAGGAAAAGCGCCTCGTCCAGGCCTTCGGGCAGGGCCGCGCGCCAATCATCATAGAACGCGCGCCGGGTCGATTTCACCCCGAGCCACGGGTTGGCAGAGGCCAGCGGCGCAGGCGCAATCGCCACCCGCCAGCGCCCCGCCAGGGGCGGCACGGGGGCCTTGGTGATCTCGATCTGCCCGGAGGCGCCCAGCGTCAGGCGCAGGCGGAGCGGTTGATCACTGTCAACATTGGCCAGGGCGGCATCAAAGCTCGCGGGATCAAAGGCAAACCCCAGCCGTCGGGCCGAAAGGCCCATCCTGTCCCGATGACGCCGCGCCAGTGCCACGCCCGTATCGGGCCGCCACAACATGGTTTCGATCAGACGGGTTCCGGGTGGAACCTCGCAAAACGGCTTTTCCACAGTGCTTCCTCGTATTCGCTTGTGGCGCGACTGTCCCAGACCAGCCCGCCGCCGACGTTCAACACCGCTTCGCCATCCTCGACCATAAGGGTGCGGATGGCCACGTTGAACTCGGCCCGCCCATCCGGCGCGGCCCAGCCGATGGCGCCGCAATAGGCTTCGCGCGGGGCGGTTTCCAGTGCGTGGATTATCTCCATCGCGCGGATTTTCGGCGCGCCGGTGATCGAGCCGCAGGGGAACAGCGCTTCAAAAACCCCGCTCAACCCGGTTTCGGGGCGCAACTGCGCTTCGATCTGGCTGACCACCTGGTGAACGGTTTCGTAGGTTTCGACCTTGAACAGGTCGGGCACCGAGACCGAGCCCGGCATCGCCAGGCGCGACAGGTCGTTCCTGAGCAGGTCGACGATCATCAGGTTTTCGGCCAGCGTCTTCTCATCCCGGGTCAGCGCGTCGCGCAGGGCGCGGTCTTCGTCCGGTGTCGTGCCGCGCGGCGCGGTGCCTTTCATCGGGCGCGTGGCAATCCGGCCGGTGCCATCGATGCGAAAGAACAACTCGGGCGAGCGCGACAGGATCGCCGGGCCGTTCGCCTGTTCGATCAACGCGCCATGTGCCACCGGCTGGCGCGTCATGAGCGCTGCGTAAAGCGCCTGGAGATCGCCGGAGACCTCTGCCCGCAGCGGAAAGGTCAGGTTGGCCTGGTAGATGTCGCCGGCGCCGATCCAGTCATGCACCCTGGCAAAGGCCCGGGCATAGCGCGCCGCATCCCATTCGGGATGAAAGGCGCCCAGCGTGAAGTCACCGCCCGACAGCGGCCCCGCGGCATGGGGCGCGTCGTAGACCCCGAAGCACAACAACGGCAGCCGCCGCTCTGGCGGCATCAACGACGCCAGCCGCGGCTCAAGCGCATACCCCAGCTCGTAGCTGGCGTATCCCGCCAGCCAGTGCCCGGCAGCCCGCGCCGCGTCAAGCGCGGCCAATGCCGCGGGAACCTCGCAGGCCCGGTCGGCACGGATCAGATCCTGCGGGCTGTCAAAACGCCCCGCGGTTCCATCCGGGCCAATGTCGAATCGAATGCGCATGATGCTCCGCCGCCTGTTGGCTGTGGCGGCTGCTCTTGCCTGAAATCCGCCGGGAATGCACGTGAAAAACCGGCGCGATGTGGCGGAAAGCGGGAGACGGCAGGGTCTTTTCACCGGTTCCGGGCCTTCGCCAGACCGTTGCATTTCCCCAGGTAAACGGGCGGTGACGATCGGCGCAAAACATTTCGGATCGGCGTCATCGGGGGCGGAAATCCGGGGGGAAGGCGCAAACTTGATGTTGACGGTAGGGAAAAAAAATTGATTATAGGGAAAGATGAAGCGTTCCGAACCCGAGAGGACGAAAGCATGTCGCTGGATGACGCAGGTATCTGGAAGTCAGGTCGTGGCAAGGGACGCCGCACCCCGAAGGGACGCCAGTACGACGACGAAGCCCTTGCAGACATTCGTGATCTTTTGGGCGACGCGCCCCGACGACGCGACCTTTTGATCGAATTTCTGCACCTGATCCAGGACCGTTACGGCCACCTGTCTGCTGCTCATATGCGGGCGCTGGCCGAAGAGATGCGTCTGTCGATGGCCGAGGTCTATGAGGTCGCCACCTTCTATGCGCATTTCGACGTGGTCAAGGAGGGCGAGACACCGCCGCCCGCGCTGACCATCCGGGTCTGCGATTCGCTGTCATGCGAACTGGCCGGGGCGGAACAGCTGAAGCAGGCACTGGAGGACGGGCTGGACCCGACCGAGGTGCGCGTGCTGCGCGCGCCCTGCATGGGCCGCTGTGATACCGCGCCGGTGCTGGAGCTGGGCCACAACCACATCGACCACGCGACGCCGGAAAAGGTGCAGGCGGCCATCGCCGCCGGTGACACCCATGCCCATGTGCCGGAATACGAAACCTTTGCCAGCTACCGCCACGCTGGCGGCTACGACACGCTTGAGGCCCTGCGCAAGGGCAGCAAGACTGTGGATCAGGTGCAGGACACCATTCTTGAGGCCGGTCTGCGCGGTCTTGGCGGCGCGGGTTTCCCCTCGGGCCGGAAGTGGAGCTTCGTGCGTGCGGCCCAGGGTCCGCGTTACCTTGCCGTGAACGGGGACGAGGGCGAGCCGGGCACCTTCAAGGACCGTTATTACCTGGAGCGCACGCCGCACCTGTTCCTGGAGGGCATGTTGATCGCCGCCTGGGCGGTCGAGGCCGAGACATGCTTCATCTACATGCGCGACGAATATCCGGCGGTGCTGAAAATCCTGCGCCACGAGATTGCGGCGCTGGAGAATGCCGGGATTGTCGCCAAGGGATATATCGACCTGCGCCGTGGCGCGGGCGCCTATATCTGCGGCGAAGAAAGCGCGATGATCGAGTCGCTGGAGGGCAAGCGCGGCATCCCGCGTCACCGTCCGCCCTATGTCGCGCAGGTCGGCATCTTCAACAAGCCGACGCTGGTGCATAATATCGAGACGCTGAAATGGGTGGCGCGCATCCTGCGTGAAGGCCCCGAGGTGTTGAATTCGGTCGAAAAGAACGGGCGCAAGGGGCTGCGGTCCTTCTCGATCTCGGGCCGGGTGAAAAACCCGGGCGTGCATCTGCTGCCCGCCGGATCGACCATCATCGACCTGATCGAAGCTGCCGGAGGCATGCTCGACGGCCATACCTTCAAGGCCTATCAACCGGGCGGCCCCTCGGCCGGGCTTCTGCCGGCCTCGCTGAACGACGTGCCGATGGATTTCGACGAGTTGCAGGCGCATGGCACCTTCATCGGTTCCGCCGCCGTGGTGATCCTGTCGGATCGCGACAGCGCCCGCGATGCCGCGTTGAACATGCTGCGGTTCTTCGAGGACGAAAGCTGTGGCCAGTGCACGCCCTGCCGGGCGGGCTGTGAGAAGGCGGTCAAGTTGATGCAGGCCGAACATTGGGATGCCGACCTGCTGGAAGAGCTGAGCCAGACAATGGTCGACGCCTCGATCTGCGGGCTGGGACAGGCCGCGCCGAACCCCATCCGCCTGACAATCAAGCATTTCCCGGAGGAGATCTGAGCCATGAGCGAGACAATCACCTTCAACCTGAATGGCGAGGATGTCACCGCCGAGGCGGGTATGACCATCTGGGAAGTTGCCAATGGTCGGGGCCTCAAGATCCCGCACCTGTGCCACAAGCCCGCCCCCGGCTATCGCCCCGATGGCAACTGCCGCGCCTGCATGGTCGAGATCGAGGGCGAGCGCACGCTGGCCGCCTCCTGCATCCGTGAACCGTCCGAGGGCATGGTGGTCAAGACCGCCACGCCACGCGCGGAAAGCGCCCGCAAGATGGTGATGGAACTGCTGGTCGCCGATCAGCCCGAACGCGCAGAGGCGCACGACAAATCCTCGCATCTCTGGGACATGGCCGAGGAAAACGGCATCGACACCAGCCGTTTTCCCAAGCTGGAAGAGGGGCGCATCCCGCTGCTGGACGACAGCCATGTCGCGATGAGCGTCAACCTGGATGCCTGCATCCAGTGTGGTCTCTGTGTCCGCGCCTGCCGCGAAGTGCAGGTGAACGATGTGATCGGCATGTCGGGCCGTGGACATGACGCCTATCCAACCTTTGACTTCGCTGATCCGATGGGCGCGTCCACCTGCGTGGCCTGTGGCGAATGTGTTCAGGCCTGCCCGACCGGGGCGCTGATGCCCGCATCCGTTGTCGATGAACACCAGCACGGCGACAGCGCCGATTTCGACAGCGAAACCGAAAGCGTCTGCCCGTTCTGCGGCGTTGGCTGCAAGGTTTCGCTCAAGGTGAAGGACGGCAAGGTCAAATATGTCGAGGGCATCAACGGCCCCGCCAACGAAGGCCGGCTCTGCGTCAAGGGCCGCTTCGGCTTCGATTACATTCACCACCCGCACCGGCTGACCAAGCCGCTGATCCGCCGCGAAGATGCGCCGCCCAAGGGGCTGAACGTCGATCCCGGCAACCTGTCGACCCATTTCCGCGAAGCGACCTGGGAAGAGGCGATGCAGGCCGCCGCCGGTGGGCTGGCCAAGCTGCGCCAGGCGCATGGCGGGCAATCGGTGGCGGGCTTTGGCTCGGCCAAGTGTACCAACGAAGAGGCCTATCTGTTCCAGAAGCTGATCCGCCAGGGCTTCAAGCACAACAACGTCGACCACTGCACGCGGCTGTGTCATGCCTCCTCGGTGTCGGCGCTGATCGAAAATGTCGGCTCGGGCGCGGTGACCGCGACCTTCAACGAGATCGAAAATGCCGACGTCGCCATCATCATCGGCGCCAACCCGATCGAAAACCACCCCGTCGCGGCGACCTATTTCAAGCAGTTCACCAAGCGCGGTGGCAAGCTGATCGTGATGGACCCGCGCGGGCAGGGCATGAAGCGCTTTGCCTACCAGATGCTGCAGTTCCGCCCCGGTGCCGATGTCTCGATGCTCAACGCGATCATGCATGTGATCGTCGAGGAAGGGCTTTATGACCAGCAATACATCGACGCCTATACCGAGAATTGGGAGGCCGAGAAGGAACACCTGAAGGCCTTCACCCCCGAGGCGATGGAGCCGATTTGCGGCATCGCACCCGATGTGATCCGCGACGTGGCGCGCACCTTTGCCGGTGCCAAGGCGGCGATGATCTTCTGGGGCATGGGCGTCAGCCAGCACATCCACGGCACCGACAATTCCCGCTGCCTGATCTCGCTTGCGCTGATGACGGGGCAGGTGGGGCGTCCGGGGTCCGGCCTGCACCCGCTGCGCGGCCAGAACAACGTGCAGGGCGCCTCGGATGCCGGGCTGATTCCGATGTTCGTGCCGGATTATCGCTCGGTCGAGGACACGGCGGTGCGCGAAGACATCTTCGGCGTCTGGGGCCGGGACGAGGATTGGTCGGACAAGAAAGGCCTGACCGTGACCGAGATCGTCGACCAGGCCTATGCCGGCAATATCAAGGGCATGTACATCCAGGGCGAAAACCCGGCCATGTCCGACCCGGACGTGGAACATGCCCGCGATGCCTTTGCCAAGCTGGAACACCTGGTGGTGCAGGACATCTTCCTGACCGAAACCGCCTGTTTCGCCGACGTGATCCTGCCCGCTTCGGCGCTCTATGAAAAGAACGGTACCGTCAGCAACACCAACCGCCAGGTCCAGCGGGTGCGCCCCGCCGTGGCACCGCCGGGCGAAGCGCGTGAGGATTGGAAGATCACGGTTGAACTGGGCCAGCGCCTTGGCCTGCCGTGGGATTACACCGACGTCAGCCAGGTCTTTGACGAGATGAAGCTGGTGATGAAGTCGCTCGACAACATCACCTGGGACCGGCTCAAGACCGAGACCGTCACCTATCCCTCGCTGTCGGAAACCGATCCGGGGCAGGCCGTGGTGTTTGGCGACGGATTCCCGCGGGCCGAGGGGCGGGCAAAGTTCACCCCCGCATCGGTCATTCCGCCGGATGAAGCCCCGGACGAGGCCTATCCGATGATCATGACCACCGGGCGGCAGCTGGAACACTGGCACACCGGGTCGATGACCCGCCGGGCCAGCGTGCTGGACGCGGTCGAGCCGGAAGCCAACTGCTCGCTGCATCCGAAAACGCTGCGCGGCCTGGGCGTCAGCCCCGGCGAGATGATCCGCCTGACCACCCGGCGCGGCAGCATCGAGATCATGGCCCGCGCCGACCGGGCCGTGTCGGAAGACATGGTCTTCGTTCCCTTCGCCTATGTCGAGGCGGCGGCGAACGTCTTGACCAACCCGGCGATCGATCCCTACGGCAAGATCCCCGAGTTCAAGTTCTCGGCGGTGCGCGTCGAGGCCATCGCCAAAACCGCCGCCGAATAAGACAACCAACCAACAGGAACCTCCCATCATGGCATACAGAAGCGACATCGAGATTGCGCGCGACGCGCAGAAGAAGCCGATCCAGGAAATCGGGAACAACCTGGGCATTCCGGCAGAGCACCTGCTGCCCTATGGTCATGACAAGGCGAAGGTCAGCCAGGATTTCATCAACTCGGTGCAGGACCGTCCCGATGGCAAGCTGATCCTTGTCACCGCGATCAACCCGACCCCCGCGGGCGAAGGCAAGACCACCACCACCGTGGGTCTGGGCGACGGCCTGAACCACATCGGCAAGAAGGCGATGATCTGTATCCGCGAAGCCTCGCTCGGGCCGAACTTCGGGATGAAGGGCGGCGCGGCCGGCGGCGGCAAGGCACAGGTCGTGCCGATGGAAGACATGAACCTTCACTTCACGGGTGACTTCCACGCCATCACCAGCGCGCATTCGCTGCTTTCGGCGATGATCGACAACCATATCTACTGGGGCAACGAACAGGAAATCGACCTGCGCCGTGTCCAGTGGCGCCGCGTCGTCGACATGAACGACCGCGCCCTGCGCAACGTGGTGCTGTCGCTGGGCGGCGTGGCCAACGGCTTCCCGCGGGAAGGCGGCTTTGACATCACCGTGGCGTCGGAGGTCATGGCGATCCTCTGCCTGGCCAAGGACCTCAAGGACCTGGAAAAACGTCTGGGCGACATGATCGTGGCCTACCGCCGCGACCGCACCCCGGTCTATTGCCGCGACATCAAGGCCGAGGGCGCGATGACCGTGCTGCTCAAGGACGCGATGCAGCCCAACCTGGTGCAGACCCTGGAAAACAACGCAGCCTTCGTGCACGGCGGCCCGTTTGCCAACATCGCGCATGGCTGCAACTCGGTCATTGCCACCACCACCGCGCTGAAGCTGGCCGATTACGTGGTGACCGAAGCGGGCTTCGGGGCGGACCTGGGCGCCGAGAAGTTCATGAACATCAAGTGCCGCAAGGCCGGGCTGGCACCGTCCGCGGTGGTCTGCGTGGCAACCGTGCGCGCGATGAAGATGAACGGCGGCGTGGCCAAGGCCGACCTGGGCGCGGAAAACGTCGATGCGGTCAAGAAGGGCTGCCCGAACCTGGGCCGTCATATCGAGAACCTGAAAAGCTTTGGCGTGCCGGTCGTGGTCGCGATCAACCACTTCGTCACCGACACCGATGCCGAGGTCGAGGCGATCAAGGAATACGTCAAATCGCATGGTGCCGAGGCGGTGCTGAGCCGTCACTGGGAACTGGGCTCCGAAGGATCTGCCGATCTGGCGCGCAAGGTGGTTGCGGTGGCCGAAGCTGGTCAGGCAAACTTTGCCCCGATCTACCCCGACGAGATGTCGCTGGCCGACAAGATCCAGACGATCTGCAAACGCATCTATCGCGCGGACGAGGCGCTGATGGACAAGAAGGTCCGCGATCAGCTCAAGCTCTGGGAAGAGCAGGGCTATGGCAACCTGCCGGTCTGCATGGCAAAGACGCAGTATTCCTTCTCGACCGACCCCAACCTGCGCGGTGCGCCCACGGGCCATTCGGTGCCGGTCCGCGAAGTGCGGCTGTCGGCGGGTGCGGGCTTTATCGTCGTGGTCTGCGGCGAGATCATGACCATGCCGGGCTTGCCCCGTGTGCCCTCGGCCGAGAATATCCGCCTGAACGATGACGGACAGATCGAAGGTCTGTTCTGATCGCTGCCTGAACACGGGTCCGGGACCGGGCCCTGACATCGAGGTGCGGCGGCGTAAGGCAGCCGCACCTTTCATCTTTCCGGCGCGCGGGACGCCTCGCGTGCCAAAGGGAGCCAGAAACATGAAAGACACGACAGCAACGCTGATCGACGGCAAGGCCTTTGCCGCCACAGTCCGCGAAAAGGTGGCCGGCCACGTGACCCGGCTGAAAGAGGAAAACGGCATCACGCCCGGTCTGGCCGTGGTGCTGGTGGGCGAGGACCCGGCAAGCCAGGTCTACGTGCGCTCCAAGGGCAAGCAGACCGTCGAAGTGGGCATGAACTCCTACGAGCACAAGCTGGAGGCTGATACCTCCGAGGCCGACCTGCTGGCGCTGATCGACACGCTCAACAAGGATCCGGCGGTGCATGGTATCCTGGTTCAGCTTCCGCTGCCCGGGCACCTGGACGAGGACCTGGTGATCAATTCCATCGATCCGGCCAAGGACGTGGACGGGTTTCACATCTCCAACGTCGGCCTCCTGGGCACCGGGCAAAAAAGCATGGTGCCCTGCACGCCGCTGGGTTGCCTGATGATGCTGCGCGATCACCTTGGCTCGCTTTCGGGCAAGGACGCGGTGGTGATTGGCCGGTCGAACATCGTGGGCAAGCCGATGGCGCAGCTTCTTCTGGGTGACAGCTGCACCGTGACCATCGCACATTCGCGCACCAAGGACCTGCCCGATGTGGTGCGCCGTGCCGATATCGTGGTGGCCGCGGTCGGCCGCCCCGAGATGGTGCCGGGCGACTGGATCAAGCCGGGCGCGACGGTCATCGACGTCGGCATCAACCGCATCGATGCGCCGGAAAAGGGCGAAGGCAAGACGCGCCTTGTCGGCGATTGCCACTTCGAAAGCTGCGCCTCTGTTGCCGGGGCCATCACGCCGGTGCCCGGTGGCGTCGGCCCGATGACCATTGCCTGCCTGCTGGCCAACACGCTGACCGCCTGTTGCCGCGCCAATGGCCTGACCGAGCCCGAAGGTCTGACCGCATGACACCGGATCCCCGGTTGCTGCTTGGAAAACCGGTCCGGGAACGCATCCTTTCGGAGGTGCGGTCCCTGACCAATTCCGCCGGTCGCATCGGCAAGCTGGTGTCGATCTCCATCGGCGACGTGCCCGAGGTTGCGGTCTATGTCCGCAACCAGGCGCGCGCCGCCGCCGCCGCGGGGCTGCCGTTTGACCAGGAATTCTGGGGTGGCGAGGTCAGCCAGGATGAATGCAAGGCGTTGATCCAAAAGATGAACGACGACCCGGAGGTCATTGGCGTCATTCTTCAAAGACCCGTTCCGGATCACATCAACGTCCGCTCGTTGCAATCCGCGATCCATCCGCTCAAGGATGTGGAGGGCATGAACCCGGCCTCGATCGGCAACATTGTCTACAACGATGTGGCGATGGCCCCCTGTACCGCCGCCGCCGCGGTCGAGCTGATCCGGGAAACCGGGTTGGACATGAAAGGGCTTGAGGTGGTCATGGTCGGCCATTCCGAGATCGTCGGCAAGCCGGCGGCGATGATGCTGATGGCCGAGGGCGCGACGGTGACCGTTTGTCATCACATGACCCGCTCGGTCGCCATGCATTCGCGCCGCGCCGACGTGATCGTCGTGGCGGTGGGCAAGCCGCACCTGATTGGTGCTGACATGGTCAAGCCCGGCGCGGCGGTGATCGACATCGGCATCAACCAGGTGGTCAAACCCGATGGCACGACCGAAATCATCGGTGACGTGGATACCGATGCGGTCAAGGAGGTTGCGGGCTGGGTCACTCCGGTGCCGGGCGGCGTTGGCCCGGTGACCGTGGCGATCCTGATGCGCAACGCCATGCGCGCCTATGAACGGCAGCGGGCGGCAGGCTGGCGGGCTTGATCCCGCGCCCGCCCGGGGGCTCCTACAACGCCAGGTAGCCGATCCCCAGAAAGGCCACAACGCATCCCGCCCATTGCGCCGGGGCCATCTGTTCCTTGAGGAAAACCCGCGCCAGCAGGATGGTGAACAGCCCGAACATCGAGGCCGCCACCGCGGCAAATTCGGGCTGTTCCAGCGCACCGGCAGAAATCACCGCCAGAAGCGCGATGCCGTCCAGCACCCCCATCGTGATCAGTGGCAATAGCGCCCGGCGCCCGACCCGCAGATCGGGCCGCAGCACGATCAGCAGGGCGCAAAGCCCCGCCAGCGCGATCACCCGGGTGGCAAAGGTGCTTTGCCACTCGCCCCCGTGTTCCGACGCCATGTGACCCAGTTGGAACGTGCTGGCAAAGCCGATGGCCGAAAGCACCGACAGCGCGATGGTCGGTCCGCGTGGCGGCACGTCATCCGCCGCCGGATCGGACAGCACGGCCACCACGCCAACCGCAACGACAATCACCACCACGGCGGCGATCTGGTCGGGCGTAACCTGCGATCCGCCCAGCATGGCGTAGGCCAGTGACAGGATCGGATAGGCGCCGATGATCGGGCTGACCAGCCGCACCGGCCCCCGCTCGAATGCGAAATACAGCCCCAGGCTCGCCACGAGAAAGGTCACCCCGGCCCCGATCGACAGCCAAAGCGCCGGCCCGGTCGGCATCAGCGCGGCCCCATCGAAAAGAAGTACCCCGGATTGAAAGGCCAGCGCGGTCAACAGCACCACCAGCAAGGCCCCCATCAGCGGCACCGTCTTGCTGAGATAGCGGATCGCGATGTCGTGCAGTCCCCAGCAAAAAGCGGCAACCAATCCAAGAAATAGCGCATTCATGTGGCCCAACCCCGTATTTATGAGAATTTCTTTTGTGACGCTTGCGTGAATCTCAAGCCGTGTATATTCTCAACATTAATAATTTTTTCCGTAAAGGCAAACGCCGGAGGAGAGAACGTGCTTGATACCAACTATCCAACCGTCACCCCCGGGCCACCCCGGCCCAGCGGACTTATCGAGCCACGGGTCTTTTCCATGCCCCCCGGGACCGAGCGCTACGTGGTCGAGGGATGCGGCGCGATCCTTGTCCGGCTTGAGGCCGGCGACCGGCTTGAAATCGAGAATACCGAAGGCGGTCAACCCTGTGAAATCGTCTGCGCCCGCCCCGATGGCACGTTCGATCCCGGTCTGATCGGGGCCGAGGGGGCGGGGGATGCCGGGGGGCTCAAGGCGCTGCTGACCTCTGCCGACCAATCCCTGCGCAGCCTGCGCATGGGGATCGAGGCACGGGGGCTTGACCTCGCCGCCGCCCGCGCGGTGCAGGTGTTTGAGCGCACCACCCCGGCGCGCACCACCGAAAGCTTCACCGCGACGGATGAGGGCATTGCAATCATCGCCGCGCCCGGCGGCATCATGGATTTCGAGGCGCAGGACACCGCCACGCCGCTGACCGTCCATATCCGCCGCGCCACGATCAAGCCCTTTCCGAAGTTCGAACTGCCCGACCCGCTGGCCGATCCCCTGGCCGATGTCCGGGTGCATTCCGCCACCGCCGAGGCCTATTTCGTCAAGGCCGGCGATTATATCCAGATCCTCGACGTCGACGGCCGGCAATGCACGGATTTCCAATGCTTTTCCGCCCGCAAGCTGGACAAGGGCATCGAACACGCGCTGGACGTGACGACCACCCGGACGCTGATGGAACATGCCTACCCGATGCCGGGGCTGCATGCGAAATACTACGATCAGGACATGCTGCCGCTGGTCGAAGTGATCCAGGACACCTGTGGCCGGCATGACGCCTTTGCGCTGGCCTGTTCGGCCAAGTACTATGACGACATCGGCTATCCCGGGCATGTCAATTGCTCGGACAACTTCAATGCCGCGCTGGCGCCGCATGGTGTGACCGGGCGCAAGGGCTGGATGGCGATCAACTTCTTCTTCAACACCGGGTTGGACGAACACGGGGTGATGTACTCGGACGAGCCCTGGTCGCGGCCCGGCGACTACGTCCTGCTGCGCGCGCTGACCGATCTGGTTTGCGTCAGCTCGGCGTGCCCGGACGATACCTCGGCGGCCAATGGCTGGAACCCGACCGACATCCATGTGCGCACCTACAGCGGCAAGGAAACCTTTCAACGCGCCGTGGCGTACCGGCCCACCCCAGATGCGGAACCGAAGATGACCAAACAGACAGGCTTCCATGACCGGTTTGACCGGTTCACCGACAACTTCATCGAATACAACGGCTTCTGGCTGGCCAATTGCATGTCCACCGCCGGCCCGATCGAAGAGTATCATGCCTGCCGGCAAAAGGTCGTGGTGACCGATCTCAGCCCGCTGCGCAAGTTCGAGATCACCGGCCCCGACAGCGAAGCGCTTTGCCAATATGTCTTTACCCGCAACATGAAGACCCTGCCGGTGGGCGGCGTGGTCTATACCGCCATGTGCTATCCGCACGGCGGCATGGTCGACGACGGCACCGTCTTCCGCCTGGGCAAGGACAACTTCCGCTGGATCGGCGGGTCGGACTACGGCGGCGAATGGATCCGCGAAAAGGCCGAGGAGCTGGGGCTCAAGGTGTTGATCCGCTCTTCGACCGACATGCAGCACAATATTGCCGTGCAGGGCCCCGAAAGCCGCGACCTGCTGCGCAAGATCATCTGGACCGCGCCGCATCAGCCGAATTTCGACGACCTCGCCTGGTTCCGTTTCACCCCGGCGCGCATCGGCGACGACCAGGGCATACCGGTCGTGGTCAGCCGCACCGGCTATACCGGCGAACTGGGGTACGAGATCTTCTGTCACCCCAAGGATGCCCGCGCGGTCTTTGACGCGGTCTGGGAAGCGGGCGCGCCACATGGCATCACCCCGTTGGGGTTCGAAGCGCTCGACATGGTGCGGATCGAGGCCGGGCTGATCTTTGCCGGCTACGACTTTTCCGACCAGACCGATCCGTTTGAGGCCGGCATCGGCTTTACCGTGCCGCTGAAGTCCAAACCGGACGATTTCATCGGACGCGAGGCGCTGATCCGGCGCAAGGAAACCCCGGCGCGCAAGTTGGTGGGGCTGGACATCGACAGCAATGTCGAGGTCGGGCATGGCGATTGCGTCCATGTCGGCCGCGCGCAGATCGGCGAGGTGACCTCTTCCATGCGTTCGCCGCTTTTGGGCCGCAACATCGCGCTCGCGCGGGTCGACGTGGCGCATTCCGCGCCGGGCACCAAGCTGGAAATCGGCAAGCTCGACGGTCATCAGAAACGCCTGCCCGCCACCATCCGCGCCGACCTCGCCGCCTATGATCCCAAGAAGGAACGCCCGCGGTCCTGAGCCAGGCCCCTGCACAGGAGCAAGATGCCATGACAAGTGCCCTGGACCAGATCGGCGGCGAAGGCGTCCTTCGGGCGGTGGTCGAGCGCTTCTATGACCTGATGGAAAGTGACCCGGCGGTGCACGAACTGCACCGCCTGCATTTTCGCGGTCACGGGCTGTCGCATACCCGGCAGGCGCAGTTCGAGTTCATGTGTGGCTTTCTCGGCGGGCGCGCCTATTACCGAGAGCGGTTCGGCCACATGAACCTGCGCGAGATCCACGCTCATGTGCCGATCCGCGAGGCCGATGCCGAGATGTGGTTGCAGACCTTCGACCGCGCTTTGCAGGACGTGGGCCTCAGCGGCCCCGCAGTCGAGGTGTTCCGCAAGACGCTGGACCGCGCCGCGCGCATGCTGGTCAACGATGTGCCGGACTGGCGCCTGGGCGAAGACACGGCTGACAGCCAGCCCCGGCGCGATCATGGGGCCCTGCGGCGCGGCTGACCTCGTCACGCCCCTGGTCCAAACCCCATGGCCAGCGCCGACGGGCGAGGGGGCTTGCCCCCTTTCCACAGAGGCCACCGAGACCCGTCATCCGATCAACAGCACCTGCACATCGGCCACATTGGTCCCCGTCGCGCCCGTGATCAGCAGGTCCTCGGAAAGCCGCAGGGCCGCGTTGCTGTCATTGCGGTCGAGATAGCGCGCCGGCGATTGGCCGCGCGCGCGGATCCGGCTGATCGTGTCCTGGTCGACGATGGCGCCCGCTGCCTCGGTGGGGCCGTCGCGTCCATCGGTTCCGGCGGACAGAAAGGTCCAGGGCATCGCCACCGGTTCGGCATCCGCCAGTGCGGCGAGGCGCAGGGCAAGCTCCTGGTTGCGCCCGCCAAGCCCGCCGCCGCGCACCTGCACCGTGGTTTCCCCACCCCAGAGGATGGCGCGGGGCCATTCCCGCGCGCCGCTGGCCCGCAACCGGTGAAACACCGCACAGGCCGCCTCGGCAACATCGCCGGTCAGGGGGGTGTCGATCACCTCGGTCTCGTAGTCCGGGCGCAGGGCACGCGCAGCGGCCATCACGCTTTCGCGGTTGCCGCCGATCAGGTGGTTGATCGCGGCGGTCGGGGCGCGGGGACGCCCGACCTTGCGCAGGTGACGCTGGATGCTCTGGGGCAGCCGGTCGAGGACACCGGCGCCCTGCAACAGGTGACGCGCTTCTTCCGCCGTGCCGATGGGCGCGACGGTTGGCCCGCTGGCAATGGCGCGCAGGTCATCGCCGACCACGTCTGACAGGATGTAGCCGGTCACCGGGGCAGGGGCGGCCAGCCGCGCCAGGCCGCCACCCTTGAGCTCTGACACCTGTTGGCGGACAAGGTTCATCGCCACGATGTCCAGCCCGCTGGCCAGCAGAACCTGGTTCAGCGCCTGCTTGTCTTCCAGCGTGACACCAGCCGGCGGCGCCGGCAGCAGGGCCGAACCGCCGCCCGAGATCAACGCAATCACCTGATCGCCGGGCCGGGTGGTGCGCAGCACGTCCTGCATCCGCTCTGCCCCGGCGGCACCGACGCTGTCGGGCACCGGGTGTCCGGCGCGAAAGATCTCGGCCCCGGGCACCTGTTCGGCATTCTCACGGTGGGTGACACAGATCATGACGCGTGGGCCATTGATCCGCGGCACGACACTGCGCAGCATGGCCGGCGCGGCCTTGCCCAGGGCCAGCACGATGGTGCGATGGCCATGCGCGGGCTGGGGGAGGGGATGGGCGTCCAGGCAATCGCGCATGGCCTGCGCCGGATCGGCGCGTCGCGTGGCGGCCCGGAATGCCCGGGCCGCGTCATGCTTGAGCGTGGAAACCTTATCCAGCGGCAATCTGGCGCGCCTTTTCGACCAGCACCTCGGCCTGGCGGATCGAGGCATAGTCGATCAGCCGCCCGTCAAGCGACACCGCGCCCTTGCCCGCCGCTTCGGCCTCGGCCATTGCGCTCAGGATGCGGCCCGCCTTGGTCACCTCGGCCTCCGAAGGCGACATGACCTCGTTGGCCAGCGCGACCTGGCTGGGGTGGATCGCCCATTTGCCTTCACAGCCCAGAACGGCGGCGCGCTTTGCGGCGGCGCGATAGCCCTCGGGGTCCTGGAAATCACCAAACGGCCCATCGATCGGGCGCAGCCCGTTGGCCCGCGCAGCCACCACCATCCGGGCCAGCGCGTAGTGCCACATGTCGCCCCAGTGGGTTTCGCGGGTGCTGTTGATATCCGGGTCGGTCAGCACCGAATAATCCGGGTTCACCCCGCCGATGATCGTGGTGCGCGCCCGGGTCGAAGCCGCGTAATCGGCCACGCCGAAATGCAGGCTTTCGTTGCGCTTCGAAGCGGCGGCGATCTCGGACACGTTTTGCATGCCAAGCGCGGTTTCGATGATATGCTCGAAGCCGATGCGCTTTTTCATGCCCTTGGCATCTTCGATCTGCGTCACCATCATGTCGACGGCATAGACATCCGCCGCAGTGCCCACCTTGGGGATCATGATCAGGTCCAGCCGGTCGCCGGCCTGTTCGACCACGTCAACCACGTCGCGATACATGTAATGCGTGTCCAGCCCGTTGATGCGGATCGACATGGTCTTGGTGCCCCAATCGATGTCGTTCAGGGCCTTGATGATGTTGCGGCGGGCCTGTTCCTTTTCATCCGGCGCGACCGCATCTTCGAGGTCGAGGAAGATGACGTCAACGTCGGATTGTGCCGCTTTTTCAAACATTTGCGGCTGCGATCCCGGAACCGCCAGTTCCGAGCGATTCAACCGGGCGGGGGCTTGTTCGATGGCGTGAAATGACATGGATAGGGTCCTTTCTGAAAGGATATTGCGTGTCGGCCTCTATTTGCATTCGGGAAATTTCTATTCCTGTCAAGAAAAAGTTCTGCATGCCAGTGTACACTGGTTGTGGCTCACCCGCCGCTCTTGGCCTTGGCGGCGTAGTAATGCGCAATCGCCTGCGCACGGTTTTTCACCGACAGCTTGTCAAAGACGTTGGACAGGTGGAACTTGACCGTATTGGTCGAAATCTCCAGCCGCGCGGCCAGTTGCTTGTTGGTCAGCCCTTCCGCCAGCGCTTCGAGGATGGCGCGTTCCTTGCGCGACAGGGTGGCGATGGGGTCGGTCTTCAACTCTCGGATGTCGAGGTAGGGAAACACCATCTTGCCCGCCGCCACGTCGATACATGTCTGCACCAGCGCGTCGATCGGCGCCGCCCGCGACACGAAGGCCGCCGCGCCCGAGGCCATCGCCTGGCGCGGCACCGCCGGATCGGCGTCATGGCCATAGGCCACGATTCGCGGTGCATTCTCCTGGGCGCGCAGCACTTCGATCAGCTTCTCTGCCCCCAGCGCGGGCAGGTTCCAGTCGATGACGCAGACCTTCACCGGCACCCGCATGACCATGCCCAGAAAACCTTCGGCAGTGGCGCTGGTGGCCACGAGCGAGAATCGCGGGTCACGCTCGAACACCTCGGACATGGCCGACAGAACCAGTGGATTGCCGTCGCCCAGCATGATGTCGATCTGATCAGCCTTCATTTCAAGCCTCTGATATTATGCGATTTTCAAGAACTAACCACCCATTTGGGTTGGGTACGGAACGGCATGCAACGGGATACTTACCTGAATGGGTGGTTAATTCCCCACCCATTTGGATACCCAAAAGCAGGATTAAGGAACGTTTTTTTACTCTGCAAGAAATTTTATAACCAAGGGGAAACAAATTGACCCCTCAAGTGAACATTCGGAGCGATCATGACCGTTGCACAGCTTTTCCCCAAGCTCGAAATCCCCGAAACCATCGCCGCCGGTCCCGGGCCCGGCAACACCGATGCCCGCGTGCTGGCCGCCTTCTCGGGGGCCGGCATTGCCGACCACATGCATGGCGACGTGCTGCGCGGCATGGTCGAGTGCAAGCATATGCTGCGCCAGGTCTGGGGCACCGAGAACATTCACACCTTCGGCGTGGCCGGCACCGGCTGGAGCGGCCTGGACGTGATGTTCAGCGCCATCATGCCGGGCGACAAGGTCGTCGTGTTCAACAACGGCACCTTTTCCGGCATCGCCGGGCTGACCGTGCGGATGAAGGCCGCCACCGCCGGGGAACTGGCGCTCAGCCCGCTTGATCCCCATCCTGCCTCGGTTGTCGTCGTGGATGTGCCGCATGGCGTCTCTGTCACCGGCGGCATGGTCGAAGAGGCACTGGCCCGGCACAAGCCGAAGTGGGCCGTCATGGCGCATTGGGAAACCGGATCGGGCCGGATCAACGACATCAAGGGCTTTAGCGAAGCCTGCGAAAAGCACGATGCCATGGGGCTGGTCGATGCGGTGTCTTCGCTGGGCGTAAGCGATTTCCGGATCGACGATTACCCGGGGGTCCATGGCTGGGCGTCTTGCCCGCAAAAGGGCATCTGCTGCCTGCCGCTGACCTATGCCCCGGTGTCCTTCACCGACCGCTACATCGACACGCTGAAGAAGACCGGCACCCGGACCTTCGTGCATCACCCGATCATGGAGGCCCGCCACTGGGGCATCATCGATGGCAAGGACGTGGAAAAGGGCACATACCACCGGACCCATTCCGCCTATGCCGTCGCCGCCTTCCACGAAGCGCTGCGCATCGCGCTGCAACAGGGCATCCCGGCGCGGGCCAAGGAATATGCGCACCACGAAGCGGCGCTGCGCCGTGCGGTGCGGGCGATGGGCTGTGTCGTGACGTCGAACATGACCTCGCTGGTGGTGCTGAACCTGCCCGAGGAACTGGCGGGCCGCGAGATGGAACTGGTCCAGGCCTGCCGGGCACAGAATTTCGGCATCTGGCCGACGCTGTCAGAGCCGGTGCAGATCCGCATCGGCATTCTCAACCTGCTCAGCCGTGCCGCGATCACCGATATCGTCACCCGCTTTGCCGAGGCCATTCGGGCCATGGGCGGCACGGTCGACGACGCCCGCGTCCAGGACGCGCTGAACAGCCACTACGACCAGGCCATCGCGGCAGAGTGATTTCGTAACGATCCAATCTTTCGGAGGAGGAAAGAGCATGGACATCCATGAATACCAGGCCAAGGAAATCCTCGCCAGTTTCGGCGTGGACATTCCCCCCGGCGCGCTGGCCTACAGCCCCGAGCAGGCGGCTTACCGCGCCCGCGAGTTGGGAGGAGATCGCTGGGTCGTCAAGGCCCAGGTGCATGCCGGGGGCCGTGGCAAGGCCGGCGGGGTCAAGGTCTGCGACAGCGACGCCGAGATCCAGACCACCTGCGAGGCGCTCTTTGGCCGCAAGCTGGTGACGCATCAGACCGGCCCCGAGGGCAAGGGCATCTACCGGGTCTATGTCGAGGGCGCGGTGCCGATCGCACGCGAGATCTATCTGGGTTTCGTGCTCGACCGGACCTCGCAGCGGGTGATGATCGTGGCCTCCGCCGAGGGCGGAATGGAGATCGAGGAAATCTCGGCCGACAAGCCCGACAGCATCGTGCGGGCGACGGTGGAACCCGCCGTGGGCCTGCAGGATTTCCAGTGTCGCCAGATCGCCTTCAAGCTGGGCATCGAGCCGGCGATGACGGCGGCGATGGTGCGCACCTTGCAGGGCTGCTACCGCGCGTTCCGCGAACATGACGCAACGATGGTCGAGATCAACCCGCTGGTTGTGACCGGCGACAACCGCATCCTGGCGCTGGATGCCAAGATGACCTTCGATGACAACGCGTTGTTCCGCCATCCCCAGATCAGCGAGCTGCGCGACAAGAGCCAGGAAGACCCGCGCGAAAGCCGGGCCGCCGACCGGGGCCTGTCCTATGTCGGGCTGGACGGCAATATCGGCTGCATCGTCAACGGCGCCGGTCTTGCCATGGCGACGATGGACACGATCAAGCTGGCCGGGGGCGAACCTGCCAACTTTCTCGACATCGGCGGCGGCGCCACGCCTGAACGGGTGGCCAAGGCATTCCGGCTGGTGATGTCGGACGGCAATGTCCAGGCGGTTCTGGTCAATATCTTCGCCGGCATCAACCGCTGCGACTGGGTGGCCGAAGGCGTGGTGCAGGCGCTCAAGGAAGTGCAGATCGACGTGCCCGTGGTGGTGCGTCTTGCAGGCACCAACGTCGAGGAAGGCCAGAAGATCCTCGCCAAGTCCGGCCTGCCGATCATCCGCGCCACCACCTTGATGGAAGCGGCCGAGCGCGCCGTGGGCGCCTGGCAAAACGACCTGACCCAGAACTCCAGAATGAGGGCCGTGCAATGAGCATCTTCATCGACAGAGACACCCCCGTCATCGTTCAGGGGATCACCGGCAAGATGGCCCGGTTCCATACCGCGGACATGATCGCCTATGGCACCAATGTCGTCGGTGGCGTGGTCCCCGGCAAGGGCGGGCAGGAGGTCGAGGGCGTGCCGGTCTTTGACACGGTCGAGGATGCGGTGACCTCCACCGGGGCCGAGGCCAGCCTTGTCTTCGTGCCGCCGCCGTTTGCTGCCGACAGCATCATGGAAGCGGCTGATGCGGGCATCAAGTACTGCGTCTGCATCACCGACGGCATCCCCGCCCAGGACATGATCCGGGTCAAGCGCTACATGTACCGCTACCCGAAAGAGCGCCGCATGGTGCTGACCGGTCCGAACTGTGCCGGGACGATCAGCCCGGGCAAGGCGCTCTTGGGGATCATGCCGGGCCATATCTACCTGCCGGGACACGTGGGCATCATTGGCCGCTCGGGTACGCTGGGCTATGAGGCCGCCGCGCAGCTGAAAGAGCACGGCATCGGCATTTCGACTTCGGTTGGCATCGGCGGCGATCCGATCAACGGGTCATCCTTCAAGGACATCCTCGAACGGTTCCAGGCCGACGACGAGACCCACGTGATCTGCATGATCGGCGAGATCGGCGGCCCGCAGGAGGCCGAGGCCGCCGAATACATCCGCGACCACGTCACCAAGCCGGTGATCGCCTATGTCGCCGGGCTGACCGCGCCCAAGGGGCGGACGATGGGCCATGCCGGCGCCATCATCTCGGCCTTTGGCGAAAGCGCCAGCGAGAAGGTCGAGATCCTGACTGCCGCCGGTGTCACCGTCGCGCCGAACCCGGCGGTGATCGGCGACACCATCGCCAAGGTGATGCAGAAGGAGGCCGCGTGATGAACGCCATCAACATCGGTACCAACCGGCCGCGCGTGCTTGTCACGCGCCGTTGGCCGCAATCGGTCGAGGCAGAGCTGGCCGAACGTTTCGACACGGTCTTCAACATCGAGGACACACCGATGAGCGCCGCGGATTTCCGCGACGCCCTGGCGCAATTCGACGCCATCCTGCCGACGGTGACCGATGGTCTTGGCGCCGCGTCGCTGGATGTGCGCGAGGCGCGGACCCGGCTTCTGGCTAATTATGGCGTGGGGTTCAGCCATATCGACACCGAGGCGGCGCAGCGGCTGGGGATCGCGGTGACCAATACGCCCGATGTCCTGTCGGAATGCACCGCCGACCTGGCGATGACGCTGATGCTGATGGTGGCCCGCCGCGCGGGCGAGGGCGAGCGCGAGCTGCGCGCCGGGCAATGGACCGGCTGGCGGCCGACGCACATGATGGGGGCCAAGGTCTCGGGCAAGGTGCTGGGGATCGTGGGGTTCGGCCGCATCGGCCAGGCGATGGCGCAGCGCGCGCATTTCGGTTTCGGCATGAAGATTGTTGTCCAGAACCGCTCGAAGGTCGCGCAGGAGATCCTGGATCGCTACAACGCGGTCCAGGTCGACAGCCTCGACGACCTGCTGCCGCAATGCGATTTCGTCTCGTTGCATTGCCCCGGCGGCGCGGCCAACCGGCACCTGATCAATGCGCGGAGGCTGGACCTGATGAAGCCCGGGGCCTTCCTGATCAACACCGCCCGCGGCGAGGTGATCGACGAACATGCGTTGGCGCAGGCACTGATGTTCGATTGCATCGGCGGCGCGGCGCTGGACGTCTTTGATGGCGAACCCAAGGTCGCGCCGATCCTGCTGGATTGCGACAACCTGGTGATGTTGCCCCACCTGGGCAGCGCCACCGAAGAGACCCGCACCGCGATGGGGCGCCGGGTGCTCGACAATCTCGTGGACTTCTTTGAAGGCCGCGACCCAGCCGACCGGGTGGCATGATGCAGGCGGTGGCAGAACCCCGGCGCACGGACGCCTCCGACAGCTATGCCGACGAGGTGTACCGCCGCCTGCACGGCGCGTGGCTCAAGGTTCTCCACCGCCGCGCGCCCAAGGTGGCCCAGGCGGTCCGCGATGGCGGGGCGCAATGGGCGGAAGGCGATTATTCCGACCACCTGCAGGCCAGCACGATCTGGTTTCACCTGCGTCAGATCATGGAAGAAAACCTGGCGATCCGCACCGGGCGGCTGAGCGAACAGGAGGGCGCGCCAGGCGAGGGCGGCTTCCTGCGTGCGCTGACCGATTGCCCCGAGGATCAGCGCGCCACGATGGTGCAGCTTCTCTCCGAGGGTCAGCTTTCGGTCGGGCCGACGATCACCGCCCACCCGACCGAGGCCAAGCGGGTTTCGGTCATGGAGATCCACCGCCGCATCTACCGCACGCTGGTGCTGTTCGAGACGATGCGTTGGAGCCCGCGTGAAATCGAGCGGTTGGAAGAGACGCTGGAGATGGAGATCGACCTGCTCTGGCTGACCGGCGAGTTGCGGCTGGAACGGCCAAGCCTGGTGTCCGAGGTCGACTGGGGCCTGCAATTCTATCGCACCAGCCTGTTCGAGGCGGTGCCGCGCCTATTCGAACGCTACCACGACGCGGTCAGCAAGGTGCTTGGCCCGCCGCAACGCGATCACTGCTGTATCCGGTTCCATTCCTGGATCGGCGGCGACCGTGACGGCAACCCCAACGTCACCGCCAAGGTGACGCGCATGGCGCTGGACCGCTCGCGCGAGATGATCACCGAGGAATATCTACAGGCGCTTGATCGCATCATTCCGCGGCTCAGCATCTCGGAAAAGATCGTCGCCGTGCCGCGCCCGCATCGCGATGCGCTGGCCGACATCGTCGAAACCCGCAGCACCGACCCGGTGCAATGCGCCCGGCGCAATCCGAACGAAATCTTCCGCCAGGCGGCCTCGGCCATTCGCCAGGCCGTGGCGAGCGGAGGCTACCGGGACGTGGCCGCTTTCGTCAGCGATCTGCACAGCGTCGAAGCGGCGTTGGTGTCGGTGGGCGCCAGCCAGATGGCGCAGCAGTTGGTTCGCCCGCTGCGCTGGCAGGCCAATACCTTTGGTTTCCGGGCGCATACGCTGGACATTCGCCAGAACTCCGACGTGGTGACACGCACGCTCGAAGCGGTCTGGAACGCGGTCGATGCCGCGCCCGAGGCGCTTTCGGCGGCGTGGTCCAAACGGCTGCGGCGCGAAGTGGGACAGGCGGCGCTGACCGCCATCGACCCGGCAAAACTGGGGGATGAGGCGGCGGAGTTCATGGCGCTTCTGCACCTGATCCGGGATGTGCATGAAGGCCCGGACCCCGATGCCATCGGCCCCTTCATCCTGTCGATGACCCGGTCGGCGGATGACCTCCTGGCCGTGCTGCTGCTGGCCCGTTATGCCGGGTTCGGCGCGGAGCGGCTGTCGCTGAAGGTGGTGCCGCTGTTCGAGACGATCGAGGATCTGCGCGCCGCACCGGCGATCCTGCGCGACGTGCTTTCCATTCCGCTGGCCGCGCGCAGCATGAAGGACCGCGCCGGGCGGCTTGAAATCATGCTGGGCTATTCCGACAGCAACAAGGACGGCGGCTACCTCTGTTCCAGCTGGTCGCTGGACCGGGCACAGCGCGCGATCACCCGGGCGATTGCCGCCTTTGGTGCGCGCCCGGTGTTTTTCCACGGGCGCGGCGGATCGGTCAGCCGGGGCGGGGCGCCCACCGACCGGGCCATCGCAGCGCAACCCCGGGGCACCCTGACCGGCACCCTGCGCCTGACCGAACAGGGCGAGGTGGTGACCGCGAAATACGCCAATACCGGTACGGCGGCATCCCAGCTGGAGCTTCTGGCCTCGTCCGTTCTGCGCCACAGCACCGGGCCTGCGTTCGAAACCGTCGACCCGCAAGCCGACGACGTGATGGAGACGCTCTCCAGCCTGAGCCAGACCACCTATCAGACGCTGCTGCAACATCCCGGTTTCCTGTCCTATTTCAACCAGGCCAGCCCGGTGAACGAATTGGCCTTCCTCAAGATCGGCTCGCGCCCGGCGCGGCGCTTCGGGGCGTCGTCGCTGTCCGATCTGCGCGCGATCCCCTGGGTCTTTGCCTGGAGCCAGAACCGCCAGATGATCAGCAGCTGGTACGGCTTTGGCCAGGCCTTCCAGGACTTTCGCACGATCCGCGGGGCCGAGGGCGACGCCGCTTTGACCCAGGTGATGCAGGACCTTCCGCTGTTCCGGCTCTGCGTCGACGAGGTCGAGAAATCACTGATGCTGGTGCGCCTCGACGTGGCCGAGCTTTATGCCGGGCTGGTCGAGGACCGCGAAGCCGCCGAGGCGGTCTTTGGCCTGATCCGGGCCGAACATGCGCGGTCGGTCACGGCCATTGAAAGCCTGACCGGCACGCCCCTGGGCAGCCGTTTCCCCGATGCCGCCGCGCGCATCGCCCAGCACGAAGCGGCGCTGCGTTCGGCACATGAGGCGCAGGTCTGCCTGTTGAGGCGCGTGCGTGCCGAGGACGGCAACCGCCACCGCATCCAGTTGATGCAGACCATGAATTGCATTTCCGCCGGTCTTGGATGGACCGGCTAGTCGGATAAGGAGGAACGACATGAACGTCATCTATCACCACGACGGGTTTTTCGTGGATTCGCTGGCCCTGCGCGACCCCGAGCTGTTCGATGCCATCTCGGGCGAGTTGGGCCGTCAGCGCGACGAGATCGAGCTGATCGCATCCGAAAACATCGTCAGTGCCAATGTGCTGCGCGCGCAGGGCTCGGTCCTGACCAACAAATATGCCGAAGGCTATCCGGGCAGGCGCTATTATGGGGGGTGTGACTGGGTGGACCGGGCCGAGGTGCTGGCCCAGGACCGCGCGAAACTGCTCTTTGGCTGTGCTTTTGCCAACGTCCAGCCGAACTCTGGTTCCCAAGCCAACCAGGGGGTCTTCCAGGCCCTGCTGCAACCCGGCGACACCATCCTTGGGATGAGCCTGGATGCGGGCGGCCACCTGACCCACGGCGCGCGGCCCAACCAGTCGGGCAAATGGTTCAACGCGGTGCAATACGGCGTGCGCAAGGACGACAACCGGCTGGACTACGACGAGGTTGAAAGCCTGGCGCGCGCGCATCGGCCCAAGCTGATCATCGCCGGCGGTTCGGCCATCCCGCGCCAGATCGATTTCAAGCGGATGCGCGAGATCGCGGATATGGTCGGCGCCTATCTGCACGTCGACATGGCGCATTTCGCCGGTCTGGTGGCGGCGGAAGAGCATCCCTCGCCCTTCCCGCACGCGCACGTGGTCACAACCACGACGCACAAGACCCTGCGCGGCCCGCGCGGCGGCATGATCCTGACCAATGACGACGAGATCGCCAAGAAGGTCAACTCGGCCATCTTTCCCGGCATCCAGGGCGGGCCCCTGATGCATGTCATCGCCGCCAAGGCCGTGGCCTTTGGCGAGGCTTTGCGCCCGGAGTTCAGGATCTACATCCAGAACGTGATCCGCAATGCCCAGGCGCTTTCGGATCGGCTGATCGAGGGGGGGCTTGATATTGTCACCGATGGCACCGACACCCATGTGGTGCTGGTCGATCTGCGGCCCAAGGGCGTGAAGGGCAACGCGACGGAAAAAGCGCTTGGCCGGGCGCATATCACCTGCAACAAGAACGGCGTGCCGTTTGATCCGGAAAAGCCCACCGTGACCTCCGGCATCCGCCTGGGCACGCCCGCAGGCACCACCCGGCGCTTTGGCGAGATCGAGTTCCGCCAGATCGCCGACTGGATCATCGAGGTGGTCGACGGGCTGGCCGCCAATGGCGAAGATGGCAATGCCGAGGTCGAGGCCAAGGTGAAGGCCGAAGTCGCCGAGATGTGCGCCCGGTTCGAGGTCTATCCCGGCCTGTAAGCGCAGGGCACACAGCAAGCCACACGACAGTCAACGGCAGGGCAATGTCCCTGCCGTTTCGCTTTGCGGGCCGGGTTTTTTCGGCGGGTCGGCACAGGATGCGCAAAAGAAAACCCCCTCGCAGTTTCCTGCAAGGGGGTGGCGCGTGGGTGATGGCGATGCCGTCAGATGTCGAGCGTGTTGTCACGTTCCCAGCTGGTGAAATGGGTCACGAAGGAATTCCATTCCTGCATCTTCATCTTGATGTAGGAGGACGAGAATTCGTCACCCATCATCTTCTTGAGCTCCTTGTCCTTGTCATACTCGCGGATCGCGTCGAGCATGTTCAGGGGCAGTTTCGGCGCGCCGCGGACCTTGTGGCCATCGGCGTACATGTCGATGTCGTGGCGCTTGCCGGGGTCGGCCTTGGTGCGGATGCCCGACAGGCCCGCCGCGATGATCACCGCCTGCAACAGGTAGGGGTTGGCGGCCCCATCCGGCAGGCGCAGCTCAAACCGGCCAGGGCCGGGGACGCGCACCATGTGGGTGCGGTTGTTGCCGGTCCAGGTCACGCTGTTCGGTGCCCAGGTCGCGCCCGAGATGGTGCGCGGCGCGTTGATCCGCTTGTAGCTGTTCACCGTCGGGTTGGTGATCGCGGCCAGCGCGCTGGCGTGCTTCATGATGCCGCCGAGGAAATGCTTGCCACGTTCGGACAGGCCGACCTCGCCGGTCTGGCCTTCGCCTTCGCCGGCAAAGACGTTCGTGGTCGAGGCCTCGCCCGGCGCATCCCAGACCGAGATATGGGCATGACAGCCATTGCCGGTCAGCCCCTCGATCGGCTTGGGCATGAAGGTCGCACGGAAGCCGTGCTTTTCGGCCACCGACTTGGTCATGAACTTGAAGAAGGAATGCTGGTCGGCGGTGGTCAGCACGTCGTTGAATTCCCAGTTCATCTCGAACTGGCCATTCGCGTCCTCGTGGTCGGTCTGATAGGGCTTCCAACCGAGGTCCAGCATGTTGTCGGCGATCTCGCGGACCACGTCATAGCGGCGCATCACCGCCTGCTGATCATAACAGGGCTTGGCGGCGGTATCGAAGGGGTCCGAGATCTGGTCGCCTTCGGGGGTCAGCAGGAAGAACTCGGCCTCGATGCCGGTCTTGACGTGCAGGCCCAATTCGGCGGCTTCCCCGATCAGGCGTTTGAGCACGTTGCGCGGCGCCTGTTCGACCGGCTTGCCCTCCATCACGCAATCGGCGGCCACCCAGGCGACATCCGGTTGCCAGGGCAGCTGGATGACCGAAGCCGGGTCCGGCACGGCCAGCATGTCGGGGTGGGCGGGGGTCAGGTCAAGCCAGGTGGCGAAACCTGCGAAACCGGCGCCGTCTTCCTGCATGTCGGCAATCGCCGCGGCAGGCACCAGCTTGGCGCGTTGTCCACCGAACAGGTCGGTGAAGGAAATCATGAAATACTTGACGCCGCGTTCAGCGGCGAAGGCGGCGAGATCGATCTGCGCGTCTGGCACGACTTGATCTTTGGCCATGTTTGTCTTCCTCTCTGTCGAATTTTGCCGCGATGGTCGTCACCTGGTCCGCGCGCCATCCTTGTGAAGCGGCGCGACCCCCGGGAAGAGGCCGCGCCGTGGTCTGTCAGAAGCCGGGCTTGCCGGGGTACCATTCGGTCCCCGCAAGCGGCACGCGGGCCATGGCGGCGGCTTCCATGGTCAGCGCGCACAGATCCTCGGGTTCGAGGTTGTGCAGGTTGTTGTGGCCACAGGCCCGGGCGATGGTCTGGGCCTCCAGCGTCATCACGCTGAGGTAATTGTGCAGACGACGCCCCGCGTCAACCGGGTCGAGCCGTTTTTGCAACTCGGCGTCCTGGGTGGTGATCCCCGCCGGGTCGAGCCCCTCGTGCCAGTCGTCATAGGCACCTGCGGTGGTGCCCAGCTTCTGGTACTCGGATTCCCAATGCGGGTCATTGTCACCAAGCGCGATCAGGGCGGCGGTGCCAATGGCGACCGCGTCGGCCCCCAGCGCCATCGCCTTGGCCACGTCGGCGCCGCCACGGATCCCGCCCGAGACGATCAACTGCACCTCGCGGTGCACGCCCAGGTCCTGAAGCGCCTGGACGGCGGGGCGGATGCAGGCCAGCGTCGGCAGGCCCACGTGTTCGATGAACACGTCCTGGGTTGCGGCGGTGCCGCCCTGCATGCCGTCCAGCACCACCACGTCGGCCCCGGCCTTCACCGCCAGCGCGGTGTCGTAATAGGGGCGGGTGCCGCCGACCTTGACGTAGATCGGCTTTTCCCAGGCGGTGATTTCACGCAGCTCCAGGATCTTGATTTCAAGATCGTCGGGGCCGGTCCAGTCCGGGTGACGGCAGGCCGAGCGCTGGTCGATGCCCTTGGGCAGGTTGCGCATATGGGCCACGCGGTCGCTGATCTTCTGACCCAGCAGCATACCGCCGCCGCCGGGCTTGGCGCCCTGGCCGACCACGACTTCGATGGCATCCGCCTTGCGCAGGTCATCGGGGTTCATGCCGTAGCGCGACGGCAGGTATTGGTAGACCAGCGTCTTGGAGTGGCCGCGTTCTTCCTGGGTCATGCCGCCGTCGCCGGTGGTGGTCGAGGTACCAGCCGCCGATGCGCCACGGCCCAGGGCCTCTTTCGCGCGCCCCGAGAGCGCGCCAAAGGACATGCCGGCGATGGTGATCGGAATATCCAGCTCGATCGGCTTCTTGGCGAAACGGGTGCCCAGCGTCACCTTGGTATCGCATTTCTCGCGGTAGCCTTCGAGCGGGTAGCGTGAGACCGAGGCACCGAGAAACAGCAGATCGTCGAAATGCGGAACCCGACGCTTGGCGCCACCGCCGCGGATGTCATAGATGCCGGTGGCCGCCGCGCGGCGGATCTCGGCGTTGATCGGGTTGGAAAAGGTCGCCGACTGGATCGGCATCGTCCGGGGGGGACTTTTTTCCTTGATGTCTTTCACGGTCTTGTCTCCCTCAGTACGCGTTGTCGACTTTGAAATTATAGAGCTGACGGGCCGAGCCGTAGCGCTTGAACTCTTCCGGCTTGGCGTCGCTTCCGGCGCGTTCCAGAAGATCGCGCAGGATCTCGATGTGTTCGGGGCGCATCTCTTTCTCGATGCAATCGGCACCCAGTGACTTGACCGAACCGCGCACGAAAAGCCGTGCCTCGTAGATCGAGTCGCCAAGCGCGTCGCCCGCGTCGCCGCAGACCACGAGGTTGCCGGACTGTGCCATGAAGGCGGACATGTGGCCGACATTGCCATGTACCACGATGTCGACGCCCTTCATCGAGATGCCGCAGCGCGAGCTTGCATTGCCCTTGATCACCAGCAGGCCGCCGTGACCGGTGGCCCCGGCATACTGGCTGGCGTCGCCTTCGATGACCACGGTGCCGGACATGATGTTCTCGGCCACGCCCGGACCGGCGGATCCATGCACATGCACGGTCGCCTGCTTGTTCATCCCGGCGGTGTAATAGCCGGTTGAGCCCTTGACGCTGACTTCGATGGGCGCGTCCAGGCCGACGGCAACCGCGTGGCTGCCGCGCGGGTTGACGATTTCCCAGGAGGTCTGGTTGGTATCCGCCGCCTGGGCATGCAGCGCGGCGTTGAGGTCGCGCAGGCCGTTGGCCTGAAGATCGTAGGTCTGCATTTATGCCGCCTTCTTTTTCGGGGTGTCGGCCTGGTCGTGGGTCCAGAAGTACACGGTTGCGGGTTCGGGTTCCCAGACGCGGGCGGTTTCAATCCCCGGCAGGTTCACCAATGCCCGATATTCGGACCCGAAGGCCACGTATTGATCGGTTTCCGCCATGACGGCGGGCTTGCAGGCAATCGGGTCGCGCACGACGCCAAAGCCATCCTTGGTGCCGACCACGAAGTTGAAGAACCCGTCCAGGTCCTCAAGCGAGGCTTCCAGCGCTTCGCCCAGGGTCGCGCCGTTCTGCATCTTCCAGGTCAGATAGGCCGCGCCGACCTCGGTGTCGTTCTGGGTTTCGATGTGGATGCCTTCGCGCTGCAGCTTGCGGCGCAGCGAATTGTGGTTGGACAGCGAGCCATTGTGCACCAGGCATTGGTCCAGCCCGGTGTTGAACGGGTGCGCGCCCAGCGTGGTCACGGCGCTTTCGGTTGCCATGCGGGTGTGGCCGATGCCGTGGGTGCCGGACATGTCCGAGATGCCGAAGCGGGCAGCGACGTCCTTGGGCAGGCCGACTTCCTTGTAGATTTCCAGCGTGTCGCCAAAGGACATGGCGCGCACGTCCGGGGCAATCTCGCGCAACAGGGTGCGGGCCTCTTCGGCCTTGCCGGCGGGCAGGCTCAGAACCGCGTGGGTGTCATTGCGGGCCAGGCTGACCGTGCCGCCAAGCGCCGCGCCCAGCTTTTCCGCCAGGCCGTCAAAGGCCGTTTCCGGGTCTTCTGCCTGAACGGTCAGCTTGGAGGCCGAGGTATCCTCGGCGCCGTAGATGGCGATCCCGGCGCTATCGGGGCCGCGATCGGTCATGGTGATCAGCATATCTGTGAGCAAGGCGCCCAGCTGAGGCTCAAGCGCCTTGTCCTTCAGGAACAGTCCGACAATTCCGCACATTCTGGTCTCGCTCCATTTCTTGATTCTACCCGGAACGGGTGACGCGTTCAGATTAGCACCCTGCGTTCTTCGCCGCAACTAATATGAAACAAATTTTCCTATGAGGCAAGTACGGGCAAAGCTGCCCGTACTCTGAGTATTGGATCTCAATAGCGTTCGACGCTCTTTTGAACCTTCTCGTGGTCCAGCGCCCGCTTGCTGGCGCGTTTGAGGTGCTCGTCCTCGCGCTGGAACTGGATGCGATGCCAGCCGATCCAGAAGGCGACGCCGATGGCGACCATGATCATCTCCGACCCCTGGAAGGGATAGATCGGACCGACATCTGCCAGATCGACGGCCCAGCTTTCGTAACCAATCGTGGACATGTGGGTGTCTCCTTATTCCGCGGGGGTGAGTTTGGAGGCGAGATGCGCCTTGTCGGCCTCGATGATGGCCTCCTTGGCGTCCTCGTAGGCATGGTGTTCGGCGAAATCGAGGCCTTCAAGCTCGACCTCTTCGGGAATGCGCAGCACGCCCAGGGCCGCCTGGATCTTGGACACCGCAAGGGCAGGCAGGAAGCCCAGGCCGAAGAACATGATCATCGCGCCGATGAGCTGACCCAGCGGGTTGACGGTGGCATAGCCTTCGAATGGCGACGAGGGCGCGCCCCAAAGCACGAAGCCCGCGATGATCAACCCGACGACCCCGGCATACCCGTGCACCGCAACTGCGCCCACGGCATCGTCCAGCTTGAACCGCCGCTCGACCCAGTGGTGCAGGCGATAGATGATGACGACACCGACGGCCGCAACCAGCATGGCCTGAATCGGATGATAGAGGTCATTGCCCGCCGAGGCAGTGATGACACCGGCCAAACCGCCCGAGAAGGTCCAGAAGGCATCCCCCCGGGACACCAGGTAGGCCGCCATCAAGCCGCCCGACATCGACATCAGGAAGTTGAAGGTGATCCCCGAGAGCGAGGTCGGCGCAAGATAGATGTTGGTCGCCGTCCAGGTGGTGCCGGTGATCTGGCCGCCGATGGCTTCGGGCGAAATTGCGGGCACGTTGCAGGCCGCGTAGAAGCCCCAGAACCCGGTGTAGATCAGGAAAATGCCGATGGTCAGCATCCAGGGATTGTGCGGCGGGATGTCTCGCGGGGTGCCGTCGGCGGCAAACTTGCCGATCCGCGGCCCGAGCACATAGATCACCCCAAGCGCATAGCCCCCCGCGATCGCGTGGATCACGCCCGAGGCATAGGCATCGTGGTAGCCGAGGAATTTCACCATCCAGCCGTCATAATGCCAGCCCCAGGCCGCATCGATGATCCACCAGACCGAGCCGATGAGCACCGCATGAACCCAAAGTGCCGACGAGCGGATACGCTCGATCACCGCGCCCGACACGATGGACGCCGCCGTCCAGGAGAACAGCAGGAAGGCCGCCCAGAACACGCCGGTGATTCGGTCTGCCGCGTTCGGCCCCATTGTTTCCGCCCAGGGAAGGTTGCCCGCCCCCATCTCGTGATCCAGCCCCCCAAAGAAAGGGAACATCGGGAATGCCCAGTAAATCCACCAGCCGAAGAAGAAGAAGGTAACGGTGACCAGAGGGATCACCATGACATTTTTCATCAATGTGTGCATGTGGTTGCGCCGACGGCTCGCGCCGACTTCGTACATGCAGAACCCGACATGAATCAGGAACATGAAGACCACGGTCACCCAGTAGTAAAACTCGGTGAACACCGTGGTCAGGGCGTTCAGATTGCCATCCATCTCTTTTTGTCTCCCCATGAATTGGCTTGATTTTCGTGCAACTTATTTTACCTATGGGAAGGCATTTTTATTCACTCTGTCAAAGTTTTTTCACTGTCAGTTGAGATTTTTCTCGTTTTGCCCGTTTATCGGGCGTCATGGCGATGCCTGCGCGAAGTTTCCCATCATGAAAATAATATGAACGTGGGGATTGATTTTTTCTGCCGTTTGGGTCTCACTGTCGGTCAAACACGAACAGGACAGGGAGACGCGTGATGGCGATCATCTACAGAACTTCGGCACTGGCCCAGCGCCACGGCGAGATCGGCGGAGAGCTTGAGGATTGGAACGGCATGGGCACGGCCTGGTTCTATGACCAGACCGACGAACGTGCCAAGGCCGACTATGAAGCGGTGCGCACCAAGGCCGGGCTGATGGATGTGTCGGGTCTGAAGAAGATCCACCTCAGCGGGCCGCATGCAGCGGCGGTGATCGACCGTGCCACCACCCGCAACGTTGACAAGCTGATGCCGGGCCGCGCAGTCTATGCCGCGATGCTGGACGACCGGGGCCTTTTCATCGACGACTGCGTGATCTATCGCCTGTCGGTCAACAACTGGCTGCTGGTGCATGGCACCGGCACCGGCCATGAAAGCCTGGCGATGGCGGCCTATGGCAAGAACGTCTCGATGATCTTTGACGACGACCTGCACGACATGTCGCTGCAAGGTCCGGTCGCGGTGGACTTCCTGGCCAAGCACATTCCGGGCATTCGCGACCTGGCCTATTTCGGCATCATCCAGACCAAGCTGTTCGGCAAGCCGGTCATGATCTCGCGCACCGGATATACCGGCGAGCGCGGCTACGAGATCTTCTGCGAAGGCCGCCACGCCATCGCGCTTTGGGATGCGATCCTGGAAGACGGCAAGGACATGGGCATCCGCCCGGTCCAGTTCTCGACCCTCGACCTGCTGCGGACCGAAAGCTACCTGCTGTTCTATCCCGGCGACAACTCGGAAACCTATCCGTTCGACGATGGCCCCTGTGGCGACTCACTGTGGGAGCTGGGGCTGGAATTCACCGTGTCGCCCGACAAGAAGGGGTTCCGCGGGGCCGAGAACCACTATGCGCTGCAAGGCAAGGAGCGGTTCAAGATCTACGGCGTCCGGCTTGAAGGCACCACTGCTGCCGATGAGGGCGCAGAGCTTCTCAAGGACGGCGAGAAGGTCGGTGTCGTGACCTATGGCATGCGCTCGGACCTGTTTGATCACACCGTGGGCATCGCGCGGATGCCGGTGGATTGCGCCGTGCCGGGCACCAAGATGACGGTGCGCAACGCGGATGGCACGGAAATCCCCTGCGTGGCCGAGGAAATGCCCTTCTACGACAAGGACAAGAAGATCCGCACCGCCAAGGGCTGATCCCAAAGACTGCAGAAGGCGCGCGCCCCCGGGGCCGCGCCTTTTTGCCACCAAGAATCCGCAGGGAGATACGGCAGCATGTCAAAGTTCAAATTCCCAGAAAGTATCCGCAGCCGCCCGGTCTATGGCACGCTGAAACCCCGGCCCGGCAAGGGGCACCTGATGATCGCCGATGCCGAGGGTGCCGAGGCGCTGCTGGACCTTGCCGCGCAGGATACCGGGATGTTTCGCAAGGCGCATATCATCTTCATCCCCAAGGCCACGGGTGACACCTATGTCGACCGGCTCAGGGCGCTGGAGCCCGCGCAGTTCTATATCGGCCCCAGCTACGAGGCATCGGTGCCACGCATTCGCCGGGTGCTGTCGGATGCGCACATGGGGCTTCAGGTCTACCTGGCCGGGACCGAAGGACTGATGGGCCAGGCCCAGAACGAAGCGATGAACGCCGGCATTCCGCATACCGCGATCCAGACCGAGCATCGCGGCTCGGTCGCGCGGCGGATGCAATGCGTGCATTGCAAGGGCATCACAGAGGACGTGATGACCGATCCTTTCGTCTGTTCCCATTGTGGTCTGAACCTCTTTGTGCGCGATCACTATTCGCGCCGGCTGGCTGCGTTCCAGGGTGTCTGCATCGACGCGGAAGACCCCGGAAACGTGCCCGAACCCGTGGAGTTGTACAAATGAGCGCCGCCCCCCAGAAAGCCAAAGCCGGCGCCGAGAAGATCGAGGTCGTGGTCAGCGCCATCGTGCCGCTGAACGATCTGGTGACCCGGTTCGAGTTCACGCGCCGCGACGGTCTGCCCTTTCCACCGTTCTCTGCCGGGGCGCATACCGTGGTCGAGATGCAGGACGAGGGCCGTACCCGCCTGAACCCCTATTCGCTGATGTCCGATCCTGCGGACCAGTCTGTCTACGCCATTTCCGTCCGTCGCGACGACGAAGGCCGGGGCGGTTCGCTGTACATGCACCGCAACGTCAAGCTCGGCGACGTGATGACCATCACCTTCCCGGTGAATCTCTTCCCGCTGGACCTGCGCGGGCGCAAGCACGTGTTCCTTGCCGGTGGCATCGGCATCACGCCCTTCATGGCGATGATCGCGCATCTTGAACGGATGGGCGGGGCCTGGGAATTGCACTATGCCTGCCGCAGCAAGGCACTGGGTTCCTATGCGGACGAACTGACCCGGCGCTATCCCAACAAGGTGCATGTCTACTACGACGATCAGGATCAGGCCATCGCGCTTGCGGACCTGCTGGACGGGCAGCCGCTGGGCACGCATGTCTATGTCTGCGGCCCTGCGGGCATGATCAAATGGGTGCATGACACGGCCGCAGTGCATGGCTGGCCCGACGAGAATGTGCATTCCGAGGAATTCCTGGCCCCGCAGCCCGGCAAGCCCTTTGAGGTGCGTCTGTGCAAGTCGGACATCACCATCCAGGTGGGCGAACACGAAAGCCTTCTGGAAGCGATGGAGCGGTGTGGCGTCGACGCGCCCTTCCTGTGTCGCGGCGGAGCCTGTGGCCAGTGTGAAACCGATGTTGTCGAGGCGGAGGGCGAATTCGTCCACCGCGATCACTGGCTGGACGAAGACGACCATGCCAGCGGCAAGAAGATCATGCCCTGCGTCAGCCGCTTTGTCGGCACGACGCTGGTTCTGGACCGATAGGGGGAGCGACGATGACCATTCAATTCAACAAGGAAACCTTCCGCGACGATTATTCGTTCCGCAATTCGGACCGGGCAATCAAGCGCTTCCCGTTCCCGTTCCACGAAGACAGCTACATGTATTCGGTGAACATGGAGCAGCACCGGGGCGGGCCGGCGGGATCGGTCTTCGAGATGCGGTTTGACGTGGACGAGCATTACGTCTCGGAGATGGAAGACCGGGCGCTTGTGCTGGCCGAGGATCCGCTGCGGTGCCAATCGCTTCCGCATATGACGCTGGCAGGTTGGGACACGCTTGAGCTGATCATGGTGTCGAAGTCCGAGGATTACCCGGACCTGTTCGAGCTGCACCGTGACGGCGACAATTGGCGCTGGATCAACAAGCCGATGGGCATCGACCACAGCTTTACCTTCCTCGACGAGACCACGCTGCCCTGTGGCCCGCTGGAATACATCACCCGCCAGGCGCAGGGCGATTTCGCCGTGCTCGATCAGCGGGGTGACATGCTTTACATGGATGCGGGTATGGTCACGACCCAGGCGGACTGGTCGCTTGATTTCGACATCGGCATGGATTTCTTTGAATGGCATGCGCCGGTGCCGCTGGCCCATGAAATGGGCATCTTCAAGCGCGCGCTGAAATTCCTGCTCAACATCCAGCAGGGCGCGCCCGCGCGGCGGCTGAACTGGACGATGACGGTCAATCCGCTGCTGGATACCAGCCCCGAGAATTATCACAAGTGGGGTGTTCAGAAGACCACGCTGACGCCTGAAAACATCGGCGCGAAACAGCACCTGCGGGTGGAGTTGCAGACCTTCTACCGGCTGCCCCGGTCGAATGCGCTGCTGTTCCCGATCCGCTGCTACCTGATCGCCTTTCAGGATCTCGTGACCATACCGAAATGGGGCCGCCGTCTGCACCGGGTGATCCGCGACCTGCCCGAGGAGCTGGCCACCTACAAGGGATTCATCGACAATCGCCCGATGATGCTGGACTACCTCAGCCAGTTCGACGATGGCCTGCCGACCTCGCCCGGGGTCTGGCCGGACCTGGACACCGAACCGCCCTTGCAGAAATAGCGCGGGGCGCACTTCGGCACCTCAATCGCGCGCGCCTGGAACGGTGCGCGCGATTTGCGTTCGGAGGGTCGGTCCTTTTGCTCCGCCGTCAGGTTTTTTGCGGATAGCAGATGATCGACAGGTAGCGCGCGGGCAGTTCTGTCAGCACCTCGGGGCCATGCGGCGCGTCGGCGTCAAAGAACAATGTATCGCCGGGTTCCAGCGGGTAATGCTGTTTTCCGTGCAGGTAGCCGATCTTGCCTTCCAGCATATAGATCATCTCGATCCCGTCGTGCTGGAACGTTTTGAAGGTGTCGGATTCATTGCTCAGCGTGATCAGGTAGGGTTCCACGATCACGCCGCTGGAATTTGATCCGATATGGCCCAGGAGGTTGTACTGATGGCCCGCGCGGGTGCCGGCGCGTTCGATCTCAAGCCCCTTGCCGGCCTTGGTATGCACCGCTTCGCGACGTTCCTCGAACCCCTTGAAAAAGGCGGTCAGCGGCACCGACAGCGCATTGGCCAGCGTCTGCAGGGTGGTCAGCGAAGGCGAGGTATTGCCGTTCTCGATTTTCGACAGCATGCCGATCGACAGGTCGGTCAGCTTGGACAGCTCCGCGACCGTGATGCCCTGTTGCTTGCGATAGGCGCGCACTTCGCGGCCGATGGCCACTTCGAGCACCTTCTCGCGCTCGTCGCGCAGGCTGTGGGGATCCTGGACAAGCTTGGTCATGGTCTTGGATGTGTCAACGTTCATACGGGTTTACCCTTTGGAATTAATCACTGATCTCGATAACGTTCACAGGACTGCAGTTTAGCAAAAGTTCACTGCATTGCAAAAAAGTTTTCCTGCGGTTAATAATTGGTCCGATTGGTCGGAGATTGGCCTGAATGACAAAGACGATCGGCTTTCTGCTGTTTCCCGGATTTCCGATGGCCTGCCTGACATCGGTGATCGAACCGCTGCGCGCGGCGAATGAGATCTCGGGCCAGACGGCCTTTGGCTGGACCTTGATCGGAGAGGCCGCCGCGCCGGTCCAATCCAGCGCGGGCATCCCTTTTGAACCGCAAACCACGCTGGAAGCGGTGGAAAACGTCGACTACCTGCTGTTGCTGTCGGCCCCGTCCAGCCCGTTCGCCGATGCCCGCAGCGCCGCGCATCTGCGGCGGTTGGGGCGGCATGGTTGCACGCTCGGCGCGATCAGCGGCGGGGTGTTCCCGCTGGTCCGAAGTGGTGCTGTCCCGGGTGAGGAACTGTCTGTTCACTGGTGTTACGAGGCGGCCTTCACCGCGGAATTTCCAAAAATTTCCTTCAGCGACGAGGTGATCGAGGTCTCGGGACGCTGTGTGACCGCCTCGGGCGCGGCGGCGGCCTTTGACCTTGCGCTGGGATTCATCGACGCGGCGCTTGGTGCCAATGTCGCAACCGAGGTGGCCTGTTGGTTCCAGCACCCGATGATGCGCAAGATCGGGGTCAAGCAATCGGTGCCGGTTCATCTTCAGGGCAGTATCCAGGACGATCTGCCGCCGATGGTGACCCGCGCGATCGAGATTTTTGCCGCCGACCTCTCGGCGCCGGTCCCGGTGGGCGAGGTGGCCGAACAGCTGGGCATCACGCCGCGCCACTTGGAACGCAGCTTCAAACAGGCGACCGGGCAGAACCCGACCACTTATTTCCGCTGGCTGCGGATGCAGGCCGCGCGGCAGATCGTGATGTATACCAATGACGCGGTGGCCGATGTGGCGGCGGCGGTCGGCTATGCCAGTGCCAAGCATTTCACCCGGCATTACCGCGCCGAATACGGGCTGAGCCCGCAAGACGACCGCAAGCGGATCAACCTGTATCGGACCGAGGGCAACCGTCCGGTGCCCTCGGTATAGCCTTTCTCAGGCCGCCGCCTTGCAGGCGGTGACAAGCGCGTGATGCAGCGATCCGGCGGAACTGCGCGGCCCGATCACCGACAGCGCGCGGGTGCCACGGTTCAGCACGAAGCAGCCAAGGTGATCGATGGTGGTACGCTGCACCTCGCCACCCTGCCAGGCGCGCAGGTCCACGGCGCACAGCAGCTCCATCACCGAAGGCAGCTCGTATCCCGTCAGGTCAAAGCGGCACCAGGCGTCGGTCTGCTCGGTCACGCTGGCGGTGGCGCCGAAGGTCTCGGCCATCTGATGGGCCAGGCCTTCATGCGTGGCGATCGGCGCTTCGATCATCCATTGATCCGGCCCGGTCCAGAACGCGGACAGGGTGCCGCCGCCATGATGCGCCGGGGCGGGGGCCTCGGCCTCGATCACGCGGGCCAGCGTGGCGCGCGTCGCCTCTTCCTGGCCCAGCCGCGCCGCGACCGAGGCCAGCGCCACATTGGTCACTTCGGTCACGGTGACAGAGCCGAGGGTGTCGATCCGGGGTTCGGACCCGCCCAGCGGGGTAATCGGTTTGAGATCAGGCACGGAGACGTTCCCCCTCTGGGTCGACGAAATGGGCGCTGACGACTTCGACGTCATGATCAACGCCGGTCAGCGGGCTGACAAGGCGCACGACCTCGCCCAGCCGGCTATCGCCGGATTTCAGGTAGCCGATGCCGATATGGCATCCAAGGTTCGGTGAGTAGCACGCCGAGGTGACATAGCCCTGGTCATGCGCCGCATCGACGGGTGAGCCCTTCGTCATCAGGTGGGCACCGGCGGGCACCTTGTGTTCGGCGTTGACCGGCTTGAAGCCCACCAGCTTGAGCGCATCCTCTTCGTTCAGCCCCGGCCGTTCCGAGAGGGTGGAGCCGATGGAATCCTTCTTCTTGGACACCATGCGCCCCATGCCAAGGTTGTTGGCAGTGGTGGTTCCGTTCAACTCGTTGCCCGCCGCGTGGCCCTTTTCGATCCGCATGACCGACAGCGCCTCGGTGCCATAGGGGATCACGTCGAATTCCTTGCCTTCCTCCATCAGCTTGCGCATCAGCGCGTCGCCATAGCGGGTGGGCACCGCGATTTCAAAGGCCAACTCGCCAGAGAACGAGATCCGGAACAGCCGCGCCCGCAACCCGCCGCAGACCGTGATCTCGCCGCAGGCCATGAAGGGGAAGCCTTCGTTCGAGATGTCGAACTCCGGGTCGACGATCTTTTGCAGCAACTTGCGAGAGTTCGGACCGGCCACGGCATATTGCGCCCAGGCCTCGGTGGTGGAAATCAGCTGTACGTCCATGTCCGGGAACAGGCACTGGCGCACGAATTCCATGTGGCGATAGACCGGCACCGCGTTGGCGGTGGTGGTGGTGACGACGAAATGGTCTTCGGCCAGCCGCGCGGCGGTGCCGTCATCCATCGCAATCCCGTCTTCGCGCAGCATGAGGCCATACCGCGTCTTGCCCACTGCCAGCTTGGCAAAGCCGTTGGCATAGAGCTTGTTCAGGAACGCGGCCGCATCGGTGCCCTGGACGTCGATCTTGCCCAGGGTGGTGCAGTCACAGACGCCCACGGATTTGCGGGTCTGCAACACCTCACGGTCAACGCTTTCGCGCCAATGGGTTTCGCCCGGCTTGGGGAACCATTGCGCACGCAGCCACATGCCGACCTCGACAAAGACCGCGCCCTGTTCTTCGGCCCAGTAGTGGCTGGGGGTCTTGCGAACAGGCCGGAAATCCTTGTCCCGCGACCGGCCGGCCAGCACGCCCATCGCCGTCGGCGTATAGGGCGGGCGGAACATGGTGGTGCCGACTTCGGGGATCTGCTTGCCCGCAACCTCGGCCATGATGGCAAGGCCCGCGATGTTCGAGGTCTTGCCCTGGTCGGTGGCCATGCCAAGCGTGGTGTACCGCTTGAGGTGCTCGACCGAGACAAAGTTCTCCTGGTGCGCCAGTTTCACGTCCTTGGCGGTCACGTCATTCTGCTGGTCGACCCAGGCGCGTTTCGCGCCTTTGACATGCCAGAAGGGCGCGACGCGCACGGGCGCATCCTCGGCCCGGGGCAGATCGGGGCTGGAGACGGCCTGGCCCAGATCGGTCAGCGCCTGCGCCGCCGCCGCCTGGCCCGAGGCCAGCGCCGCATGGGTGCTGAAGGCGCCATTGGCCGCCCCCGCCGGGATCAGGCCGGGGGGCAGGGTGCCGCCGGGAACAAAGGCGCAGAGCTTGTCGTCCCATGTCGGGCGACCACGCTGGTGACAGGTCATGTGAACGTTGGGGTTCCAGCCCCCCGAAACACCCAGCCCCTCCAGGGCGAGCGTCCGGGTGGTGCCGGTGGACAGGGTGACCTCGATCGCGGTCAGGCCCAGCCGGCCTTGGGTATTGGTCACCGTGGCCCCGGGAATGGTCTCATACTCCGAGGCTTTCGGCGCATCGGAACGGGTGTCGATGACAGTGACCTCGACGCCCTTGGTGGCCAGGTCGGCGGCGGTGCGATGGCCGTCGTCATTGTTGGTGAAGATGCCCAGCGACTGGCCCGGCACGGCGGCCCAGCGGTTGGCATAGCTGCGCAGCGCCGAGGCCAGCATGATGCCGGGGCGGTCGTTGTTTTCAAACACGATGGGCCGTTCGGTCGCCCCCGCCGCCAGGATCGCGCGTTTCGAATAGACCCGCCAGAGGATCTGGCGTGGCTTGCCCGGGGCGGGCTGGGCCAGGTGGTCGCTGACCCGTTCGACCATGCCGTAGATGCCATGATCGAAGGCACCGATTACCGTGCTGCGCGGCATGACGCGCACGTTGGGCATGGCTTGCAGCCGCGCCATTGTTTCGACGGCCCAGGTGACACCGCTTTCATCCGCCAGCGTGCCGCTGTCGGAATTCAGCCGCCCACCGATCAGGAAGTCTTCATCCGCCAGGATCACCTGCGCACCGGATTCCCCCGCGGTCAGCGCCGCGGCAAGCCCGGCAGGGCCAGCCCCGATGATCAGCAGATCGCAATGCAGGAACCCCTTGTCATAGCTGTCGGGGTCGGGCTCATGCGCCAATGTGCCAAGACCGGCGGCCTTGCGGATCATCGGCTCATAAAGCTTTTCCCAGAACGCCTTGGGCCACATGAAGGTCTTGTAGTAGAAGCCCGCGGCAAAGAACGGCGACAGCCGGTCATTGATTGCCATCGCGTCCCACTTCAGCGAGGGCCAGCGGTTCTGCGACGTGGCGGTCAGCCCGTCAAAGAGTTCCGCCGTGGTGGCGCGGGTGTTGGGTTCCTTGCGGGCGCCGCTGCGCAACTCGACAATGGCATTGGGCTCTTCGGACCCGGCGGTCAGGGGGCCACGCGGGCGGTGGTACTTGAAGCTCCGCCCCATCAGGCGCACGCCGTTGGCCAGCAGGGCCGAGGCGAGCGTATCGCCCTGGAAACCGCTGTAACGCTTGCCGTCGAAGGTGAAGGACATCGGCGTGTTGCGGTCGATCAGACCGCCGGTCAGTCGCGTCTTGCCGGTCATTTGGAACGCCCCTCGGCCCGCGCGACATCGCGCGCCAGCTCTACCTTGGTGATTTCATGGGTGGTGGTGTCGCGGGTGACGACCAGCCAGGATCGGTCGCCCTGTTCGTGGAACCACAGCTCTCGGTGCAGCCCGGCGGGGTTGTCACGCATGTAGCCATAATCGGTGAACTGCGCCACGGCGTCCTCGGCCTGCCAGTCGGGCCGATGGATCAGCGATGCGTCGCCCTTGTAAACGAATTCGGCGGCGTCGCGGGGGCCCAGGATGGGATGATTGATCAGCATGTCCGGTCCTCGCTCAATGCAGGTTGGGCTGGTTGCCCACGCCTTTTTCGTCGATCATGTGCCCCGTCGCGAAACGATCGAGACGAAAGGCGGTGGCGGTCTTGTGCGGGCGGTCGGTGGCCAGCAGATGCGCATAGGCAAAGCCCGAGGCCGGGGTGGCCTTGAACCCGCCGTAACACCAGCCGCCGTTGAAATAGAGCCCGTCGATATGGGTCCGGTCGATGATCGGCGAGCCGTCCATCGACATGTCCATGACCCCGCCCCACATCCGCAACAGGCGCGCGCGCCCGAGGTTGGGGAAGATCGCCATGCCGCCTTCGCAGACGTCCTCGACCACGGGCAGGTTGCCGCGTTGGGCATAGGAATTGTACCCGTCGAGATCGCCACCGAAGACCAGCCCGCCCTTGTCGGACTGGCTGCAATAGAAGTGGCCCGCGCCGAAGGTGATCACCCCGGGGAGCAGGGGTTTCAGACCTTCGGTCACGAACGCTTGCAGGACTTGGGTTTCGATAGGAAGCCGCATGCCTGCCTTTTCCATCAGGCGCGAAGATGACCCGGCCACGCAGGACGCGACCTTCTTTGCCCCGATGAACCCGCGCGAGGTCTCGACACCGGTGCAGGTGCCGTCTTCAATCCGGAAGCCCGTGACCTCGCAATTCTGGATGATGTCGACGCCGCGCTGGTCGGCGGCACGGGCATAGCCCCAGGCCACCGCGTCATGGCGCACGGTGCCGCCGCGATGCTGCGCCAGCCCGCCCTTGATGGGAAAGCGGGCGTTGTTGACATTGAGGAAGGGATAGCGCGCAACAATCTGTTCCGTGCTCAGCAATTCCGCATCCGCGCCATTGAGGATCATCGCGTTGCCGCGCCGGACAAAGGCGTCGCGCTGCGCGTCGGAATGGATCAGGTTGAGGATGCCGCGCTGGCTGACCATCGCGTTGTAGTTCAGCTCCTGCTCCAGGTTTTCCCAAAGCTGCAGCGAGAACTCGTAAAACGGCTCGTTGCCGTCGAGCAGGTAGTTGGAGCGGATGATCGTGGTGTTCCGCCCGACGTTGCCGCCGCCGATCCAGCCCTTTTCGACAACCGCGATCCGCGCCTGTTTGAATTCCTTGGCGAGGTAATAGGCCGTGGCCAGGCCATGCCCGCCGCCGCCGATGATGACATAGTCATATTCCGCTTTCGGCGTGGCATCGCGCCAGGCCGGCCCCCAGCCACGATGGCCGGTGAGCGCTTCCTTGATGACTTTGAACCCTGAGTAACGCATAGATTCGGACTCCTTTGTGCCATCTTCGGCCAGAACCGGGGCGAAGTCGTTGTCCCATTCAGACGGGAACGGGTCGAAATCGGACATCAGCAGGATTTTTTGCGCTCAAAATCAACGCGCGAGGCAAAACCCTGTGTGAATATTATTTTCCCAACGGGAATTTTTGGGCGAGCCGAAGCGCCGACATGCCGGAACAGCCCCGGCTCCGATCCGCAATGGACGGCATCAGACGGGGCGCAGGCGCCGGTTGATCATGTCATGTCGGAGGAAGGGCGGTCCGGGCAGGGGTCGGTTTCGGACCTCTTGCCGGACAAATGCCCCCCGCGATGCGCCAAGGGGAAGAGAGCGGCGTCATCACGGGGGGCAGATGGCCCGGGGCGAAGCAAGCCGCCCCGGACATTTGGATCGAAAATCGGATCAGTTCTGCAGGTAGGCCGCCATGCTGTCGTCCAGCGCGTCTTTCCACGGCGTGTGGTGCACCGGGGCCATCGACCCGGTCATCACCGATTTGTAGCGGTTGTTGCGGAAGCCCATGATGTCTTCGGACTTGTGCTTTTTCCACTCGTAGAACGCCTGGCAGGCGCCATCGACGTCAAAGCTGGGATAATCGGTCTCGGCCACCAGTTCCTCGATATAGTCGCCCTGGTAACGGATGGCGTATTTCACGTCGTCGCTGGCCTCTTCGCGTGCCTCGCGTTCCTTCACGTCGGCCAGCATCTCTTCGCGGCTGACGGCCGAGATGTCGATCTTGCCCATGATCGCGTCGCGCACCCACCAGGCCTGGGCGTCGAACATGTTGAAGGTGAACCACTGGTCCTGCATGCCAAGATAGAAGAGGTTGGGATTGTTGACGAAAACCACACCCTTGTAGAGATCGGCCGTGGCCAGCCGGTTGGCGGTCTTCAGGCGCAGATCGTCGGGCAGGAAGTTGAAGAAGTGCTTGTAGCCGGTGCACAGGATGATCGCATCGACATCCTTGGTCGTACCGTCCGAGAAATACACAGTGTTCCCGCTGACCTTCTCCATCGCGGGCTTTTCTTCCCAGTTGTCTGGCCAGTTGAAGCCCATCGGCGCAGAGCGATAACATGACGTGATCGACTTGGCGCCATATTTCCAGCACTGCGATCCGATGTCCTCGGCCGAGTAGGAGGAGCCCACGACAAGGATGTCCTTGCCCGAGAACTCACGCGCGTCGCGGAAGTCATGCGCATGCACGAGGCGGCCATTGAAGCTTTCAAAGCCTTCGTAATAAGGCACATTCGGGGTCGAGAAGTGGCCCGAGGCACAGATCACATGATCGAAGTCTTCCGAGTAGACATGATCCTTGGCGTGGTCATGCACGGTGACGGTGAACTTGGCCGTCTCGTTGTCATAATTGACCCAGCGCACGGCGGTGCTGAAACGGATCCAGTCACGGACCCCGGCTTTCTGAACCCGGCCTTCGATATAGTCGAACAGCACGGCACGCGGCGGATAGGAGGCGATCTGTTTGCCGAAATGCTCTTCGAAAGAGTAATCGGCGAACTCCAGCCCCTCTTTCGGGCCGTTCGACCACAGGTAGCGGTACATGGAGCAATGCACCGGCTCACCGTTTTCATCCAGTCCGGTGCGCCATGTGTAGTTCCACAGCCCACCCCAGTTGTCCTGCTTCTCGAAGCAGACCACTTCGGGGATCTCTTCCCCCTTGGCCGCCGCCGATTGGAAGGCGCGAAGTTGGGCCAGGCCCGAAGGTCCGGCACCGATGATTGCAACCCGTTTCCTGGTCATGTCTGTCTCCCGTGCTGAGCAGGTCTTAATTGGTTCTTATTGGTTGAACCAAATGTCACCTTTACAGCACCATTCTGTCAACGGTTTTTTCACCGGAGAGAATTTATTTCCCCCAAGGTAAAGGTATGTTGACTTGCATGTGGGCATTTCAATGGTAGAAATTGGTATGTCAGGATCAAGTTTCGCCCATAACATGGCCGTCTCATCGCTGTTTCCCAACGATCGCGTGGGGATGAGCGACCCCGTGAACATCGGATTCCTTGCACCATTGAGCGGCCCGGTCAGTTCCTGGGGCCTGCCGGGGCTGAACGGATGCCAGCTTTGGGCCGAATGGCTGAACAAGGCGGGCGGCATCATGATCGGCGGACGCCGCTACCCGCTGCGAATCATTCCCTTCGATTGCGGTTACGATCCCGAACGCGCGATGGAAGGGGCCCGTCATCTGGTGCTGACCGAACAGGTCAGCCTGTTGATGATGCTGGGCGGCGATACCTTCACGCCGCTCAGGTCCTTCCTGAACAAGAACCGCGTTCTGACCTCGACCCTGCTGCCAAGCGACCTGTCACCGGATACCCGCTATCTGATTGCGCCGTCCGAGGTGCATCCGGTGTTCAATGTCACCGGGGTCGAATGGCTGGCCGAACACGAACCCCACCGTCAACGGGTGGCCATGTGCAGTCAGAAGGACGCGCTGGGGCTGCCGTCCACCGCCACCTATCGCGCCGCATTCGAGGCCGCGGGCCTTCCGGTGGTCAAGGACATTCTCTACGATCCGGAACAGACCGACGTGGCCGCCATCGTCGATCCGATGCTGGCGGCGCAGCCGGATGTGTTGTGCTGGTGTACCAGCTACACGCCGATGGTCCACGCCTTGACCGAATACGCCCACCAAACGGGTTTCAAGGGCCGCATCCTGTCGTGTACCTTTGACGATTACCCGCGCTGTGTCGCGCGGACATCGCCCGAGTTCATGGAAGGCACCCTGTTCCAGTTTCCCGATTTCGATGACCCCAAACTGGCGCGCAAGGCGTTCTTCTTCAACCGGCCCAGCGAATTCTTCAAGGAATACAACGCGCGCTACCCGGGAAGCTGGAGCGCGGTCAGCTGGGAATACGTGGCGATCCTGGAGATCTGGCATGCGGCGGTGGAAAAGGTGGCCTCGGTTTCGCCGGTGTCGGTCCTGACCACGATGAAGCAGATGCAGCCGGTGACGCATGCCTTCGGACCGGCCAGCTGGTGGGGCGAGCAGATGTTCGGCATCGACAACGCGCTGATCGGGGATTGGCCCGTGGTGCGGATCGAAGACGGCAAGGCCAGGATCGCCGAGTTCCGGTCAGTGCCCGACTGGCTGGCGCGTCACGAACCCCTGCTGCACAAGCACATGCGCGAGCTGGGGCAGCTCTGGCAGCAGCGGGTGGAAACCGGCGCGCCGCAGGCCGGCCTGTTCACCGGCGCCGCAGAAGATTGACCACACCACAGGGCGCCTGCGTTCGCAGGCACCTTGCCGGCGAAATCACCGAAAGGCGTGTCTTTACCGTTCGTGCAGGAACAGCTTCTGTTCCTCGACAAGATGCAGCTTGGTGATCTCGACCGCCGCTTCCACATCACGGGTGGCAATGGCGTTGAACAGAGAGTTGAACCGCGCCTGGTAGCCCTGGATCCGGCCTGGCGTCAGGTGCTTGCGCATCAGCGCGGTGCGGAAACTCTGGCGGCAGACATCGATCGCCAGCTCGTAACAGGCCTCAAGCAGCGGATTGCGGGTCGCCCGCGCGATGGAGCGGTAGAATTCCTCTTCGCAGCGGATGAAATCGTTCAGATCGGTGCGCACCGCTTCGATCTGCGCCACCACCTGGGCCAGGTTCTCCAGGTCCTTCGGCGTCATGTTCATCACCGCAAGCCGGGTCATCTCGGGTTCGATGATGGAGCGCACGATCAAGTGGTCCAGCGGGCTGGTGCGTTCGCCGACCGACCCGGGCAGGGGCGCCTCGGCGCGATAGGATTGAAAGGTCACGAAACTGCCGCTTCCCTGTCTCCGGCGGACCATTTCCCGGCTTTCCAGCACATCCAGCGCCTCGCGCACGGTGTTGCGCGACACACCCAGTTCCGCGGCCAGCGCGCGTTCGCTCGGCAGGCGGGAATCCGGTGGGTATTCCCCGGACTGGATGCGGACAAAAAGCTTGTCCACCACGATACGGACCGTTTCCCCGATGCTTTGATCGGCGGCAATTGCGGTGGTTCTGGTCTGGTTCATCTGTCTTCCCGTCGCGGCAATCCCGGCGCGTTTCGCCCTATGGTAGGCCATCGGCGTGATACGCGACAAGCGGCGTCGGAAACAAGAAGGCCCCGGCGCAATGCCGGGGCCCGTTGCACGCCGCGAGGCTCAGGTGCGCACGATGCCCTCGGGCATGCCCACACCATCCGGAGACCGCGCCGTGCCGCCCGGGTTGGGGACGTTGTCGGCATGGGTGATCACGTCGGGCTCCAGCCCCCAGTAATGCACGTCCAGGCCGTCGATCTGGTCGTCTTCGTCCACCATCAGGCCCACCGTGGCCTTGAGCACGACGGTCAGCACCAGGGCCGTGACCACGCCGGTGCCAACACAGGTCACGAGACCCGCCAACTGCATCATCAACGAGATCTCGCCATGCTGGAACGCATAGGCCCCTTCCTCGATGCCCAGGTAGCCGCCACGCGGCGTGCCGGCCTTGAAGATGCCCAGGAAGACCATGCCCAGCGTCCCGGCGCCAAGGAACAGCGGGAACAGCTTGTGCTCGTCGATGCCGCGCTTCAGCGTGAATTCATAGACCGCGTAGGACGCGAAGGGCGCGACAAGACCCAGCAGCAGCGCCTGCCAGGGCAGGTAGACGTCAAAGCCCGAGGCCCCGGCGACGTATCCGGCAAGCGGCCCGAGCAGGGTATAGGCATAGTTCCCCGAGGCATAGGCCAGGATCAACCCGGTGATGGCGCCACCGGCCCAGACCAGCGCATAATTGTTCAGCGCCACGCCGATGCTGGTTTCCGCCATCGTCACGCTCACCGCCATCGCTTCGGGGTCAAAGAAGAACAGGCACGACAGGATGACCGTCGGCAGCCCGGCAAAGATCAACAGCAGCCCCGGCGCGCACAGGCCGATGCTGGGGGCAAGATAGGCCGAAACGCGCGGGTGCGGTTCCATCATGCCGGGACGGGCGCCCAGCACGCGCGAGAAGACCAGCACCATGCCGGCCGGGAACATGTAGACGAAGCCCACACCAAAGAAATCGTGGAAGCCGATATTGGTCAGCGGCCCGACCGATCCCCATGTCACCAGGCTCAGCGCCGAGGACACCACCGTCGCCACCACGCAGGTGATGTAATAGGCGGCGGGTTTCATCCGCTCGGAAACCGAGAAATGCAGCAGGATGTTGATGATCCCGGCAAAGACGGCAAGGAAGAAGACAAAGATCTGGAAGGTGTTGAGCCCGGGGAAGATCGCCGGATCGACCCGATGCGCCAGGCTGTTGGTCATTGCGCCGCCGATCCACCAGTCCTTGATGGAATCCATCAGCGTGCCATCGACCATGATGTAATACTGCGCGGCCCAGAAGCCGAAGCCGATCACGTAGTAGGTGGCGAAGCCCAGGAAAAAGCCCAGGGTCTTTTCAATGGTGGAGTTGAACAGGTTCTTGCGCCGGGCTGTGCCCGCGTCGATCATCAGCAGCCCCACCACGACCAGGATCGCGCCCACGGTGCCCGAGGCGTAAAGCAGGTTCTGCACAAGTGAATTGAGCGTCACCTGCTCAGCATAGATGGTACTTATGTCCAGTGACATATTGGTTTCCCTCTTGGTTGTCGTTCTTTTGCCGTGGTTTTCCGGCGTGTTTGGCCGGCACCGGGGCGTCTTGGGAAAGACCAATGCCAGCATTCCGTGGACCAATTCAGACCTATTTTCCGAACGGTGCGCGCTTATGATGCAGGCAAAACGCGCAATTACCAAAACATTTTACTTCACTGGAGGAAAAAAATTTGCCCACCGAGGGATGAATCGCCGACTTGACGCCGTGGATTTCTCGAAGCGACACTAAAATTTTGTACTATTTTCAAATCAGTGACGGGTATCGACCAGTTTTGAGGCATTCCCCCCGGCCAATTCCGGAAATTGGCCTGCTCCTCGCACCCTGCGGGGTCAGGTTGGCACGCGAAGGGCCACAGCCGCTTTTTTGGTCCAGTCACTGCAACCATTGATGCGAATCCCGGTTTTCGGCCGATACGCGACCGAAGGCCTGCCAGCGCCCCCGGCAACGGCCAGCTCTGGCGCGGCGATGGTGGGCGATGGAGTTGCGTCGCGCAGCGGTCTTCCTATGCTCGACCCACCGTGACCCATGCAAAGGAAACCAAGGCGTGAACCGTGGCAATTTCGACCTGCGTCTCCTGAGCTATTTCTTCCGCACCGCCCAGACCGGCAATATCACCCGGGCGGCCTCGGAACTGAACGTGGCGCAGCCGACGCTCTCCAAGGCGTTGAAACAACTGGAAGACCAGGTCGGCACGCCGCTGCTGGAGCGTCATGCCCACGGCATTACCCTCACGCCCATCGGTGTGCGGCTGGCGGAACATGCGGGCGTGGTGATGGCCCAGGTGCGCGACGCCGCCGACGAGATCGCGCAATTGCGCGAAGGGCTGGGCGGGCAGATTGCGATCGGGGCCGGGCCGTCCTGGGTGCGGCGCAAGCTGCCCGAGGCGATCAGCCGGATTGCCGAGCAGCGGCCTGATCTGCAGATCGAGGTGCAGACCGGTTTCGATGAATCGCTGCTGGTCAGCCTGACAAACGGCACGCTGGATTTTGTCGTCGCCGAACGCCCGCTTGAGGGCGAAAGCGCCAATCTTGAGTTTCGCCTGCTGACCTCGGACGATCTGATCTGTGTTGGCCGCCCCGAACATCCGCTGGCCGGGCGCCGCGCCGTGCCCTCGGAAGAGGCGCTGGCGATGGCCTGGGCGCTGCCGCCGCCCGACACGCTGGCCCGGCGCAAGCTGGATGGCCGTGTCATCAGCCTTGGCCGCACCCCGCCGCAGGCCACTGTCGTATCCACCTCGCTGACCTTTCTGTTGACCCATGCGACGCTGACCGATGCGCTGTTGTATACCACCCGGTCACAGCTTCTGTCGCCCGATGGCAGCCAACTGGTGGAAATCGACGTGCCCGATCTGGTCACCAATCGTGAGGCCGGCCTGATCTATCGCAAACCCGGCCTTCTGACTCCGGCGGCACAGGCTGTGGCGGATGCGCTGATTGCGGAATGCGCGGCGTTGCCTTTCAATTGACAGCCATAGCCAGAGGCTATGGAGTTCCAAGTTTATTTCATTTCAGGAATGGCCCGCCCTGGGGTACGTATTGCCCAGAACGGTGCGGGAGGCACTGGGCTGACACACATCCGGGAGGATCCATGACGTACCGAACAAGACTGACCGCCACGCTTGCCGCCAGCGCGATGGCGCTAGGCGCATCGCTGGCCGCCGCCGAAGAGGCGCCGATCACCATTGTCATCAACCAATCGCCCTGGTTCCCCGGGTTTCAGGCCGTGGTTGAAAAATACGAGCAAGACACCGGCAATACGGTGAACCTTGACGTGAACCCTTTTGCGGGCAGCCTTGAAAAACAGCGTACCGCCGTGCGCGCCAACGAGAGCCCGTTTGACCTGCTCATCATGAACGCGGGCTTCTTTGTTGAATTTTATACCGGCGGTTTCATGCAGCCGCTGACCGAGATCGACGCCGATTTCAAACTGTCCGACGACATCTATACCTTCGATGACAGTGTTTGCTGGAACGCCGAGGCCAAGACGATCACCTGTGACGGCGGCGATCTGCTGTCGGTGCCGGTCAATCCCAACGTGCTGATCCTGCACTATCGCCAGGACCTGTATGACGAGGCCGGCCTGTCGGTGCCCACCACCTGGGACGAGCTTTACGCCAACGCCGAGGCGCTGCAAACCAACCGTCGGTATGGTATTTCGCAGCGTGGCCAGCGCGGCACCTTTGACGTGACCTATGATGTCTTTCCCTACATCTGGTCGCATGGCGGCGGCATTGTCGACCAGAACGACGATGGCAGCTTCTCGGTCACGATCAACTCCGAAGGCACGCTGGCCGGGATGGAGACCTACCTGAAGCTGGCAAACAACGTGGGTCACCCCTCGACCGCCGGGCAGACACAGACCAACGTGATCCAGAACATGGCCACGGGCCGCGCCGCCCATATCAACTCGGTGCCTGCGCCGGGGCTGTTTGACGATGACACCAAGTCGATGGTGGTGGGCCAGGTCGGTTATGCACCGCCTCCGGGCACCGCCGAGATCCCCTCGGCCACGCCGCTGGGCCACTGGTTGGCCGGTGTGCCGAAAAACGTCTCGGACGAGAACAAGCAGGCGGCGCTGGCCTTCCTGACCTGGTTCCAGACCGACGCGGCACAGCGCGCCTATGCCGAGGCCGGATCGATGCCGGTCAGCCGCGCGGTGCTGGAAAGCGAGATGGCGGATCAGCCGGAATATCGCTGGATGAAGGCAATGGCCGAGGCGCTGCCCAATGCGCGGCTGACCTTTACCTTCCCCGAGGCAACCCAGGTGCTGGCCATCACGGAACTGCGGTTCAACCAGGCCATCGGCGGCGAACTGACGCTGAAAGACGCGCTCAACACCGCGGCCGAGGAAATCACCAAGGTCATGCAGGACGCCGGATACGACATTCCCGCGCCTGAACTGCTCCAGTAACCTCCCTGGTGGTCGCGGGGTCACCTGCGGCCACCGAAATCAACGGAGCCCACCCATGAAATCCGATACCTTCTGGCGTCACGCGACGCTATGGCCTGCGCTTGTCCTCTTTGCGCTGCTGACCATCCTGCCGCTGCTCAAGCTTCTTGCGCTCAGCTTCCATGACGTCGAATGGATCAACCGCGAAGCTGTCTGGGATTGGGTCGGGCTGGCCAATTACGCCAGGCTGCCAGAGGACAACCTGCTACGGGCCGGCGCGCTGAACACGCTGATTTTCTCGGTTGTCGCGGTGGCGCTCCAGATGCTGATCGGCTTTGTTCTGGCGCTCTTGACCACGCGGGTGGTGCGCGGTCGGGTGTTCTATCGGACGGTGTTCATCCTGCCGATCCTCGTACCCGGCATCATCATCGGCGCGATCTGGAAGCTGATGTATTCCTATGACTTCGGGGTGCTGAACAGCCTGCTGATGTGGTTGGGCCTTGCGCCACAGGACTGGCTAGGCAACCCGGACCTGGCGCTTCTGTCCGTCATCATCGTTGATGTCTGGCACTGGACGCCGTTCTGTTTCCTTCTGCTGCTGGCCGGGTTGGAAAGCCTGCCCGACGATATTTTCGAGGCCGCCAGGATCGACGGCGCGACCCGTTGGCAGCAACTGCGTCACATCACCCTGCCACTGATGCTGCCCACCATCGCCGTGACCTTCGTGTTCCGCATGATCCTGGCCTTCAAGGTGTTTGACGAGATTTACCTGCTGACCGGCGGCGGGCCCGGCACCTCGACCGAGGTGATCAGCTTCACCATCTACCGCCGCTTCTTCACCGAAGATCAGACCGGTTATGGCGCCGCCATGTCGATTGCCGTGATCGCCGTGATCGCCGCCGGCATCATCGCCGCCACACGGGCCACCGCAGGCAAAGGAGCCAAGGCATGACCCATGCAACCGACACCCACGCCCCGATTCCCGCAGGCCGCCGCCGCCCGGCCCTGTCCGAAAGACAGGTCACGGTGATGCGCCACGTCGTGCTGATATCCTTTGCGCTGATCGTGTTGTTCCCGTTTTTCTGGATCGTCTCGGCGGCCTTCAAGACCCAGATCGATCTGTTGATGGGCAAGGTGCTGTTCACCCCACGGGTTGACGGGTTCCTGGATGTGATCTTTGACAAGACCTCGGATTTCACCCGGAATTTTGCCAATTCGATGGTGATCGGTGCCATCAGCACCTTTCTCGTCCTGGTGATCGCCACGCTGGCGGCGTTTTCGCTCTATCGGCTGCAATGGCCCGGCTGGGTTTTGCATTCGTTGCTTGGCTGGTCGGTGATCTTTCACATGGTGCCGCCGATCACCCTGGCGGGGGCGTGGTTTTCAATGTTCCGCTCCGTGGGCCTCGACAACAGCTACACCGGCATCATCCTCGCGCATACCACGCTGCACCTGCCGATGGCGCTGTGGATGATGGGGGTGTTTGTCCGCGACGTGCCCAAGGAACTGGTCGAAGCGGCCCAAATTGATGGCGCCAAGGTGCCGGAAATCCTCTGGCATGTGGTGTTGCCCATCGTGCGCCCGGGGCTGGCGGCGACCGGCATCCTGACATTCATCTTCAGCTGGAATGAATTCCCGGTCGTGCTGGTGCTGAGCCAACGCCAGACAGCCACCGTACCGCTGGGGATCGGCAAATACGCGCAGGAAAACACCATCGCCTTTACCGAAATGGCGGCGGCGTCGACCCTGTCGATCATCCCGGCCTTCCTTCTGCTGCTTTTCGCTCAACGGTTCATTGTCCGCGGCCTGACCTCTGGCGCGGTGAAATAAGGGTTTGTCATGAAAACGGTTCTTGTCCTCTTCGACTCGCTCAATCGCCGCGCGCTGTCGCCTTATGGCGGCGCGACGGTGCCAACCCCCAACTTTGACCGGCTGGCCGCGCGCAGTGCCCGGTTTGACAATCATCACGTTGGATCAATGCCTTGCATGCCGGCGCGGCGGGATCTTTTGACCGGGCGGATGTCGTTCCTGCATCGAAGCTGGGGCCCGGTCGAGCCCTACGATGTGACCTTTCCCGAGGTTCTGAGCCGTGACAAAGGCGTCTATAGCCACTTTGTCACCGATCATTTCCACTACTGGGAGGACGGCGGCGCGACCTATCACAACCGCTATGACAGCTTTGAATTCTTTCGCGGGCAAGAGGGCGATCGCTGGAAAGGCGTGGTGGCCCCCGATTGGCCAGGCATCGAAAAACGCTTTGATCCGGGCCAGGTGTCGCGCACGCCGCGCACCTATAAACGGCACAATGTGGTCAACCGCGATTATATCGAAGACGAGGCCGGGCATCCCAGCTTTCAGACCTTTGCCGCCGGGGTCGAGTTCATCGAACACAACAAAACCGCCGACGATTGGTTCCTTCAGATCGAAACCTTCGCCCCGCATGAGCCGTTCTTCGCGCCCAAGCGGTTCCGCGATATTGCCGGGGCGCGTGCTGATGGCCCGGCGCTGGATTGGCCGGAATACGGCCACAGCGACCGCCCGCTGGAGGAAAAGAACGAGCTGCGCGCCAGCTACCATGCCTCGCTGGCGATGTGTGACGAATTGCTGGGGCAGGTGCTGGATGTGTTTGACCGCGATAACCTGTGGGATGACACCGCGCTGATTGTGACCACCGATCACGGGTTCCTGTTGGGTGAACATGATCTCTGGGCGAAAAACCGCATGGCGCTGTATCAGGAAATCGCGCAAATTCCCCTGTTTATCCATGATCCGGCCCATCCCGGGGCGGCGGGCACACAGGTGGCGGGCCTTAGCCAGACACCGGATTTGGCGGCAACGATCCTTGATCTTTATGACGCGCAGCGCCCGGATCAGATGGCCTCACCGTCCCTGCGCCCGATGCTGGCGGGGCAGGCATCGCCGCATGAGGCGTTGATCTATGGCTTTTTCGGTGGCGCGGTAAATCTGACCGATGGGCAGTACAGCTATCACCGGTATCCGGCGGATGTGGAAACGCAGGAGATCTATCAATACACGCTGATGCCGACCCATATCTTTGATTTCTTCCACCCCGAGGAACTGACACAGGCCCAGCTTGCCCCGCCGATGCCGTTCAGCCGCGATATGCCGCTCTTGCGCGTGCCGGTCAGCGCGAAATCGGCAATGTACAACGCCTATGGACCGGGATGCATTATCGAGGACGAAACCCGGCTTTATGATCTGAGCCGCGATCCGGGACAGGCATCGCCGCTGGACGCCCCCACGCTTGAGGCGCAGCTGGCGGCGCAAATGGCCGATCTGATGCGCGATCTGGATGCCCCGGAGGAGGCTTTTGCAAGGATCGATCTGTTGCCCAAAGCTGTCCCGGCATGATCCGCGATTGGCAAAATCAGGTGGCCGATCTGCGCCAACTGGCCGCCGTGCGGCGCATCACGCTGGATGATGGGCCGGAACGCGGGCTGCGCGCGCTGAGTTTCGACACCGGCGGTGGGCTGTGCTTTTGGGTGCTGGCCGATCGCAGCCTTGACATCGGCCCGCTCAGCTTTCGCGGCATGCCGCTGGCCTGGCAGCATCCGGCGGGCTTTGTCGCGCCCGGATTGCATGATGCTCAGGCGGATGGCGGCACCGGCATTCAACGCAGCCTATCTGGGTTCTTGGTGACATGCGGGTTGGACAATGCCCGTCAGCCCCGCGATGGCCTGCCGCTGCATGGCAGCCTGCCGCTGACGCCCGCAACGGTCACGGCCTGTGGCGCGGATTGGGACCGGCCCGATCCGCTGCTGTTTGCCGAGGGCACGGTAACAAGCGCCACTCTGGGCGGAGCCTGTTTTCGGCTGACTCGTCGGATCGAGGCACCGGTTGGCGGCGCGACGATGACGCTGCGCGACCGGGTAGAGAATATCGGGCCGGAACCGGCGGAAATGCACATCCTGTATCACACCAATTTCGGCTATCCGCTGGTGGCCGATGATACCGATCTGAATCTGAACGGCGTGCCGCTGACGGTGGGCGATCAGCACACCAAATGTCACCCAACGCCCGACAGGTTCACCGCCGAAATCAGCCGCGCGCGGCGCGATGATTGGCCATCAGCCAAGGTGCGGATCGAAGGCGATTTGCCCTTTGTGCAAGTCTGGCGCGATGCCCGGCCCCGGCGCAATGTGCTGGCGATCGAACCGTCCAATTGTGACCGCACCCCTGATGGCACCAGCGGCCCCGGCACTTGGCTGGCCCCCGGCGAAACCTGGCAAGCCCAGCAAGAATATACCTTTTCACCCGATACTCAGGAGGACTGACATGGCACATGTTCAGCTGAACAATCTGTCCAAAAGCTATGGCAAGGTCGATGTCATCAAGGATGTCTCGCTTGACATCCAAGACGGCGAATTCGTGGTGCTGATCGGCCCCTCTGGCTGTGGAAAATCCACCCTTCTGCGGATGATTGCCGGGTTGGAGAGCATCAGCACAGGCACGCTGAACATTGGCGGCGTGCCGATGAACGATGTGCCCCCGCGCGATCGGGGCATATCGATGGTGTTTCAAAGCTATGCGCTTTATCCGCATATGAACAGCGCCGACAACATGTCGTTTTCCCTCAAGCTCGCGGGCGAGGACGAACCCCAGCGCCGCAGCAAGGTTGGCCGAGCAGCCGACATTCTGGGGCTTGGACCTTACCTTGACCGGTTGCCACGACAGCTCTCGGGCGGGCAGCGCCAGCGCGTCGCGATGGGCCGTGCCATCGTGCGCAAACCCGAGGTGTTCCTGTTCGACGAACCGCTGTCCAACCTGGATGCCAAGCTGCGGGTCAAGATGCGCGCCGAGCTGAAAGAGCTGCACCAGAAGCTGAAAACCACCACGATTTACGTCACCCATGACCAGGTTGAGGCAATGACCCTGGCCGACCGCATCGTCGTGTTGCGCGATGGCGAGATCGAGCAGATCGGCACGCCGCTGGAGCTTTACGACAACCCGGCCAATGCCTTTGTCGGATCGTTCCTGGGGTCGCCGACGATGAACCTGCTGGACCTTGAGGTTTCCTCCGAGAACACGTCGCAGGCACGGTTTGCCGACGGCGAAGCGCTGCGCCTCGCCGCACCTGCCGCACCGGGGCGGGCGACGGTGGGCATCCGGCCGGAATGTTTCGCGCTGCGGTCAGGTGAGGCACCCGGGGCGTTGCGCGCCGAGGTTGTCGTGGTCGAGCCGACGGGCGCCTCGACCGAGCTGGTGGTACGCAAGGCCGGGCAGAGCATTACCGTGCTGTCACATGAGCGTCTGACCGCACGCCCGGGGGATACTGTCTGGCTCCTCCCGGATGCGGACCGCGTACATGCCTTCCCGGACGGCGCAGCCGCCTGAGCGGCCTCGGGGCCCTGGCGGACGCCACGGCCATCGTTCAGGGACGGCTGGGCAGGGTCGGTCAGGTCGCCATCGTTGTCCGCAGGAATGTCTCGATCATCAGATCGGGCGCCGTACCCGGGGCGAGGTAATGCGCACCCTCGGGCGGTAGAGCATCGGGGGCTTGCGGGTGGTAGATCACCTGCATCCCGGCGGCGAGGCCGGCGGCTGCGCCGGTGCGGCTGTCTTCGACCACAAGGCAGTTGCCGGCGGTGATGCCCAGACGCTGCGCACCCAAAAGGTAGCCATCAGGCGCCGGTTTGCCGCGCGCCACGTCGGCGCGGGTGACGATGGTGGTCAAGAGCATATCAAGCCCGGTGGTCCGCAGGCAGAAGCGCACTTCCCCGGGAGTCGAATTCGACACCAGCGCCATCGGCACGCCCTTTGCGCCCAACCGTTCGGCCAGGGCCGCGGCGGGCAGGCGGGTGATGGCGCGGGCGTGGGTCTCGAAATGACGATGCTTGAGCGCAGTCCAGTCGGCGAGGGTCATCGCCGTGCCCGTCGCCTGTTGCAAGGCGGCAAAGACCGCGTCGCCGCTGGCGCCCAACAGCCCGTCATGCAGACCGTCGGGCACGGCAAGACCGGCCTCGGCCAGGGCGCTGTCAAAGGCCGCTTCATGCGCGGGTTCGCTGTCGATCAGGGTGCCGTCCATGTCCCACAGGATCGCGCGGGTCGGTTTTGTCATGGCAGGGTATCCAGTTCCGGAGAGGTGTTCTGGGCCGTCTGTTACAGCCGATGGAAGACCGGTGCCACGCGATTGTGGAAAAGCGCGCCGGGGGAAGCTCGCGCCCCTTTCACCTGAATTCGGCCATTCGGTGGCGGGTGTTGAAACCCGAGGCCACCGGCTTTCCCGCCCCGGGCGATGCTCAAGGCGGGGTATGTGACCTGTGTTGCGCCTAAACTTCATAACATATATACGTTCATATGTATTGGTCGGTTGCCGACGCGCCCGGCCCGTGCCTTCGGGGCTGATGGCCGTGGGCCGCAACATATGGACCAACAAGAGGAACTGACACGATGACAGCCTATCCGGACCTGAAATTGCTGATCGACGGCACCTGGCGCAACGGCGCGACCGGCGCCACCCAGGATGTGATCAACCCAGCCACCGAAGAGGTGCTGGGCGCGCTGCCTGCCGCCGCGCTCGAGGACCTTGATGCGGCGCTGGATTCGGCGCAACGCGGGTTTGAGACCTGGCGCGCCCTGTCGCCCTATGCCCGCGCCGCCATCCTCATGCGCGCCGCGCAGCTGGTCCGCGACCGGACCGAAGAGATCGCCGTCGCGGTGACGCTGGAAAACGGCAAGCCGCTGGCCGAGGCGCGGATGGAGACCGGCACGGTGGTGGACATCCTCGAATTCAGCGCCGAAGAGGGCAAGCGCCTGCATGGCCGCATCGTCGAAGGTCGCGCGCCCGGTGTCCGCCATCACGTGGTCAAGGCGCCGGTGGGCGTCTGCCTGGCCATCACGCCGTGGAACTTCCCGATCAACACGGTGGCCAAGAAACTGGGCGCTGCGCTGGGGGCGGGCTGCTCGGTGATCCTCAAGGCCTCGAACGAGACCCCGGGCGCGGCGATCCTGCTGGTCCAGGCGTTGATGGATGCAGGGTTGCCGGCGGGCGTCGTCAACGTGGTTTTCGGCCCGTCGGCGCAGGTGACCAGCCACCTGATGAAATCGGAAATACTGCGCAAGGTATCACTGACCGGCTCGGTCCCGGTGGGCAGGCAGCTGGCGGTCCTGGCGGCGGAACGGATGCAGCGGCTGACGATGGAGCTGGGCGGACACGCGCCAGTGGTGGTCTTCGACGATGTGGATGTGGGCAAGGCGATCGACCTGCTGGTGCCGGGCAAGTTCCGAAATGCCGGCCAGATCTGCATCTCGCCGACCCGATTCTTCGTGCAGGACGCGATCTATGCCGATTTTGTCGACGCCTTCACCGAACGCGCGGCGGCGATCAAGGTGGGCAACGGTATGGAGAGCGGCACGATGATGGGCCCCTTGGCCAATGCCCGTCGCCTGAGCGCGATGGACGGCTTTGTCGAGGACGCGAAATCGCGCGGCGCGACCATAACGACCGGCGGCGAACGCATCGGCAACCAAGGCTATTTCTTTGCCCCCACCGTGATCAAGGACGCGCCTGACGATTGCATGGTGATGACCGAAGAACCCTTCGGGCCGATGGCGCCGATGACGCGCTTTGCAACACTCGACGAGGTGGCCGCGCGGGCCAATGCGCTGGAACTCGGGCTGGCCTCCTACGCGGTGACCAACTCGCTGGAGCGCGCGACCCGCATCGGTGACGCGCTTGAGGCGGGCATGGTCGGGATCAACACGGTCGGCGTTGCCATCCCCGAGACACCCTTCGGCGGGGTGAAGGAAAGCGGCTACGGCGTCGAGGGCGGGCCGGAGAGCCTTGAGCACTACGTGGTGCCGAAATCCATCGCGCTGAAGACTTTCCTCTGAGCAATCGGCCCGCCGTATCACCAGACGGCGGGCCGTACCCCACCGAGGCGATGCAGGCATGCCATGCGGGGCCATTGTCTCTTGACCGGTCGGCATGTCGCAAGCGCGTCTGCGGTAATGTCCGAAGTCCCGGCCCTGGCACAAGAAAATTACCATTGATATAAACTTATATATGTTTTATGTAATGGTAAGCCGCGTGAGAGCGGAGCGAGTCGATACTTACAAAAATGTGGGTACTTGCGCTTCGTGACCTCACGCCGGAAGGTCGCATCGAGGGGCATGGAGGAACATGATGTCTGAAGACAAGCCGCTGGCAGGGAAGATTGCCGTCGTGACGGGGGCGGGCCGTGGGCTCGGACGTTCGATCGCGCTCTATTTTGCGCGGGCAGGCGCCGACCTGGCGATTTGTTCGCGTACCCTGGCCGAGCTGGAAGCCGTCAAGTCCGAGGTCGAAGCCTGCGGTGTGCGCTGTCTGATCGCCGCGGTGGACCTGTCGGACCAGGACGCGACAAAAGCCTTCTGCGACACGGTTTTGGCAGAGTTCGACCAGGTCGATCTGTTGGTCAACAACGCCGGGGCAGAGGTCGAAACCGGGCGGATCGAAGCGTCGGTGCCCGAGAACTGGTGGAAAACCATCGAGATCAACGTGCGCGGCCCCTACATGGTGACCCGCTTTTTGTTGGCCGGCCTGTCGGAGGGCGCCAAGATCATCAACGTGACGTCGGGTATGGGCAAGCGCGCGGGCAATTCCAACAGCGCCTACCACGTGTCGAAGGCGGCGATGAACATGTTCACCGATGCGCTGGCCAATGAGCTTTGGCCGCGCAAGATCGACGTCAACAACCTGATCCCCGGACCGGTGGCGACCAGCATGCTGAACAAGGACAAGCCCGGGGACCGGCGCACCACGCCGGAAGAGGTGCTTGAGCGTTTCGCCGAAAGCCTGCCGCCGGGGTTCCCCGAGTGGGAGCGTCTGAAACACCCCGACGAGGTGGGCGAACTGGCGCTCTACATGGCGACACGGCCGATGGGTGGCCCGACCGGACAGAGTTTCTCTCTCGCGCGCCGGCCGCTCTGACCCGACATGCGTGACGTGAGGATTGGCACCGTCGCCCCGGCGACGGGCTTGGCAGGGTTTGCCTGACGAAAGGAAGCAGACGATGAAAGCTATGATTGCCGTCCTTGACCGGACCAATGTGACGATCTGCAAGGTATTGAGATGGCTGACCATTTTCTTGATGGCCGCCATCACCTTGAACGTCTTTGTTGGTGTCTTCTGGCGTTATGCCCTGAACAGCTCGATCGCCTGGTACGAGGAGGCGGGCAAGTACATGATGTTCTGGCTGGTTTTCGTGGCGGCGCCGATCGTGCTGAAAAATCGCGGCCAGATCGCGCTGGATATTCTGCCGAACATGCTGGCGCCACGGCTGCGCAACTTCAACTACCTGATCATCTATGCGGTCGTGTTCGGGCTGATGTGCGTCTTTGTCTGGCAGGGGTATTCCATCGCCTGGATCGCGCGCAAGCAACAGCCGTCATCCTTTGAGCTTTCGTTCTTCTGGATCTACTTCGCGATCCCCTTCGGAAGCGCGGTTATGGCTCTGATTTCGTTCGAGTTTTCACTCACCGCATTGCTTGGCGTGTTCCGACCCGACGCGGTCGACCTCGAACCGGGCAACATGATCGACAATTCACTGTCCTGACAACGCCACACGCGACGTGATCACGTTGCCGGTGTCCTGAAGGCTCTTGGGAGGAGACCTTACCCATGCCACTGACGTTTTTCTGGGTTTTCCTGGTCCTGATGGCCGGAGGGATACCGATAGTCTTTGCCTTGGCGGCCGGGCCGCTTGCCGGGTTCCTGCTGGCCGACCAGGGCGCTTTCCTCAAGATGCTGCCGCAACGCATGTTCGGAGGCATCGCGCAGTTCCCCATCCTCGCCATCCCGCTGTTCATCCTGGCGGGCGAGGTGATGAACGTCTCGGGCATCACCAAGAGCCTGGTGAACTTCGCCAACGTGTTGATCGGCCATGTGCGTGCCGGGCTGGCGCAGGCCAACATCGTGGCGTCGATCATGTTCGCGGGCCTTTCTGGCTCGGCGGTGGCGGATACCTCGGCGCTGGGGTCGATCTTCATTCCGGCGATGGAGAAAGACGGCTATTCCCGCGCCTTTTCGGCTGCGGTGACGGCGGCGAGCTCGGTCATCGGGCCGATCATCCCGCCTTCGATCATCATGGTGATCTACGCCTACGTGATGAACGTCTCGGTCGCGGCATTGTTCCTGGCGGGCATCGTGCCCGGCGCGATGGTCGGCATCGGGCTGATGGTCGTCACCGCGATCATCGGCAAGAAACGCAACTACCCCAAAGCACATCGGCGCGCCACAACCGGCGAGGTCTGGACCGCGTTCAAACCCGCCGTGCTGCCGCTGATGACCCCGGTCATCATCCTGGGCGGCATCGTGTCGGGCATCGTCACACCGACCGAAGCCGCGGGCGCGGCGGTGTTCTATGCGCTGGTGCTGTCGATGCTCATCACCCGGACGGTCACGCCCAAGGACCTGATCGGCATCTTCTACCGCACCGGGCTGGTGTCGTCCTCGATCCTGCTGATCGTTGGATCGGCCACGATCTTTGGCTGGGCGGCCACCGTATCGGGCGTGCCGCAGGCCCTGGGCAAGATGCTGTTTACCATCACCGAAAATCCGTTCCTGCTGCTTCTTCTGGTCAATATCCTCCTTCTGTTCATCGGCATGTTCCTCGATGCCGTGCCCGCGATCCTGATCCTCGGGCCGATCTTTGCCCCGGCTCTGGCCCAGGTGGGCGTCGATCCGGTGCATTTCGCCATCATCATGTGCGTCAACGCCACCGTCGGACTGGTGACGCCGCCGATGGGCATGATCCTCTTCGTCGCCTCGGGCCTGACCCGCACCGGCATCGAGGTGATCTCGAAAGAGCTCTGGCCCTACCTCGCGGTGCATTTCCTGGTGATCGTCCTGATCTCCATGATCCCGGCCCTGACCCTGACGCTTCCGAAACTCTTCGGCTTCATGTGAGCCAAGCCAAACCGAAACAAACCAGATCCAAAGGGAGGACCTACCATGTCTGTCACATCCAACCTCACAAAGCTTACCATCGGGTTAACCAGCGCCATCGCCCTAAGCAGTGCTGCGCAAGCTGCTGACTATACTTTGAAAATCGGCCATGTGTCTGCCGTGACCCAACCGCTGTCGACCTGCGCGGAAGTGATGAAATCCCATGTCGAACGCTACTCGGATGGCCGCATCGAGGTGCAGCACTACCCGGCGGGCCAGCTTGGCAATTTCCGTGAAAACGTCGAAGCGGTGCAGTTCGGCACGCTGGAAATGACGCTGACCTCGGGCGGCGGGATCGCCAATTTCTTTGGTCCGATCCAGGCCTTCGACATCCCCTACATGTTCGCCAACGACCAGATCATGGACAAGGTCATGGCCGACCGCGAGTTGACCGAAAAGCTGCGCGCCGACGTGCTCGACGTGACGGGTTCGGTGCGATTGATGGGCATGACCGGCGGTGTCGGCTGGCGCGACTTCTTTGCCAATGTACCGGTGAAGACCGCGGCCGACCTGGAAGGCGTCAAGATGCGCACGGTGGAATCACCGGTGTCGATGGAATTTGCCAGCGCGCTTGGCATGAACCCGACGCCGGTGCCCTGGCCCGAGCTTTACACATCGCTGGCCACCGGCGTGGTCAACGGCACCAAGAACGCGTTGTCCGATGTGGTCGATACCTCGCTCAACGATTACGTCAAATACGCGGTCGCCGACCACCATACCCACAACCTGATTTTCTGGTGGATGTCCGACACCTGGCTGCAATCCCTGCCCGAGGACCTGCAAGGGGTGGTGGCCGATGGATTCCACGAATTGACCAAGACCTGCAATGGCTTGCCGGGCGCTCTTTACCTTGAGAAATACGAGAAGTTCGTGGCCTCGGGGGGCGAGGTGCATATCCCCTCGGAAGAGGAAAAGGCCACCTTCCTGCCGGGTCAGCAACCGGTGATCGACTGGTTCGTCGGCAAATACGGACCGGAATACTACGACCTCGTGAAGGCCGCGGTGGCCCGTGCCGAGGCCGAAATCGAAGCGGAACGCGCCAGCTTTACCGGGCGGTAAACCTGAAAACCCGCACCGGTTTGACAAGGATCGGTGCGGGGCCGGACGCCAAGGCAACAGGGCCCAAGCGCATGTTCAAACCTCATGAACCAATGGCGCAATCGCCGGCTTGCCCAAGCGGCTGGCGGCGTGACTGGCCAAGTGAGTGCCGTGACCTGGCGGGCCGCTCTCAGGCGACGTCGCCGTCCCTGGCCGTGTCTTCCTCGGCAAGCTTGCGTTTCTTGAACGCCACGCCCCAGTCGCGCATCACCGTCAGGACCGGCGCAAGCGAGCGGCCGAAGTCCGTCAGCTCGTATTCCACGCGCGGCGGCACCTCGGCAAAGACATGGCGCTTGATCACGCCGTCAGCCTCAAGCTCGCGCAATTGCAGGGTGACCATGCGTTGGGTTGCATTGGGCATGTTGCGGCACAATTCGCCAAACCGCAGCCGGCCAACCAGGAGATTGCAGAGGATGACAGGCTTCCATCGGCCGCCAATGACGCTCAGCGTGGCTTCCACGTTGCTACCGGTTCTCCAGTCGTATTTCCGCGCCACGTGAGGCCCCTCGCCATTCACCGATTTCGCCTGAACAGACCTACGAAGATCTCCGCTCTTCGTCAATTAACCGCGTTACGTCCGAAAATGTAAGTAATGCAAGATCCGCAATCCCAGATGGCGCCAGGGGCGCAAGAGGAGATCAAGATGAAAGCCTTTGGATACACGGAAAAGGGCGCGATTTCAGCCGCGTCTTCGGTCGTGGAATTCGAAACCGAAGTGCCGGAGCCGGGTCCACGTGATCTCTTGGTCGATGTGCTGGGGGTCTCGGTCAACCCGGTCGACGTGAAGGTGCGTGCCAACCGACAGCCGCCTGGGGGTGCGCCACGGATCCTCGGGTTCGATGCCGCCGGGATCGTGCGGGCCGCCGGGTCCGAGGTGACGCTGTTCCAACCGGGTGACGCGGTGTTTTATGCCGGGGATTTCACGCGTCCCGGGTCGAATGCCGAGTGCCAGTTGGTGGATGAACGCCTTGTCGGGCGCAAGCCGGAAAGGCTGGATTTTGCCGCGGCGGCTGCCTTGCCGCTGACCTCGATCACGGCCTGGGAAATCCTGTTCGATTGTTTCAGGTTGCAAGAAGGCGCAGGCGCGGGTGAGGCGATCTTGGTGATTGGCGGCGCGGGCGGTGTGGGGTCGATCCTGATCCAGCTGGCCAAGCGTCTGACCGGGCTGACGGTGATCGCGACCGCGTCACGAAATGAGACCCGCGACTGGGTGCGCAAGATGGGCGCGGACCATGTCGTGGATCATCGCAAACCGTTGGACCAGGAGGTCGCGGCCCTGGGTCTTCGCCCACGTTATGTCGCGGCTCTGAACCAGACCGAGCAACACTTCCCCGCCATTGTCGAGCTGATCAAACCGCGCGGTCACATTGCCATGATCGATGACCCGCAGTCGCTGGACATGGCCGCGATCAAGCCCAAGGCGCTGACCTTCACCTGGGAGTTCATGTTCGCCCGCGCGATGTTCCAGGCCGAGGACATGGATGCCCAGCACCTGCTGCTCAACCGGGTGTCGGCGCTTGTTGACGAGGGCGCGCTGGTCTCGACGGTCAATCACCGGGCCGGGGCGCTGACGGTGGACAACCTGCGGGCCGCGCTTGCGGAACAGGAGCGGGGCGCCGCTATCGGCAAGATCGTTCTGGATGGCCCGGGATCGGCTTGAGGGCTGATATTGACATTCAACCTGGGCCGCCGGGGCGGTCTGCAAAAGAAAGGACGCGTGACATGAACCGATTGGACGGAAAGATCGCCATCATCACCGGTGGCGCAAACGGGCAGGGGGCGGTCGAGGCAGAGGTGTTCATCGAAGCCGGTGCCAGGGTTGTCATCACCGACATCGACGCGGCGGCGGGTGAAGACACTGCCGCCCGGCTGGGCGAGGCTTGCACCTTTGTGCAGCATGATGTCAGCGCGGAAGAGGATTGGACCCGCGTGGTTGATACGACGCTGGAGCTGCATGGCCGGATTGACGTGCTGGTGAACAACGCCGGCATCTTCCGGGTGCTGACGCTGGAGGAAACCGACCCGAAGGTGTGGGATCAGACGGTGGCCATCAATCAGACCGGGGTGTTTCTCGGCATGCGGGCGGTTGCGCCGGCGATGAAGCGGCAAAGCGCGGGCAGCATCGTCAACATCTCGTCGATTGCGGGGCTGACATCGGCCAAGGCGCATGCCTATTGCGCCACCAAGTGGGCGGTGCGCGGCATGACCAAGTCGGCGGCGGTCGAGCTGGGGCCGTCGAACATCCGCGTCAACTCGGTGCATCCGGGCTTCATTGATACGCCGATGCTGGACGGTCACGGCGTCCCGCGCGCGCAGCTGGTGGCCAAGGTGCCGATGGGCCGCACCGCCGAGGTGATCGAAGTGGCGCGCATGGTGCTGTTCCTGGCGTCCGACGATTCCAGCTATTGCAGCGGCCATGAATTCGTTGTCGACGGGGCGATCAAGGCGTGATCGTCTACCGCTGACCTGCCCCCGGCCGCACGCGCCCCTCCCGTGGCCGGGGGCAGATTGTCGAGAAAACGGCCCGGGGTCTCGGCCTTGTCGCCTGGCGGAGGTGTCACGGTGTGAGATCCTCGCATAAATTATTGCGCTGATTGAGGGGAATGTGCGAAAGGTCCAAGCGAAAACCCGAGAGCCAGGTACCCGCGGTTCAAGCACGCCGGATGCTTGCGCGATGTCTCTCTAACGTCCTTGGCACCAACCGCTGGTGCGGCCTCGCAGGAAGCTATCGCCGTGCAGACACCCTATTATCTCATCGACAAGTCACACTTGCTGATCAACCTCGAAAAGATTGCATGGCTGCGCGCGGCGTCCGGGGCAAAATGCCTGCTTGCGCTCAAGTGCTTCGCCACGTGGTCGGTTTTTGACTTCATGGCGGAATACATGGACGGATCGACCTCGTCGTCATTGTTCGAGGTCCGCCTGGGGCATGAGAAATTCCCGGGTGAAACCCATGCCTATTCCGTGGCTTATGCAGATCACGAAATCGATCAGGTTCTGGCATGCTCGGACAAGGTCATCTTCAACTCGATCGGCCAATTGGCCAAGTTTGCCGATCGAGCCCAGGGCCACGTTCGGGGATTGCGGGTCAATCCGGGCGTATCAACGTCAGAGTTCGACCTTGCCGATCCGGCGCGCCCGTTCAGCCGTTTGGGCGAACATGACCCTGCCGCCATTGACGCAGTCGCCGATCAGATCAGTGGCTTGATGTTCCACAACAATTGCGAAAATGACAGCTTTCAGCGGTTCGACGACATGCTGACCCTGATCGAAGAGCGTTTTGGCGCGGTGATCCACAAGATGGACTGGGTCAGCCTGGGGGGCGGCATTCACTTTACCGGCAAGGACTATCCCCTGGATCGCCTCGCCGCGCGGCTCAAGGCATTTTCCGAACGCTTTGGCATCCAGGTCTACCTTGAACCCGGAGAGGCGGCGATCACCGGGGCCGCCACGCTGGAAGTCACTGTGCTGGATACGATGCACAATGGCAAAAATCTGGCAATCGTGGACAGCTCGATCGAGGCGCATATGCTGGATTTGTTGATCTATCGGGAACCTGCCAGGATGTCCCCGAACACCGGCGATGAGGAATGGATGATCTGCGGCAAATCCTGCCTTGCGGGCGATATCTTTGGCGAATTCCGCTTTGATGCGCCGCTGAAAGCGGGGGATCGGCTTTCGTTTCAGGACGCCGCTGGTTACACAATGGTCAAGAAAAACTGGTTCAACGGCGTCAAGATGCCAAGCATCGCGATCCGTGAACTCGATGGCAGTACACGCATGGTGCGTGATTTCGACTATGAAGACTTTGCTGCCGCGCTGTCGTAACCCACAAAAATCAGAGGTCCACTGGATACATGAAACGTAATGTCCTGATCATTGGCGCCGGTGGCGTCGCACAAGTCGTTGCGCATAAATGCGCGCAAAACAACGATGTTCTGGGCGACCTTCATATCGCAAGCCGGACACTCGCCAAATGCGAGGCGATCATCGAGAGCGTGCATGCCAAATCCGCGATGAAACAGGACGGCGTGTTCCAGGCGCATGCGGTTGACGGGATGGACAGTGCGGCGGTGGCCGATCTGATCACCGCGACGGGCGCGCAGATCGTGATCAACGTGGGCTCGCCCTTTGTGAACATGACGGTGCTTGAGGCCTGCATCCAGACCGGCGCCGCCTATATCGACACCGCAATCCACGAAGACCCGACCAAGATTTGCGAAACACCGCCCTGGTACGCGAACTATGAATGGAAACGCCGCGAGGATTGCGCCGCCGCCGGCGTCACCGCGATCCTGGGTGCGGGTTTCGATCCCGGCATGGTCAACGCCTTTGCCCGTTTCGCGGTGGATGAATTCATGGACGAGGTCACATCGATCGACATCGTCGACATCAATGCGGGCAACCACGGCAAGTATTTCTCGACCAATTTCGACCCCGAGATCAATTTCCGGGAATTCACCGGCACGGTCTATAGCTGGCAGCAGGGCGCGTGGCAGGAAAACAAGATGTTCGAGGTGGGCCGCGAATGGGATCTGCCCGTCGTTGGCAAGCAAAAGGCCTATATGTCGGGGCATGACGAGGTGCATTCGCTCGCCGCGAATTATCCGCAGGCCGATATTCGGTTCTGGATGGGCTTTGGCGATCACTACATCAATGTCTTTACCGTCCTGCAAAACCTCGGGCTGTTGTCCGAACAGCCGGTGACCACCGCCGAAGGGCTTGAGGTTGTGCCGCTCAAGGTGGTCAAGGCGGTTCTGCCCGATCCGTCCAGCCTTGCGCCCAATTACACCGGCAAGACCTGTATTGGCGACTTGGTGAAAGGCACCAAGGATGGCGAAGAGGTCGAGGTGTTCGTCTACAATGTGGCCGACCACAAGGACGCGTACAACGAGGTTGGCAGCCAGGGTATTTCCTATACCGCGGGCGTGCCTCCGGTGGCGATGGCGATGCTGATCGCGGATGGCACCTATGACAAGGGCGTCATGCTGAATGTCGAAGAGCTGGACCCCAAGCCGCTGTTTGCCCTGCTCGACACCATCGGCCTGCCGACGCGCGTAAAAGACGCCGACGGCGACCGTGAATGGAACCGCAAGTAACGGTTTTCGGAACAGCCAACCCTGGAAAAAGCAGGGCTGCGAGCTTGGCCGTTTGATCCGGTTTCAGGCGAAAAGGGGCCGCATGCGCAGCCCCTTTTTTTCCATCAGCCCGGTCGCGGCGTCAGCCAAAGGCGCGGTCCAGCGCGGCGGTATCAACGCCAAGGCCGGGTGTATCGGCCAACGTCACCCAACCCTCGGCCAGATCCAGCGGAAAGACCTCGTCGCGGAAGGCATTCTCGTTCGCGTCGCATTCCAACAGGCCCGGCCCACCAGCCGCCGCCAACACATGCGCCGAAGCCGCCAGCGCAATGCCGCCGCCCAGCGAATGCGGGCAATAGGTCAGGCCGTTTGCCACCACGTTGCGCGCCACCGGCAGGCATTCGGTGAAACCGCCCCACTTGGCAATGTCGGGCTGAACGAAATCCAGCCATTTGCCTTTGGTCACCGCGTCGTAATCTGCCCGGGTCAGAAAGTTCTCGGCCCCGGCAATCGGAACGCTGGTGGCCTGTTTCAGCGCGTGCCAGGTCTCGGGTGGGGTATCGACGGGCATCGGCTCTTCGATCCAGCGGGGATTGTGACCTTCGATCCAGGTCATGGCCTGCCGGGCCTCTTGCGGTGACCAGCCCTGGTTGGCATCCAGCAGGAAAGTCTCGCCCTCGCGGAGGTCGCCGGCCACGGCTTCGACATTGGCGCGGTCGGTGTCTTCGCCAAAGCCCACCTTGACCTTGAAGTTCCGGTGGCCCGCCGCACGGGCGCGGGCAACCGTATCCAGAACGCCCACCGGGTTGATGCCGCTGGCATAGGCCGGAATGCGGTTGTGATCGGCGCCCAGCAGCGCCCAAAGCGGCTTGCCCAGCCGCTTGGCCACCATGTCCCAGATCGCGATGTCCACCCCGGCGATGGTCTGGGCAATCGGTCCCGGCTCACCGGTCTGCAAGCGCAGGATGCGCAGCCGGGTGTTCATCGCATCGTAACAGGCCTGGGGCGTGGCGAAATCCTGGTCCAGGATCCGCGGCGCGATCTCGGACTCCACCAACCGGACGCGGTGTTCGGCGCCACAGACCGGAAAGTTGCACCAGACCTCGCCATAACCCTGCACGCCAGAGGCATCGGTGACACGGACCAACAGGGTGGGTCGGTCGTGCATCACGCCGAAAGAGGTGCGCACCGGGGTGGAAATCGGCGTCCGCACAAGGCGCGCCTCGATCGCGGTGAGGCGGAGGCTCATGTCATCTGTCATCTTGGTCTTTTCCCTGGTCATGCGCGGCGCGCGTCTTCCATGATCATGTCGCTCGCTTTTTCGCCGATCATCACGGCGGGTGCATTGGTGTTGCCCGAAACGATTTCCGGCATGATCGAACAATCGACGACACGCAGCCCGTCGATACCCTGCACGCGCAGCCGTGCATCCACAACGGCCATCGCGTCGGCGCCCATCCTGCACGATCCGGTCGGATGGTAAACCGTGGTTGTGTTGTCGCGCACCCAGTCGAGTGTCGCATCAAAGTCGTCGAGGTTCAGATCGCGCGGGGGGCGGAACTCCTCGGTGATTTCGCCCGCCAGCGCGCCTTGCCGGGCGATGTTGCGCGAGATGCGCACGCCTTCGACGGTGCGGCGACAGTCGTCTTCGGTCGCCAGGTAGTTGGGCTGGATCTTCGGCGCGCTCAGCGGGTCGGGCCCGGCCAGCGTGATCTCACCTTTCGAGGTGGGCCGCAGCACGCAGACCGTCGCCGTGAAGGCAGAGAACGGATGCACCCCTTCGGCGGGGCTGTCGGCGGACCAGGGGTTGATGTGGAACTGGATGTCCGGTGTCGCCTCATCCGGCGAAGTGCGCAGGAAGCCCGCCACCATGCTGGCGCCCATCGTCATCGGGCCATTGCGGCTGAGGCCATAGCGCATCGCGGTCTTCATCTTGGCGAACAGGCTGCGCACCTCGTCATTGACCGTGGTGTTGCGGGTCTTGAAGGTGGTGCGGGCCTGGAGGTGGTCCTGAAGATTCTTGCCCACGCCGGGCAGATCGTGATTGGGTGCCACCCCCGCCTTGCGCAACTCGGCCCCGTTGCCGATGCCCGAGAGCATGAGGATCTGCGGCGACCCCACGGCCCCGGACGACAGGACAACCTCTCGCCGGGCCTTGAGAATGCGGACCTCTCCGGCCTTGTCGGTGATTTCGACACCCACGGCGCGCTTGCCCTCCAGCACCACCTTGCGCACCTGCGCGCGGGTGACGATTTCGAGGTTCGGACGGCTCTTGACCGGGTTCAGATAGCCCACGGCGGTGCTGCACCGGCGGCCATTGCGGATGGTCAGCTGGTAATACCCGACGCCTTCCTGCGACACCCCGTTGATGTCGTCATTTGCCGGGTAGCCCGCTTGCTGCGCGGCCTTGATCCAGGCGTCGCAGATCGGGTGGGTATAGCGCGGGTCAGAGACCCCCAGCGGCCCGTCGCCACCATGCAGCGCATCCTCGCCGCGTTCATTGCCCTCGGAGCGTTTGAAATACGGCAGCACATCGTCCCAGCCCCAGCCGGAATTGCCCATCTGCCGCCAACGGTCATAATCCTCGGCCTGCCCGCGCACATACAGCAACCCGTTCAGCGCCGAAGAGCCGCCCAGAACCTTGCCGCGCGGCCAGTTGATGACCTTGCGGTTCAGGCCCGGCACCGGCTCGGTCTTGTAGCACCAGTCGTAGCCCGGGTTCATCATGGTCTTGAAATACCCGGCGGGCACGTGGATCCAGGGATAGGTGTCGCGCCCGCCCGCCTCGATCAGCAGAACCTTGTGCTTCGGGTTCTCGCTGAGCCTGTTGGCCAGCACACAGCCCGAAGAGCCCGCGCCGACAATGATGAAATCCGCTTCCATGTGATCTCCCGAAGCTGGTGTGGACTGCTGGTGGCCCCGCCGCAAGCGGGGCCGGAGGGCCTAGAGCTGTTTCAGGCCGAGTATATCGCGCGCCTCGGCCGGGGTGGCCATGCTGCCGCCCAGCGACTCGACGATGCTGACACCCTTCTCAACCAGTTGCGCGTTGCTTTTGCACAGCTCTCCCTTGTCGATATAGACCGTATCCTCCATCCCGATGCGCACGTGGCCGCCCATCAGGTAAGACAGCGCCATCATGCGAAAGGCGTTCCTGCCGATGCCGAAAGCGGCCCATTCGCTTTGCTCGGGAAGCTGCGAGATCAGATAGGCCAGCGTCTGGTAATTCGCCGCCGAGCCGAAATTGATACCCATGACAAACTGGAACATCGCGGGCGTTTTCAGGATGCCCTTGGCGATGAAATCTTTGGCCATGTTCAGATCACCGGAATCGAAGATCTCGATCTCGGGCTTGGTGCCTGCCTCATTGGCAATATCGGCCATGACCTTGAGCGTTGGGGGCGTGTTGATCACCGTCCAGGTCTTGTTGACCATTGTATTGAAATCGAGCGTGCAGATCTCGGGCTTCAGCTCCTTCACATGCGCCGAACGCAGGGTGGGATGGCACAGCGTGGTACCGGGGCCGGCAACGCTGGGGTCTTCCTCGCTGGGCACGAAGCGCTGGCCTTCGCCGGTGGTCAGGTTGATCACGATGTCCGAGCCCGCATCGCGGATGCGGTCGACCACCTCACGATAGAGGGTGATGTCCATCGACCCCTTGGCGGTCTCCGGATCGCGCACGTGCATGTGGGCAATCGCGGCACCCGCCTTGCCTGCATCGACCGCGGCCTGCGCGATTTCGGCGGGCGTCACGGGCAGGTTTTCGTTCTGCGACGGCATGGTGCCGTTTCCGGTCACGGCACAGGTCATGATGGTTTTCTTGGCCAAGACGAGGGTCCTTTCTGTTGCCGCACGGGGATGTCGGCGTCCTTGGGTGGCGGCCTGCGGAAATCCAGGATTTCCACAGCCTTCAAAATTTCTATTGTTATAAACTACTATATGTTTTAATGTTTGTCAAACAGGGCAATCACGCCATCACCCGATGGACAGGCCCGGAATTCACATGACGCCACCAGGCCACAGGTTTCGAGAACGGGAGAAATTCATGACAATTCAGAGTGATAAGGCCAAGACCGCATTGGTGACCGGGGGCGCCTCGGGCATTGGCCTTGCCTCCGTGATCCTGCTTGCGCAACAGGGCGTCCGGGTCGCGATGAATCACCTTGAGGATGATCCGCAAGGGCCGGAACAGATCGAAAAGCTGCGCGCCCAGGGCCTTGACGTGATCTCGGCGCCGGGCAACGTTTCAGTCCCGGGCAATGCCGAGGCTATGGTGGATACCGCAATTTCCAAGCTTGGGGGGCTGGACTACCTGGTCAACAACGCCGGCATAGCGGGCACGCGCGATCCGATCCCGGCATCCGAGCTTGACCGCATCGACGAAGACCTCTGGATGGCGCTGCTCAACACCAACCTGATCGGTGTGTTCCGCTGCTCCAAGGCCGCCGCCGCCGCGCTGCGCGCCTCTGGCGGCGCCATCGTCAACACCGCCTCCACCGCCGGCATCGGCCTTCAGGGCAGCAGCACGCCTTATGCCGCCAGCAAGGCGGGCGTTGTCAGTGTCACCCGGTCGCTGGCCCGCGGCCTCGCCCCCGATGTGCGCGTCAACGCCGTCGCCCCGGGCCAGGTGGCCACGCCCTGGACGGCGAGCTGGCCCGAGGAACGCAAGCAGATGGCGCTGAACAAGATGTTGATCAAACGGCACGTCCAGGCCGAGGACGTGGCCCAGACCATTGTCTACCTGCTGACCGGCGCGCCGATGATCACCGGCCAGACCATCGTTGTCGACGGCGGCATGACGGTGTCCTGAGCCGCCCCGTCAAACCATTCCGGCAAATCAGGCAAGGAAGTCGATGCGAAACTCCAGCGCGTCGCCGGGATAGATCAGGTCGCCGAAATAAAGCAGCTGATCCATCTCGTCCTTGACCTGGCGGGCCACCTTGAACACCGGCGAATTCACGGCAAGTTGCAGCCCCTCGGCCATTTCCAGATCGGCCGAGGCCAGCGCCACGGTCTGGGTGGCAGAGCCCAGCTGAATGCCCAGGTTTCTGAGCGCCAGGACAATCAGCTCTTCGTCAAACCGTTCGGGGGCCAGATCATAGATGTCCTTCCTCAGATGCACATCCAGCAAACAAAACGGCTGCCCGCCCAGTTCATGCCGCCGTTTCAACCGAGTGAAGGCAGTGCCGTCGATGATGACATCCTCGTCAAAGGCGGTGTCGCTGCTCAGCACCACCTCCAGCGGCATGTCGCCGCCCATCAGCTGTGACAGGTCCGACTTGACCGAAAACACCCGACGCGGCTTGATTTCGACCTCCTTGACAAAGGTGCCGCGCCCCGAGGCGCGTTCGATCAACCCTTCCTCATCCAGCGAGTTCATCGCCTGCCGCACGGTCAGGGCCGTGACGCCAAAAACCTTGGCCAGTTCGGTCAGCGAGGGCAGCTTCTCGCCGCTTTTCAGATCGCCGCTGCGTATCCGGTTGCGCAGAAGCGAGGCCACCTCGACGTGCAGGGGCACGTTGGCGCGGCGCATGGTTTGCAGGGACATGGGCGGTAACCTCTCACGCAGCTTGAAACTTATAGACATATATAACGCTTCGTGAGGGGCAACGACAAGCCCGCTCGGACGCGAAGTCCTGAACCGGAGGAGAATTGTACCACGCCGCGGACGTTTTCCCGGGGTTGGTGATCCTTATGGCCAACCAGGGCGCTTTCCTCAAGATGCGGGCGCAGCGCATGCTTGGGGGGATCGCGCAATTCCCCATCCACACCGCCGCGCTGTTCATCCAGCCGGGCATCTACCTGTATCGGCTCATCCCCAACCCGGGCGGGGGCGCGGCGGTCAGGGGCAGCGCGCGCATGGCAACAGGCAGCGTCAGCCGACGACGGTCAATTCTTCTTCGAACCGTTTCCAGTTCCGAACGTAATTCCCGGCAGGCTTTCGCAGTGCCGCGCGCGCGTCTTCGCCAAGTGGTCGGATCACCTTGGCCGGGGCGCCCATGACAAGCGATCCATCCGGGATGTCCTTGCCTTCTGTCACCAAGGCGCCAGCACCGATCAGGCAGTTCCTGCCGATCTTCGCACCGTTCAGGACCGTCGCGCCCATGCCGATCAAGGTGCCGTCTCCGATCGTGCAGCCATGAACGATGGCGCGATGCCCGACCGTGACCCCGGCGCCAATGGTGGTGGGGAAGCCCGGATCGGCGTGGATCATCGCGTGTTCCTGGATGTTGGTGTCGTCGCCGATGGTCAATGGTTCCTTGTCGCCGCGCAGGACGGCGCCGAACCAGATGCCAACGTTGCGCCCAAGCTGGACGTCGCCGATGACATGCGCACCCGGCGCAACCCAGTATGTGCCTTGTCCCGCGGTGCGGGGCGTCACGTCTCCAAGTGAGTAGAGGGGCATTCGAGTCTTCCTTGATAGCCTGGGGTGCAATCGTCGCGGCGGTGGTCGCGGAAAGCGGCGCGACCCCATAACTTATAAACATATATATGTATTAGTCAATGGGCCGCCCTGGGCACCCTGCGGCCTTGCGGCGGCCACTTCGACGGCGCGGCACGTCACCCCGTCGTGGCTGCGCACCACATTCGGAAAGGCTTTGACCCGAACGCCTGCCACAACTGGCGGCGCTTGCACTGAAGCTCGGGCGGATCGAGACCTTTGCACGGATGGCCCCGACAACCCAGGCCCAGACAAGCATTGCCGACCTTGGCCCCGGGCTTTCCCGGAACCAGCCGTGCGGTGAATTATTCCCGGTTGCCCAGATCGTCGATCGCCAGCAGAATCGTCTGGCGCATGTTCTGACGGGCGTCTTCGGGATTTTGCTGCCGGATCGCCGTCAGAACATCCATATGAACGCGTATGGCGGGGGTCAGGTCTTCCACGGCGTCGGCGGTGACAAGCAGCACATGTTCGATCGCGGCCTGCAAGGACCGGGAAAACTGCCGGAACACGGGATTGTGGCTGGCCGCCATGACTTGCTGGTGAAATGCCGCGTCAGCCTTGAGGAAATCAGCCTTGGTGTCCGCGTCACGCATGGCGTCCACCGACGCCCCGATGCCGGCAATTTCGGGCAGGGTGGCGCGCATCGCCGCCAGCGCCGCAGCCTCGGGCTCCAGCGCCAGTCGAATTTCAAGGATCGAGGCTTCGAGTTCGGGATCATGCGGCTGCGCCCCGATCCAGCCCAGCACCTTGGGGTCGAGAATGTTCCATTCCGTGCGGGGCTGCACAAGCGTGCCGACCCGGCGGCGCGATGCCACCAACCCCTTCTCCGCGAGCAATTTCAACGCTTCGCGCACAGCAGTACGGCTCAGCCCATAGGACATGGCAAGCTCGACCTCCGGCAGCAGCTTGCTGCGCGGCTCCCTACGTCCACCGACAATTTCCTGAGCGAGGGTTTCGATCAGGTCTTCTGTCGTTTTGGGCCGATGATCCAAGCGCTGCGGCGCATCCATATTTTTGCCTCGTGACCCCTGTTGCGATGCGTTGCGCCTCCAATCGGCTGAAAGCTCCGCAATGTCCAGAAAACCACATGCGCCCGGAAACGGCAACTGTAAGGACCGATTTTTTACTTGAAAGGTCATACCTTATTTATCATAAAGTCGGACACTAGCTTGTTGCTCCAGGGAGGACTCAATGAAACTTTTCAAACTCGCGGCCACTGTGGCTGCGCTTGCCGTGCCGACATTTGCCTTGGCAGACGATGTGAAAATCGGCTTTATCGTCAAACAGCCCGAAGAGCCCTGGTTTCAGGATGAATGGAAATTTGCCGACATGGCCGCGGCCGAGAAGGGCTTTTCCGTCATTCAGATCGGCGCAGTCGACGGCGAAAAGGTCATGGCCGCAATCGACAACCTTGGCGCACAGGGCGCCGACGGGTTCATCATCTGCACCCCGGACGTCAACCTGGGACCGGGCATCGTTGCCAAGGCTGCGGCCAACGGGCTGAAGTTGATGACGGTGGATGACCGGTTGATCGGCGCTGACGGAAAGCCGATGGAACAGGTGCCGCACATGGGCATTTCGGCCCGCAAGATCGGCGAAGATGTCGGCAAGGCGATTGCCTCCGAGGCGGCAGAGCGCGGATGGGACCTGGACGATCTGGGGGTGATACGCGTGTCATATGACCAGCTTCCGACCGCCGTTGACCGGGTCGAAGGCGCGTTGGACATGCTGCGCGACGCGGGTGTGCCAGAGGCCAACATCTTTGATGCGCCGCAGGTGCGGACCGATACCGAAGCCGCGCTGAACGCCGCTACCATTGTCCTGAACAAGAACCCCGACATCAAATACTGGGCCGCGGTGGGTCTGAACGATGAGGCCGTGCTGGGGGCCGTGCGCGCCAGTGAAAGCGTCGGCATCAGCACCGATATGATGATCGGGGTGGGAATCGGCGGTTCGGATTCCGCAATCAACGAGTTCCAGAAGCCGGATGCGACAGGCTTCCACGGCACGGTGATCATTTCGCCCAAGCGGCACGGCTATGAAACCGCGATGAACATGTACGCATGGATCACCGAGGATGCTGCGCCGGAGCCGGTGATCCTGACCTCTGGTGCTCTTGCGACGCGCGATGACTATGAAGACGTGCGCGCAAGTCTCGGCATCAAGTAACCCCACCTGACATTCACGAAACGGTGGCGCCCTTGTGGCGCCGCCTGCCGGGGGCGTGCCATGAGCTATCTCAAATTCAAGAACATATCGAAATCCTATCCGGGTGTGCGCGCACTGACCGACGTGAACTTTGACGTTCGCCGCGGTGCGGTACACGGGTTGATGGGGGAAAACGGGGCGGGAAAGTCCACGTTGATCCGTATCCTGTCGGGAGACGCCGAATCCGACACCGGCGGGATCGAGATTGACGGCAAGGAACAGCAGTTTCGTTCCACCCGCGATGCCTGGGCCGCCGGGGTCACGGTGATCCACCAGGAGCTGCAATTGGTCACAGGGCTGACCGTTGCCGAAAATCTTGCGCTGGGGCATTTTCCGGCCAAGGCGGGTCTCATCGCCTTTCGCGACCTGTATCGCGACGTCGGCGAGAAGCTGCGGCAGGTCGGCATCGACGTTGATCCACGCCGCAAGGTGGCAGAGCTGTCCATCGGCGAGCGCCAGATGGTCGAGATAGGCAAGGCGATCATGGCCGATGCGCGGATCATTGCGCTGGATGAACCCACATCGTCACTTTCGGCACATGAAAGCGAAATCCTGTTCCGCCTGATTGGCCGGTTGAAGGCCGAGGGGCGGACGATCCTCTATATTTCCCATCGCATGGAGGAGGTGTTCCGCCTCTGCGACGGGCTGACCGTGCTGCGCGACGGCCAATTGGCAGCGCATCACGACACAATGGACGGCGTGACCGCCGATCAGATCATCTCGGAAATGGTTGGCCGTGAGATCGATGACATCTGGGGGTGGCGCCCTCGCGTTCCCGGCGAAGTCTTGCTGGACGTGCAGGGTTTGCACGGCCCCCGCCTGCCATCCCCTGCAAGCTTTCAGGCGCGGCGCGGCGAGGTGCTGGGGTTCTTCGGCCTGATCGGCGCCGGGCGGTCCGAACTGATGCGGCTGATCTATGGCGCGGATCCGCAAACCGGCGGCGTTGTGAGCGTCGCGGGCCAGGACCTTGGCGCGCGCAGCCCGAAATCCGCGATCCGCGCCGGCCTTGTCCTCGTGCCCGAGGACCGCAAGGCCGAAGGCATACTTCAAGGCCAGTCGCTGGCGGAAAACATCCTTGTGTCGTCCCGGCGGCACCATATGCGCGCCGGTATCCTGAACCGCCGCCGCGAGGCCGAAATTGCCGAGCGTGAGCTGAAACGTCTGAAGGTGCGCACGCCGTCGCGTCATCAGGACATCGTGAACCTCTCCGGGGGCAATCAGCAGAAGGTGATCCTGTGCCGCTGGCTGTCCGAGGAAGGGGTCGAGGTTCTTTTGATTGACGAGCCGACACGCGGCATCGACGTCGGCGCGAAATCAGAGATCTACGACATTCTCTATCAGCTTGCCGAAAGCGGCATGGCCATTGTCGTGGTGTCGTCGGAACTGCCCGAGATCATGGGCATCTGCGACCGCATCCATGTGATGCGCGACGGTCGGATCTCGGCCGAGGTCACACGGGCCGATTTCACCGAAGAAACACTATTGGCGGCCGCGATGCCCGAAGACGGAGCAGCATCAGTCGGCGAAGGAGCATCACAATGACACAAACCGTTCGCAAGATCCTGTTGGGCGATCAGGGGCTTCTGGTGCTGTTTGCGCTGGCTTTCGTGATCGTTTCCCTGACGGTGCCGAACTTCCTGACCGAAAGAAACATGTTGGGACTGCTGCAATCGGTGGTCACCGTCGGCGTCGTCGCCTGCACCATGATGTTCTGTCTGGCGGGGCGTGATTTCGACCTTTCTGTTGGCTCGAACGTGGCGTTCACCGGCATGATCGTCGTCATGGCGTCGAATGCCACCGGGTCCATCGCGCTTGGCATTCTGGTTGCGCTTGTGGCCGGGGCGTCGGTCGGGTTTTTCAATGGTTTCGTGATCGCCAAGTTCAGGATCAACGCATTGATCACCACGCTGGCGACGATGCAGATCGTGCGCGGGCTGGCGCTGATTTCATCGGATGGACGCGCGGTGGGCATCAAGGATCCGGCGTTCTACCAGATCTCGCTGTCCAAGATCGCGGGCGTGCCGACGCCGATCTGGATCCTGCTGATCCTGTTCCTTGTCTTTGGCTTTGTGCTGACGCGTACGGTGTTCGGCAAGAACACCCTTGCCATCGGCGGCAATCCGGAAGCCGCCCGCCTGGCCGGGGTGGATGTCGACAAGATGCGGGTCGCCATCTTCACCTTGCAGGGCGTGGCATGTGCCATTGCCGGCGTCCTGTTGGCCTCGCGGATCACGTCGGGCCAACCCAACGCGGCGACCGGGCTGGAGCTGGCCGTGATTTCGGCCTGCGTGCTGGGCGGGGTTTCACTGGCCGGAGGGCGGGCAACGATGACCGGGGTGATCATCGGCGTGATGATCATGGGCATCGCCGAGAACGTGATGAACCTGCTGAATATCCAGGCCTTTTATCAATACGTTGTACGGGGGGTGATCCTGCTGCTGGCGGTATTGCTGGACAACCTGCGCACCTTCGCATCGGGGCGCGCCAAGGGCTGAGCCCTGATGCGCGACTGTATTCAACAAGAGGAGCGAGAGGCCAATGACCGGACAACGGCTGGAAGGCAAACGAATGATCGTGACCGGCGCGGCCCAGGGCATTGGCCTGTCCATTGCCCGCGCCTGTCACGCCGAAGGCGCGGCGCTTTACCTTTGCGACAAGGACGCAGAGCGGCTGGACACGGCGGGAGAGGCGCTTGGCGGGCGGACCGGGCGGCTTGGTTGGGCGGCTGGCGATATTGCCGATGCCGCAGCCATGACGCGGATTGTAGAGCAAGCCACCGCCGAGATCGGGGCGATCAATGCGCTGGTCAACAATGCGGGCGTCAATGTCTTTGCGCCGCCGCTGGAACTGTCCGAGGCGGACTGGCAGCGTTGTTTCGACATCAACCTGAACGGCGCCTGGAATTGCTGCCGCGCTGTCCTGCCCGGGATGATCGCGGCGGGCGAGGGGGCGATCGTGAACATCGCCTCGACGCATGCCTTTACAATCATACCGGGGACTTTTCCCTATCCTGTGGCGAAACACGCACTGCTGGGTTTGACGAAATCGCTGGCGCTGGAATTTGCCGGGCAGGGGGTGCGGGTCAATGCAATCGCGCCCGGGTATGTCGAAACGCAGAATGTCACCACATACTGGAACAGCTTTCCAGACCCGGCAGCCGCGCGGCAACGCACGCTTGACCTTCACCCCGGCGGGCGCATCGCCAGGCCGGAAGAAATCGCAAACGCCGTCGTGTTCATGATTTCGGATGAATGTCCGTTTCTGAATGCCGCCTGTCTGACCATCGATGGCGGGCTGAGCGTGCTGCATCACCCCACATGAAAGACCGGAAGACCAACCCATGAAGATCACCGCACTGAAGACATATGCCGTTCCGCCGCGCTGGGTGTTCCTGAAGATCGAAACCGACGAAGGCGTGCATGGCTGGGGCGAACCGGTGCTGGAGGGTCACGCCAAGACGCTGATTGCCAAGATCGCCGAGCTTGAAACCTTCCTGATCGGGCGGGATCCGGCGCGGATCGAAGACATCTGGCAGATGATCTATCGCAACGGCTGTTATCGCGGCGGTCCCGTGCTGATGAGCGCGATTTCCGGCGTCGACATGGCGCTATGGGACATAAAGGGCAAGGTCTGTGGCCAGCCGGTGCACAGCCTGTTGGGCGGGCCGGTGCGCGACAAGGTGCGCAGCTATCGCTGGATCGGTGGTGACCGGGTGGAAAACCTTGTCGAAGGCGCGCTTGAGATGCGGGCTGCGGGGTACGACGCGGTGAAATTCAACATCTGCACCGAGCTTCAGATCGTCGACACCTACGCCAAGGTTGATGCGGTGTTGGAAACCCTGACCGAAGTGCGCTCTGCCGTCGGCTCCACGATGGACCTGGCTTTTGATTTCCACGGCCGGGTGCATTACCCGATGGCGCGCGTGTTGCTGAAGGAAGTCGAGCACCTGCGCCCGCTCTTTGTCGAGGATGCAGTGGTCTCGACCCAGATCGACGCAATGGCGCAATTGGCCAACAGCAGCTCTGTCCGGCTGTGCATCGGCGAGCGGTTGCATTCGCGCTATGATTTCCGGCCGGTCTTCGAAAGCCGCGCAGCCAGCGTGATCAATCCCGACACCGCCCACGTGGGCGGAATTTCCGAGATGGTGCGCATTGGACATATGGCCGAAGCCTATGACGTTGCCCTTGCGCCGCATTGCCCGCTGGGCCCGATTGCGCTTGCCGCCAGTCTTCAGGTCGATGCGATCTGCCACAATGCCTTCATTCAGGAGCAAAGCCTTGGGATGCATTACAATTCCGGCGGCGATCTGAACGACTATCTCACACCCGAAAGCCGGTTTTGTGTCGAAGACGGTTTCCTGCCCATTCCCCAGGGCCCCGGTCTTGGGATCGAGGTGGACGAAGCTGTCGTCGCGCAGCGCAGCCAGCAGGAACACGACTGGCGCGCACCGATCTGGCGGCATGCGGATGGGTCGATTTCCGAATGGTGATGCCGCGCTGAAACCCGATCAAGACAAAGGATTGACCCAATGACACTTCCGACAAACGACACCGCGCTGTTCGAGCTGCTGAAAACCCGCCTGTTCACCGCCGTGCTCGGCGACATTCTGGATGCGATGGGCTATCGCCATCAATTTCTGCCCGCAGGGATCAGCCCGCTGCACCCCACGATGAAATTGGCCGGACGGGCGATGCCGGTGCTTGAGACGGCCTGAATCTCCGGGCACGACAGCACCCCGGGGGCAGCCGTTGGTGCTTGGGCTACTCTACAATACATAACCCCGATTCTCCGCAACACCGGTGTAGCCGCAAAGCCAAAATGTCACCCATGAGCAATTCAGGAATGTCACACTGCCCTCACAAGTGCAAGAGGACGAGCCGACATGGGATGGGTGGTCATACCGCGCGCGCGTCGACCAGGAACGGCATGGAAGTGGCGCAAACCCAATATGCGCCACCAAGACACAGCCCGCCGCGCGCGCGGCGAGCCATCGGTATT